>SDBU01005873.1_pt1 | contig 14564 bp, 11 predicted proteins | sample 2277071 | NCBI WGS metagenome assembly SDBU01 (sample SAMN10397929, study PRJNA504765) | marine sediment metagenome | isolation source: marine sediment core GS08_GC12, 126 cmbsf | place: Arctic Ocean: Gakkel Ridge, Loki's castle | collected 2008
GAAATTGAAAACGCCGAAATAGTTACTATCTATTATGGTGCTGAATCTGAAGCTCTGGAAGCAGAGGAAATAGCGCATAACATTCGTAATAGCTACACGGTGGAGGTTGAAGTGGTCAATGGTGGTCAACCTCATTATAACTACATAATATCGCTGGAATAAACAATTTGGGTTCATTTCCATCCAGAGGTGAGCTAAATAATGTGTTTATGACTGGTGACTATTAGAGCTTATTTTATATTAATTTAACTAAATCTTATTGATTAAGTAAAATGTTTTAATGCACTACAAGGATTAGCGTCTATTGATTTCTACATATAATATCTATCTATTCGTCGCTGGATTTTAATATAATGCTAGATATTGAGTCGTTTCATTCCATTCTTGTTTTAGAACGCAAGAACAACTATGGCAACATAGCAGTTATTGGGGGGCTCGATAGATATCTCAGTCAGAAAGCATTGCCAATCAGGCAAAGTTTAAATAATCCAAAAATATTAATAGGTTTTGACCAGCTTAACTTAACTCACCTCAACTACGCTGCTTGTACTTTATCGGAGAGAAAGCTATGGGTAGAGAATGCGCTGGCGTGGTTGGACAAATTACATGAGTCCAAAAACAATATACGTGCAGAGACAAAAATACCTGAGAAAAAGCAGATAACAATTACAACTGACTTGAAAAGTAAGAGAATGGAGAAATTAGATTCTCCAATTACCGTTGTCAAAGGTATAACGTCTCGGATAGCTGGAATATTCGCCATATTGGGTATTGTAACCATACATGATCTGCTCTATTTCATTCCAAGACGCTATATTGATTACAGCAGTAGAAAAACCATAGCTGAACTCCATCAAGGAGATGACCAAACTATCATCGCCAGAATATTGCAGTCTCGGGTCGTCACGCTTGGCAATCGCAGGAGTACTGAGACGATTGTAGAGGATAGTACAGGAAATATCAGAATAGTCTGGTTTAACCAGCCTTACCTCGTAACCAGGTTCTTACCTGGTAAGGAAATTGTTATTAGTGGAGCAGTCAATTCATTCAAGTCTAAAATGGTGTTCACCTCTCCAGAGTGGGAGTTTCTGGAAGATAATGAGCTGATTCATACAGGACGTATAGTCCCAATTTATCCACTAACGCGAGGTCTTTACCCAAAGCAAATAAGGAAATGGACCAAAATAGTTATTGATGGTTGGTCATGGCAAATAGATGAATTTTTACCAAGTACTATAAAAACTCAAAATAAAATGTTGGATCTGGCAGATGCAATCACTCAAATCCACTTTCCATCGAGCCAGCTAATGGCGGAAGATGCCAGGAAAAGGCTGGCTTTTGACGAATTGTTTCTGCTACAACTTAATGTACTTTCACGAAAACAAAATTGGCAGGAGAACCAATTAGGCAATGAATTTGTTATCTTGGCTGAATTTATTAGCTCATTTATTTATAGTTTACCTTTTACTTTAACTAAAGCGCAGAAACAAGTATTAGAAGAAATTATCACAGACCTAAAACGACCAATACCAATGTTACGACTACTTCAGGGCGAGGTTGGTAGCGGCAAGACCGTAATAGCGGTTTTCGCTCTTCTTGTAGCTATAAATAACAATTATCAGGCAGCTCTTATGGCACCAACCGAGGTTCTGGCAGAACAGCATTTCAATAATATTTGTAGCTATTTCTCAGATAATGGATATCAAGAGAGCAATACACCTAATAGTATTACTTATAAAATGAAACTTCTCGATCATACAATCACTGTTGCACTATTAATTGGAAGCCTCAAATTGGACGATAAAAAGAACTTGCAGATTAAAATAGAAAACGGTGAGATCGATATTATCATTGGAACACATGCATTAATACAGGAAGGAGTTAGGTTCCAAAAGTTAGGCCTTGCAGTTATAGATGAACAACAGCGTTTTGGGGTATTGCAGCGCTCCGCCTTAAGGCAAAAAGGGTTTAATCCGCATATACTGATAATGACTGCCACTCCTATACCGCGCACTATGGCGTTAACTATTTATGGAGATTTGGATCTGTCAATTATTAATGAACTACCCCCCGGTCGGAAAAAAGTCAAGACAATATGCCTTGAGCAAAGAGCCGTTCAAAAAGCCTATAGTCTCATACGTAAACAAATTATCTGTGCTAAACAAGCTTTCATTGTCTGTCCTTTAATTGAGGAATCAGAGGTATTAGAGGTTAAGGCTGCTATAGCAGAATATAATTATCTTTGCTGCAGGGTATTCCCTGATTTTAAACTGGGATTGCTTCATGGTCGATTACCAACCACAGAGAAAGAAAGCATAATGCTTAAATTCCACGCAGGAGAAATAGATATACTTGTAGCAACAACTGTTATTGAAGTAGGGATAGATATCCCAAACGCAACTGTAATGCTTGTGCAGAATGCTGACCGCTTTGGATTGTCACAATTGCACCAACTTAGAGGACGTGTAGGACGAAGCAACGCACAAAGTTATTGTATACTGGTATCGGAAAATATTTTAATAGCATCCCGACTTAAATTTATGGAGAACATTCATGACGGCTTTGTTCTTGCTGAAAAAGACCTGGAAATAAGAGGTCCGGGGGATTTTTTTGGTACGCTCCAAAGCGGGTTACCACCTCTTAAGATAGCAAACATTACTGACCTCAATTTGTTGGAGAAAGCAAGATATGAAGCAATAAACATCCTTAAGGATGACCATAATCTAAATAAAACAGAGCACCATACCCTTAAAATACTCATGTCTCAAAAAATCTATCAAAATACCGACTGGAGTTAATGTGTCAACAAATATGAAGCGGAATATACCAATGATCAAGGATAAAATTGCAGATTGTTTGAAACAAGCAGTTATTCGATTACAAAGAAATGAAAACTGCGATGACATGCCCATTACAAATTTAACGATAGAACATCCTCAGAATACTGCACACGGAGATTTTGCTTCGGGCATCTCTATGAAAATGGCTGGCATATTAAAATCCTCTCCCATCTCCATTGCTGAAAAAATAATCAATCAGATGTCTTTATGTCCTGAAATATCCAAGGTTAGTATAGCTCCCCCCGGTTTTATCAATTTTACATTGAGTGATGATTGGTTGGTAAAACAAGTGGATACAATTATAAAGTGTGGTCAATTGTTCGGTGACCTTGACCTCGGTAAAGGTATTTCTGTCCAGGTTGAGTTCGTCAGTGTTAATCCTACAGGACCTCTTCATGTGGGGCATGGCCGTGGCGCTGTTTTGGGTAGTGCTCTCTCTAATGTACTTACCGCAGCAGGATACTCGGTAGAGAAAGAATACTACCTGAATGATACTGGAACACAAATAGATACTTTTAGCCGTTCCCTATACACTCGCTACTGTGAATGTCTAGGACGAGATGCTGAGATGCCGGTCAATGGGTATTCAGGTGATTATGTTATTGACATGGCAAAGAAAATTATTTCTGACAATGGAGATGTTTTCTTGACCAAGTCACCTGGAATTGCAGTTTCAGAAATTGGTGAAATTGGGCTTAATGCAGTTGTGAATGATATTAAACAAGATTTAATATCGGTAAATGTTGATTTTGATAACTGGTTTAGCGAAAAGAGTCTTTACCAAAACAGTGAATATGATGAAATTATGGCACTGCTAAAAAAATCAGGATATATAGTTAATAAAGATAATGCTACATGGTTTGAGTCAACTGCTCTGGGAGAAGATAAAGATAATGTACTTGTGCGAAGTGATGGCACTCCTACATATTTTGCTTCGGATATTGCTTACCATTATAACAAGTTAGTTAAACGTAATTTCGATATTGTAATTGATATATGGGGAGCAGACCATCAGGGTCACGTTCCGCGGATGAAGGCTGCTGTTAAGGCTTTTGGAAAAGACCCTGATAAACTCAAGGTGGTAATTTGCCAGCTGGTAACTTTACGGCGCGGGAAAGAAACAATAAAAATATCCAAACGGAGTGGTGATATCATTACTCTCAGAGAACTCATTGAAGAGGTTGGTTCAGATGCTTGTCGATATTTCTTTCTTGCGCGTTCTGCAAATAGCCAAATGGACTTTGACATGGTCCTGGCAAAAGAACAATCTTCCAGCAATCCTGTCTACTATGTACAATACGCTTACGCACGTATTGCAAGTATTATCAAGCTGGCCAAACAACGAGGTATCGATTATTCAAGAGGAGATATATCGTTATTAACTACCGAAGCTGAATTAACATTAATCAGGCAATTAATACACATGCCCGAGATAATAGAAAAAATCGCAACTACACTAGAACCTCAACATCTACCGCACTATATACATGAGTTATCTACTTCTTTTCACAGTTTTTATAAGCAATGTCGAGTGATTTCTGAAGACGGTGCTTTATCTGAAGCTCGCCTTAAACTGGTTCGGGCAACTCAAATTGTTATTGCCAAATCACTTAAGCTCATGGGCATAAGCGCTCCTGATAGTATGTAGACAGGAACGTGGAAATATAATCCTTGTAATTAACAAAATACAACCAGGATTAATCTAATCTGTATTTTACGATATCCGAAGTTAGACAATCTGAGTAGGTAACTGGGTTCAAGACAATTTAGAAGGCCTGCAGTGTCGTGATACTATTCAGAAAAAGCCTCTAATGGAATTTTCACATGTCATATCTAATACAAGTGAAATTATTCAAGGTAAATTGGTATGCCATATCACCATGTCAGTTTGATTGACTACACCTTTTCGTATTAAACTTAACAACAGTGAATGACATTACAAATAATGATACGCTTCTGTCCAAAATTGTAAAAGATTATTTAAATGCTACACCAACAAACAACAGAGTAGAGACGCATGAACAAGTATATAAATTCATCCGTTGGATCGGTTCAGGAATATCTGCTAGCGAGCTAACTCCTTTCATCACATCCAGCTACAGCGATCAGACTGCTGTCACAGCAATAAAATACGTGAAGCCTTTCCTGAAATATCTCTACACTAAGGGGTTTACCGCAACAAATTTAAGTAGTCATCTCAAAGGGAGAAAGGCAGCTAGAAGTACAATAACTAGCAACCGAAAACGTCCTCAAAATATTAGTAATCTAACACCTGAAGGTTATTTAAAGCTGAATACGGAACTAGAAGAATTATTAACACAACGTATCGAAGTGACTGTGGAGTTACGTAAAGCAGCTGCGGACAAGGATTTCAGAGAGAATGCTCCTCTTCATGCGGCTCGTGACCGTAAGTCACTCATTGAAGGGAGAATTCAAGAAATTGAGTCTATTCTTAAAACAGCAACGATTATAAAGTCTTCTAAATCAGGTTCGAAAGTGAAAATCGGTGACACTGTATTACTTGAGGATTTATCATCTGGCCAACAGGTTTGTTACATTCTGGTAGACTCCAAAGAATCAAATATTGCAATGGGTAAATGTTCTACAGTATCCCCTATAGGTAAGTCATTGCTTAATAAAGAGAAAGGTCAAATAGTTGAAGTTGTCGCTCCCGGGGGAACTTTTTCATTTCGTATACACAAAATTAGCCATGACATTTAAAGAAATTTGATAGGCGAAGTGTATTATCAATTCACGTAATACGTGGAACAATCATACTACAATAGTTTTAAGCAATTGATAATAAATATGGGGATAACTTGCAGGTTATCCCCATATTTATTTTTATAGCTTCTCCCCAGTCTTTGTTGGAATTATTAGCTAGCCAAAAACTACCATTCACTTTGGAGTAAGCTTAGTTTAGTCATCCCATTGACTGCCGCTGTTACTCCACTTCCTGAAACACCATATTAATCCAACGGCAAACACCAACGCCATTATGACGGCTGTAATTATTGCACCAGTAGTCATTATTTTTTCACCTCCTATTCTTTAGTAGAACCCTTTGTTTTTAGTTTCGCAAGTACAAAACTAAGAATCAGGGTTACCACCAGCACTACCCATATAAACGAGCTCGCCCAGCGTGGATAACCTCCATACGACTCACCTATATCTTTTATAAAGCCACCATAAATTACCACAAATAGCAGTCCAACTGGGACAACGACTTTAATCATCCAATCAAACCATGCACCAATTTTAAAGTCTGATGTCTCATTGACATAGTTTCGCAGACGGCTAACAGGAAATTTCCAGCCAACAACAAGACAACCGATTGCCCCTGTCAATAACAAACCATAAAAAGCAACCGCCCTGTCCAGTAAATCAGCCCCCCAATACAGTCCACCATTTGTAGTAAATACAATACCTACAGCAAAAGCTACTATACAAACCCCAAGACTGGTTTTTGTTCTGCTCCATCCAAATTTATCCATAAGCGGAGCAATAACTCCTCCATATGCCAGAAAGTATGCTGAGGTCAAGCCCAAGAAGAACAGGCATATAAAAAAGATAACACCAAAAAAGCTATTCATACCAGGTAGCATTGATATTGCCGTAGGCCATGTTACAAATGCAAGACCAACGCTTGAAGCACTAACTTCTCCAACTGGTACCGATAAGCTTTTCATAAGAAAACCGACTATGCTGAATACAGCAAATCCAGCCAGAAAGCTTGTTGCACAATTTCCAAAGGAAGTTATATACGCATTGTTAGTCACATCACCCTTTTTGGATATGAAACTTCCATATGCGTACATTCCTGCCATACCCAGTGAAAGAGTAAAAGCTATCTGGCTAAAGGCGGCAAACCAAACTTCTCCACTTGCCAGTTTACTCAAATCCGTACTCAGATAGTAGTCCAGACCTTGACCGGCGCCAGCCAGGGTAACTCCCCTTATCACCAAGATTCCCAGGAATATCCATGCAACAATCATCACATATTGTGAAACGGGACCTATTACCTTTGTTCCTTTGAATATCACCAGGAATATTATTACCCACACAACAACCAAGGCTAACACTAAAGCTGGTATTGGAGTACCAAGTTCTCCTGGCCCTCCAGAAAGCTGTAATATATCATTCCAGAAAAAGCTCTGTGCACCCTCTACTCCAGCCTGCCCAACACCCCAGGCCATCGTGGCAGAAGCACCAACGAAACGCAATGTCCATGCCATAACCACAGTGTAGTATGTAACAATTCCAAAGGCGCACCACACCGGCCACCAACCAAGCCATTCCCATTTTTTACCAATGCCAGCAAAAACTCCCGGCGCACCACTCTGAAAATGCTTTCCCATACCATATTCCATTATCATCCATGGTATACCCATTACTAGTAGTCCAACCATCCATGCAATAAGGAAAGCTCCACCACCATTGGAGTATGCTAAACTGGGAAACCGCCACAAATTGCCTAAGCCGATTGCTGACCCCAGAGCTGCGAATATAAAATAACTCCGCTTGCCCCATCTCTCTCTTGCCATTACTATCCTCCCTTTTTCCTACGTAATTTGTTCTTTTTGTATTAATGCATAGCAAAACCATATTACATATTTGAAACAGGTACCAGGAAATTAACGCGGCGAATAAGACAGATCCAGTCGATATTTAAAAATCAGGGGGCCGATTAGCCCCCCCTGCATTATTACATGCTGCCACTCAAACGAGAAGTATTTGTTCATATCCCTTACGTTCACAACCGCTTCCCACATAACTTGAAAGATTTTAAATTACGATAAGGACAATGTCAATAGATTATCGCACTATTTTCATATTTTTTGTTCTACGCGAATACGAAGAACGTCAATTAGTTACCTGCACATAATCGTAGTTCTACTAACTCGTATTATTGACAATGGTTGGAATTTATTGGATAATGTGTAGCATAAATTATGGTTAAGATTAGATTGCGAAGAGGTGGCGCTAAAAAGAAACCAATATATCGAGTTGTTGTAGCAGATAGCTTGTCTCCCCGGGATGGTGCTTTTATTGAGGTAATAGGTCATTACAATCCTTTAACTGAACCTGCAAGTTTTGACATTAATGAAGAGAAAGCACTAAAGTGGCTCGGCTGCGGAGCCCAGCCTACTGAAACGGTTCGTAACTTGCTGCGAAAACTTGGCATCATCGATAAATTCAAGCAGCAAATTTCAGAGTAATAATCACTCACAAAGGAGAATGATGAAAGAGCTACTTGAATATATCGTTAAAGCTATAGTGGTGGAGCCTGATCAGGTAACGATAACGGAAGAAACAAGCGACGAAGGATTATTAATTAAACTCGAAGTTGCCGCTGGAGATAAGGGGCGTGTCATCGGAAGAGAAGGCCGTGTAGCTCAAGCGATGCGCACTCTACTTAGAGTCAAAGCCGCAAAAGAAGAAACCAGAGTTAGACTAGAAATAGTTTAATAGCGCAAAGTCATACTACTTTCTGGTTTCATGCGTTTTCAGTTATTAATAGAAATCTGAATTTTATAACTGAATAATAATCACCCCTGTATAGTAGTTTCATGCGGTAATTAGAGCCTTTAAATCAGTCCGGTGAGGCTGGTAAGTAAAGTGAGTTTGATATTTTGTACTCGTAATAACCTCTTGCTGGTTAGCCGGCGGGAGGTTTTTTTTGGCTGAAAATATTATTTTATCCTCTCTGGAAATAAGCAAGGCGTTAACTCGTATTGCACATGAAATTGTAGAAAAAAATAGAGACGCAAAAGACATCATTCTTATGGGCCTGCTCACACGTGGGGTGCCATTGGCCCACCGTCTATCTTTATTGATTCACGATTTTGAAGGATTGCTTGTTCCAGTTGGTTCCCTGGACTTCCGAAGTTATCGTGATGATATCGACTACTGTACAAATCCACCAAATAAGGAATCAGCAAAGTATTTTACTAGTAATATTACTGGTAAAATAGTTATACTGGTAGACGACGTTCTTTCAACAGGCAGGAGCGTCCGGGCATCAATGGATGCTCTGGTTCGCCTTGGTCGCCCAAAATGTATCCAGTTAGCGGTGCTAGTCGATCGTGGTCATAGAGAAATCCCTATCAAGGCTGATTACGTCGGAAAAAACATTCCGAGCTCCAGGGAAGAAAGAATACAGGTAAAACTAGCAGAAATAGACAACTTAGACATTGTAATCTGTATGACACGTAGAGAACACTCTTAGGATTATAGAGGAGCAATTATTTATGAGCCTGATAAATAGAGACATGGTAACGTTGGATGATTTTTCCAACGCTGAAATAGAAGAACTATTTTCACTTGCCACTGTAATGAACGAGTCAGTAGAAACACAAAGTTCACTCTGTAAAGGCAAAATCATGGCTAGCCTGTTTTTTGAGCCTAGTACCAGAACGCGCCTATCTTTTGAAACTGCTATGCACAGGCTAGGAGGACACGTAATAAGTGCAGTAGACATAGGTTCCACATCTCTAGCCAAAGGCGAGAGTATCGCTGATATGGCCCGCGTACTAGGTAGCTACGCTGACATAATTGTGATCAGACACCCATGGGAGGGCGCGGCCAAAGTGGTTGCTGACTACGCTGATGTCCCAGTAATAAATGCAGGCGATGGTGGTCATGAACATCCCACCCAGACATTATGCGATCTTTATACTATAAAGAGCGAGCGACGAAGCATTGAAGGATTGAGAATTGCACTATGTGGTGACCTCAAATATGGGCGTACTATTCATTCTCTAGCATACGCATTAGCTAGATTTGGAGCAAATATTCTTTTCCAATCTTATCCGGGACTTGAGGTACCGGAGCACGTGCTTAGAAAATTAGTAACAAAATATAACGGTACCCTTAAAAGAAGTGAAGATTTAAAGCAAGAAACCCAAAAAGGGGTTTTCCCTCTGAACTCTATATATATCACCCCTGGTAGCCCTCATCAATTGGCCATGATGCCTGATGTAAACATTCAAATAGAGACAGAGGCAAATGTCGACGCACTTTATGTCACCAGGCTTCAAAAGGAAAGGTATTCAGTAAGCTTAGAAGATGAGCGGGCAGGAAATAATTATCCTGTGGTAGATAAAAAGCTACTTAAGGGGAAAAGATTTAAACAAACTCTCGTATTGCATCCTTTACCCCGGGTAGATGAGCTAGCCTATGAAGTAGATGCTGATCCCAGAAGCATGTATTTTAAACAGGCTGCCTTTGGTGTGCCTGTTAGAATGGCCCTGATTTCGCTTCTTCTGGGATGTAACAAAACAACTATAACTGAAGATATTTCTACGCTGACAAGACAGCAATATACATTATATAAAAAAGATTCGGGACTGAAGTGCCCTAATCCATCATGCGTATCCAACCAGAGCACTGAGATAAAATACATAAAGCCTGAATTTAATATAATAAACCTCAAGCCTCTAAGATTATGTTGTATCTATTGTGAACATGAAAATTGTCCTCCATATATAGCTAGTTCACAGTGGCACGAGGGAGGGGTAAAGTACAAGAAGTACCATAGTGCGAATAGTCACTGGATTAATAAAATAAAAACCGAAAATCTAATTCTATTTGACTCTGCAAATTCGGCTGAAGCTCAAGGGTTCGGCCCAAGCAACTACGCTAGTTCGTCACTAACCAATAGGGAAGATAATGAAATATAGAAAGCATCAGCCTATTCTTATCAACGGAGGCCGCATAATTGATGTTGCACAAGGCATAGATCAAATTGGAGACATATTTATTATAGGCGACAAGGTTGCAGAACTTAACAAAGGGGCAAATTTCAAAGATATATCTGAATCAGAGAATATCTTGAATATTGATGCTACCGGACTCATCATAACTCCTGGTTTCATTGATATCCATTGCCATCTCAGAGAGCCAGGTTACGAGAATAAGGAAAACATTGTTACTGGCACAAGAGCAGCGGCAGCAGGAGGCTTCACTACAATTTGTTGTATGCCAAATACAAATCCACCACTTGATAATCAGGCAATTATCAAATGGCTGGTTGAAAAAACAAATAATGAGGCGATTGTCAATGTCCTGCCTGTAGCTTGCATCACCAAAGGAAGAAAAGGACGAGAATTAACAGAAATGGCTGAACTAGCAAAAGCGGGAGTGATTGCTTTCAGTGACGATGGTGACGGAGTTTCAGACTCAAGTCTCATGCGTAGCGCCCTTGAACGTAGCGCCGAATTAGGCTTACCTGTTATGGAACACTGCGAGGACAAATCTTTGAGCGCCGGTGGAGTAATAAATGAAGGGTGGGTATCCGAAAAACTTAGAGTAACTGGTATTCCAGCAGCATCAGAGGAAGTGATGGTCTCACGTAACTTAATATTGGCACACCTGACTGGGAGTAAAATCCATATTTCTCATGTAAGTACCCAGAATTCCGTTCAAATGATACGTATAGCCAAAGAAAAAGGAATAATGGTCACAGCAGAAGTAACACCACACAACCTTACATTAACCCATGAAAATGTTTTTAAAACAAGGCCTGGTAACGAGTCGGCGCATACTGCACACTTAACCGGCAAAGAACATAGCCCTCCCAATACTGGATTCGATATACTCTATAACACCAATGCTAAAATGTATCCACCTTTGAGGACAGAGGACGACATCGCTTGCCTGGTTGAAGCACTCAAAGACGGAACAATTGATGCTATTGCTACTGACCATGCCCCACACAGTTTGCTGGATAAAGAAGGTGATTTATACTCAGCCGCATTCGGAGTTACTGGATTTGAAACTGCTTTTGGCTGCCTTATGGTATTAGTTCATTCTGGAAAAATAGATTTAATCAATCTTATTTCAAAGCTTACTTGTGAACCGGCATCGATAATAGGGAAAACGAAGGAACTCGGTATTTTGAGGCCGGGGCGATCCGCAGATATTACAATCTTCGATCCAAACAGAGAATGGATTGTAGACAGCACTCAGTTTTATTCGAAAGGTAAAAACACACCATTTAATGAATTCAAATTCAAAGGTAAGATCATGGCAACCATTGTGAATGGTGAAATAGCCTATACAGATACTGCACTAAAACATCATACCGCCTAGGTAAAAGATACCGATTTTAATCATGAAACAATTGATATGTACCATAAGCCACAATGAAGAAGTTATGCCTGATGTTCATCTGATATCATTTGAAGCTCCTTATATAGCAAACACAGCGCAGCCAGGGCAATTTATCACAATTAGCTGCAACGACGTTTTGTTGCGTCGGCCTTTCAGTATACACGTAGTAAATTCCGATCATGTCTCTATCCTTTTCCAAAAGGTGGGAAAAGGAACGACATGGTTATCAAAGCAACAAATAGGAACAAAACTGGACATACTCGGTCCGTTGGGTAGTGCATTTAAAATCGAATCTCAGTCGAAGCACCTATTACTGGTTGGAGGTGGTATTGGTATCGCCCCGCTTATTTTCCTGGCACAACGTACTCTACCGAAACATTCAGTAACTATAGTGCACGGAGCAAGTACTGCCAGCTTAATTTACCCATTATCATCAACATTTATTGACTCCTCTACAGAGAGGGATGGAAAAGACAGCTCCTCTATATTGAATTCAAGGTTTCACTATATCACTGTAACAGACGATGGAAGTTTAGGGCATAAAGGTGTAGCGACTGATGTCGTTGTTGATCATCTGAACTGGGCTGATCAGGTGTTTGCTTGCGGACCAACCAACATGTACGTGACTATGTCAGTGTTATGTAAAAACATGCAAATTGCAAAATCAGTTAATGAACCTGTAGAATTGCATGAGGATAACAAAACAAAGCTACAAAGATGCCAGATTTCTCTCGAGATGGTGATGGGTTGTGGCATCGGTAGTTGCTATGGGTGTAGCGTAAATACTAAAGACGGTATGCGAACAGTGTGTCGCGACGGGCCAGTGTTTGAACTATGCCAAGTTCTATGGAATAAGATATTGATATAGTGTCTTATTGCCTCTGAAAGGGTACATTAGCATACATATTTCCAGTTAGATATGAACACATCTTCTTATGCTAGAAAGGGTTACTCCTCTGTTAGTGTTCAGTTGCTCAGTAATAGTGGCCTGCTAATACTGCTTATCATTTTTATTCCTAGCATCTGGAAAAACATTACTGCAGTAGTAATATTGCTTAGCATATTTCTTGCTGCGGTTGGCATAGCTAAATTCTGGAGTCACTTCTCGCTCAAAAATGTCAATTATGAACGGTCCTTGAGCGAACGCCGTACTTTCCAAGGAGAAATCGTACAACTTACTGTGAGAGTTAGCAATAAAAAATTGTTACCTTTGGCCTGGTTGGATATCGACGATAAATTACCTAAAGAATTACCTGTACTCAATGAAACAAACGAAGAGTCGTTAGGAAGCACACCCATTGTTTCCATCACACTATCAGGTTATAAAAGAGCCAGCTGGCATTACCAAATTAAATGCAGTAAACGAGGTTATTACGTAATTGGTCCTGCGAGCTTGCAGTCAGGCGACATATTTGGTTTTTATCCGCGGTCAGTCATAACTCATGAAAGTGACACCTTAATTGTTTATCCCCGTCTATTCTCAGTGGATAGTTTGGAATTACCGGCGCGCCAACCACTAGGTGAATTAGGGGCTCGACATCGTATATTCCAGGACCCAACCCGAACCATAGGAGTAAGAGAATATATGCCAGGAGACCCATTTAATCATATTAATTGGAAAGCTACAGCACGGCATCAACAGTTGCAGGTTAAAGAATTCGAACCGTCTACAACACTGCAAAATATAATCTGGCTTGGTATCGATAGCTTTACTGGTAATGAAAATATAGACCCACATGAGGTTTTTGAATGGGCAGTAAGTGCAGTCGCTTCTATCGGCAATTACTTGATTAACATCGGTTCGGCTTTAGGGTTCTTTGCCAATACGTACCTTGCTCAAGGCAGAAATTCCATAACTGTAATGCCCGGAACAAGTCCCAATCATATGATAAATATTCTGGAAATACTGGCCAGGATTACTTTAGATCCAATTGATACTCTGGAGACTTTTATAAATCAACAGAGAGGTGTTTTACCCTGGGGGTCCACGCTCATTTTTATTGTTTCCGAGATTTCGAATGGACTTACAGCAACGTTAGAGAACTTGGGCAAATCAGGATACCAGGTAGTGTTATTTCAAATTGGAAATATGCATCCTAAAACAGAAAGTCACTTTTACACAAACTACATAGTAAGAACTTATGGAGATATTACAAGCCAGGATGCTTCTCTTGTATTGGAAAAAATACTATGAAAAATTGGAGCGAAAAGGTTCTTTACTCTATTGTTATTTTGACAGAAAGCTGTTGGCTAGCAGCGTTAATGCTATTTCTAAACGAACTTATTACTGAAGGTCGACGTATTACTATAATTAGTATTTGGTTGGCTTATCCATTTGCTTTTATATTTAATCGTTTCCTACAGCGCGTTGGATTCAAACGTCCTGTATATTTCATCGTTAATATTACAGCTTTGATTTTGGGCACCCTATTAGTATTGAGAATACAGTTATATGCGGGCTACGGTGTATTAGATATATCATGGTTGTCAGCCTTAAATTATCAAATGCGCCAACTGTTTTATGAATTCCGACCTGAATTATTAATTATCCTGGGTAATTGTATTTTTTTCTGGAGGGGGTGGAGTCTATCAAAAGAAAAGGCCACTTTC
>SDBU01005874.1_pt1 | contig 14560 bp, 13 predicted proteins | sample 2277071 | NCBI WGS metagenome assembly SDBU01 (sample SAMN10397929, study PRJNA504765) | marine sediment metagenome | isolation source: marine sediment core GS08_GC12, 126 cmbsf | place: Arctic Ocean: Gakkel Ridge, Loki's castle | collected 2008
AAAAAAGACCACAGTTAAACAAAATCTTAGGGTTAGCTGTTTCCGCCGAATAGAGCGAAAACGTACTTCTTCACCTGGATATAACCCAACAATTAGCCAGATTGTAAAGAACTCCTATGAATGCAAGGTGAGCCTTCTTTTTTACTACTCCCTAAACAAGGACCGTCTCTCTTAGAACAATTACAGCACTACGCAAGTCACGGTTCTCGAAATACCGGCAACAGGGTGCACCATTGCCACAACTAGGTCTCCAATCTCGTTCAGAGTTTCAGCATGTATTACAGCAATAGCATCATACGGCCCAGTCACAGCGTCAACCGATGCCACTCCTCTTAACCTGCGTATAGCCTCGACAACCTCTTTTGTCTTGCCGACGTGTGCCTCAATGAGCACATAAGCCTTTACTGCCACTGTTCACCACCTCTACCCTTTCTCCAGCTAAGCTGACAGCCTACCTCTATCAATCAATGCAGGTGTGCCCCGTAAAGTGCAGTGTGACTTACATTTCCTTCGCTGGAATGGCGCTTAGTGTTTCTATGGTGTAATCGGTCGCGAAGCCAGTGTCCATTGCAAAGTTCAAAGCCGTTTTTACGTCGGGTGCTTCAAAAACAATTACCCCATCGTAGCACCCAAGAGTCAGATAGACATCATGGATTTTTACTGCTTGCGGGGCTTTAAGCTTCTTCAGATAGTCGATGGCTTCCTTACCTTTACCCTTTGGCGATAAAAAACTTATGAATAGCATTCTTCCTGCCCTCCTGTTCTGGAAATCAAAGTGCTGTGAGTTAAAGCAACGGGAATAATTAGGCTACTTATACCTTCTTCCCGGTTTTACATCTTCCCTTCCTTCTTTGGCTTCCTAGGTCCTTTTCTATCCGCCACTTCCTGTCCGAATCCGCTGGATAGGCTTGATACTATTCGCTTTTAGGCTGAGCAAGCCTCACCTTAACTGCCTGCTGGCGACCATCACGTCCCTGAACCATCTCAAACTCCACCTCCTGTCCTTCTCTCAGGTCGGCAAACTTCACATCCTGAAGCTCGTTGCGATGGAAGAAGAGGTCTTCTTCCTGCTCTTCTGTCTTGATAAACCCAAATCCTCGGTCCATGAGCCGTTTGATTGTACCCTTAGCCATATGATACTCCTTTACCAATTACGGGTTAGGCAGGCTATTGAATCGACCAAGATGTTACCTGCGCTTACCTTTTTGGTTATTGTTCATCCTAATTAATGGCAGATTCAAATAAATGAGCGCTAAAATTGCCTTAGACAGTAATTTTAGCGCTCTATTCCATCCCCCCTCCTCGTAACGTCACCAGGACATACTATTTTTTAATTCCATTCCGTATTGGACTTCTAATTTAGTCCCTATTTATCGTATTGTCAATGCTTGGTCATGAGGCAAGCCGAAGTAGACAAAACATCTAAATGTGCAACTTAACACAATCCCCAACAGAGAAGGTAATACAAGGGCCACATCACAGGCTCTGTCATAGGGGCCTGTCACAAGTGGCTGTCACAAGTGGCTGTCACCAAGGACCGCATCATGGGCCACACACAGGGGCCGTTACAGGAGGCTCTGTCACAGGGGCCTGTCACAGGGAACACCAAAGATAGCACATAGGAGCCACCAAAGGCATCACCACAGGAGTCACCAGAGGTGCTAAGGGTGCAGAGGGATAGCACAGAGGAGATTACCGAGGATACTACTGAAGCACAGAGAGGAAGCACAGAGAGGAAGCACAGAGAGGAAGCACAGAGGTAAAGCACAGAGCGGAAGCACAGTATGAAATCACAACAGAACAATGCAGAATTAACGCAGATTTAGTGTGGTTTTAACGCATTTTTGGTACATTTCTGGGGTAAATCAATCCATTTTGATTGAGCCCCATTCTAGAGAGAGTTTTAATAAATACTCACCCTTCTCTTCCTTAATGTTCTTTCTGAATGTGTCCCACATCGTGTTGGCAAAATCCGGTTTGTTTTCCATATTCGCAATAGGTATAGCAAAGCGATATAGCCCCTTGGCTGCCGTAAGTGCCTGATCTTCCCTCTCTATTGTGAAGGAAGCCGCCAAGAACTCTTTTATAGATTCTGGGATCACCCTCCGCAAATGCTCGGGGAACATTGGGCTATTCAGATACTTATTCAATAGCTGTTTTGTGAGTATCTTCCGCTGACGACGTTCCTGCTCTTCCTGCTTGCGCCGGGAGTTTTCCTCTTCCCCTTCCTGTCGACGACGGCGCTCCTGAACCCGTTTAATCTTGACCGAATATTGTTCATGAAGAGAGTTGTAAGCCTGATAGATTTCGTTTACCGCATTATCCTGAATGAGTTTGAGATCTTCCATGGAATCTATCTTCTCTAGATATTCAAGAATAAAATTCATCTTATCTTCTAAAAATTGCCTTCGCTCAGCCCAGGATTCATCCAGCTCGCCTTCAGAGGCAAGTTCACTTTTACAGCCGTCAAGGGCAACGTTTAACTCAGTAAGCCTATCTTCTAGCTTTTCTTTGGCATATATTAGCTGCTGCTGATCTTTAAAATCTTGCCAAGTTGCCAGGACATCGGACTTTTTTTCTGGCTTTATCGTATTCAGCTGCTTCTCCCTTTCCATTATAAGTTCAATAAACCCTCGGGGGCAATCTAATTGTTCGGCAATCTTATCTGCTCCTATATCATGAAAGCCAGCTATCTTGCCCCGCGCCTCCTCAATAACCTTACGAACAGTAGTTTCACTATGGCCGGTCTTACCGGCTATTTTTCTATCAGAATAATTCTGGCCTTTGAGAGTTAGTATTTGTTTTTTATCACCAAAAGTTAATGCCATATCTCCGCACTTCCCTTAACTTAGAGATTTTCCTTTTGTCGCTTGGCCCGTATAGGTAAGAAGGGGATGAATAGGATAAGTTAAATTGTCACCCTCAGCCACCTTGCAGCCGTAGCATAGCACATTACCAATTATTACGAAAATCGCTTGAAATAGGGGCGAAAGACACAGATTTTGCCTAGGCAAACCACTATTGTAACCCATTCGTTAAGGATGGATTATTTAGCGAGTTCCGTCAGGGTCTCACTGCGGCCCAGCCGCAAATTGCAGCCTTCTATCTTGTCACTGCTTGCTGAGCGGCATAAGACTGAAAGCCTACGCCGGTTTAGCAAAGAGTATAACATTTCCCATGAGAGCGTGAGGCGGGTTATACTAAATCATGGCGGGATAGTTAAGGGACAAATCCTATGGCACTCATGGCTGAGCCCTAATTATTCACCATCCATTATTAATTAGGGTGGACGTACATGAATCGGAAAGACTTCCTCGAATACTTAAGCCAGCACCTCCCCCCAGCTCTTGGGAAGGTAATGCTTGAAGACTTAAAGAAATGGGAGGATTTTGGCATCCTATGCCCTCATCCTGAGTATTATATGTGTGACATCCACACAGTAATGGCACTAATGAGAATGAAGCAAAGTCTGCAGAAGCAAGTCTCCGCCCAGGGTACCGAACAAAAAAAGCCTCCGTTGGCCTACTCTCCATCCGGAACTATTTACCAAGTTCTGTCATTCCTCACAGAGGGTACAAGCGAAGCCGAAATGAAAGAGAAAGCCATCGTAAAGCTAGCTTTGGTTAACTCAGGGCTTATATCAACTTTGGGCTTTGCCTACATCAACTTCTCACCCTTCACCGGTAACACCTTGGAGTCCCTCCTGGCAATACCTGCTTATAAGTCACGCTTTGAAAAGGCAGCTGCATCCAAAGAGCTTTTAATTATTCAAGACGCCATCCAATTTGTAGAAAGCGAAATAGAGAAGGAGATTTTAACGACTCTTACACCTGTCCTCTTCATCCAAGGCATCAAGCCCACCGTGGTATACTCTACCGTCATCTTTGGTGGTAAGGGGAGGCTGCTCGGTCCAGACGAATATGTGTCTTTGCCACGGCCGCTCCATGAGGAGTTTTTAGACTCAAATATGCGGAGTGTTGATGACATTGTCAATTTTATGGCAGCCCATGCTATGATTGGCAGCTTTGGGGTGCCACCTGATCAGGATGAGATAGGTTTTATCAAAAATACGCAGGAGAAGATGAGGCACATCCTAATGAAAGCAACAAAGGGGAGTTTAAGGGCAGCAGATCTCTCGCCTTTATCACCATTTCACGAAGATGATGTTATCGAAGGCAGTAGACTTGGGACGATGGGTGGGATAGACATTTTCACCCCAGAAGGTAAACCTACCTCTCTGGGGGAAATAAAGGTAATCCCTGCATACACATGGAAAGGTCACGAGTGGTTTCCTTACGATAATAGCAAGCTACGTGTAAAGCGCTACTACAACTGGCTCGACTTCTTATGGGCTGAACTCATAGATGTTATCACCTCAGGCTCTCAGACGCCAGTTTGCCTCAGGTGTGGCAAATTATTGTCCCGAAAGCGTGGAAGGCGGAAGATGTATTGCGGTCAAGAAAACCCGGGATGCTACCATGCAAGGAAAGCGGAATACGTTCGCAGAACACGAGGCAAAACGGAATGACGTAACCTAAATGTAACCCGTTTCAATGTTTTACAATGGGCCAAGTTGCAAATCTTGGCCTTTCGTTTTTTCAAGAGAGGTGCTTTTTAGAGTGAACAGGTAACAGTGGGTAACAGATGATAACCGCTACATTCCTCCGGAGAGGGACCTCCTACGCTTGAGTGAGGATGAGTTGTCGCACCGACCTCGAGAGAATTCTAGCCTTGTTCATGTTGGGGCGCACTGTGGTCGCAAAGCTAAAAGCGGGGAGTGTATAGATTGAGCGACACTCTCATAAAGCTAGGGACAAGCCTCGCAGATGAGGCGAGAAGCCTCGATATAGTCCTTCAGGACCTGGAGCTGAGAAGAGGACAGGAAGATTTTGAAAAGTAGAAGAGCTAAGGATAGCCGGACCCAAGACGCGAGTGGAGTTATAACGAGGCAGCCCGTGGTGATGGTTATTATAAAATCAGGGCGGGCTACTCCGGCCAACAGGTGCGCATGGAAAAGTTTCTGGCAAAAGCTCATTTCGGAGGTGAGAGCCAATGAGCGATAGGGTCGCCATAAGCACTAAAAGAAAGTCAGCCCAGACCTCCCAAGAGTTGGGCTGGAGCAAAAACCGATGCCCATGGATAAAAGGGACGATTTTTATGGCAGCAATGAGTAACCAGTAGCCTACCGCTTTGTGAAAGAGAGGAGCATAGCTAAAGAAAAAATAGGCCAGAGGGTATTGACAGCGTATCGCCATAACGATATAATAAAGGCATGAACGAGAGCTTTGAATTGCCTACGCTGAAATGCTTGCGCTGTAGTCATACCTGGATACCGAGACGGCCGAAAGAGCCGAAGGTATGCCCTAAGTGCAATTCGCCGTACTGGAATAAACCTAAATGGAAGGGGGTAAAGAAGCCATGAGAGCAGCTATTTATTGTCGGGTATCAACCGAAGACCAGAAAAGGGAAGGCACGAGCCTACGGACACAGCTAGAGGCTTGCCTGAAGTATTGCCGGGATAAGGGCTATGAAGTGGCCTATCGCTTCAGTGAGGCGTACTCAGGGCTAACCTTAGAGCGGCCCAAACTAAACGAGCTGCGGGAATTGGTAAGGGCCAGTGATATTGATGTCATAGTTGTCTATTGCCTTGACAGGCTATCCCGTGATCCTACTCACGGCGTCATACTGATACAGGAACTAGAAAAGTATAACGTAACACTTGAAGCGGTAACCGAGACGGTAGATAGCTCTGAATTAGGTAAGCTTATAAGTTATATCCGCGGTTTTGCTTCAAAGTTAGAGGCAGAGAAGATACGGGAGCGTACCTTACGCGGTAAAAGGGCTAAGGCTCTTGAAGGGAGAATACCGCATGGAGGATTCGCCAGGCTTTACGGGTGTGACTACGATAAAACTGTAAAGAAGCGCACCACCAATGAAACAGAAGCGTACTGGGTGAAGCAAATGTATGCGTGGCTGGTTAATGAGGGGCTTTCTACAACTGCCATTACGTACCGGCTGAGAGAACTAAACGCGCCTACCAAGCTCAGCCAACATTGGAACAGGAACTCAGTGCTTGGAATACTGAAGAATCCGGCATATACAGGCAAGACCTACGCATTTACCTTTCATCAAGGTACAAATCGACGCAAGCCGCAAAGTGAATGGATAGAGATACCAGGTGCTACACCGGCCATCATTACGGAGGAGATGTTTAAAGCGGCACAAGGGCAATTGAAATTGAATTATATAAGGGCAAAACGCAATACGAAAGGGCAGTATCTACTTAAGAGCCATGTATTCTGCCGACAATGTGGCCGTGCCTATTGCGGGCACGTGGATCGTACGCTACGATACTATCGCTGTCCCGGAAAGCAGCGGATAACTTCACCTGTCAACCCCTGCCTTAATAAGAATTGGCGAGCAGACAAACTTGAGACTATAATTTGGGAGAAAGTACGGACTGTCTTGAATAAACCGGATCTCATTATTGCTGAAATAGAAAAGCAGCGTGATAATACCGATAATCTTGGCATTCTAGAAGTTGAACTGAAGCAAGTGGAGAGACAATTGAAATCGCTCAAGCATGACCAGGAGCAATTGCTGCAGTGGGCACTTAAGGGTTTCCCCGAAGACCAGGTTATCCAGGAGAACAAGAAGATAAATGATATGCGGAGAAGTCTACAAGTCAGAAAATTGGAACTGGAGATGCAAATCAAGGCTAGCCAGGAGGCCGTCATTAGTCTACCCAAGCTGGAATGCTTCGTTGAACTAATACGTCAGAAGTTGACTACCTTGGACTTTGAGACAAAGCGCCAGGTGTTGGATATGCTAGGTATTAAGGTATGGATGGACGGTGAGAACATAGAAATTACCGGAACCATACCTGTAGAAGATTCAGATGTTGTGACCACATCTTCTTGATGATCTGCTCTGGTTTGAACTCCTTCCTGACCATTTACTACCCCCTTTTTTGTTAATCGCCAGTCTAACACAAGAACTGGCTCCGTTTTTGGGGGGCAGGTCAGTAGGGCATGTTTACGCCGGTAGACACCTTGAAATAATCCAGCAAAGGAAAAAGGCAAATAGAAGGATATTGTAGTTAAGAAAAGACTAGAATAAAACCGCCAGGGAGCAGGGCAGTGGCCTCTAAAGTGCCCGTTACTTCAAAGGCCTATAGTGTCCCATTTACCCTGACGATTTACATTAGTGCCTTGAAGAGAACACCTATCCTCAAGCCACTATTCAATAAAGATTCTATAATCTATGTATTGCTATTCCACTATATCACCAATATTAAGGGTATAGGTCATTACCCTATCCCCCTCCATCGGTTTAAAGAAAAAATGGAACTGTTTGATACTACCCGGCTCAATATCCCTTAGAATAACAACCCTGGTGCCGATGTTTTCATTTTTATAGTTCAGAAAGGTGGTGGCAAGAGCGGCATCTGCCTTAGCTCCACTTATGTTTTTAACAGTTCCTCTAACCTCTTCCTGGCCGTCATCGGTCATCTTTATCTTATACCCGCGGAGCTGAACTTTTTCATCATCCGCTGTCGTCATCCTGGTTATTCTAATATCATAACTCTCGAGCTTATCGTACTCACTTATTGAAGAACGGATAAAAACAGCACGGCTGGTATTCGGCTTCAGGTCAATTTCCTTGTGCTTAACAGTATCTAATATATTTCCTTCTATGTCGTAAAATACAGCCTCAAACACCACGGTAGCAATCGTAGTGTCCGAAACATTCCTTATGGCCATATCGGTGCCACTCGTTTGTCTATTATCGTCATCCTCTCCTTTAATAAGACTATGTTTGAGGATTTTGATTTTTTCATTACCGGTTACCTTTGGTTCCGGTGTCATTGCTATCTTGGCTACCCTAACACAATAGCTCTTGACTTTATCGCTTTTCGGCTCTGAGTAATTGATACGGATTGTGCGGCTAACGTTTGGATTTAATTCAATTGTTTTTTGTTCAACCTTATCCAGGATATTGCCCTCTATATCGTACAGCTCGGCTTCAAACAAGGCGCTACCGATCACCGTATCTGAAATGTTTTTTATAGCCAGCTCGATAGATATCGCTTCTATAGAATTATCGCCACCTTTTCTGTAGATATCGTGCTTCAGAATGGCGATTTTTTCATCACCTATCGCCGTCGGCTCCGGGGCTTTTGGCGCTTCTTCAGCTTCTTTTACCGCCTGTTCTTCCGCTACGGGTTCTTCTTTGGCAACTTCCTGGGCTATGGTTTCCGAACCTACGGCTTCCTGGCGCGTGGTTTCCTGGGCTTCTTTGCCCTTGGTTTCTTTCTTGGACAATTCTTGTTTCCTCCTCCCGAAGTATACTGTAAATTATACGCAATATATTATACACAATTCCCTAAAATTTTAAATTAGTACTGGCTATTAGTAAGCGTGTAAACCAGTGAAGATATAGTTACCAAAGAAGATCAGAAGAATTGCTACAAATCCCGCGATAAGTAACAGAGCCGCTTGGCCTACCTCATAGCTATAATTACCTTTTCAACGCTTTACCTTGAACTTTTTATGGAATAACCCGTCTCTCAAAAGATGATCATCCCATATCATGACAATCATGGCAACTTATGAAAGTAGCCTTAGAAGGATTGAAAATAATAAAATTCATATCATTATGGCAATCTAAGCATTCTCCGATAGACGCAAAAGCGCAATGGTGAGTAACAGGGAATAGACCACCAGTATGACATATCAGGCAATTTTCATACCCCAAATTCAATATATGGTTCTCGATAGATACCACGTCGTCTTCTTTTGTATTACCATTACAAGCAATAAACATTAGCATTATAATTATCATTCCTATAGCTAGTAACCATAAAATTTGTTTACCCTTCAACTTCGAAAATATCATTATGATTCCTGCATTTCCCCTATACTTTATCAGTTTTATATATCCTTCTTTAATTCCTCATACCATATAGGGTGTTCTTTCTTGGCATATTCCTCTGTCACCTTACCCTTAAACCACGACTGGAGCAATGGCCGGTGCCTTGGTATTGCTAAAACAAATAATACGTGCATTACCAATAATATGATGAAAAGTAAAGAAAATATATCATGAATGACTGTTGTGATTGACATTACCGAAGGACTTAAAAGCCAGATGTGTGCCGCCATCTTTATGGCACCGGTAACTAACTGAACACCACCTACTAAGGCAAAGAGTAAAAATGATGATTTCTGGGCGGAAAGATATTTAGTCTCAGTAACCCATTTCCTTCGTAAAAAATACTTCCCCAGTGTGCCATGTATGATATCTTTAAGATTGGGCACTAGCAACATAAAATTTCGGGATAATAAATAGTCTGTTACAAAGTAGAAGCCACCAAAAGATGTAACCATTAGACCCACGAAGTGCATATTTAATGGAAAGGCGGCCGTATCAGGTGTATTCATTAGATGAGGAAAAAATAAGAAACCCAGTAATATTCCTGAAGCTATTAATGTAAATATTCCCAGCGCAGTACCCCAATGCTTAAAAACAGCCCCATCTCCGTGTCTTGTTACTTGTCCGATGATGATTGCTGGCTTATTCTTAAATTTGGCTCTAGCTGTGCCGAATGCAATCCCAGCCACAATGGAGATTACTATCATCCACGGTATAGTATCAAAGAAAAGGGACTTGAAGACATAAGCGAGGCACAGCCCAAGCCCGAATAAGGTTAAGAAAAGCAGCGATATAACTACCGTCTTTTTACTGATAATACACTCCTCAACAGACTAGAGACTGGAATATTATTTATGTTTATTTCCTTTGGATTACACTGATTAGGGGGCAGGGTAGGTTTAGCTCAAGCCCCCAACCCCCGTTTTGTCTTCAGAGTAAGGCTTCTATTTTACCTTGGCCTGGGCTTGAGTTTGCTCTTTATCTGCTAACTTCCCCTATTTTATTTCAGCAACCTCTTGCCTATAATCTTATTCCGTAATAAAGCCAAAACAATTAACAATGGGCCGACGGCACAAGCCAACCAGTAACCAAGTTTCCAACTAGCCAGTGCGTCACTATACTCTGCCTCTGTCAGTTCGATAAAAGTTATCCCCGACACTTTAAGGTTCCAAAAGTCTCCGGTTCTTATCGCGGCAATAATCAAAGCTAGCACAACAACGACTATATATGAAAAACCAACGAGTCCAATTATGAACTTAGCCCGACTAATTTCCCTGCCAAATAACTTTATTTTTCTGTCCCTAAAAAGGGCTGCGAACAGCAGGGCAGCAATACCCAAACCCAGATAAGCCCACATAGCCACGCCAAACCATCCCGGCATATCAGAACCTTCTATCATATCCATATAAGCGGCTGGTATGAAGTTTTCAAGCCCCCACGGCCGGATAACTACTACGTCTGCATATAGCTCGTAAATCTCAACACCCCACCAGGGTTTAAACCATGATACCAGCATCAAACCAGCAGCAGCTAAAATTAGAATACGGAATAACCAAACTCTAGTATTACTCATATTTTATTCATATCCTTTCTCTATTTCCTCTTTGTATAGGGGGTGAGGGTTATAAAGACCAAACCCTCACCCCCCCCGAACACTATCTTTCTTTCAAATTATGTCACTAAGATAGCGCTATGTCACCCAGACCGATGTCCTTCTCGGTGTTGATAGCGTCTATCGTCTTGGTCTTGCCATCAGCCGCAATCGTTAGTGAGAAGGTGCCTACACTCAAGCCTTCGAACCAGAAGTCGCCAAAGCCGTCTGTGGTAGTAGTACCGCTACCGTCACCTGAAAGGGTGCAGGTAGCACCGATAACAACCTCTTCGGTTGCCGGGTCATATACGGTTCCGGCGATAAACCTCTTGGGTATGTTCAGGTAGTATGCCCTTACCTTTGGCTTGGCGCCAAAATTGGGCTCTAACACCTCAGCCTCGGCTATCATGTCGCCAAATTCAGATTCCTCACCGAATTTCAAGTCTCCCACTGTACAGGCATCAACGCATCTGGGCACTTTAATAGGCCACCCTCTGTCCAGTAGATGGGCACAGCCGGTGCATTTCTGGGCCAGTTTAAGAGCCTCATTGAAGTAGATAGTATCATAGGGACAGGAATCTAAGCATAGCCGGCACCCGTTGCATTTTGCCGGGTCAATGATAACCAGCCCGTCATCCCTCTTGTATATAGCTTCATATATACATGCCGTGATGCAAGGGGCATCATCGCAGTGCTGGCACATTACAGGAAAATATGCTACCTTGACCTGGGGTATAGTTCCCCTGACATTCTTCTCTAACTTCAGCCAGAACTGCCCCGTTTCCGGTTGGGGCTTGGCATATGGCATCCAATCGTTACCGCAATGCTCATCCTTACAAGCAACCTGACAACAGTAGCACCCTACACATAATGAAACATCGTGAACAAAAACTTTCACTACATACCTCCTTCTTGCATCCAGCCGCTTGTGAGCGCACCGTAGTCCGGGTTATAGTCTCTGGCGAATGCATCGGGATAATTCTTTCGCCATTCGTCCATCTGTTCACCGGTTACCTTCTCCAATTCAACCAGATAACCATTATAAGCAGTACTCATCCTAACATGGCGGGATACGAAATCTGGACATATACTATTGGGGCTGCCCGCCCTATTAACCTCAGCCGGAATTATATAATCACACTGTCTTGCTTTAACCGTACGAATCATTCCGGGCATTGCCTCTTCCGTTACGTATGCGGCGCCAAGGACAGAGCCTCTATCGTTGTAATACCTGATTAGATCTCCTTGCTTTATATCCCTGGCAGCAGCGGTTTCCGGATGAATCCATACTCTTTCGTAGTTGTATCCATCCCAGCATATCATTTTGGTTATTTCCCTTGTCCATGGTATATCGCCGTGCATTGAATGCTCTGCAAATTCATAAACGTCAGCGATGCAGAGCAGGGGATATAGTTTGCCCCTTTCACCGAAACGGTCCTCATCATGCGTCCACCCTTCAGATGCAGGACCTCCCCGTACGTAATGTGCCACTGGCAGCCTTTCATTGTCGTCGGGGAACCACTCTTTCAGAAATTGGGATTCAAACTCAAATTTGCCCGTTGGCGTTGATAGTGGATTAGCTTCAGGGTCATTATAGAAATCCTTCATAGGTTCTCTAATCCCCTCTTCCCAATCTTCACGTGTCGGTTGGGCAAAGACGCCAACCTCAGTTATCGTCTCATAACTGACTAATTCGTCCCATCTGCATTTTTCCCAACCTGTTTTAAGCTGATTCTGGTAAAACTGCGCCTCACCCTCTTCTCCCATAAACTTATCGTATATACCTAGCGCTCTAGCTACTTCCAAAACTCCACCGAGGTCAGTCTTTGCTTCACCTCTGGGTTCACAGGCTGGTTGGGAGACGGCTAAAACATGACAAGTATCTTTAACGGATTGTATATCTGGATGTTCCATTTGACTCAAGACAGGTAATATTATGTCAGCATAGTATGGAGCCTCTTCTATAAACTGGCATTGGGCTATATGGCATTCAATCTTTGGGCTTCGAAAAGCCTGGAACTTTAAGTTCCCACCAGAATCTCCACCAAGCCAACTGGCGCCTCCACTCCAAAGCAGATGTATCTCAGATTTTCCTTCCATTGGGTATTCTACCCTAACTTCTTGTGACCGGCGACCCCACATGTAACAAGGCGGATCAAGAATGGCCTTTGCGGCCTCTCTCTGGGGGAAAAGTTGTCTATCACGGTCTGCTTCCGAAATCACTTCTGGTCCAAATTCGTCACTTATTACTGCAGCCAAATGCCTACCACCAGATACAGATCCTGTTGACGGACTCCGTGCTGCGCCAAGATGGCCATACAAAGTTCTTCCCGTACGCAGTTGGTGAACTCCTGGTTTTCCTACTCCCTGCATCCCCAAAAGGTAGATCCCCATCCTTGTAGGTTCAGTTGAGTATGGTGCCCTGCAGACTCCACCCCCCTGCCTTCCATGGCCAAATGTTGTTACATGGGAAGCCCATTCCCGGGCAAGGGCTTTTATTGTCCACACTGGAACCCCGCAAAGAGGCGAAGCCCACGCTGGCGTCTTGGGAACGCCGTCTTCATCTCCCATTACGTATGCCTTCCACTCGTCAAAGCCAACCGTATGCGATTCCACATATTCTTTGTCGTATGTGTCTTCGGTTATCCATGTATAAGCTATAGCAAGATGAAATGCACAATCCGTATTGGGCAGTACTGGGATCCATTTATCAGCTAAGGTGCCTGCTCCCATATTCATTACAGGGTCAACATGTACTATTTTTATCCCTACTGTTTTTAGGAAGCGGGAAAAAATTGACATAAGAAGTCCGTCGTGCTTTCCAAACACCTTGGCTACTATGTCCCCCGGCCAGACGACGTACATTTCAGTGTTATCACATACAGACCTAATTAAATCACCCTCTTCGTAACCATCGTCCTTTCCCAATTGCTTACCCCAAACATGTACTCCACCCCATGCCCCTCCTACAAAACTGGCCGTTTCGCTGTCGACTAATGAGGGAAAGGCTCCATAATTTGCAAGGCACCAATAGTCTAGAAGGGCATCCTGGTCGCCTTTTCTACCTGATATATTGTTATTTTCTCCCATACTAAAGGAGTTATGGCATACTGCCTCTGGTCCATATGTATCCGCTACTCTCTTCAGCTCACTGGCTATTATTGCAGACACCTCTTCCCACGAGATTCTCTTGAATTTGCTGATACCCCGGTTCTGGGTGTTCATCTTGGCCGGGTCGCCACCGGGTTCCCAGTCAACCCTCTGCATCGGATACAGTGCCTTACATGGGGAATCTATACGCTTTCTGTATGCAATAGTTTGAGGAGATGGAAATCCCTGAGGAGATATAGTAAGGGTTTTCCCACGCGCTGTAAATGTGTATGGTTTTATCTCGGGCTGAAGTGCATCGTAGTGTACCGGTCTTCCTCTGATTATTTTACCATGCTTAGAATCGTAAGCGGCCATTCCAGGGGAACACCTTTTATAGACTGTCGTCTCTGGTTCCAGCGCCGGTGGCACTCCTCCATCTCCACCTACTGTCGTGGTCGAGGTAACGGTTTTGGTAACTGTAGCACCATCGCCACCCACTGTTTCGGTTACAGTAGAGGTGATTACATCACCCTCACCTACCGTTGTGGTAACCGTTGGTCCAGCTACGGAAACGGTCTTGGTGACCTCAACGGTCTTGGTGGTAACCTCACCGTCACCTTTACCGGCTAGCGGGATAGCTATACCGGCGCCAATGGCGCCACCAACGACAACGGCACCGGCTCCAACAAGGAAGTCTCTTCTTGAAACTTCACCTTTTTCTTTTTCTTTATCTTTCATATATTTCTCCTTAAATACTAGGTTCCTTTCATTGTTATGCTTCACTTTCTATTCTTATAGGCATTACCTCCTGCTCCGTAATATATTAAGAACCAATTGACAACCTTATTATTAGCAGACCCTGCCGCTAAGACCGATTACGGCCGGGGCTACCCACACGGGAGGGGAAAAAAGATAATTAAGCTTATGGCGAAAGAGTAACCTAAG
>SDBU01005875.1_pt1 | contig 14559 bp, 6 predicted proteins | sample 2277071 | NCBI WGS metagenome assembly SDBU01 (sample SAMN10397929, study PRJNA504765) | marine sediment metagenome | isolation source: marine sediment core GS08_GC12, 126 cmbsf | place: Arctic Ocean: Gakkel Ridge, Loki's castle | collected 2008
TGATTTCCTGCAAGCTGTCTCGGGCCCGTTCAACACAAGGTCGGCCGCCTACTGATGCCCGTAGAGACCTCGTTCCCTCGCAGGGGACGGTTGCTGTGCCGCGTCCGCAGCAGGTGTGGGACCCGTGACGGCATCAGAGGAGACAGGTTGGGGCGATGCATACACGGCGCGGCAGAAATCTCTCGGAGGGATTCGAATGGGCTCCACGATAAGCTCGGGCAAGTTATATGTCCGGACTAACGAGTCGTAGAATCTTGGATCCTTCTGAGGGAGCAGAAGCGGCTTGTGCGCCTTCCCATTCTCGTCAACATAGCTGAAATAGACCTTTGCAAGAAGGCCGTCAAGTCTCTTGCTGCTGAAAACGATCCACCGGCTGTTGCTCGACCAGGAGTGCCACGATTCACAAAGGTCGCTATTGATCTCCAGCCGCCGATACGTACCGGTCTTTATATCCATCATATATAGGTCACTGCTATCCAAGAAGACAGGGAAACTGCCGCACTCGGACATGCAAAACAGCAGAAACCGGCCATCCGGCGATATCCTCGGCTGCGCAATGCTCAGACCCGTCTCTTGGGCGGCAAGCACGGTTTCCGGGTCGCCCCAAACGCCGGTCTCCAGATCGTATCTGATCCGCATGAGGTCGTATTTGATTTCCTTGTAACGGCTCTGCGGTGTCGGCGGTGCACTGCAGAAGTATAGATACTCTCCGTCCGGCGACCATGTCGGCCACGTCTCCAAACGGTTCGGATGAGCTATCTTCTTCGTGCTCGTCACGCGATTGGAGTCGACCACGTACAGCGCCAGGTCCGAAGCAGCATCCCACACGTCCCGAATCTCGCCCACTGCATGCGTGAACATCATCAACTTGTTTAGCGAGAACGCCGCGATGCGACCGCTCGGGTGCCACGCGAAATGCGCAGCCGACGCGGGGCTATGCCTGGTCCGTGTATCGACCTTTATCACTGCGCCGTCGCGGACGAGGATCATGCCGGCGGTCTCAGGGCCCCCACGAACTTGGAACACCATACGATCTGGTCTGTTGTTATGAAACGTGTGACAGTTGAGGCACGAGAAGCCCACTGACCGGTTGTCTAAAACGACTGATTCTTTGTAGTCCTGGATATTCCGCTGATATATATTCACGTCCCGGAGCCAGAAATGGTGCAGCGGTCCAATAAGCCGATAGACCAAGTAGCCGTCGATGTCCTCACGGGCGATCGTGTTCGTTAAGGTGTCAAAGCGTCGCCAGCGGCCGCCTGTCTGCTTTGCGAAGATATCAAAATAAAGCTCGCGGCCGCGGTTCAGACTCAGCAGTCTCTTCCACGGACGAAGGGGAATGTCGATCTGCGGTGTTCTGCTGAAGACCTCAATTCCCTTTCCCTGTGTCGAGCGTATCTTGACACAGTACGCTGTTCCCGATTCCTCGATCAGGAAGTTCAGCGGCGCGATATTTGGGGGGATGACGGTGCCGACATACTCCGGACGAATCTGCGGTATCCGATCCACGCGCTCAGACTCTTCGATAGCGGGGACGGTACCACGCTGCCCACGCCAGAGCCAGGCGATGAACAACGCGGCAACCGTACATACAAGAATCAGGCATATGCGGCGCTTTGTCATTTCGTGGATCCCGCGCGTTCGAGGCGACCCGTCGGTTCGAAGTGAGGGCCGAACGCGTAGAAGAAACAGTAGCTGTCTCCATGGTCCCTGGCCAGCGCATCCTGAACAGGCTGCAAGTCCGGCGGCTGACGGGACATGACTCTATTGAAGTTGCGGAATTGTTGCGTTGTTTCGGGGCGCATGCGCCGGCCGCGCAGGTTGACCTGCCTGCCCGTGACGGAGGTATAGATCAATATCGCTTCCTCGTAATGTCGAGGGATGCCGACATAGTCGAAATCGTTCAATCGCCCGATGTTAAAGACAAGCTTGTCGAGCTGTCGCGTCACCAGATAAAAGCCCATCAGGTACTCAAATGCCATCCGATTCTGCTTGTTAGTTTCCAGGAGTCGCAGCAAGAACTCCTCGAGAGTAATATCCGGACTTGGGTTGAAATAGTCCTTGGGCACCATAAGAGACCGCAGCCGCTGGATCTCGGGGTCCGTGGTCAGAAGGGGATCGGCCTCAAGAAGTCGCAGGTAACGCTTGGCCAGGGCCCCATGAATTAGATCCTTGCTCAGCCGGCCCAGGAACACGCGCGCGACCTCGGTTTCTCCCTTCACAAGGTTCAAGAGAGCGAGCCGGAAAAGAATCGAGGGCCGCTCGCCGAGCAACCCCAGCGCCTCGTACGCGACATGTGCCGACTCGTTCACAAGCCCGAGATCGAGAAAGACGTCGCTGTAGTCCATGAGCAGCGGCGTCAAATGCATGCGTTCCTCGACCATGTCTTTCACATGCTGTGGGTGCAGGCCGAGGGCGTCGGGACGTTGGGCATAAGAAAACATCCGGTAGGGCATCTGGCCGGCCTGATAGAGAGCCCTGTTGACCTGCAGCTTTACGAATAATGAGTTCGCCAGAGGAGGACGCGCCCGTGATCCTTCACGCAGCACCTGTGCCCACATCCTGCGATGCGCGAAGCCGTGTGTTCGCTGCAATGCCCTCAGGTCCGTATTGGACGACAAGTGGATGGGGACGAGAGCGATGAGCGCCAGGGCGGGTGACTCCAAGATCCATTTGAGTTTGCGCTTCCAGGAACGCTCAGGCGAGGATACAGCACTAGCGGCGCTCACACCCGCCGGCCTGTCCTTCACGACGAACCGGCGCCAAAGCGCGATACCAAGCCCAATGACGGGATAGAAAAGGAAAAGAACGATTGCCGTGATGGGCCAGCGCGGCGGCAAAGGTACGAAAAGGGTGACGCTGTCGATGACACGAGCGCGAAACATGTATTCGCCCGCTACGTACATGATTGCCACGGCTGTCAGAAGGTAGCACAGGCCGAGCCGATGCCGCCGCTCGGTCACGACTTCGAAACCTGCGCAGAGGACCGCATAAACGAGGCACGCGCCGTCAGCGACATAGTAGACAATTGCAGACAGAACCAGGAAGGCTCCCAGCCGGAACCCCGGATTACGCAGGCGTATCCGCGCGTAAATGATAACAAAAAGCACCGCCACAATCAGTGCGAAGACGACAGAGTATACGTCACTCCTGTAAAGCTGCCGATGCCGATTGTATAGCATGAGCCAGAGGACTGCCGGGACAAAATAGAGCAGAGTAATACGCGTGCCCCCTGGAACACGAAATACCCCACGAGCGGCCAGAAAAAGCAGCACAGCAGCCGCGGTCACGATCAACGCCCCGCTCCAGGAAAAGTAATAAGACTGGAACGAGAGGGCCGTCAGGTACTCGATCAAGCCCCCGGGATACGCCAGATGCTCTTTGAGGAACGCCATCTCTCGCGAAAAGGACACGAAGTATAAAAGGGGTCCGTACTGTCCAGGGACATAGACCGGGGCGGAATCGACATAAAGCCAGACGTAGAGAAAGGACAAGCCGAAGAAAAGGATCGCACAAATCGGCAACGAAACCTTCTGCCAAGCGATTCTCCAGGGGAGAATCGGCATTCTTGCTAACCTCCAGGTAGACAAGCAATGCCCCTGCTTGCAGAACTGCGCCTTCTCATCGACCGATACGCACAAGGAGGCGACATATGCAGCACGAGCGTCTTAACCGTCGGCAAAGCCGCAATTCGAGGCCACGAGGCGTCGGCTCGCGGCGTCGGATTATCGCAGAGAGCAAGTGAGAGTACAAGCCGCGATTTCGGCTTTGGCTGTCTGTCGCCTGAACGCGATCACAACGGCGCCCGCCACGTACACCGTGACTCCGAAGACAAGAGAACCGGCACTGAGGATGCTCGACCACCACAGCGATGTGCGACCACTTCTCGCTCAGGATGTGTGAAGTCCAGGGGGAGCGCCACGTTCTCGTGCGCGCAGCCGTATTCAAACAACAGTGTACGCTGGCGAATTACGCCGAAGAGGAGCGCGCCCGAATCGTTTCCGGGGATCCGCCGGACGGCGGACGATCCCTTGGGGCTTGTGTCCGCCATGTGCCGGATCCCCGAATTCGACAGCCCCCCAATTGCAGGTGAGGAGCACCATTATGTATTACTTGCCGCCGGTCGGCCGCAGCCAAACATAAACCCACTCCTCCGAGCCGAGTGAGACGGAGACTGTGCCGTCGGGCGTCATAGCCACTAACTCATCAGTCAGTGCGTTGAACACGTCAAGCTTGCGACCCCGCAGGTTGAGCTTGTCCATGTTGAACTGCACCGTCACGGTCTGCGCGTCGGGCCGCAAGTTCGAGACGAAGGCCAGGACGCCGTTCTCGGGGTGCTTGAGCAGGAACGCATAGCACTTCTCCGGCGACACGCGCACATAGTCCTGATTGTTCCAGTAGAACAATTTCTCCGCCTCTTTTGCACCGAATTCGTCGCGCACCTTCCAGAGCTTGATTAGCAGCGCGAAGTAGTTGGTCTTGAGCGGAGGCGGAGTTCTTAGCAGTTGCTCATAACCGCCGCTGCTGGCGCGCAGCGGTATGTCGTGCAGTAACGTAGTCGCCAGCAGGTGTCCCCAGTTGCGGCGGCCTCCGGCCAGGAGACGATATGAAAGAGTCTCTGCGGCTACTCCGATTTGACTCCCCATGAATTCGGTGCGGAACTTGTCGAGTGTAAGTTCGCCTGCGACGTAGTCGGTTCCTGTATGCCTGAGATGAAACCACTGCTCACCGGTCCAAAGCATGTCGCCGTAGGCCAGTCCGGCCGGATTGTAGCCAAAGGAAGCATGGATATCCACGACGCCGTCGGGCTTTCTTTGTTTGACCACGGTGTAAATACGTTTCATCATTTCCCGGACGGCGAAGACGGGAACGGTCTTTCGGATTGAGTCATCCGCGGTGAGGTATCCGCAGCCGTGGCCCATGTTTTGACAAGGTGGAATTTGGGCTGTTCCGTCGAGGTAGACGCCGTCTTCGCCGTATTCGTCCAGGCGTTTGGCCATGCTGTGAATGTAGGCGTCCTGAAGGGCCATGCTCTTGAGGCATATCATGACCGTTCCCTGAGAGTTGGCGCCGTACCTGTACCCTATTGGTCCGGGGCGGGGGGAGCCTCGGGGATTGTTGGTGGGAATGTACTGGGCCATGGGGCGCAACGACATGTGGCGGCCGTGGATATCGAACTCCGGCGCCATGGTGGGGAAGCGCTCGTGGAGTACATAGGGGTGCACCTGCAGGCCGTGCGCATGCAGCGCAGCAACCAACTTGCGCAGTCCGTTCGAGAACTTCTCATGAACCGGCATTGGATAGGGCCACATGTCGCACACGGTGGTGAACAGGCGGCGCACGCCGAGCTTGGCCATGATTTCGAGCGCCGGTCTTCCGTTGACTTTGGTGGCCGGCAGATCGAACTCTCTGCCGTAAGGTTCGCTCCGCACGATACGCAGCTCCCACGCATCCCGAAGGAGGGGTTTGATCGGTGTGGCCTGCAATGCGAACTTATAACGGAGCGTCTCGCCTGCGGCCAACTGCGTCGGCACGTCAACGAAGTGCGCCCTGAAGGTGGTGGTCTCGCCTCGCGGCAGGATTTCGATCGCCTTCTGCCTGTCGGCGTAGTGCCATTCCTCGTCGGATTCCGCCTGCCAGCACAGTCCACGTTCCTCATCGCCCAGCCAGACGCATGCGCTGAAACGGAACGCCAGATCGCCGTGGACGGCGTCGCTTTGGAACTGTGCCATATCTATTTCGGGATTGTGAGGATACGCCCTGTCGCCGTAGCAGAACTTGGCGTATCGCTTTTGCATGGGAATATCCAGTGTCAGGTTCTCCACGGACAGGTCGCGCTGTGCCTTGATCTCGCAGTCGAAGATCATGTAGCCGTCGTATTCAATGTTCGTATTCACGCGAAGCGTTGCGCGGTCATTCTCGAAGACCTGTTCGAGTGAGGCGGCAGTCTCGCCGGCATCTTTCAGCTTGATGCTGCCGTTGTTCCAGGCGATGGCTTCGCCGTCTGCGGTGCATGTCAAGGTAATCGGCGAGGTCAGAATCTCTTGTCCGAGTGTCTCGATGTGCTGGGGGAATGGTGCGGAACTGAAGAGATGGCGCCGGCCCCATACGCCTACCTCCACGGTGCCGTCGCCCTTGACTTGTGCTTGCAGCGGAGTCCATGGCTGCGGGACCTCGTCGGAGTATCCTTCCCGGCTGTAAACCCACTCCGGCTTGTTCAGAGAGACTTGGCGGTTGATGGTTTTGACAACCTGGCCATCACGATCGAGGATACGCGCCACAGCCTTCACTGCCTTGTTCTCCAGGCCCGAGAGCGGGAAGGCGGCAGTACACACGAAGCGCCGTGAATCTTCCGAGGATTCTGATAGCGTGACCTTTTTCGGGACTGCGGCCTCCGTGGAGTCAGCCTGCCGCAGTGTCATTTCCGCTGTGTGGCCGTCGTAGTCCGCCGCTTTGCACGACAGGCGCAGCGCGACAGTCCTCTCGTACCAGTGGGCCTCCACGGCAAGCTCCGCCGCGCTGTCCGGAGGCACTTCTCGCCCGTTCGCATGTGCTGCGACCTCCGCTGCGCTCAGCGCTCGCCGATACATCCGAAATTCGTCCAGATCAATCGGACATTTCTGTCCGATTTGCATGTTTGGCAGGACACTCGGCAGTCCTGCAAAAGGCATGTAGGCATCGCGAACGAGTTTGCCGTTGCGATAGAAACGGCAGCGGGGATATTCAGCCACCACGGCGATATGTGCCCATTCATTGTTCAGGATATTGCGGTCTACGGGGACCATCATGCTCTCGTATGCGTGGATGGGGTCTCGCGTGCCGTACCATAGCACCAATGTGTGATACTGCACCATGTAGAATGCGAAACCGTTGCGTCCTCCGAAGATGGTGCCCCATACAGTATCAGGTTGTTCGGGTCCGTTCTGTCGCACCCACATCTCGAAGCTCATGTCTCCGCTGAACTTGAGCGAGTCGGAGGCGGGGCAGTTGAGCTCGGCGTTCTTGCCATCGAACCGCAGCACGCCGCGCCTGCCGTCGAACTCACTCAGGTATTCGGCCTTGACGATCTCCCCGTCATTGTCGTAAGTGCTTCTGTCCTTCGCCGCGTCTCCCGTGTCCTTGTCGAAGGTGTAGTGGAGGACTAGCGTCCGGTCCGCGGCTGATCCCTCACCACGGGCCTGAGGAGCGGCCATGCCGCAAATAAGCAGTGCAGCCAACAGAACCTGCAAAGGCCTCATACGTACGTCACGCATCGTGTCCGCATCCTTTCGAGCATGAAAAACGCCGCCGGGCTACTTGTCTGCGCTCGGACGGAGCCATATGTAGATCCATTGTTCGGAGCCGAGGGGTACAGAGAGCTTGCCATCGGGCGTCATGGCCAGCGGCTCATCGGTAAGTGCGTTGAACACGTCAAGCTTTTTGCCGCGCAGGCCGAGCTCGTCCAGGTTGAACTCGACGATAACGGTCTGTCCGTCGGGTCGCAGGTTCGTGATGAAGGCCAGGACGCCGTTCTTGGGGTGCTTGAGCAGGAACGCATGGCACTTCTCCGGCGACACGCGCACATAGTCCTGATTGTTCCAGTAGAACAGCTTCTCGGCCTCTTTTGCGCCGAAGCGGTCCCGCACCCTCCAGAGTTTGGACATGAGCTGGAAGAAGGAGCCTTCCCGCTTTCCACGCGCAGCCACGGACTCCGACTGCGAGGTGAAGGGCGTGCTGGGCCGGGGCGGCACGTCGTGCAGCAGCGATGTCGCCGCCACCTTCGAGTGGGAGCCGAGGCGATAGTGCAGGGTCTCCGAAGCGATCCCGAGTTGGCGTCCCGTGAACTCCGTTCGGAACCTGTCCAGTGAGAGCTCCCCTGCTATGTATCCGTTCGGCGCTCCCCCCGTCTTCTTCAGATGCCACCACTGCTCCCCGGTCCAGATCACGTCGGCATAGGCCAACGCCGACGGGTTGTACATAAAAGAACAATGGTGATCCACGACGCCGTCGGGCCGTCTCTTCTTGACCACGGTATAGATCCGCTTCTGGAACTCACGCACACCGAACACCGGAAATGTTGGACGGATCGAACCGTCCTCCAGACGGTATCCACAGCCGTGGACCGTGTTCGTACAAGACGCGGGTCGACACGTTCCGTCCAGGTAGACGCCGTCGCCGCCGTACTCGTCCAGACGCCGGGCCAAGGCATGGATGTAGGCATCCTGGGCGGCCTTGCTCTTCGAGCAGAAGTACTGCGTGCCCTGCGAATCGGCGCCGTACTCGACTCCGACGGGTCCGGGTCGCGGAGCGCCGGGAGTTGTGCCCGGAATGTATTGACTTATCGGACGCTGCAACATATGAAAGCCATGAATGTCAAATTCCGGCGCCAGCACGGGGAAGCGCTCGTGGATCTGATAGCCGTAATGCTTGAACCCCTGGGCATGGATCACTTCGTTGAGTCGGTGCAACAGACGAGAATATCGCTCATGTATCGGCATCGGGTAGGGCCACAGGTCGCAAACGGTGGTGAACAGGTGACGAACACCGGCCTCAGCCAGGAATTGGGCCTCCGGTTTTCCGTCGACCGTCCGATCCGGCAAGCTGAGCTCTCTTCCATAAGGCTCGCTCCGCACAATCCGAAGGTCCCAGGAATCCCGAAGGAGCGGCTTCACCGGTGTGGCCAGCAGGGCGAACCTGTAATGCAGCGACTGGCCCGCCGGCAGCTGGGTCGGCACGTTCACCAGGTTTGCCCGGAAGGTCGTCGTCTCCCCGCGCGGAAGGATCTCGATCGCCTTGAATTCGTCGGAATAGTGCCAGTCTTCGTCGGACTCCGCGTGCCAGGTCAATCCCCGTTCCTCGTCGCCCAGCCAGACGATCGGGCTGAAGCAGAACGCCTGATCCCCGTGGACCTCCCCGCTGTGGAACGACGTTATCGGAACTTCCGCATTCCAGGGAAAGACTGCGTGGCCGTAGCAGAGCGTGGCATAGCGCGTCCGCAAGGGAATCTCCACGCTCAGTTCGTCCAGGGAGAGGTCACGGCGGGCCTTGACCTCGCAGTCGAACATCATGTGGCCGTCGTATTCGATGCTCGTGTCGATCCGAAACGCTGCACGGTCATCCTGCCACGTCTGTTCAAGGGACGCCGCAGTCTTCGAACTCTCCTTCAGCCTGACGCGGCCATTCTCCCAAGCGAAGGCTGTGCCGTCTACACGGCCTTTCAAGGTTATCGGTGACGCCAGAAGCTCCGCCCCGCCTGTCTCGATCTGCCGTGGAAACGGCGTCGGGCCGAAGACATGCCGCCGGCCCCAAACCCGCACCTCGACCGTGCCGTCCGCCTTCGTCTCCGCTTCCACGGGCGTCCACGGCGGAAGAACGTCGTCGGAATATCCCTCCCGGGTATCGACCCACTCCGGCTTCTTCAAGGACGCGTGCCGATAGACGGTTTTGACCAGTTCACCATCGGCCCCCAGGATGCGCGCTACACCGTCGAGCGACTTGTTCTCCAGACCTGAGAGCGGAAACTTCACACTGGCCACGTAGCGGCCCGACCCTTCGAAGGCTTCCTTCAGGGCGGTCCCTTGAGGAGCCGCCGCCTCTGTGTAGTCACCCTGCAGCAGGGTCATCTCCGCCCTGTAGCCACTGTAGTCAATCCCCTTGCAGGACAGGCGCATGACCAGGGTGTCCTCGTACCAGTGCGGCTCCACTGCCAACTCGTGGGCCTGCCCCGCAGGGACCTCCTCCCCCTTGGCGTGCGCCGCAACTTCCGCGGGCGTCAGCGCCCGACGGTACAGGCGAAACTCGTCCAGGTCGATCGGAATCTGCACTCCGATCCGCTTCCCTGTCCTGACCTTGTAGATGCCAGGCACGGGCATGTAGGCATCGCGGACCAGCTCGCCGTTGTGATAGAAACGGCACCGCGGATACTCGACCACCACGGCGATATGCGACCACGTGTCGCTCAAGATGCTTCGCTTCACGGGAAGCACCATCTGCTCTCTGCCGTTCACGGGGTCCCAATGTCTCCTGACCCCGTGCACAGGGTCCAACCTGACGTACCACAACACCAGCGTGTGCCAGCTCGACACACCGAAATCGAAGTACTGACTATTTCTATCTCTGAAGAGGCTGGCCCAAGTGGGCTTCACGGGTCCGTTGAGCCGCACCCACATCTCGAAGCTCATGTCCCCCTCGAAGAAGAGCGAGTCCGAATTGGGGCACTCGAGCATGGACTCTTCGCCGTCGAACCGCAGCACGCCGCGTCGGCCGTCGAACTCCGCCAGGTACTCGGCCTTGACGATCTCCCCGTCGTTGCCATGCGGGCCAAGGTCCTTGGCCACGTCCCCAGGATCTTTGTCGAAGGTGTAATGGAGGACAAGTGTACGGTCCGCGGCTGATCCCTCACCACGGGCCTGAGGAGCGGCCACGCCGCAAATAAGCAGTGCAGCCAACAGAACCTCCAAAGGCCTCATACGTATGTCACGCATCGTGTCCGCATCTTTTCCAGCATGAAAAAACGCCACCGGGCTACTTGTCGGCGCTCGGCCGCAGCCAAACATAAATCCACTCCTCCGAGCCGAGCGGTATCGAGACTTTGCCATCGACCGTCATGGCAACCGGCTCATCGGTCAGTGCGTTGAACACGTCGAGCGTCTTGCCGCGCAGGCCGAGCTTGTCCAGATTGAACTCGACGCTCACGCTCGCCGCGTCGGGTCGCAGGTTCGTGATGAAGGCCAGGACGCCGTTCCTGGGGTGTTTCAGCAGCAACGCGTAGCACTTCTCCGGCGACACGTGCACATAGTCCTGATTGTTCCAGTAAAACAGCTTCTCGGCCTCTTTTGCGCCGAGTTGCTCCCGCACCTTCCAGAGCTTGCTCATGATCCCGAGGTATTCCTTTGATTGCGTGCGGGGCCGAACCGGAACATCGTGCAGCAGCGAAGTCGCCGAAACCTTCATGCGGGAGCCAAGGCGGTACGACAGCGTTTCGGCAGGCATCCCGAACTGATAACCCATGAACGCCGTGCGGAACATGTCCAGTGGCAGTTCCGCTGAAACGTATCCGTCTTTCGCTCCCGTATTCTTCAGATGCCACCACTGTTCCCCGGTCCACAGGATGTCCGCATAGGCCAAACCGGCCGGATTCATGGCCCAAGAGTGGACATCCAAGACGCCGTCGGGCCGCCTCCCTTTGACCACGGTGTGGATCCGCTTCATGAACTCCCGACAGGCGAACACGGGGAAGGTCTTCCGGATCGAACCGTCCTCAGTGCGGTATCCGCAGCCGTGCAGCATGTTCTCGCAAGCCGCTATGGTCGCCGTTTCGTCGAGGTAGACCCCGTCTTCGCCGTACTCGTCGAAGCGCCGGGCCAGACTGTGAATGGTCGCATCCTGAAAAGCCTTGCTCTTGGGACACTGCTCGACAACTGTTTGGGAACCTGTGCGTGCTCCTTCGTAATGGGGCGAGACGGGCCCGTGGTATCCGCCATACGCAGGAGGAGGGCCAGTGCCGCCATACGCCCAGGGGGCCAGAGGCCGACGCGAAATGTGGAGGCCGTGTATGTCATACTCAGGCGCCATCACGTTGAAGCGCTGGTGGATCAGGTAGTTGTGCAGCTTGAGGCCGTGGAAATGCGTTTCGTCCGCCAGTCTGTGCAGCTCCTCCGCGAACCGTTTCCCAGGGGGCATCGGATATGTCCACATGGTGCTCGCGTTGGTAAACAGATGGCGGATGCCGACCTCGGCGTAGTACTGAAGGGTCGGTTTGCCGTCCGTCTTCCGGTCCGGCAGGGTGAGATCCTCGCCGTATGGGTCGCTTCGCACGATACGAAGGTCCCAGGAGTCGCGAAGCATGGGCTTCATGGGCGTGGCCAGCAGCGCGAACTTATAGTGCAGCGCCTCGCCCTTGGCCAGCCGCGTGGGCACGTTTACCAGATTCGCGCGGAAGGTGGTAGTATCGCCGCGCGGAAGGATCTCGATCGCCTTCTGTTCGTCAGCATAGTGCCAGTCCTCGTCGGATTCCGCCTGCCAGGCCAGTCCCCGCTCCTCGTCGCCCAGCCAGATATTCGGGCTGAAACGGAATGAGAGATCGCCGCGAACCGCCCCTATGTTGTATCTCTTCATCGGGATTTTGCTGTCTCTGGGATACACACTGTCGCCCCAGCACAGTGTTGCATGTCTCGTCCGCAACGGAATATTCAGCGTCAACTCCTCGACGGACAGGTCGCGTCGGGCTTTGATCTCGCACTCGAAGAGCATATGGCCGTCATACTCGATGTTCGTGTCCACGCGGAGCGTTGCACGCTCATCCTCGAAGACCTGCTCAAGTGAGGCGGCGGTCTTCGAGGTTTCCTTCAGACTCACGCGGCCGTCCTTCCAGGCGATGGCCTCGCCGTCCAGACGGCCACTCAGGCTGATCGGCGAGGCAAGAATGTCCGCCCCGCGTGTCTCGATCTGCTGGGGGAACGGCGTCGGGCCGAAGACATGCCGGCGGCCCCAGACGCCCACCTCCACCGTGCCATCCGGCTTGCTTCGCGCTTCCACCGGAGTCCACGGCGGCAGAACCTCGTCGGAATATCCTTCCTTGGTGTGGACCCATTCCGGTTTCCTCAAGGACGCGTGCCGATTCAGCTTTTTGACCAGTTTGCCGTCGGGAGCAAGAATGCGGGCCACAGCATCCAGTGACTTATTTTCCAGGCCGGAGAGCGGGAAAGTCGCTGTGGCCACATAGCGCCCCGACCCCTGGAAGGATTCCGTCAGGGCGACCTTCTTGGGAGGCATCGCCTCTGTGTAATCGCCCTGCAGCAGCGTCATCTCAGCAGTATGACCGCTGTAGTCCGTGCCCTTGCACGACAGGCGCACGGCCACGGTCTCCTCGTACCAGTGCGTCTCCACGGCCAGCTCATCATCTCGACCCGGAGGGACCTCTTTACCCCTCGCGTGCGCCGCGACCTCCGCGGCCGTCAGTGCCCGCCGGTACACTCGAAACTCGTCCAGGTCAATCGGGCACTTCTCGGCGATGTGCTTCGCTTGGTTCCCGGTCTTCGAGATTCCCTCCATGGGCATGTACTGATCGCGGATCAGCTCTCCGTTGCGATAGAACCGGCAGCGGGGATACTCCACCACCACGGCGATATGCGACCAGTCGTGGCCCACGATGTTCCGAGCCACGGGGAGCAGCATAACCTCGCGCCCGTTACTGCAACGCACTACTACGTTGTACCAATTCTCCCAGCCGAACTGGAAGCTGGGAGCCCCTCCCTCTCGGAAGATAAAGCCCGCGCCGGACTTCAGGAGACTATTCTGCCTCACCCACATCTCGATGCTGATGTCGCCGCCGAAGTGCAGAGACTCCGGATTGCCGCAGTTGATATACGTCTCCACACCGCCGAACCGCAGCACGCCGCGCCGGCCGTCGAGCTCTCTCAGGGCCTCAGGCTTCTTGACGATCTCCCCGTCATTGCCATATGAGCTATGGTCCTTGACTATCCTCTTCTCGCCAGGGAGGCCCATAGTGTCAGGGTAGTCGAAGGTATAATGAAGGACGAGGGCAGGATCCGTGGGGGATCCCACCCCATGGACCTGAGGAGCGACCATCCCGCAAAGAAGGAGTCCAGCCACCAGAAGCGCCAAAAGCCTCAGACGTCTGTCAGGCAGCAACATGTCTGTTCACTCCTCCATGCAAAAAAAGACACCATCGAGCTATTCCCGGCCGGTCGGATGGGGCCAGACGCAGACCGGCTTCCGAGGACGCGTCTCCGCCGAGCGAATCGGCGGCGTACCGCCGCGTCCGGCTTTGCTGCGAGGTCTTCGGGCATGACATAGCCCGGGTCGCCCACGATGTCGTCTTAGTAACTCATGCTTGGCGCATGAAAGAGACGCCGGCCGGCGACAAGCGCCGGCCGGCACTTTCACCTTCCGGCTGACTCAGGGACTTCGAGACTCGGCTGAGCTGTTCGACTGCGCTCACGGCGCGAGATTCGTCGCAAGGCGTCCCCTGTGGCCGAGCGTCTGAGTCGCAGGCACCTGCAGTTGCCCAGGGTCTCTGCTCGTCTCGCAAAGCCCCCGCTCACCATTCGGTCGGTTTCCTCAACGGCTCGGCTCGCCTTCCGTCCCTTCTCGCAGTTGCCCACCCGGGGAGGGAGCGATGGTAGCCCCTTCCCCTACTATACCGGTGGCGCCACACTTCGGGCACGCGTAGGTGCTCTCGATTTCCGCTGTTTTCCCCATGGCATTTGCGATGATTTGGTGCACTTCCCCGTCCGTCATGCCCGGGGGTCTCTTCGCAAACACCGACGGGAATAGATAATTCGGGTGGGGAATCAACTGCTCGCAGGCCATACACTTCATCGGACTAGCCATGGTGTACCTGCCGGTATTGGGGTTTCTGTACAGCTTATTCTCGATTCCATGTTTCGTCCACTCATCTCCTATAAGCGCTACGACCTCATAGGTCTCAATATCGATCTTCTCAATCGGTGGGTTGACGTGCGACGGGGGCACAAGCCTGCGCGTGTACCACGTCACTATGCAGACCACAGCCACAGCAATGACCGCCAACAAACCAATAATGGCAGCGAACTTCTT
>SDBU01005876.1_pt1 | contig 14559 bp, 10 predicted proteins | sample 2277071 | NCBI WGS metagenome assembly SDBU01 (sample SAMN10397929, study PRJNA504765) | marine sediment metagenome | isolation source: marine sediment core GS08_GC12, 126 cmbsf | place: Arctic Ocean: Gakkel Ridge, Loki's castle | collected 2008
AAAATAAAAAACGGAAAGAGAGGGATTCGAACCCTCGATACCCTTGCGGGTATGCGTCCTTAGCAGGGACGTGCTTTCGGCCACTCAGCCATCTTTCCTTAAAAAACTACTTAAATAATACGGTGTTTTTTATTTTAGAGCAAATGATTCGAGGTGATTTGACTAAGTAAAGTGATAGTAAATCTTCTAAAAAATATTAAATATTTATTTTATAATTATTAAGATTTTAATTATTCAATATGATGTGATTGAGAGAGCTTTTTACCATTTAAAGCATTGAAATATGTTGTCATAAGTGAGCCATCAGGGTTTTGTACGACTATGCTATAAACTGGCAAAAAAATCTCAGTTTTTTTTCTGATTGCAAAATCATTTCCAAAAGCTGATCTAGCAATGCCCTCTATTTGAGAAGGTCTGAATTTTTTAGCGATTCTCGCTGCATATCTTCCTGCTTTTGAAACAATAGATTGATCGATTTTAGTCTCAGGTATTACCTGCATTCTTGGGCTTTGAAAATGAAGCCTATAATTATTGCCATTTTGAACGATTAGATTTTTTCTTCTACAGTTTTCTATCCATTGATCTAAAAGATCATTTTCAACATTTAATATTTTTGAGAGAGTCTCTCTATCTAATAAACCCCCTCTAGATACTAAAGTATTTATAATTTTGAAATCATCTTTGTCAGCTCCTGCTCTAATACAGTCTTTAAAACCATGAGACATATCCCAAGTAGATGTGTTTATTACCATCTCGCCATCTGTTAAACTCCAAAGAATTATTCCCTCTCCAGTTTTGTCTTGAGAGCGGTTATATTTTACTTCCATTAAAAGGTATGGATGGAATTTTAGATCAGGCTCTAAAAAACTATGAGATGCATCTTTTAAAAGCTCATGTCTATGAGCCTCCATAATATTTTCTGCAGAATATCTAACTTCTAAAGTATTAAATTTTTTTCTAGAAATGAAATCATAGATATAGACTCTAGCTTCTGGGTAATTAAACCAAATCCATGATCCAATAAAAATTATAAATATAAAAGATGTAACTACAGAAAGTAGGCGCATATTTTTTTACACCAAAATTTTTATAAAGCTCTCCTAAACTTCATATTAACTTTTATATTTATTCTTTCATAGATAAAAGAAACTCAGTATTGTTATTTGTTTTTTTTAGCCTAGATAATAGTAAGTTCATAGCGTCAACAGGAGTAAGATCTGCAAGTCCTTGTCTAAGTAGATACATTTTTTCTAACTCATCTGGATGATATAGAAGCTCTTCTTTTCTAGTTCCACTTTTAATGACATCGATAGCAGGAAAGATACGTCTTTCAGCTAGTCTTCTATCTAAGACAAGTTCCATGTTTCCTGTTCCCTTGAACTCTTCAAAAATTACTTCATCCATTCTAGAGCCGGTATCGACTAGAGCAGTTGCAATAATAGTGAGTGATCCGCCTTGCTCTATGTTTCTTGCTGCTCCAAAAAATCTTTTTGGTTTATGCAGCGCATTAGCATCGATACCACCTGTTAAGATTTTACCACTATGTGGTTGCACGGTATTGTATGCTCTAGCAAGCCTAGTTAAAGAATCTAATAAAATAACTACGTCTTTTCCAGTCTCCGTTAGTCTTTTCGCTTTTTCGATTACCATGTCAGCTACTTGAACGTGTCTCTCTGGCGGTTCATCAAAGGTAGAAGATATAACTTCTCCTTTAACGATTCTTATCATGTCTGTCACTTCTTCAGGTCTTTCATCTATTAAAAGAACCATCAAAAAGATTTCAGGATTGTTTTGTTCGATTGAATTCGCAATGTTTTGAAGTAAAACAGTTTTTCCAGCTTTTGGAGGAGATACGATCATTGCTCTTTGACCTTTACCAATTGGCGCAGCTAGATCCAAGACTCTTGTCGATAGTTTTTCTTTTGTGGTTTCCATAATTATTCTTTTGTCAGGATAAAGCGGTGTTAAGTTTTCAAATAAAACTCTCTCTTTTAAAATTTCTGGAGCTTTTTCATTGATAGATTCAACTTTTAATAGAGCAAAGTATTTTTCTTTTTCTTTAGGAGCTCTTATTGTTCCGTACAATATGTCTCCTTTTTTTAATCCAAATCTTCTGATTTGTGCAGGAGAGACATAAATATCTTCTGCTGAAGGTAAGTAGTTATAGTTAGGAGATCTTAAAAAACCAAAACCATCTGGCAAGACTTCTAAAACTCCTTCTGCAAATAAAACCTCTTCAGGTTTTGCTGAAATTGTTTTTACAATTTCAAAAACTACTTGGGATTTTGTTAAAGATCCTAAGTTTTGAAGGCCAAGTGATCTGCCGTACTCTTGTAGTTGGTCTACATGCATTCTTTGAAGCTCGGATACTTTTGTTACTTTTTTTATTTGCTTTTCAGAGTTAGTTGAAGTAGCTTTTTCTTCATTCATGGAAGATTTCTCCTATTAAAAATTTTTGAAGGTTACTAAAAGTTTTTTTATGTTTTTTTCTAAATCAGATAAACTTTGATTATTTTCGATTACAAAATCTGATAGTTTTGCTGTATCTGTTTCAGACAGTTGCCTTTGTTTTCGAAGTGTATAATCTTTATCTTTATATCTTTTTTTTGCAATAATATCTTTTGTAGTTATGGTTACTACTATATCAAAAAAGCCCTGATAACCTATTTCAAAAAGTAGGGGGATTTCCACTACAAAAAAATTAAAATTTTTGTTTTTAACTCTTTCATACTCTTTTTCAATTTCATTTAAAATTTTTGGATGAATTATCTTTTCGAGCTTTTTTAATTTATTTTCATCTGAAAAGACTATTTTTGCAATTTTTTTTCTATTTATTTTACCTTTTTCTAGTATTTTTTCGCCAAAAAGATCTAAAACTTGTTTTTTTATATCAAAATCATTCTCTATTAGATCATGCGCAATTGTATCTGCATCTACTGTATAAGATCTAAGCTTTTTAAAAATTTTTAAAGCTTCTGATTTGCCTGCTGCGATATTTCCTGTGATTACAATTTTTTTTAACATCAACACTCAGCTAAATTTTTACCGATTTCAATATCAACTGTTAGAGGAACTTTTAGATCGAAGACATTTTCCATCTTTTCTTTAACAAAACTTTTAAAAATCTCGATCTCATCAAATGGCAATTCAAATAAAAGTTCATCATGAATTTGAAGGATCATATATCCTTTTAAATTTCTTTTAGTTATTTCTTTATCGATCTCTATCATTGCAAGTTTAATTAAGTCAGCAGCAGATCCTTGAAGAGGAGTGTTAATAGATAGTCTCTCAGCTGCGGCTCTAATAAATGGATTTTTATTATCGATCTCATGTATAGGTCTTTGTCTACCGATTATTGTATACGCAATTTTCTTTTCGTGAACTAGTTTTTTGCAGGTCTCTAAATATTTCAAAATATTTGGATATCTTTCAAAATATGTATCTATAAAAGCTTTAGCTTCTTTTATAGTAATACCAATTTGTTCTGAGAGTCCAAAAGCTGATTGGCCATAGATAATTCCAAAATTCACAGCCTTAGCATTGCTTCTCATTTTTTTAGTTACCTCATCTATCGGCACTGAGTATACTAAAGACGCTGTAAATGTATGGATATCATCACCATTATTAAATGCTTTAAGTAAGTTTGGATCTTCACTAAAATGAGCTAAAAATTTTAGCTCTATTTGAGAGTAATCAGAAGATAAATAAACCCATCCATCTTTTTCAGGTCTAAAACCCTCTCTTATTTTTTTTCCTTCTTTAGATCTAATCGGAATATTTTGAAGATTTGGGTTAGTAGAAGCGAGCCTTCCTGTTGCTGTTGTAGATTGAGAAAAAGTTGAATGTACTCTATTTGTTTGAGGGTTTATCTGTTTAGGAATTGCATCTACGTATGTAGATAAAAGTTTTTGATATGCTCTAAATCTTAATATGTGATCGATAATAGGGGATTTTCCTTTTAACTTTTCTAAAATATCTGCTGATGTTGAAAAAGTTGAACCCTTTTTTTTAGGAGGTTTTATTGCTAAATCAACATATAAAACTTCGCTAAGTTGTTTAGGAGAGTTGACGTTAAACTTTTTGCCCGCTTCAGAAAAAATCTCTCCTTCTATTAATTTAAGTTTTTTTTGAATCTCTTCAGACATAATAGATAGCATATCTTTATCTACAAAAATACCAAATCTTTCCATTTTTGCAAGAACTTTGAGCAGTGGTAATTCAATGTCATACAAAACTTTTTCTAAATTATTATCAAAAATTTCTTTTTCAAAAAGCTCTTTTAGTCGAAAAGTATAATCAACATCTTGAGAGCAATAATTAGAAATTTTATCAATAGGTACATCTCTCATAGAAATCTGTTTTTTACCAGTCCCTATTAAATCTTTGATCGGAGTCTTTGTGAAATTGAATTTCTCTAACGATAAAATATCTAAACTATGACGTCTGTTTTGTGGGTTTATCAAATATGATGCTAAAAGTGTGTCAAAAGAGATATTTTTTATCTCGATACCACTATTTAAAAGAATATGATAGTCATATTTCAAGTTGTGACCAACAAATGAAATATTTTCGTTTTCTATAAGCTCTTTTAATTTTGTAAGAACTATTTTTCTATCAATGTCGCCATTTAAAGGAATATAAAAAGCTTGCTCCTTTTTTACTGAGAGCCCAACCCCTACTAAATCTGCTAATAAATAGTTCAATCCAGATGTTTCTGTATCAATTACTATCTCTTTTTCTTTTTTTAGATTTTCTATTAGATCTGTTAGCTCTTTTTCGCTGGTTATTAGTTGATAGTCTAGCTTTTCTTCTTCGTTTTTTTTTTGATCCGAAACATCTCTTAAAAGAGATAAAAAATTCATCTCCTTATAAAAATCTTCTAATTGTTCTTTTTTTGGCTCTTTTAACAGATAAAAATCTTTGTCTTTTGGAATATCAACATTTAAATGCAAGGTCGCTAATTTTTTACTGAGATATGCTTTTTCCTTTTCTTGAACTAAAATATCTCTTTTTCTCTCAGATGAAATTTTTTCTAAATTATTAAATATACTATCTAATGTATTAAACTCTTTTAAAAGAGTAGTCGCTGTTTTAGGACCAAAGCCTTCAATTCCTGGAATGTTATCTGATTGATCTCCAACTATCGCTAAATAGTCTAGTACCTGTTTTGGTTCTATTCCAAAAAACTCTTCGACTCTTTTCTCATCGAATAGTTCATTATTTTTATGGGCATTTAATACAAAAGTTTTGTCATCAACCATCTGCATTAGATCTTTATCACTTGTACAAAGATATGTCTCAAAATCTTTTTTCTTTGCCCAAGTAGCTATTGTTGCCATAGTATCGTCAGCTTCAACACCTTCTATACACAAAGCAGGAATGCCAGCGAGCTCGCAATAATCAAACGCCATTTCAAATTGAGGATAAAGATCATCCGGCGCTTTTTTTCTATGCATTTTATATTCAGAATAGAGTTTTTGTCTTGAAGCTCTATTATCTGGTCCATCAAATACACAAACAATTTGTTCTGGAGAAAAATCATTAATCAATTTTTTTACAGATCTTATAAATCCATATAATGCAGAGGTAGATACACCCTTTTTATTGGTCATAGGTCCTATTGCATAATACGATCTAAAAAGATAGTTAACAGCATCAATTATAAAAATTTTATCCATACTACTCGGCATTTATATATTTAGATGAAAAAAAAATCTCTTTTAAAAAAGATTTAAAAATTGATTTTGTCTGAGTTAAAAATGGTTGATACCAAAGTTTTTTTGGATATAAGCTAACTACTTGATAATTTTTATTCTCATCAATATCTGCTTTTTCCAAAAGAGCTTTTAGAACTACTTCATATGAACTGTTTGCTACATCTATATATCCAATTTCCTTGGCTTCATCTGAATCAAAAACATTCGCTCCATACTCATTTATAATCTTATCTCTATCTATATTTCTTGCGGTTGCTACTATGTTTACAAATTTTGCGTAAATGTATTCATTGATCTTTTGAATGGATTTATCCTCATTTTGTTTCCACTCTCTAAACGGATTCATCATGTCTTTGTCTTTTCCAGCGGTTACTGTTAAAGATTTAACTCCATATTTTTCCATAATAGAGTAGAAATTGAAAAAAGGTCCCATTAAAGACCCTACAGATCCAATCATTGAAAAAGGAGATGTATAGATTTGATCAGCTGCGCATGCTATAAAAAATCCACCAGATGCACACATTCCATCAACATATGCATATACAGGAATATCGAATCTTTCTTTGTAAGCTAGGATATTTCTGAAAATATCATCAGAATCAGTAGCAGCTCCTCCAGGTGAGTTAATATGTAGTAAAACCCCCTTAACTCTATTGTTTTTAAGAATACCCTTTCTAGATTCAATTAACTGAAAATTCACATCTTTTGACGTTAAATGAGCTGTTCCTATAACTCCATGAACCTCCAATTGCAAAATAGCCGGAGTACTCAGTGATAACATTTTTGTATTGCCATTTAAATCTGGTAAAATCTCTAACTTATTTTTTGCTCCCTGCTTTTGATCTGGCGTAGATAAAATTGCAAAAAGTATAATACTTGGAATTAAAGCTACAAAAACTCCAACTGTTCCAAGTAATGTATTAAAAAAAGCTCTAATAGCTGAAATAAATATGGATTCTCTAGCTATTTTCATGAAAATTTCCTCTGATTGATTTTTTATCTCTCATTATAACTATTTTTGTCTTAATTGTAGTATCAATTTTTTGATCTTTTATTTTTCTTTAGCTTTTTTGAAAAAATTTAGGGATTAAAAGATAATTTAAGAAGTTTTCTTTTTTTTATAGGTTAATTGTATCATAGATCAGTTTTTTATATCAAATGAAAAAATATATTACATCTATTACTTGTATTCAGGTTTTTAGGTAGCTCTCTTAGAAAAGCTACTCACTATTAGCTCAATAAACGCTAAAACACCCAAAACTATAAATAATGAATAAATATACCAAGAAAACGAAAACTTAAGCGTTACGCCTATCAATACACAAAACTGCATGGCAGTTGTAACCTTACCCCATCGAACAGCTTTAACCTCATAAGAAGCCCATTTTTTTGTGATACCTAAATATAGGCCAAAAATAATTAGTGCGAAATCTCTTGAAATCATGGCAAGGGCTTGCCAAAGTAAAATTTGATTCTCTAATAGCAAAATAGCCAAAACAAAGTAGACAAAAAATTTATCCATTGCAGGATCTAAATAAGCTCCAAATTTAGATGCTGATTTATATTTTCTTGCAAAATAGCCGTCTATACTATCTGTAAACATAGCTAAAACTATAGCAATTATCCGAATATAGATATTTTGCCAAAAAAATAGCAGGGCTAAGGGGATCCTTACAATAGACAGAGCATTTGATAAGGTTATCATGTTTTTTGTTTTCGCTTTTTTCTCTTATAGTACCAAATGAAACCAATTATAGTAAAAATAAACAAAATAAAGATTAATAAATTAATTTTTTTTAGATAATTAAATAGTGCTGTATGGTTTTTTCCAAGAGTAAAAGCTATATAAAAAAGTACGCTATTTGAGACAAAACATGCAATTCCATCGCTAATTGCAAATTTTGCAAATTTCATCTTTGTCATACCAGCTGTTAAAAAAAGACAGTTTCTAACTCCAAATGGAATGAATCTTCCAATTAAAAGAGTAAAAAATCCATATTTTTTATAAAAAAGTTTTACTTTTGCAAGCTTTCTTCTGGGCAAAGTTTTTCTAAACCATTTAATCTTCCATAGCTTTATTCCAAAAAGCCTGCCTATCCAATAAACCATCCAATCAGAGAGATAAGCCCCTACAAAAACAGCTCCAAATAATAGAAAAACATTCTCAGGGACTACAGTTGCAGCCAAAATAGCGCTTATTATGATCATAAAATCTTCAGATATAGGAATGTTGAACCCAGCTAAGATAAGAGAGCCAAAGATGATCCAATGAGCATTTTGGGCATTTGCAAAAATAAAATCTATAATATGTGACATAATATAATTATTTTGGAGTTCTAATTCTGTAATTAATATAAATGTAATTATAATAAAAGGGAAAAGTTAAAAATAGTTATAATCTAATTGAAATAAAGTAACTAAGTTGTTGATAATTAATTATTTTTTTACTTTATCTTTTTTATTAGCCTTAGCAAAAGGAAAGTATTTTTTTAACTCTTTTTCACTTAATTTGTCTGTAACTTGCATAGGCTCTTCTTGAAGTGTAATTTTTTCTTTATGCGACATTAAAGAGTTAAATCTTTTTCCTAAGGCGACAACAGATATTAGCCATACACCTAATATAATTAAAAATAGAAAGGCTATATATGGAGCAGAAGCGCTCAAAGTAGCAAATATGATTATAAACCCTTGTGTTATAATAGATCCCGAGGATTTTCCTAATCTAGAACCAACACCATCTATTGCAGCTTTACCCTTTCTTCTAGCGTCTTTATCTAAAGGAATAAAAGCGATCTCTTTTGTTGCATCGAAAAGAGTATATTTAGATGCACGGCTCAGTGTATTTTGCATCGTTCCGAAAAAGACGCTCAAAATAAGAGGAGTAGAGCCAAAAAAGCTAGCAAATTTTAGAGCTGAAGGCGTGTCCCTATATAAGAAGAATGTAAAGAAACAGACCCCAGTAATCAAAACGACTAAAGGAGTAATAAGTGCGCTAAAAGCCCAACTAAATTTTCTTAAAAAATTACCTGATAAAAACAGGGCGACAGGGGTAGCTATGAGGCCAGTATAGATCATTACATGACCCATATATGCATTGAAATCTTGAGGATTGGGACACAGAGATTTTACTTGGTTTTTCCAAACAACTTCTACTATATGGGTAGTCAAATTATATGATAAAACTATCAAAGCTATGAAAAGTAAATATTTGGATCTACCTAAATAAGAAAAACTTTTTTTGAGAGAAATTTTTTCTCTTGGCTTTTTTACTTGAGAAATTGTCGGTTCATCTAAATTTATTGCTTTTTTACTTATATATCTAAAAAGTCCAATTATTAAAAATCCTGTAGCTAAAACTGTTAAAGCCATGAATAAAACGGATTGTTCCCAAGCATCTTTTCCATATGGAATAAAGCTAAAAAATCTTTTACTTGAAAGAAGAACAGCAACTTCACCAGAGAGTATTCCTGCAATATTTGCGCCTACCCCAAAAAGTGAATAAAATCTTTTAGCCTCATGCACCGTTGTAACTTCATTTGCAAAACCCCAAAAGCATACGCTCAAAATAGCTGTTCCCCAAAGCTCTGCCATGACATAAAATGAGGTTAAAGTCCAATGTCTGATCATGGCAATAAAACCATTAAATCCTTGCGGGAGAGTTCCTTGCATTTGATCAGCAAATGAATGTGGTTGTAAAAGATCTCTAAGTGGATACAATATAAAGGTAAATAAAGAGAAAAATCCTAAAAATATTCCCATCATGATATAAAAAACTTTTTCAGTAGAATATTTATTTGAAAGCTTCGTAAAGATATAGGTCATCAAAAGAGCCATGGGTAAAATAGCCCATACCTTAATAAATGGAATAGCCTCAGCTCCAGAAGATGGTGCTGTAACTACTAATGTATCTTTAACAGCCCTTAAAACATTGTAGTTAAAGGCTATCAAGAAAAATATTAAAATCATTGGTATGAATTTTTTCAGTTCACTAGAATGAATAGGCCATAAAAAAGAGCGGACTTTACCGAATTTAAAAGTCGTAGACATTAATTTTTACCAATTATTTTTTTGCACGCAAAACTATAAAGGAGTAATTGTAAAAGATTTTTTTCAACTCTTGCTAATTGCAAGATTTGCTTTATTTGAGACACCGATCGCCTTTTGAAATCTTTGATGAGTTCATTGTAACTAATTTGAGATATTTTGCAAAGTAAGAAAAATGAAAAAAAACTCTTTATTTTTGTGTATATAAATTAATTTAAATTAAAAAATTTTCTTTTTTAAAGAAAATATTAAGGCTTAGTTTTTTTTTATAATTTTCAAAAAGTAAATTTTTAAATTTATAAAAAAAATTAATTAAAAATAATTTATCTAGTTTTATAATATCTCTATACACAAAATGTACATGTAATATGTGGTACTAATATAAACTATTTTTTATCACTCAAAGCTTCAATACCAGGTAATGTCCCTAACTCTATATATTCTAAAGATGCTCCACCACCTGTAGATAAATGAGAAAATTTATCCCCGAGCCCTAGTTTATTTATAGCTGCAATTGAATCTCCTCCACCTACAATACTTATACAATTAATTTTAGAGATCGCTTTTGCTATTTCATTTGTACCTTTCGCAAAATTATCAAATTCAAAAACGCCAAGAGGACCATTCCATAAAATGGTTTTTCCATCTTTTAAAAGTTTAGAAAATTCTTTAATTGTTTTAGGGCCGATATCCATTCCTTCGAAATTATCTGGAATATTTTCATCAGTATTTATGATTTGAGTTTTTGCATCATTTTTAAATTCGTCAGCTACAACAGTATCTAAAGGAAGATAAAGCCTTACTTTTTTAACGTCGCATTTTGTCATTATTTTTTGAGCCTCTTTAACAAAATCTTCTTCATATATAGATTTTCCAACACTTAAATTTAGAGCTTTTAAAAATGTGTAGGTCATAGCTCCGCCAATAAAAATACCATCTACTTTATCGATTAAACTATCTATCACTCCAATTTTTGTAGATATTTTTTTGCCCCCAATAATTGCATAAAAAGGTCTTTTTGGATTTTTAATAGCTTTTCCTAAAAAAGAGATTTCCTTTTTTAATAAAAATCCCATTAAGGATTTTTTAGGAAAATACTCAGTGATCGTAAATGTAGATGAATGTTTTCTGTGAGCTGTTCCAAAAGCATCATTTATATAAATCTCTCCCAAAGAGGCTAAACTTTTTGCAAAGTTTGGGTCTTTTTCTGGTTTTGTTTCAGCTTCATGAAATCTTAAATTTTCTAAAAGTAAAATTTCACCAGGCTTTAGGTCTTTTGCTAAATTCTCAACTTCGGGACCTATAGAATCCGGCGCCATTTTAACTTCCTTTTGAAGAAGATCTCCGAGTCTTTTAGCTACAATTTTGAGTGACAGTTTAGGATCTTTTTTTCCTTTGGGTCTACCCAAATGAGACATAAGTATTAATGAAGCTCCATTATCTAAAACATATTTAATCGATTGAAGAGCTGCTTTAATCCTTGTATCATCTGAAATTTTATCATCGTCTGTTAAAGGAACATTAAAATCTACCCTCATTAAAACTTTTTTATTATTAAGATCTAAATCAGTAATTGAAAATTTTTTCATAAATAATCTCTTTTTTTTAATTTGAATTTTACCAAAGTTAGTTTTTCAGTAAAGTAATATATTAGTTTAATGATATTTTTTACTTGAAAAGAAAAAAAAAGCTTATAAAATTAAATTATATTGATCTTGTATATGAAAAAAATAAACTATCTTTTTTTTTCTTTTTTTTTATTATTTCATGTCTATAGCGAAGCTAGTATTGAGACAAATGAAGTTATAGATAAAAACATTGTCTTAAATGAAACTCAAGAAATTAATAATGATTCGATTATTCAAGATCAAAATATTTATGAAGAGTTAGAAAAAGAAATAACTTCAAATAAAAATCTACAAAATTCAAAACAAGAAGTGCTCTCAGATAAAATAACAGCTTTAATTTTTACGAGTAAAACTCAGTTAATTGACGATAATGAGTTGAAAGATATACAGGGAATACAAATTGATGATATTTGTATAAAAAATAAAGAATATTTTCATTGGTATTTTTCAGATTTTTTGCAAAAAAGCTTAACGATGCAAACTCTAGATCAAATTAAAAATAGAGCTTTAAAATATTTTAAAGATAATACCTCTTTTCTTGTAGATGTTAAAATTTTAGAGAATCAAGATGTATCTGATGGGAAAATTCAGATTTTGGTTACATTTGCCCGCATTGGAGAGATAACGTCTTGTGGGGGCAAGTATTTTGCAAATAAAAGAATTTTAAATCGATTAAACATGAAACACTCAGAAGTGATTGATTTAGATAAAATAAGAAGATATTTATCTGCCTTTAATCGAAATCCTTTTAGAAAAGTTTCCTTAGTTTTAGAGCCATCGGATAGTGTAGGTTTTACAGATTTGCATCTTTTAACAGAAGATATTGTTCCAGTTAAAATATTTGCTGGATATGAAAATACAGGAAATGAGATAGCTACTTCCAATCGCTTTTTTACAGGAGTTAATTTTGGTAATTTTTTAAATTTGGATCATCAACTCAATCTTGAATTTAAATTTGCTCCTAACATTCATAAATGGTGGGGAATTACCGGAAATTACATAATGGATGTTTTTGGTCCAACATATTTAAAAGTAATTGGATCATATGTAAAAACGAATCCTGAAAGAGCAGAAAAATATGAAATTACAGGAAAAGCATGGACTGTTATGGCAAGATATCATGTACCTGTTCAATTTAATAAAAATACGACTAGTGAGTTTATATTCGGATATGATTTTAAGCATACAAACAACTTTTTGACCTTTTTGAAATCTGAAGTTTTTAATAATTTTATCGATATTTCACAATTTGTTTTTGAGTTTTCTAAAAATGGTTATGATAAATTCGGAATCTCTTCTTGTCTTTTCAGCATATATGCTTCACCCGGTGGAATGACTAAACATAACCATAATATTGATTTTAGGCAAGAGGGGTATGCTAGAGGAGCGACATATTTTTATGCTACTCTTCATTTAGATAGAACAATAAATATTTATAAGGATTTTTTATATGCATTAGAATTTTTTGCTCAAGCATCAACGAATAAACTTTTGCCAACTGAGGAAATATCAATAGGTGGTTTTTATACTGTCAGAGGTTATCAGGAAAATGCCGTATATGGTGACTATGGTTTTTATGCGAGAAATGAATTTCGCTCACCAAAGATATGTTATCCTAAAAATTATAAACACTATTTCCAATTTATAGCTTTTGCAGATGTTGGATTTGTATCAAAAGTAAATGATAATGTTTCTGATAAAAATACTTCTACATTAGCATCTGTAGGACCGGCTCTTCGTTATGTTGCTCATGATTCTTTAATATTAAAGCTAGACTATGGTGTGCAGTTAAAAAAAGCAAATAGAGTTTTTTTTGCTAAATCATGGCACTCCAGACTTCATGCTTATGTTTCCTTGCAATATTAAAAAAATTAAAATTTTTATAAAAAAATAGTTAAGAAAAATAGTTTTTTATAATTATATATGCATATATATAATTATATTAAAACCAAAATCAAAGTTCAAAACTGCTTTTTAATTCTTTAAAAAAACTATTAAATCTTTTATCTAAAAGTATATTGGAGGAAGAAAAAATCATGTTTTACATGCGAGCAATTGCATTAGTGCAATTTTTATATCTATTGCTATGTATTCCTTCATTTATTTTTTCTCTTCCAATAAAAGACAAAATATCTTTTGGCAATATCACTATTGAGCAGTCATGTAATGAAATGATTTTTCATCAAAAAAGTTCAAAAGCTATTATTGATTGGCAAGATTTTTCATTAGATGAACATGAGTCGATGCGATTTATACAAAATAAAGATTTTTCAGTTTTAAACAGAGTTGTCACAGATAAGATTTCTAAAATTTACGGATCTATTAAAGCTGATGGAAAATTTTATCTAATAAATCAAAATGGAATTTTAATAGGTCCTAGAGGTTCTATTAGCGCTAAAGAAGTAATGTTATCTACTTTAGAGCTTTCAAAAGAAGATTATCTAAAAAACAAAGATTTTCATTTTTCATCTAATAAAGATGGTAAAATTCAAAATTTTGGATCGATAAAAGCTGTTTCTAAAGATATTTTTATCTTATCTAGAACAATTGAAAACAAAGGAAAAATTTCAGCTAAAAAAGGTGAAGTTAATTTAATAGCATCATCAAAAATTTTAATTTTAGATGGTAAAAAAGATATAATAATAAAGCCTGAAATAGATGGATCTATTTCAAATGAAGGAAATATAAAAGCTATCGAAGTTAAACTCAAATCTTCAAATAATAATCTAAATGCATTTGCAATAAATCAAAAAGGTCTTATCGAAGCTACAGGTTTTGAAAAAAAAGATGGCAAAGTTATTTTAAAAGCAGAAAAAGGAATAACCAACCATCAAGGGAAAATAACAGCAGTTAATGAAAATAATACAGGTGGACAGGTTCAAATATTTGGTGAACATATTCTTTTAGAAAGCGATTCTAAAATAAATGCAAGTGGTGAATTCGGTGGTGGTGAAGTTTTAATTGGTGGAGATTTTCAAGGTAAAAATCCAGATATTAAAAATGCTAGAACAGTTTTTGTAGCAAAAGATACTTTAATAAATGCTGATGCTACTCAAAAAGGAAATGGTGGGAAAGTAATTCTTTGGGCGAATGATACAAATAGTTTTTACGGAAATGTAACAGCTAAAGGTGGAAAAAAATATGGAGATGGCGGTTTTGTTGAAATATCT
>SDBU01005877.1_pt1 | contig 14558 bp, 12 predicted proteins | sample 2277071 | NCBI WGS metagenome assembly SDBU01 (sample SAMN10397929, study PRJNA504765) | marine sediment metagenome | isolation source: marine sediment core GS08_GC12, 126 cmbsf | place: Arctic Ocean: Gakkel Ridge, Loki's castle | collected 2008
CTTTAAAAGAGAAACCCGATAAGTCAATCACAATATTTGATTACCACAGGGTTTTATCAAAAACAGGATGGAAAGTAACCCATCGAATAGAGTGCCCCCTATCCTCTGAACGTCTAAGTGGGAACCAGGTACAGAAAATGCAGGACAAACATATTTTAGGAACTGTTGGAAGAACCTTGCTAATCGCAAAAAGATCATAATGAAGCAGTGCCCGCTCCCGGTAACTTTAATAGCATTGCAAGATAGATCACGGATCTCAGATGTCTGTCAATAGATAAGGTTTGACCCCCTTGACTATTCAATAAGGTTACAAGGCACCAACGTCCCCTATTACAATCAATTAGCGAGCGAAAATGAAAAGTGTGAAGAAATCATTACGAATGAAGGAAACGTGGTTTGAACAAATTGATCCCATGAAAATGTATTCCCAAAAATAAAACAAGATCGTCACGGCCCCATAACACGGTACGTTTGGTGATGACTCTTAGGCCCATTCCCCCCATTGCTTCTTTTAGAACTGGAGGTCCTCAGAATGACTAATACTGCCAAATCCTTGATCTGGGTGATAGACGGAGCACTCTCCGATGAGCTACACAAAACAGCGAGGCTGAATCCGGCATCATTCCTCTGCAATCTGAGTTGGGACGTAACAATGATTGTCTCCAAGGTTCCATCGGAGGAACTTGATGGCCGAATAAAATTCCTCGAGTTGCCCTGGCCGCGCATCTATATACTGGGGGCCTTAATCTATTATTTTTCGACCCTATGGAATCTGCTATCAGGAAAAATTAAATGTGATGTATTAATGTTTCATGCGGGCTATGCCGCATTTCTACTGCCGATTGCCATCTGGCGCAAACTGATGGGCTGGCAGAAGATGAAAATTGTCATGGATACTCGGAGTATGCCAATGGATACCACCTCAATTCGAGGTAGACTCCGCGCCCTTTCTTTCAGGCTTAGCCATTGGATAGCCCTGCATTTGGCGATTGGTCAAACAGCAATCACGAGGGAGATGGTAAGGACCATAGGTATTCCAAGAAGAAAATTGCTCGGGATTTGGCCTTCCGGGGCGAACGTCGATGAGTTTGCGGTGTCTGTATCCAGCCGACAATGGCCTGGTCCAGAGGAGCCAGTCAGGTTGATGTACATCGGTGTGTTGCGCCCTGAGCGCAAACTGATAGCCATGTTTGATGCGGTCTGTCTTGCCAGAACAGAGGGGCTGAACGTTACTGTCGAGGTTATCGGGGATGGGCCGCAACGAGGAGAATTGGAAGAGTATGCCCAGGCCAAAGGCAATGGAGCAATCAAGGTAAGCCATCCGGTACCGCATGAAGAAATGCCTCTGGTGTTAGCCAGAGGGGATATCGGTCTGTTGCCTTTTCCGGATCTATCAAAATTCCGGGTTTCGAGCGCTATCAAATTGTTCGAGTACTTGGCCGCTGGTATGCCGATAGTGGCCACTCGGATAGTGGCTCACATGGATGTGCTAGAAGACGCCGACTTTGTCTTCTGGGCCGATCACGCCACCCCGGAATCCATGGCCTCGGCGATTAGGGAAGCTTGTTCCCGCAAGCTGAAGTTCCCGGAACTCGGAGCCCGGGCTTTGGCCTCTGCTCAGAATTGGACCTGGGAAGCATCGGCTAAGACGCTCTCAGATGCGTTACTAAAGGACGTGCACGCTAGCCAATCATTCGGCCGGTCAAGCCGCTGCCGAAGAACCTTCTAAAAGCTGCGTAACGAAGGACAAAAAAGTTTATCTATGGTTATACTTGTTCATTGCTCGCCATTAATGGGAGATTCCCAATATCGGGCTGAATCCCAATGATTAGGCTCGTACGGACGAATAATTTGTTATACACGCTACTGTCCGCCTAAAATTCTCAGACGGGAGGGAGGAGTTAGTGATGGATTCGCAACGTGAATGTCGGCACCGATTTCCCAGCCAGAGCCTTGGCTGTCCTGGCTCACTAGCAGGAAGTTTTTTGCTTTCCAGTCGCTCTGGTCACATTCGGGAATATAGCCAAATTCTTTGCCAAGATTTGTGCCAGCATCTACATTTGGCGAATTACTCTCCAGGGCGAATTCGGTCCCATTAAGATCCCCTCCATTCACAGATCGCCAGCCAGTGGTTTTTCTCAACTTCGGCAATCCAGTGACATCACTCGTTGCAGATGCAGGGCCACTAACAGAATGTGACCAGTTATTATATCCCCAATTGATCTGACTAGCTTGACCAGACAGCTCAGTCATTGTGCAATTATCACTTATCTTCCAGAAAATATTGTTTTTTACGTTCACATTAATGAATGGACCGCCGCCGACCCACATATTGACCCAGCAATCCACAATCGTATTGTTAAACATAAAAACATTTGTCGGGCTTGCTTGACCCGTATCTATTGCAAGCCCCCAACGACACCATGCAACAAGGTTCCCGTAGATGTAAATATTTTCAATTGAAAGTTCTGAGGGAGACCAAGGTTCATAAGTGACCCATATACCTTGCCCAGGATAGTCGGCAGCACGCCAATAAGTTCTGTCAGAAGTGTTATAGATAAGATTGTATCTGATAATAACATTGCGAGAAGCATCAACATACATTGCAACTGACCTAACATCATAAATAATATTGTATTCAACTAAGATATTGCTGTTGTTGTTAAAAAGATTTATTCCTTCGCCATGTGTATCATGGACAATATTTCGTCTTATATTGAGATTTGAACTCTCGGTCGGACCCAACGACACCTCATAATAAGGCCCGGTTTCTTCTCTAAATCGAGCGCAATCATTTAATTCATTATCTTCTATATTCCCAGTATCAACTGTTTGATAGTGAATACCTCGTCTATATGTGTTCTCTATGTAACACCCAGTTACATTATTATTTGAGGACTCGTAAACCAGTATCCCCTTACCCTCAGAGTTTTTTATACTTAGGTTTTCTACGTCTGCATAATTGCCAGTTACTTTTACTAAGCCATCATACTGATCTGGAACGCTATCATTGCCATCTATGATAGGTTTATTGCCACTTACACCATGAATTTCTGAGCCCTCACTCATGTAATAAGCGCCAACTGTTACCCTGTCAGCAGAAGTACCGCCCCAGGCAACAATTAGTTGAGCCCCAGCCCACGTGCCGGCGCACTTGAAATACACGTCATCTCCTATTGTAAAGCTGTAGCTGTTTATCTTGCCTATTGTCTTCCAGGCTGATGCATCGCTTCGACCATCGAGGTTGTCATTGCCATCGGGCTTTACGTAATAGGTAGCCGCAAAAGGCGTGGCGGTGAGTGAGAAGAAGAGGAGTAAAGTCACAGTTAGAAAAAGATATCGTCTCATTTTAGTCTCCTTTGCTTACTATGGCAAAATTGCTTATGTCTCTAAACGTGTGAATTCTTAAATATTTTTCAGCAAAATTCATGCCAATCCGGACAGATCAGAAACCGAAAACTGGGCATTCGGGCATTTTCAAGCGGGTTGAGGTCCCTCATGTATTCCAAAGGCAGCCGCTTATTAGAGTGGTTCCTTCAGAAGTACTCTAAGCCGGGGAAAGCCCAACTAGCAGTTCTCCATTTTTCCGAGTGTTTCTCAACACTTAAACCCAATTCCCGCTGATCTTTTCCCCTATTAGGGAAATCGAAGTTTACCCAGGATCTGGGCTTTATTCTCGGTATCCTTGTAAGGTGACATCAGCTTAACAGCACCCTCACAACTTTCGTGGATCAAACGCTCGTTCCTGCTATAATAACACTTTGAAAATAAATTAGCAAGATTTTCAAGTGTAATGGGTTCCATGGAAAAAGATGCTTCCCGACTCCTAAAAAAACGATTATGAGTGACATTAATAGGCATTCAAAGCAAGTAAACATTCATATACTACAGTATCTTTTTGTATACATACCAATATAACAAGTTACAGAAATGGGCATTTATTAGTTGAAGAGGAAAAATAGTTGTGGAGTTCCATCGATAATAGGTGTCTCAGCTGGATAATTTTCAAATGTGCCATTATCGGTATTAAGCGTAAAAACCCTAGCATAGGTTCTATCTCTGACAATAACGATGTCACCGCTTGAAACATGTTTAGCAGCATATGACAGCGTTCGCCAGGGAAAAGCCACTGTACCCGCATTTGAATCATTCCCAGCAGGAGAAACATAATATGTGGCCCCAAAAGCGTTCACAGCGAGTGAACAAAAGATCTCCAAAATAACCGATAAAAAAATGCAGTCCCATTGGCATCTCCTTATACTTTATCATACTATATAAAAATCACTGTACTAAGCCTTTTTAAAAGATCGACATCGATAAGGGCCTTATGTTACGACTCAAAGGATTAATCTACAAAGCCGTTGCCCAAATTAAGTTTTAGTAAAATTATTTTCCTTTATTTTCAAGGACTTTGGGATTTTTGCTCTTTGAAAATAGAATATCTTCCTACACTAAAAAGCTCTTAATCCTGTGCATAGACCCTGGGCACCCTATCTTATGAGCTACATTGGCTACAATGTGCATAGACAGAAGACATTTAGCAACATGGGCAATCACATTCTTCTTACCCCGTTTCCAGAGGGATTCCATCTTCAGCCCCTGTTTGAGCCATGAGATGTCCCGTTCAATAGTAGTTCTGAGGGCCAAGAGTCCTTTAGCTTCTTTGCTGAACTGAGGAAGCTCCCAGTCGATCTGGGGAAAGGCTTCAGCCTTTGTCCTAAAGGCCCTTCCATATCTTCCTTTGCTACAGCGCTCCTTAAATTCACACACAAAGCCCTCTTCATAGTCAGGGGACTCTGGATGCAGCTTGGCACACACCCATATATACTCCTTTGTTTTTCTATCCCTGGTATACAGTAGCATTGGGAAATCGGCCAGGCATACAGGCTGGCCGTATTTAGTAATTTTCTTAATGCCTCGGGCTGGGCCTTGAATCTCCTTACATCTCCTGGGATTAATAGGGGTTAGAAGCTTTGCTTCAAGCCTGCTCTTTGTTATCTGCTCATTGTCTTTAGAGCCAAAGGTTCCATTGCCTATGACGTGAGAGATATTTTCAAAACAGGGATAACGTTCAATGAATTGATCCAACAGGGGCTCCAAGAATCTACCATCGAATCTCTCTCCTCTATCAACAAACCAGCCAATGGGAAGGGCTGATTTGGAGGGTGTAGAGAGCCCCACTTTATGGGCATAATATCTCTCGGTCTTACTCTTTGTCAAAACGCCAGCGTTATCATCTGTTGGAATCCTCCACTGGCATGTCTTGCTGAAGATGCACTCTCTACAGGCTTTGACAACCTTGTCTTTCCTTGCCTTTGCAGGGACATGGGTTGTATCAACGATTAAGAAACACTCTTGTTCAGAATCGATGACCTTATCTTTGATATTGGCATCTATAGCAATATAGGTTATCTTTTCCCATAGATTGTAGTCGGTTAGCATCTGGTCAAAGCGATCAATAACCCGGTAGGAAGGAAGCCTGTTGTCTTTGTAGCCCATCCTCTCTAAGAAGGCTGGATTGGAGTTTAGGAGACTGCAGATGGTTCTCGAGTTTACCTCAATGTCCATATATCTGGCACAGGTGAAGGACTTAAGCAGGGGCATAAAGCCCTGGGGCTTTCTTCCAGTTCCCTTAAGATTCTTATCAACTTCAGTCTTCGTATAAAAAGGAGAAGGGTCAAAGAGTTCCTGTTGAAATTGATCTGAGCCCCACACTGAGGGTTTATACTCTTTTGCCCTGAACTCCTTTAAACATAGGTAATAGTCTTTGGCGATATCCTTAAAGAGTCCCCACTCATAGTTATCTATTACGGTGGGAAAGATCACAGCCGGATTTGGCACTAACCCATAATCCAGAAAAGGCTGATAGACGTTGAAACTCATATTGGACCTCCTCCTTAAACAGTGTTCCTACAAAAACAACCCTTACCCTAACATAAAGAGGAGGCACAAAATAAGATGATTTTCTACATTATCAATAAACTCAATATGTTACTGCTATGTGAGAGAACCATTCATAAGCCTAATTTGAGTTACCCTTCCTATCTTTGTAGGAGAAATGTAGGTAAAAATGACAAAATATCCAATGATTTCAAAAAGATTCTAATTTGGGCAACATCTTTACAAGCAAAGTGCAAAGGAATTTGGTTGCTATCCTTTAGCAATAGGCAAGCCTCTCAAATCTTAGCTTTGTGAAAACGTTGATCTGCAGGCATTCAAGAACCAACGCGTTAATATTCTCGGATCTAACCAACGTGAAGTACTGAATTCAGGGAGGTAGTATAGGTAGCATAATAGATTAATAGATTAAAAGAATGCTTGCCGCTCCTTGAGATCTACTTTACTTATTTATATGTCTTTCTTTTTTGAAGCGTGCCAAAATGGGAGTTACTGACAGAGCGAGCCTCTTTGAGCCACGTTTCGATAAAAGCTTGGGCTTTGTCTCGAGAGTCTTGTTCGCAAAACAGCCTGAGATCTTCTTTGAGCAGGTAGGCTTTGTGTAAGATGTCATTGACTGCCAGTAACGCTTCCAGGCGAGAGTATTTTTCCTCATCATTGTAGATGTTTTCAAAAGCAGCAAGAAGAAGATACCGAGATCCTTTAATGACAGCCGTCTCTTCACCGCTTCTATCTCGATATTCGTCGCAGCGAATTTCATCGATAGCCAGATTCATCTTCGCCACCAAGTGATATAGTTCATGAATAATCTTGACCTCAGCTGGCGCATAGAGCTCTACGGCCTTCAGATAGGCCTTACTCATGTCCATGGCAATGGGCCCAAGCCTTGCCTTTCTGGATCTTTTGATTTTGGTGAAAAACGGCCTGAGGCACTCAGCATCATTTCCTTCGGCGCAATAGATGATTTCTCCAGTTTCCAAATCCACCACGTTGGTCAGATACCTCTGGCCTTTGCCCACCGTCACTTCATCGATAGCAATGTAGCGCACCTTGTTGAACTTGTGTTGTCTAAGCCGCCGCTTCAAATCGTCTTTGATCGTATTCCAGCCCACGAATTTCAATTTGGCAGCTATCCGCTCAACACGGCCAGCAAGCGCCACATCGCGGCTCCTGCACTTCGTGCAATACAGAGCTCCTTCTTTCTTCTTGACATGGAAAAATATAGTGCCGTTGAGGTACTCAGTTCTCAGGTAATCATAGGTCTTCAGACCAAAGGCATGGTATAGTAGGCTCGTGGACATCGGATGCCTCCCAAAAGATAGAGTTTTTGGTCAAAACCCTACCTTACGGCATCCATGTCCACTTCGTCTACGATTACCTATCTGTCATCTACGCAAAACTGGGAAGAACCTCAAAAAGGTGGTTGGTAACGCCAAAATTATCAGCCATCCTATCAATCATCTGCCCGGAGAGGAATACACCCGAATAGATGGCTACAGAGATTTTTGGTTTGCTGGCGGACAAGGAACTACTAGCCCTTTTGAGCAAGAACGCAGCCTCGAGTGTCGCTCAATTTGATTACCGGAGAATACTTTCCAAGAAACTGCTGCCCCCTGTATCAGAACCTGCTGGGCAGACAGAAGTTCACTCTATAGGCCACCTGAGAGTCCCTGCCATCGATAGGGTAGATTGGATTACTATGGTGTTTTCCGGAGAAGGGGAGGCCAGGGATTAGTTTTTGGAGCCTATTATGGCAAGACTTCCAATTTATAGCATACTTTTTTTTGCTCTCTTCGGGAACTCGCTTTTTATCTTCGGTATCCCCAAGTATTTTGCTGTTGGGACCGAGGTCCTTATAATAGCACTGTTTTTGGTTTCTCCCATGACACAAATGAGCCGAAGAGGGTATGTTCTCCACCTATGGTATAGCTTATTCTTTATGTTGGTGATTAGCGCCTCATCAATTGCTCTTAATCACTCCGGCATCCTACGAGCCATATTCAGTCTAAGGCTCATTTATCGATTTTACTTTTTCTATCTAGGCATCGCTACATTGAGCCTTGAAGATAATGAAATGATGAAAATTAATAAGTTTATCGCGGTATTGCTTTTGTTGCAACTGCCAGTTGTGGCCGTGAAGTTTTATATTTATGGGATAAGTGAAAAGACGATGGGGGGCTATGGAGTCGGGGGTTCTTTAACCGCAATGCTCCCGATCGTTATCATTTTCTATTTAGCAGCGTACTACTTCCTGTACTGCCCTAAACTGTGGTATATTATAGTCGGAATTGGATTTGTGTTGTTTTCAATCGTCGGGAAAAAGCGGGCCGTGGTTTTCCTGTATCCTCTTCAGTTCCTAGCCATTTACTATTATATTTATATAAAGGGAAAAGGGGCTCACTTCTCAAAAAAAGTGGGTACGTTGTTTCTAGTTTTGACCTCGATTGTGGTGGTATCAGGCTCAGGTCTTTATTTCAATGACACCTTAAACACTGAACGTCAGGTGGGTGGTAGTGTGGATCCTGCATATGCATTGCACTTCGCCAAAAAATACACCACCGCGGAGGATGGATACGGTTACTCTACAGGTCGATATTCCACGACTAAACGGATTTTTGAGACCCTCTGGAACTCAAGTCTTGCCGAGTTGTTCTTCGGCGTTGGACCTGGTTCGACGACACAATCCCTGTTTGATTCACCGAAGGACAGAAAAAATGTTCAGAAAGTTTTTGATAGGTTTAAGATTCGTTACGGGTTAACCTCGATGAACAGGATTGCCTTTGAGTATGGGGTGCTTGGTGTCGTTGCTTATAGCTTGATGGTTCTCTTGTTTGCTCGTATGTGTTGGAGATATTACCAGTATGAAGTTGATCCTTACTGGAAGGCCTTTGCAGCAGGATCCGTTGGTTTTGCATTCTCAATGTTGTTCTTCTTTTTTGCCTATCATCATCCTGCTTTTTGGGGAGATACCATGCCCGCCCTCTATTTCTATGCCATGGCGGTTGTCTACACGAGGTTGCAAAGGATTCATGATTCTATCGTGGGACAGTAGGTTCAGCCTAAGGCCTTTTAAGATCTGTTTCAGCTATTCATTCACGTTACTCTGGTCACATGATGCCAAAACATATTTGGAAAAGGCCCTGGCAATAAACTGACATCTGTTGGGTGAATTGGCTCGGCATAGCGCTAGGTGCATGTCACTTTCGCATTCCTCACTATTCCACTGCTGAGATGAAGATTTTGTACTTAAACAATTACAATTACATACGTGGAGGGGCGGAGAGCATCTTTCTGGCTGAGGCACAACTCATGGAAAAACGGGGTAATACCGTCCATGTCTTTGCCAGGCAGCATCCCAACAACCTACCTTCTAAATACGATAAGTACTTTCCGAGAGAGATGGTAACTGACTCACTCAAACCTACGATGATGGGGCTACGATCTCTCTTCCAGCTATTTTATTCCCAGGATGCTAAAACGAGCCTCACCAGGATGCTACAGGACATTTGTATCGACGTTGCCCATGCCCACAACATCTACGGCAGACTGACGACTTCCGTTTTTGATTTGCTCCAAAAAAGGAATGTTCCAATATTAATGAGCCTTCACGATTACAAATTAATATGCCCAAACTATAAGTTGATGAACAATGGCCATGTTTGTGAAGATTGCAAAGGCAATGTTTATTACATGGCTATATGGAACAGGTGCCACAAGAAAAGTTTGGTTGCATCAGCAATCTATGCGTTCGAATCTTATTTCAACCTTTTTTTTAGAAAATATCGAAAGAACGTTCACTTCTTTATTTCTCCGAGCCTATTTTTAAAACAAAAGCTCATAGAGTTTAGTTGGCCCGAAGAACAGATAGCATATATCCCAAATTTTCTCGTCCCATCAGAGTTCGAACCGCGTTATTCTCCGGGCAAATATTTTCTATATCTCGGAAGGCTCTCGTCTGAAAAAGGTCTGTTAACACTCATCGAAGCCTTTATGAAAATAACTTTTGGTAAAGCGAGCTTAGCTATTGTTGGAGAAGGGCCTATTAAGACTCAACTCGAAAACATGGCAAAGTCCGATGCGCGTATCCGATTCACAGGATATCTCTCGGGCAATACGTTAAAGGAAATTACAAGAAATGCACTGGCTGTGATTGTTCCGTCAGAATGGTATGAGAATGCGCCGATATCGATCTTGGAGGCTTTGGCTTTTGGAAAACCGGTGGTAGGTTCACAAATCGGCGGAATTCCAGAGATGATCGATGACGCAGTCAATGGATATCTGTTTGAACCGGGGAATGTGGATGATTTGAGGGAGAAGCTAGAACTCGTACTTAGCATGCCGGACAAACACATCAGCGAGATGGGACAGGCGGCTCGACAAAAGGTCGAAAGAGAATACAATGCTGAATTGCACTATGAAAGGCTGATGGATATCTATCATAGAGCATCGGGCAAAAGTTGAGAAATTATGCGAATAGCATACATAGCAGTTAAAGGCATGCCAATCGGTGGTGGAATAGAGAGGCTGACAGAGGAAATTGGCTCGAGACTGGTCCACAAAGGTCATCAAATAGTCGTTTACAGCAGTCGCGATTTTGGGACCTCAGACGGCAAGTTCAAGAGGATGGAGATAAGGACTGTTCCCTCATTCAACACCAAGGCTTTTCATAAACTCTCAATATGCTTCCATGCAATCCTAGACGTGATACGTCAGCACAATGTAGACCTTGTTCATGTGCATGCCGTCGGTCCTTCCTTGTTTTCGATTTTCCCTCGCATGAAGGGTATTCCCACCGTGGTACAAACCCATGGCCTTGAGTGGAAGCGGGATAAATGGGGCTTCATGGCCAAGACTTTTTTCAAGCTTGCCGATTATACGGCAGTATACTTTCCACACAAGACTACGTCCGTCTCTAAGGTTCAGAAAAACTATTATGAAAAAAAGTTCGGTAGGGAGATCGTTCACATACCTACCGGCGTGAATATGGTCAAAAGACGAAAACCTCGATGGATTCTGGGACAAGGGCTTGAACCAAGCCGCTACATCCTCTTTGCCGCAAGGCTTGTGGAGGAGAAAGGGGCCCATTATTTGATCGAAGCCTTCCGTCCCATCCAGACCACTATGAAGCTAGTTATAGCAGGCGATGCAGCCCACGCAGAAAAATATAGGGCCTCTCTTAAGCAGAAGGCAACTGGGGATATGAGAATAATTTTCCCAGGGTTTGTTACAGGTAAGCCATTAGAGGAACTGTTTAGCAATGCTTATGTTTTCTGTCTTCCTTCAACTTTAGAGGGACTCCCAATCGCTCTTCTGGAAGCCATGAGTTACGGAAATTGCTGTGTGGCAAGCGATATTCCCGAAAATCTGGAGGCCATCGAGGAGCATGGTTACACCTTCAGAAGCCGGGATCCAGAGGATCTCAGGGGGGTGCTGACGGGCCTTATTGAACATCCGGAAAAGGTGGAAGAGAAAAAAGAGATGGCTAGGAGGCATGTTCTTCGAAACTACTCCTGGGACAAGATAACGGATCAGATGGAGGCGCTCTACCTTTCACTTTTGCATACATAAATTAACCGCGGACTCACCCCAGAGGAATAAGCTACGCCCTGGTGGAACTAATTCCACAGGGCAAGCGCAGATGAAAGCTGGTCAGGTTAGATAGCAATCTGTCTGGGCCAATCTGTGCCTGTCTGCGGTCCCAAAAGTAAACATGGCTATGTCCGAATGTGGCTGATTTAATATTGAGACTGGAGAATAACGTGGATGGAATTCTTGCGGTAACATATCGGTGCAACAGCCGCTGCTCCATGTGCTACACCTGGAAGCACCCCAGCAAAAAAGAAGATGAGATCCGACCTGGGGATCTCCTCACCCTTCCCCGCATGGTGCGGCTGAACATTACTGGCGGGGAGCCTTTCCTGAAGGATGATCTCAGCGAGATTCTCGACGTTGTCAAGAGGAAGGCAAAGCGCGTGGTAATCAGCAGCAACGGCTTCCTTACCAAAAGAACACTGGATGTGATGAGTAAGCACCGTGATGTGGGTATCCGCATCAGCGTAGATGGTATTGAGGAAACACACGATAATATCCGGGGCGTCAAGGGTGCTCACCAAAAAACAATTGAAACGCTCCAGGGCCTTAGAGCTTTGGGTATCAAGGACCTTGGGGTTGCAGTGACGGTTTCCGATCAGAACGCAAAAGATCTGGTGGCTCTTTACAAGCTTGCAAAAGAAAACTGCGTGGAATTGGCTACAGCCATTTTGCATAATGCATATTACTTTCACAAGGAAGATAACGTTATCATAAATAAGTATCAGGTCGAGCTTGGGCTTAAAAGGCTCATTGAGGAATTCTTAAAATCGCGTCACCCCAAAGACTGGTTCTGCGCTTATTTTACCCAAGGAATCATCGATCACATCTATGGGAAGCAGAGAGCTATGAAATGTACCATGGCCACAGATTCCTTCTACGTGGATCCCTATGGCAATGTCAAGCCATGTAATGTAATGGACTTCCCGTTTGCGAATATCAAGGATAAAACCTTCCAGGAAATCTGGACTAGCCATGAAGCCGAAGAGGCTCGGAGAAGAGTTGATGCTTGCACTTGCAACTGATGGATGATAGGCAATGTTGGGCATCTGATGCGCCAGAAGTTCTGGGTGCCGCTTTTTTGGATTCTCCAGCATAAGTGGGCGTTGCGAAACAGGACAGTTATCGTATGAGCGGGAAGGAAAAAGCTGTATACTGATGGATACTGGTGTATACAAAACGGCAATTGCTCTTTGAATCTCAGGATAAAATGAAAATCTCTCGTATGAGTTCGGGATATGAAGTTAAGCTTATTCAGGCGATCACTCTTGTCCAAAACACTCTGCCCTCTGTCATCTGCACTCTGCGCCCTACCTTGGATATCGGCTGATAGTTGAATCTGATTGGTTCTCCATAGACCTTCTTCTCAGCGTCAAAAGACCGATTAGGTAGTCTGGTTCTTAACCATCCTTGCTATCGTTTCACTTACATTATTCATATCATTCCTCCTTGAGGTTATTGAAATTGTGAACCATTTAGCATTTTATCTTAGATCACATTTTGAATCAACGGTTTTTTCTGTGCGGATGAATTATTTTTTCCTTTAACCTATCACTTTAATACTCTAATTGGGGCCAAGTCCCTAACCTATATATATTCTTGGACTGTGAAAGTAGAAAAACTATCTGATTATGCTTCCAACCAGCGGATAAAACTATCGTAACTATAAGTGATTTATCCAAAATACCACCAAAAAGCAAGTTTAAAGAATCCCTTTTTCTCTGGAAAGATTCCGCTGTAGTGTTAACTGATAGCGGAGGCCTCCAGGAGGAAACGACAGCCCTGGGTGTACCTTGTGTGACCCTGCGTGAGAATACTGAAAGACCTATCACTATCGAGATGGGAACAAACGTTCTGGCTGGAAATAAGAAAGAATCGATACTCAGTGCTTACAAGGACAGCCTCAAGAATGGTGGAAAAAATTTCTCCGTGCCTCCCAAATGGGATGGCAGGGCATCTGAGAGGATATGGAAGATTATTTTGAATTCTTAAACTTGGTCAAATCGTTGAAGCTTGGTCAAATCGTTGAGTCGTTGATTAGTCAAATCGTTAAATCGTTGATTAGTCAAATCGTTGATTAGTCAAGTTGTTAAATTGTTGCCATTCAAACATTTCCTAACCGTAGACCCACCCCGGTACGGTCATCCTTCCCTACAGGGCAGGCGCAGAGGGACGCACACCTTTGTTAGACACGGATTTCACGCTTGCCCGCCTCTGGAGGGGATTAAGTACCTTCTAAAACCGCGGTAATAGTTCAGATATTTTCTTAGACAGGATTCACTGGATTGACCGGATAATCTTTATTCTTGATCATGTTCAAATCAGAGCATAGGATAGTTGGTGGCAGACTGATTTCGCCTAAGGCAAAATCAGCCATTGCGTAGCAATGGTAATGGCCGATCCACAGCCCTCAGAAATCAGCTCGCTCATTTCTGAGGGCTGTGGAACGGCCAGCATTTGCCACCAACGTTATGTGCCTTACCTGGATATTCATCACATGCCATTTCACCAAGATGTCTGCCCGGTTGTATCTGCTGTCAAATGGAACTTATATCTCGTTTATCCCGTAAATCTTGTCAAAATACTTTTCCCGGGGTGAACTATTACAAACCGTGCAATCTGTGTGTCACTGTAAGTGACCTGTGTCAAAAAATAATATTTAGACACGGATTATGCGGAAGGACACGGATTGAACAAAAGAACGCTTAAAAGCTCACTGAGGATGCCTTCAGGGCGCAAAATAAGCCACTGCAAGTTGCACAAATTCCGAGACGCTATTAGCTGCCTCGAGGTACTTTATGATGAATGAATATCAAAAAATCTGTATCCCACCTCTTTGGGATGGTAAGGCTGGCAGGAGGATTGTTAACGTTATGAGGTTATGTCAGAATCAATTTGTCTGTGAACCGATTCATTCTTTGTTGATCGTTTTCGGGTTGATTGTAGTAGCCATATCGATCTTGGCTGACTTCATTGGCGTGGGTCATCCTGGGTTTGGCATCGAACAGTTGTCTGGCTTGATTATTGGCCTCTTTCTGAGCGTTGCCGGCCTATTAAGGGTTCATCTTACC
>SDBU01005878.1_pt1 | contig 14556 bp, 15 predicted proteins | sample 2277071 | NCBI WGS metagenome assembly SDBU01 (sample SAMN10397929, study PRJNA504765) | marine sediment metagenome | isolation source: marine sediment core GS08_GC12, 126 cmbsf | place: Arctic Ocean: Gakkel Ridge, Loki's castle | collected 2008
CATGGGTACACATATGCGCCTTTAAAAGCTGGCATCTTGCGGCCAAACCGCCGCTTATGGCAGAATCACCCCCGAGAAAACCAGGAACTTCGGTCTAAACGACCGTAACAATCAGACAGAAAACATGTTAGTGATGACCAGAGAAAATTCTCGCCCCGCCGCCGGCGGCGAGGCCCCGTCGGCGAGTTGGCCCTTGACAGAACGCCGGAACGGTGTAGAGTAGTTGGCGCTCCAGCCCGTTCAGGGAGCGGCGGAGTTGTCTGTACACCGGGTAAGCGCGAACCTCGCTCGTTCGCGGCTTCCTGCCCAGGCCGTCCGGCCGAGTTCCCGCCAAGATGTTTATGTGGCCATTCCTGCGCCGTATGAGGCGACTGTGCAGTCGCCCGGACGCGGGGCCGGCCCGGCCGCGGAGGGAGGCGCTTTCGTTTCGAGTCGCTTCTGGCGGACCGCGGGAGAGCTATCGGGAAGGAGGGTGGCGATGAATCGCACCCGGATCGTGGTGATCGCAGCCGTCTTCGCCTGCACAGCAGCGGCGACAGACGGGCCGGCCTGGGGGGCTATGCTGGACCAGAGCCAGGAGACGTTCAACGGATCCGCGTCGTTCTTCCCGGCCCGGAAGCTGGCCCAGACGTTCGCCCCCGAGATCGGCGGCCAACTGGACAGGGTGGAGCTGCTGCTGAATTGCGACGGCCCTTACACCGCCTCAATCGTGGAGACCTCCGGCGGCGCGCCGGGCGGCAGCGTCCTGGGGGCCGTCACCGGCGGGGCCACGACGGGCAGCGAGTGGGTGCCGCTGGATTTCCTCTCCGAGGGGGTCGTGCTGACGGTCGGACAGTCCTACGGCATTGTCCTGAGCGACGATCAGGGCGTCTCATCCTGGTGGGCGTACCAGGCTTCCGGCGATCCGTACGCGGAGGGATCATCCTGGGAGTACGACGGATTCACCTGGACCAGCCACGTCGGGCGGGATACCACGTTTCGCACCTACATGGTGCCCGAACCGACCACCTTGGCCCTGCTGGGTTTGGCCGCCCTGGCCGTGCGGAGGCGCCGGCGTCGGTAAAGGCCGCGGCGGGGAAAGCTCATCAGGGCTTCCCGGCGGCGAGCGAGCCCATGGCCTCGGCGACCACCTCTCGCAACTGGCTGACGCCGAAAGGTTTCATGAGGAAGCCGCGCGCGCCGATGCGGTCGGCCTCTTCCTCGTCAACCTTCATGGGCTGCCCGGTAATGAACCAGATGTGGGCATCGTGGTGCTGGGCCCGGATTTGGCGGCAGGTCTCGTAGCCGTCCATTTCGGGCAATCCCAGATCGCACAGAACCAGCCCGGGGGGATCCTCGGCGACGGTCTGCAGGGCTTGCTCACCGTCTTTGGCCGTCAGCACGCGTACGCCGTCGACGGTACCGATCGCGTAGGCCAGGGACGTCCGAAGGGACGCGTCGTCATCCACGACTAACACGACAAAGGGCGTCATTGGGCCTCTCCTCTTGGCTGGCGGGTCGCCACCGGTCGGGGCCGTACAGTACCGCGCCACCGGCCGGAAAGCCGGGGGGGCGCCCCGGCGCTCATGGCAGCACTTCCTGCCGCCAGGAGCCGGGCACCGGGACCAGGGCCGCGGTCGATGCCGGTGGCGAGTCGCCTTCAACCAGCACGGCGTCGTCGATGTAGAAATCCTTGCTTTCCGACGATGTCTCCACCCGCCAGTGGGCCGCGGTCAGCGTACCGGTCCACAGCGGGCGGATCGTGCCGGTTATTTCGGTCCATGCGGTGCCGACCGAGACGCCCGGCAGCGAGAACCGCCGCGAGCCGTTGGTGGTCGCCACGAACACCGACACCTTGACGGTGTCGGAGCTGTCCCTCATCTTCACCCATACACTGGTGTAGTACGTCTGGCCGCTGTTGAGGCGGTTGGTGATATCCTGCTCCGGGCCTTCCCACGGGTAGTCCCGGCTCTTGGCCTGCAGGCAGGCGGCGCCGCTGTGGCTGTCGTCCGTCTCGGGTACCACGTCGGAGCCACCCAGGCCGGTCCAGCCCGTTATGCCGCTCTCGATGCCGCCGTTGGTCAACAGGGTTGCCCTCGGCCGACTAGGCTGCAACAGGAGGCTGCTCATGCGAACCGCCCCGTCGGCGTCGGCCTTGGTGACCAGCCGCACTTGGTCGTCGGCGTCGTCGGCCAGGTCGTCGTCCTTCTCGTCGACCAGTTTGAACGTCACGGTCACCTTCTTGCCGAGGGTCACCTCGGGCACCCACGTGTCGTGGGTGTAGCTCTGGCGCCAGTTCGGATCGGCGGCGATCTTGAACATCGCCCAGTCGATGGCCGACCGTGCGGCGAAGCGTGCCTTCACGGCCGCGGCGGTGGCGACGTGCTCGCGGTTCCGCACGCGCATGGCCAACAGGGCCGACAGCCCGATGACCGTCACGATCATCGTCGCCCCGAGCGTGGCCAGGTAGATGCTGCCGCCGCGGCGGGGGCGAGCGATGTTTCGTCGTCCGATCATCCGCCTACCTCCTCCGTTTCGGCCATGTCCGCCCCGCTCCCGGCCCGTAGGCCGACCATGGAGAAGAGCTCTCGGTTCTTGTGGGACACGGTGACGCGGACCCGCTTCAATCCGGTCGCCACGCTCGCTTGCCGGTTCGGGTCGTCGGCCTCGGCCCACGCCACCGTGACGGTACGGCGGTAGCTGTCGGCCTCGGCGATGGGCGTGCCGTCCTTATGCTGGGGCGGCGAGGCCATCCAGCCGGCGTAGTCGTCCATGTCGTCGAAGTGGATTCGCGTGCCGTCGCCTTCGCCGACATCGAGGCCGAAGCCGCCGGCCGGCTGCTCGGGGTCTTCGTAAGGTTGGGCGAGGATCTCCGCCATCAGGGCTTCGCCCAGCAGGACGGCACGGCTGCTCTGGCGGACCTTGGACTGCCCGACCTTGGCGGCGCCGACGGTGTTGAGGGCCACGACCATCAGCACGCCGACGATCATCACCGAGATCACCGCCTCGACGAGGGCGAAGCCGCCTCCCCGCCCGGGACGATACCGAATGCCCTGCGTGTGGATCATGGTTGGCCGCCCCCCACTCGAACGCGGACGAAGTCGAACTCGGCGGCGCTGCCGCCGGGGAGGAGGCTGACACATCGGCCGGCCGCTACGACGCTTGCCCCGGCCACCTTTTCGTAGGTGTAGGTGCCCCTGTCGGTGCCGTTCACCGCCACGTTGACGGTGTCGGCGTTCGGGTCGATCAACAGCCGCAGGTCCACGAAACCGCCCGACAGCCCCGCCACGGTCACCAGCGCGCGATGGCCGGCCATGCCGATGGTGTTGTAGACGATGAGTTTCTGCGTGTCGTCCACCTGCAATTGCACGCGAGCGAAGATGCCGGCACAGTTGCCGCTTACCCAGTCGGCGTTGACGGCCACGCCCGCCCCCACGCCGCTGATGGCGGTGCTGCGAAGCCGCACGTCCACGGTGGTCAATTCGCCGAAGCGGTTGGCGGGCTCAGTTCTCAGGATGCGGTTGGCCTTCCAGACGCCGCCGTCGAGCGTACGCGGGTCGAAGCCGCCGGCGGCGCCGGACGTCCAGTCGGTCGACCCGTCCCCGCCGAAGTCGATCGCGGTGGGATCGGCATCGAAATCACACTGCCATATCGCCGAGAGCACCTCGGGGGCATTCACCGTCTCCACGGCCGTGTCGACGCGTGCGGCTCCGTCGTCACCGGCCCGCACGGCCATGCGGACGCCGGTGACGTGCTGCCTGGCGGCGGCCTGGTCGGCCCCGGGCGTCGATACCTTGCCGTAGATGTAGTAGTGCATGCACTTGCCGCTGTTGTACGCCCAACTGCCCCCGGCGCTGGCGCTCTTGAGCCGCCCCCACCCGCTCGTGTCGTACAAGACCCTGGCGCAGGCGCCTCCGACCCCCGGATGTGCCAGCACCATGGCCAGCCCTTGCCCGGGGCTCAGGCCCGCCACGTCGTCAAACCAGACCTCCACCCACTCGTAGTAGGCGGTCAGGTTCGCCTCTTGGACAATCCTTTCGGCCAGAATGACACCGGTGGGCTTGCGGCCGGCGTCGATCGGGCGAAGCTGCACGAGCAACTGATCGGCGGGCGGCCTGCATATCTTGGCGGCAAACAACACGCGGGTGACGCGCCAACTGAGGGCGTTGCCCGACAAGGACGGTTGGAAGTACTGCCCCATCCAAGCGGTCTTGGAGATCCTGAAGCCGAAGCCGGAAGCCGGGTAGTAGGAGCTGAGGCAGACCTCCGGGCCTTCGACCGCCGGGCCGGGGTACACCTCGGTGACCGTCTTGCGGTCGTAGGTGAGGTTGAACACCTGCACGTCGTCCAGTACCCCCAAGGCCGTGCCGCCGTTGTATCGGCGAGTCAGGGGGTCGCCCGGGTTGCCCGACCAGGCGTAGCGGATGATCTCGGGCGTGCCGTCGCCGTTGCGGTCGGCCACGGTGAAGGTCACGGCCGTAGCGGAGTACTCGGGGATGCAGATGGCGTGGTGGAGTTCCTCGGCGATCTGATCGGCGACGCGAGCGGCCTCCAGCGTCACCCCGGCGGCGTCTCGGCCGGGCAAGGCCTTCCCGGCCAGCAGCATCGTCGAGGCGATGGCGACCAGGACCAGGCCCGAGATGGCCATACTGACCACCAACTCCACCAACGTCAGGCCCGGCCGGGCCCCGGTGGGCCGGCCCCGCCTGCCGACGTTGTGCCGCGGTCCGATCACTGTATCTCCATCTCCGCCTTCCCGGTGCCACCTTCCAGCGTCACGACAACGTCCCTGCCCCCCACCCGCACGACAACCTTGCCCCCGGTGTCGGCTTGGCCGTACCCGTCGAACACCACCGCCGCGTCGCCCCCGAACTCGGCCCAGACAATCCGGGCCCCGTAAGGCTCGGCGGCCAGATCCACGACGTACGTCGCGGCGGTGTTGTCCATGTCGGCCAGTTGGGTGATCGACAGCGTGGAGTCCGACACGTCGAAGGTGACCGTCCGACTGGCCCCGGCGCTGCGGGCCTCGGCCCGGGCGAGGTCCAGGTCCGCCACGATCCGCCGCGCGGCGACCTCGGCCCGGTAGTTGGCCAGGGCATTGGCGTATCGCGGAGCGGCCGTGGCCGCCAGGACGGCGATGATGGCCAACACCAGGATCAACTCGATCATGCTGAAGGCGTTTCGATCGGCCATGTCGACTCCAACGGTGGCGATGCTCCGACGGCGCCTCTGAAGCGGAGGCCGGCCGGCGTACGTGCAATTGGGGTCAGCGACGACTCGCGGCTGAACGGACGTTCGAAGCCGGCCCCGCTTTCGCGGCTCCCGCCGCGCATCAGAGTCGGCCGCAAGCCTCCGCGGCCGACTCGTGCGTACAACGGGGAAACCAATGTTCCGAAGCGTGGACGTTGCCGCCCGCGGCAGCTAGTAGGTGTTGTACGGCGTGCCGCCGTCGTCTTCCTCGGTGGTCGTGTTGGCCTTGATCGACCCCCCGTCGGCAGCGGTGTATATCCAGCCCACGCCGCTGCCGTCGGCACCAGCGATGGTCTTGCTGCCCTTCTTATTACCCACCGGCAGCGGAGGGACCTTGCGGATGTACGGGCCGTAGAGATGCGTGGCATCCTGGGTAGCCTGGAACTCCGTCCCTAGCTTGTTGGAGTACTGCGTCAGGGCCGCCTCAATGTTAGCCAGCGGCGGGATATCGCCGTCATGCTCGGCCTTGTACAGTTCGATGGCGCTACGCAAGGTGGCCAGGTCGCCATGCAGGGCCGCGTCGGCGGCGCCTCGGGAGCCACGACTCATGCGGGGGATAGCGATGGCCGCGATGATGCCCAGGATCACCACGACAATCACTAACTCGAGCAGGCTGAATCCACTACGTCGTCGGCTTCGGTTCGTTAACATCCTTTGACCCTCTCCTATTCTGACCAGCGGCCCCCTTCGGCGTTCTCCAGCACATCGCTGCTAATGCTGCATCGTCACAGGGGACCGGAGGGTTAAGTTGAATCTTGGCAGTCTCTGGGGTTTTTCATGCTTTGCCATAAGTCAATCCACGATAAGGCATGGAAGCGCGGCGAGGGAGGGCCGTTTCGGCAGTGATCGGCCGAGGCGGGCACCCGGTATAGCCTCCTTGGCGTCAGTAAGTATTGTAGAGCCTCCCGGCGTCGTCGGCCTCGGTGGTGGTGTTGGCCTTGATGGACCCGTCGGCGGCGTTGTAGATCCACCCGATCCCGACGCCGTCGACAGCCGCCACGCCGGTGCACCCCTTCCTCTTGCCGACCGGCAGCGAGGGGATCTCGCGGAGATACGGGCCGTAGAAGTGCTTGGTGTCGCGGAACGCCTGGATTTCCGTCGCGGTCTTGTTGGAGTGGTGGGTCAGTGCTCCGACGAAAGCCACTTGGCCGGGCCAGTCGCCGTCGTGCTCGGCCCTGTACCGCTCGATGGCCTCCCGCATGGTGGCCAGGTCCGCTTTCAGGGCCGCATCGGCCGCCCCGCCCGAACCCCGGCTCATACGAGGGATGGCTATGGCCGCAACGATGCCCAGGATCACCACGACGATGACCAACTCGAGAAGGCTGAACCCTCCCCTGCTGCCGATCCGGCCCAGGGGGGTCGCCTCGAGGGTCCAACCGGGCTGACTTGCCGATCTCAGAGGCATGCTGGATAACGAGTTGCCGTCCATCGCGCCCCCACTGGCGGGCCAGCCGTCGTCAACTAACGAAGGCCCTTGATGGGCTTTGTGCCCTCGGCAACCGGTGAAGGCGCCGACGGCGGCGGCTTCTCGCCGGTCTGGCCGGGGCGGGGGGACCGGCCGGTCAGACCGGGCATATCCAGCCGCACGCGCTGGTCACCGGAGACGAAGACCGCCGAGTGCGTGCCGACCGACTGCAGGGAGAATCCGTCCAGTGACTCCCCGACGCGGAGGCATTGGTTGTCGACGATAGCGGTGCCCCCACCGCTGCCCGCCAGCACGGCGGTGAGGCGATGGGTCCGCTTGAACGTCTCGGCCAACTTCCGGGCCTGGTGGTCCTTGGTGGCCTCGGGCGACAGCTCGGCCAGCCATGACTTGGAGGGGAGGAAGGCGTCTCTGACCGCCACGGCACTGGGGCCTCCCCCTTCGGCGAACCGGGTCAGGCGATCGGCCACCGAACGCAGGCCGGCACCGGCGGGAGACGCCGGACTCGCCACGACCGCCATCGCCGTCGGCGCGGTCGCCCCCTCGGCCGCCGGGGCCGCCGGGGCCGCCACCGCTTGTTCGGGGCCGGGCCGCCCGCCGCCCAGGAAGACCTGGTCGACCAGCAAACCCACGGCCGCGACCACTAGAACGGCCACGTAGATTTTTTGCCTTTGGGTGAGTTTCATGCCATCTGCAATAGACGATATGAATCGCTTGAACGCAAACGACGGGGGGGGAACTTCTTATCCTTCGGGCCCGTTGACCGGCGCGGTGTACCACTCGAGGCTGAACGTGAAGGACGTCGGGATCTCGGCGTTGTTGGGGCTGGCTTCCAGGTCGATCGCCGCCACGGCCGTGTCGGGGAACATCTTGTGCAGCCGGCGGAGGAACTGCACGCACGTGGGGTATTCGCCGGAGCCGCGCAGGACGATGGGCACCACGCCATAACGGGGCCCGGCGATGGTACTGGCCGGGGTGATCCGGTTGACCTTCAGCCCGCAGGCGTTCGCCAGTTCGGTGATCTTCGCCAGTCGGCGGTTGGTCTGGGAGGGCTTCTCCAGTCGAAGGGGGCTGCCCTGCAACTCACTGGCCGAGGCCTTGCTTTGCTCGGCGAGGGCCCGAGCCGTCTCCGTCAGTTGGCGACAGTCTTCCCGGCGAGCGTCAAGTTCGGCGCGCTGGGTGGCGAAAACGGCGTGACGCCGGGAGCTGGGTTGCACGGCCGCGAAGTAGGTCACCAGGGTCATCGCGACGCACAAAGCCGCTCCGATCCCGTCGATGCGCCACAGGCGCCACGTGTCTATCCCGGTGGCATTCATGTTCACTCCTCCACCCGCTCGGACCCCAGGCGGCACTCCAGGCGGAAAGCGACCGCACTGCCGGCCAGCAGCGGCTCCCGGGTGGTCTGGATCAGCTTGACCTCATCGAACAGAACGTTCGCTTCCAGCCGAAGCGCGAACTGGGTCACCGCCGGCTGGGAGCGACCGTACCCGGCAATCGTCAGCAGGTACTCTCGTTGGCCGGCACCGGTCAGTTCGGCCGCCGGCGCCGGTGCCTCGCGCCCGGCCTTCACGGGAGCCGGATCGGCCCCGACCGGATCGAGCTGACAGTGCCGCAAGACGATGTGCTCGCCCATGTCGGCGGCGATGGCGGTCAGCAGGACGGACCAGTCCGGTTGGTTCCCGACGCTCCGGTTGGCCGCCAGCTCGATCTGCGTGGCGGTGAGGGTGCGTTGGAGCACGTCGATCTTCTGCTTGGTCTGGGCGATCTCCGCCAGGGCTCCAGGCAGTTCGGCGGCCGGGTCTTCCGACTCGCCGGCCCACGCGGCATAGCACAGCCCGCCGGCCGCCAGCATCACGGCCAAGTAGGCCACGCACGTGACGGTCCAGCGCCGCAGGTGCACGCGCCGCCGGGCGGCCAGCAGCCGGCCGGCGGGAATCAGGTTGGCTTGATGTTTTCTCATGATGTCAGTTCGGGAACTGGGCCAGCCCGATGGCAACGGTGAGCCCGGCCGTGCTGCACTTGGCCAACAACGAGTTGGGGCATTCGGCCAGGTCGCCCGGCCGGACCACCCGGGTTTCCAACTCAAGCATGGAGGCCAGCCGCTGGGCCAATCCGGGGATCGACGCCCCGCCCCCGGCCAGCAACAGCCGCTCCACCGACGTTCCGGGATACTGCTGCATGGCGTAGAACAGCGGGGCCCGGATTTCATCCAACATTCTCTCGAAGTGGCTCGCCACCGCGCCGCGGACCTTCTCGAACGGATCGTCGTCGTCCTCGGGCCCGTCGGGGGAGGCCTCCATGCCCACCTGGGCAAAGAGGACCTCCAACTCGGCCGGGGTGAGGCCCAACTGCTCGGAGAGGGTTTGCGAGAGGCGCGCGATCCCCGCTTCGGCCAGGGACCGCTCGTAGATGACGACCCCCTGGTGCAGGGCGACCAGGCGGCAGCACTTCCAGCCGACGTCCATCACCCCCACGACACCGGTCGAGCCGACCAGCAGCGGCGCGTAGGCCCGCACCAGGGCGCACACGTGGGTATCCAGGGCGTGCACGTGAAGCCCGGCGCTTTCCAGGACATCGAGCACGGCATTGGCGTCGTTGTGGGTGCACCCGGCCGCCAGCACCTGGGTCTGGCCCTTGGTTTGCGGGGATGGCGGCAGCAACCAGTAGACCAGCTCGAAGGCCTTCGGGTCCCAGCCCTGCATACGGGCCAGCTCCATCCTGGCGATCTGGTCCAGCGGGGCCCCCGACCCGGCCGGGGGAAGGTCCAACATCCCCGTCATGAGTTGCTCAGCCGGCATGGCCACGACGGCGTCCTTGCCGACGAACCCCTGCCGGTCCAGCGCCGCCGAGAGGCGTTTGGCCTCGGCCACGTCGATAGGGGCCTCCGGAGCCTGTCGCGGCAGGCTGGCGGCCGCCTGGATCGTCCACCCTCTCGCCGAGCGCTTCAACTGGGCCGCCTTGATGTAGCGAGCGCCGATGTCGATGCCGATGGGCGTTCGACCCGGCAAGCGAGGCCATCGCATCAGCCTCCTCCTTCCATCATGCCCGTCACGTCGAATAGCGGCGTGAACATGCTCAATGCCACCAAAGCCACCAGGAAGCCCATGATGATCAGGATCACCGGCTCCAGGATGCTCGTCAGCGTGCGGACCACCACTTCATTGTCTTCGTCCATGAAATCGGCGATGTTTAGCAGCAGCGGACCCACCTTGCCGCTCTTTTCACCGCTTCGGACGGCCTCGTACACCGACGGGGCGATGAGCCGCTCGTCGGCGAAGGCCGTGCTGATCGGCTCCCCGGCGACGACGATTTCCTCGGCCTTGCGGATCAGCTCGGCATAATGCACGTTCCCGGCCGCGTCCCGCGACAACCGCAACGCCTCGGTGATGGGGATCCGCGCCTCCAGGAGAATGCCGATCAGCCGGGCGATGCGGGCGGTGATGAAACTCCGCGTGATTCGCCCGAACTGCGGCAGGCGCAATACGACCGTGTCGATGGTGCGCCGCCCGTGAGGGGTGCCGAGCCAGTACCGAAGGCCCACGCCGATCCCGCCCATCACCCCCAGCACCACCCACCAGTAGGCGCACAGGAACTCGCTGATCCACATCAGCGCCTTGGTCGTCGGCGGCAAGGGGGCATCGAGAGTCTCGAACAGCTCGGCGAACCGCGGAATGACAAACGTCAGCAGCAGGCCCAGCACCGCCACCGCCACCACCAGCAGCAAGATGGGGTAGATCGTCGCGCCGATAACGGCGTTGCGCACCCGCAACTGCTTCTGGGCGAGCGTCGCCAGGCGGTCCAGCGTCCCCGTCAGCGCCCCGCTCGACTCCCCGGCGGCGATCAGGCCGCGATAGATGGGGTCGAAGTACTGTCCGTGGCGCTCCATGGACTCGGCGAGGGGCCGGCCTTCCTCGACGCGATCGCGGATGTCGGCGATGGCGTCGCGCCAGGGCCCTTCCTTCACCTGCCGTTCCATCGAGCTCAGCGCGTCAACCAGCGGGCATCCGGAGGTCACCAGCACGTACAACTGCCGGGTGAACATCGCCAGGTTACGCAGCCGTTTGCCCTTGCTCCCCCCCCGCCGGCGTCGCCTGGCCCCGCCCGCGCCGGACTCCACGGCCATCGAGGTGACGTACAGGCCCTTGCGGCGAAGAATCTCGTTGGCCTCGGCGGCGTCTTTCGCCTCGACGGTGTCGGTGACTTCCCGCCCGCCCTGATCGAACGCTTTGTAGCTGAGTTTCATGCCACGTGCCTCGAGTTATCGGAACCCTCGCCTCCGCCGGCGTGCCGGCTGCGGCCGCCGCCCTCGTCTTCGTCGTCGGAGTAGGTCACCGAGAGCACCTCCTCCAGGGACGTCTTGCCCGCCACGGCGATCCGCACGCCCTCCTCCCGCAGGTTCAGCCCGCCTTCGCTCTTGTGCCGGTCGCGAAGTTCCTGTGACGGGCGCCCGCTGTGGATCATCCGGCGTAGCTCTGTGGAGACCTCCAGCACCTCGTAGATGCCGATTCGGCCGGAGAAGCCGGAGTTGTGGCAGCGTTCGCAGCCGACGCCCTTGCGGAAGATCCGGTTGGGCTTGCCGCTCAGCCCGGCGTCGGCGAGCACGTTCTCGGTGGGGTAGTACTTCGTCACGCACTGCGGGCAGACCGTTCGGGCCAGTCGCTGGGCCAGCACGCCGTTGATGGCGCTGGCCAGCAGGTACGGCTCGATACCCATTTCGATCAGCCGGGCGACCGCCCCCGGCGCGTCGTTGGTGTGCAGTGTGGCCAGCACCAGGTGCCCGGTCAAAGCGGCCTGCACGGCCACCCGGGCGGTCTCCTCGTCGCGGATCTCGCCCACCATGATGATGTCCGGGTCCTGACGCAGGATGCTCCGCAGGGCGCGGGCGAAGGTCATGCCTATCGAGTCATGCACCTGGATCTGGTTGATAAGATCGAGCTGGTACTCCACCGGGTCCTCGACGGTGACGATGTTCCGCTCGGGGCTCCGCAGCAGGTCCAGCGCCGAGTACAGCGTGGTCGTCTTGCCGCTGCCGGTGGGCCCGGTCACCAGCACCAGCCCGTGGGGCTGGCGGAGCATCCGCTGGACCGACACCAGGACCTCGGTGCGAAAGCCCAGGTCCTCCATCTGCACCCGAAGATTGGCCTTGTCGAGGATTCGCAGCACCAGTTTCTCCCCCAGCAGCGTCGGCATGCTGGAGACCCGCAGGTCGATCTCCCGCCCCTCGGCGACGATACGCACCCGGCCCTCCTGGGGGAGGCGCTTCTCGGCGATGTCCATCTTCCCGATGACCTTCACGCGGGAGATGATCGCCGCGTGCATTCCCCGGGGGGGCTTCATCAGGTCGCGTAGCCGCCCGTCGATGCGGTAGCGGATGCGGGTGCCTTTCTTATCCGGCTCGATGTGAATGTCGCTGGCCCGGTCCTTGATCGCCGTCATCAGGGCCATGTTGACCAGGTTGACGATCGGGCTGCCGGCGATCATGGTGTCCAGGTCGGTCACCGGGCCCTCATCGATGGCCTCGCGCTCGACCACCTCGACGTCCGAGTCGGCCAGGGAAGCCAGGAACCCGTCGACGTCCACCTCGCCGCCGGCCTTCTTTTTGGAGTACTCCAGAATGTTCGCCTCGGGAGCGAACACCGGGCGGATTCGGCAGCCGGTCAACTGCCGCAGCCGGTCGATCTTCGGCAGCGACTGCGGCTCGGCCATCGCCACGGTGAGCTCACCGTGCACGCGGAACATGGGCATGGCTTTGAGGCGCTGGGCTTCGCCTTCCCCGATCAGCTCCAGCAGAGACGCGTCGTACAGCCCGTGCCGCAGCACGCACCCCCCCACCCCCAGTTGCCGGCCCAGCACCCGCGCCATCATCCCGTGGGTGACCGTCCCGTCCGACAGCAGCATCTCCCCGAGCATGTAGCCGGAGCTCTTCTGCTGAGCCAGGGCCTGGCCCAACTGCTCCTCGGTGAGCACCCCTTCGGCCACCAGGGCCTCGCCGAGCCGGAGTTTCTCCAACGGCATCGTCACAGGAAGCTCCTGACAGCCGCGTTGACGTCCTCGAAGTGCTCGAACAGCGACGCCAGCTCCGTCAGCTCCAGTACCTCACGTACGGTCTTGTTCTCGCCACAGAGTTTCAGCGCCTGTCCGGCCGGGGCCAGTTGGTCGTTGACCTCCACCAGCACCTCCAGCCCCCGGCTGTCGACGAATTTGACCGCCGAGGCATCGAGGACGAATCGACCGCGGCTGTCTTTCATCACCTCCAGCAGTCGGGCTTTGACCTGTTCGGCCTCATCGCTGATGAGCGAACCGTCGGGCCTCACAACCGTCACCGCCCCGTGTTTCTGCTGGTTGATCTCCACCTAGGTTGGCTCCACTGCTTTCCGGTTCTCCCCGCCCCAAGCCGGGCGCCATTTCGTTGTACGCCGCTTAAGCGGCCTCCGCGGGGGCCGGCAGCGACAGCGTGAACGTGCTGCCCTCGTCCAGTTGCGATTGCACCGTGATGTCCCCGCCGTGCAGCCGGACCACCTCCCTGGCCAGCGCCAGGCCCAACCCCGAGCCGGTGATCTTGGCCACGCGATGGTCCTTGGCGCGGTAGAACTTGTCGAAGATGTGGTCGATGTCCTCTTCCTTGATCCCGATGCCCTTGTCGGAGACCTCTATCCGAATGAGGCCGTCCTTCACCTCCACCGAGACATCCACCTGCTTCTTGGCCGGGGTGTATTTCAGCGCGTTGCCGACCAGGTTGTGCAGGGCCAGAGCCAGCTTGTCGCGGTCGCCCTGCACGACAGGCAGCTTGGGCGGCAGATCGAAGATAAACTGGATTTGCTTCTCGTCGGCCTGAGCCTGGTAGTCGGCATGGAGGCTCTTCAGCAGCTCGTCCAGCCGCACGTCGTCTTTGCGAATCTTCAGCGACCCGGCCTCGATCTCGGCGACCGAGAGGATCTCGCCCACCATGCGGTCGAGGCGCTGGGTCTCCTGATTGATGATGTTCAGGGCCTCGGCCGTCCGGGCCGGATCGGCGGGGCCTTCCTCCAGGGCGGTATCGAGGTACAGGCGAATGTTCGTCAACGGCGTCCGCAGTTCATGGGCGGCCTGGGCGACGAAGGCGTTCTTGGCTTCCTCGGCCACACGCTGCTGGGTGATGTCCTCGATGAGGATCATCGCCGCCACGCTGTCGTCGTGCCGAAGCGGGCGGACGCCGAACTGCAGCACGCCGTGGTCGTCGGGGTCCTTCACCTCAACGGTGGTGCGCTTGCAGACGGTCCCGCTGGCGACCGCGCGGATCGCCTCGATCACCTCTTCGGCCGTGATCAGCTCGCCGACATCGGCGCCGACCACCTCCGGCCGCTCCTTCTTCAGATGCGCCGCGGCTGCCCCGTTGCCGTACTTCACGCGGAGGGCCTCGTCCACCAGCAGGATCCCCTGGCTCATCGCGTCGCAAGCGCTGGCCAGCCCGCCTTGGCTTTTTCGGCCGGCGGCGACGGTCTGTTTGCTCTTCTCGATGGCCAACTGTTCACGCAACTGCTCATGCTCTTCGATGAACTCGTTCCAGCTCGCCCCCGCCTGACCGGTGGCGCCGCTGACGGCCAACGCCGAGGCCGACCGCTCCCCGGCCGACCGGGCCAGCAGGGCCCCGCGGATGATGTCGACCGCCTGAACGCGAGACCGGATGCGGCGGCAGATCAGCAGCAGACCACACAGCGCCCCCGCCCCGATGATCGCCAACCCGCTCTGGGCATCCCAATGCACCGGGGTGTCCACCTCCGACTCGACGCCGATCTCCAGCAGGGCCGGGCCACGGCCGCGTACCGTCAGCGGGAAGACCGCGGAGATCATGCCGTCGCGGGCCTCGGCCTGGCCTGTGGGGGTCGAGCCGGACGGCCACTGGGCCGGTAACTCCCCGGCACTGA
>SDBU01005879.1_pt1 | contig 14552 bp, 18 predicted proteins | sample 2277071 | NCBI WGS metagenome assembly SDBU01 (sample SAMN10397929, study PRJNA504765) | marine sediment metagenome | isolation source: marine sediment core GS08_GC12, 126 cmbsf | place: Arctic Ocean: Gakkel Ridge, Loki's castle | collected 2008
TTCATCGGTATGTTCTTTATAGTGTTTGTCTAATGTTCTCAGGGTTGAGTCGTGAAGGTTTGGATTGTTTAGTATTGCTCTTTCGGATGTTGATGCCAAATCGTCATAGTCTCCCATCCCTAAATAATATGACCTTTCTTTACTGCTTACCCAGCCTAAGAATTCAAGCCAGCGCTCAACATCACAACTTGGAGAGCTTCTATGTATGTCTCCAAAGGGGAATAAATAAATGGGCTCGTTATAATTCTCAAATTCTATTTGGTATCTGTGTGTTGTGAAGATTCCTGTTGTAGTCATACACCCTCTCTGTTGTGAACGAATAGTTACTTTTAATGTCACTTAAAGACCCCATTATTGGGGTTTTTAGTTACTTGATTAGTTATAAGCAACGTTAATTATAGAGACCTGTGATAAACTATATTAAGTTTTATTTAATTATAGCTAATTATTTCAAAACAATTCGACACTTTGGGCAAATCAGCCCACCCATTTTATGTATAGGTTTTACGTAACCACATTTTTTACACTTTATTGTTGGCTGTGTTTCTTTTATTATATTCATATCTTCTCATTCATCGATTCGTTAATAAAATCTTCTGATATATATTTGTTTGTTGTTTCTTCTGCGAAGCCCCACGCATATAATAAGGTTCTGAAAACAACCATAAAATCAGCAGGAGTTAAATCATCTCTTGGATTTTCGATAGTGATTTTTTTTGCGTTTTCATATTGGGTATGTTCGATAGTTATTTTCATTTCCACCACATATATTTAATCCAGCTATAATGACGTCTAATACTTAAATAATCTTTTGTCGTTTGATTTGTATATGCTTCCGCTTCAAAAGGATTGTTCCGATATGCGTCATAAGTAGTCCCGTATATAATGAGTCCAACAAGCCAGAATAGTCCGTACAATATCCATTGAAAAATGAAGAGAAGTTCAAGCTGCTGTTTAAAATGAATTGTTTCGTGTCGCTTGGTTATAGGATATATTTCTCCTTTACAGAACACCCAAATCGCAAAGCTACAAGCCCACATATCCGTAAAGGTAAGTTTGTTTATCCAGGCCAGTATTTTGCTGTTGTTAATAAATATAGGTTCCATTGCTACTGCGATAAAGAATTTTTATATTTAAATCTATTTTTCTTAAATTTCACATAGGTTTTGCTCTGCACAAACTCACCACTTAAAACTCTACTTCTTTGTGATAAGTCATAGGGATTAGAGACTTCGCCATATCTGTTTGTATAATAAAACCAGCCATTTTCATCTTCTCTGTATCTGTTCTTTTTTATTTTCATAATATAAAAGCTAATGCTATGATTGCCTCTAATATTAATGTTAAGATAATGCCGAATGTTGTAGTGTTGTAAAATGGAGGGTCTGCCGGGACAGGCACTTCAACCGTTTGGTAAACTGTCGTGGTTGAGTCAATTATGCTTTCGACAGGGTAAATCTTTATCTTAGATAGGATGTCGAACATACCCTCGCTAAATGCTATCTCCTGCGCTAAGGTAGCTACCGTATCTCCATCTATAACAAAGGTTGAGTCTAATGAAGTGGTATAGATTATAGCATCTTCTGTGCTGTCTATTTCGGCTTTTTTGGTTTCTTTCTTTTCGTAATAAACTGGCACCGGATAGGGAACTTTTACAGTATCAATATCTGTTATTGTGCTGTCTTGGACAATAGAATCTTGTCCATCTTTATAGCCGGACTTATACTTGCCCTCACCATAGAAATAACAAATAGCGACAAAGGTTAAAAGTATAACCGCTGCCGCTATTAAAGTGGATTTGGTACTCACTTAACTTCGGCTTTTTTAACTGCCGAACGGAACGCTCCAATACCCAAGAAAACGAAAACCATATTAATGAGTTCCCAAATCTGCGAATCGGGTTGCCATAAACCAGCGGCAACGCCTATATTAAAGATGACCGCTGAGACTAAAAGGATATAAACCTTCTTGCCTTGCAACCACGCTTGAATTCCTTCCATTACTTTCTCCATTTAGTTATAAAAATGGATCGATGATTAAGCCACCAATCCCTGCTATTATTAAAAACGCACCCAATATTGCCAACATTATTAAAGTTACTTTCAGCCCCTTTCTTTTTATCATAATAAAAGTGACTGTGGCAAATGAGACCACTGCTAATATTATATTTAATGTCATTTGTATTCGTCCTCGATTTCCCAGTAGGTATCACCAAGCTCAATGGCTTCTGCTATAATGGGATAAACCCTTTTGTAAGCAATCGTACTTTGTGCAACAACATATCTTCTTCTTGTAAGCCATCTCCAAAATCTTACTAATAACGAGGGTCGTGGATAATTGCCTGCTATTAAGCATCCTGCAGTATCTTTTTCTGTATTACCTATATGAAATTGTATATATTTAAAATTAAAAACATTTAATAAATGAATCATTCCTTTGTGAAAAGAAAACTTCCTTTTATATCTTATATGCTGACTGCCTTCTTTACGCAATTCTAATTTATACTTACCAGCAGAGATTCTTGTATCGCCCCAGACCTTAACGGCTCTGTGTTGGTCTTCCAATATCCAGCAAGCAAATCTACCGTCAAGGTATAGAATTGAAATAGTTTCTTCTGCTGTCTGGAATAGTCTGCGTTGGAATATATTCATTTCTTCTTCACTATAATGCTATCCTCAAAATCTTTTATACAATGTTCTAACGATATTATAACTCCACGAAACTGTATACTAAGACCTTGATAAGTGTTCTCTATAATGTTATGTAATTCAGATTTATTATGAAATCTTTTCAAATAATCGTCTGTTAATCTTTTAAGCAACTTAACAGTTCCCAATACAAGCTTGATATCGGAATCAAGCATAATGTGTTTATCGCTCATTTCCTCTTCACCATCACCGAGTCTCCATAATCAATTCCTATATCGCCTTCGTATCTGATTAATTCCCATTCGTTATTTATTCTCTGTATCACATTCCAAAGCGAATCTACCACCACCATTTCTTCCTTAAAATTCACTCCTTCTGTTAAAGACTTTGCGGTTGTATCTCTTTCGGCTTCTGAACTCCAAGTCATTAAAGAGAACACCATTGCAAAAAATATTATTACATAATTCATTTCCTTAACCTTCCCATCTCTTTAATATATTCATCATACCCTTCCTGCATATAATCGGGTAATGGTATTGGTTCATCTGTCCAAAGAAACCTGTCGGGCATATCTTTTACATTCATTAATTGGGAACCCTCGTTGTGTGGATGATGAGAGAAGCACTCATCATCGAACTTATAAACATCTTGCCGAACAATAGAGTTTATTGGAGGATTGCATCTAAAATATATCCCCGCTTCTGTTGGGGGTATTTTTACCCATTTCATTTCTCACTCGCTATTTGTTGTAAGCTATTTGAATTATCATAAGTCCTTTCAATAGGTGCGGGATTACGACTTGCCTTCCTGGATATAATTGCATCTGCTTTTTCGTAGATGTTCAGAAGCAATAAGACAAGCGCTGCAATAGCTGTTGCCCCAGTGATTGTTATTGTCTTTTTATTTTTTTTTATCTTTTTCACGTTTGTTTTTGCGAATCCTGTGAATCGTATAAATTATAGTAGCTATAAAAGCTGCTGTTGCCGACACTTCTTTTATAAGCGTAGCAATCTCAATTAAATCGTTCATTGCAAATCCAAGAATCCAGCCCACCAAGTTTATTGACCACATAACAATTACGTCTGCAAATGATTTAATCCATGTCATATTCTCTCCGTCAATATTAAAATGAGGCGAATCAATTCGCTAATTGACTTGTCATTTGCCACTGTGTGCCATCATAAACTGCAGTTACAATTTGTCCCGCTTCAATATCGCCCGAACCAAGTTCTTGGTTGTGCATCTTAAATAAATTCTTTTGTGCCAAAGCATTAAGTAAAATGTTGGAAGCACCTGTGTTTTGATGCCCAGCTATCCAAGTTATTGATGTACCAGCTTGTACTATGGTAGCGCTATACTCAAAAAGATTGATATGGACAATATCATATATATTCGGCTGGTCGGAAGTGCTTGTATCGGAAGCGAAAGCCAAAGCGCCTACAACAATCAAATCTCCTCTCGCTTGAACCTCGCCCGCCGCGGTTATTTGAAGTCTTATAACGTCATTGTTTCTAAAAGATAAATCGTTGCTAACATCGTTAAAAAACAGCCATTCATCAGTAGCATCATCATCACCATCAGTTACTAAATAGAGCTTGGCAGTCCAATTCCCTGTCCCCCCCATAACTCTCATTTCTGCATCAGCATCTAAATTCACTACGTCAAGGAGTTTCCCCGGCGCAGGGACTGCTGGCGTTCCCCTTACAATACCAACGTTGCCGGTTGCATTAGTAACAAGCACACTGTCGGGAGTACCGTCAGAAGCATTTAACACGCCCCTAAGACTTCCGACTATTACTTCGCCTGCAAATGTACCGTCTAAAATAATCTGCAACTGTGCGCCTGTTTGGGTTAATTCAAAGGGTGCTGCCGGGCTTACTTTCAACGCAAGCTTAGGTACGTCACCTGTATATAGCCCTACCAATCCAGAGGCGAAAAGATTCCCGCCGTCTTCTTCAAAGTCATCTGCTCTGAATAAAAGTTCGAGGTCGCTATCTTGTGCAAAGATTGATGCACTCATTAAGAATGCGATTAATATAATTAGTTTTTTCATTTTAGTCTCCAAATATGTCTAATAAAGAAACTCCTGCTGAGTTACCTGTTGTGTCTAAGGGTGTCGTTGTCCCTGTGTATCTATTCTCGCCCAATATTAACGTTCCCGCATTTGCATCCACTATAATATGATCAGAAACACCACTCATCTGGGAATACCCATCGTCTAATGTAAGTGTGCCGCCAGAACTTACCCTGAAAAAATTAACTCGTGTTTCGTCTGCGAATATAATCGTTGGGCTTATAAAGGTTGCGTTAGCACCCGATACGACTTCTATCACGAGAGACCGGTCAACAAAATCAATAAAGAAAGATTCATTAATAGATCGATAAGTGCCTGACCCTCGTATTAAAGGTTGATTGGTGGCAGACCTCCAATAAACCGTATTATCAATAAAATCAGCAGAGTAAGTTTGCCCTGCTCTTGTTGAAGTAAATCCTACTTCTCTATGTAAAGCAGCATCGTCATTACTACGGAATACGTTACCCTGCATTAAAGCATATCCTGAAGTAAAATCTCCGCCGACTAAACCACCACCACTAATTCTAAAAAAGAATCCATAGTTGTCTATAAATGTATTGTTTATGATCTCTACCGTATCAATCCTCATATTTACATAATCGAAAGGATTTCCGACACTATCAAAATCATTCTCTTCAAACCTCCAATGCCCGATATAATTGTAACTCCCATCATGAGTAAAATCAACGATTCTCTCGAAATGATTACCTTTGAATAACCAATCTCCATATCTTAAAGTAGCAGTTGTATCATTACCAGAAGCAAAGCCAAAGAACCTGCTGCCATCTGAAACTGTATTATAAAGGAAGTCCCAATTTTTTACAGCGTTGGTGTCGATAGTCATTATCTCCAGCATATTTACAAAAGTTACACCCCTTGTAATTAAATTATTGACCCTATACTCACTATTATTATCTGTCTGCACAAAAAAATATCGCCCCCTATGTCCGCCTGTTATTGAACCGCCTTGCCAGTCTATTGTATCTACTGAACTCGCTGCATCTGATGTATAAATAACTGCATTGGGAGTTGAGAATGAATTGTCACTCAATACTATAATGTTATTAAGCGCATTTATTTTTTTAATCGTACCCGCATAACGTATAAATCTTGCTATGCCATAAGCTTCATTCCCAATAGCCGTGATTGTTTTTCCAATAGATTGATATTGTATGCCCTGAACGTTTGCGAATTCGGAAGCCCTGCCGGATGTGGCATAAAACTTGTTATTTGTCAGCGTCATATTCTCGCCCCTTAACGAAGCGAATTTATCACCACCGTACTGTGTAGAATTCTCAACGGTAAACCAATAAACTCCGGGGTGGGTATCAAATCCCACTAAATTACTTGCGAAAATAAGTTTTGCTCTTGGGGTATATGAAGCAGTAGAGTTTCTTATAATTAAGTCGTTGATAGTTATACCGCCCCCTACTGGGGTGCTTGTTGTTACTGCGTGTTTACAATCGGTAGCTGTTAAATTATCAATCAGAACTTTGTCGGCAGCCCCTACCAATACCCCATCTCCCAAGCCAACTATTAAGAACTCATTAGTTATACAATCTTTTATAGTCACATCCTTTGACCACCATACCGCTATACCATAAACTGCGTGTACATTCCCATTGGGCGAATCATTTATTTCCTGCCAGATAGTTGAGTCCAAATCTACTTTAATATTTTCAAGAAATACCTTAGCAAATCCACCTATTTTCACACCCCCATTCTTGAAGTAAACGTCTCTCATTGTAAATGACGTGCCGCCGATTCTTGCAAGTCTTAGTACGTGAATAGTAGCAGATTCAACCAAATACTTAAATGGTTTTTGAAAATATATTCTCGAAGCAGTCTCATCTATATAATCAACAAATAATATCGCACCGTTGTAAAACTCATTCGTGCTTACTTTCGTACTATCAATCACATAAAGCAAATCATCTTTCTCTAAAGTTCCCCAATCCGCTACCGCATCAATCCCAACCCAAGCAGAATCTTTAACAAAATCAGTTAAAAATAGTGTGTCTTCTATTGCTGCCGTTTGTAAATCTGAATCTTGAAATCCTGTATGACCCGCTTGTGTCCAAGATGTGTCGGATGTGAATGTAAGAAATCCAGCTCCCAACCGAATGGTTGCTCCGTTGCCTTCTATTGTTACGTTTTTTGCATTAAGCATAGCCAAATTATCAGCAGCAGGCCAGGTGGTTACATTCCAAACAGAGTCTAAATTATAAACCTTATCAGGTTTTAACACAATTTTTAATGTGTCATTTGCTAAAAACATATTAGCGAATGCAGTTGAATCATTTGTGTTTGTCCCATCTGAACCATACTGTTCAGGCGTTACATTATAAATCCCGATAGTATCTTTTAATTCATCAAAATCTATATAATCTGCCGAGTTATCAGAATCATACCAAATAGCTATGCCCGGTTCTTTGTCTGAAGTATCAACAGCAATAGTATAATAAGGCGTTCTCGTTGCTATTCCATCGGCGCTTCCGGCGACTTCATCTCTTAACTTTAAAGTCCCGGTATAAAGTGTGGTAGTAGAATCAATCGTTAAATCATAAACATAAAGCGCTGGCTCTAATCCTTCGGTATGTATTTGTGTGAGCTTTACGAGAATGGTAGAAACAGCAGAATATACAACTCTTATTTCAGAATCACTTCCACCGCCTGCTGTGTTCCTAAGTGCAATTACTCTTGGAGTATCGTCATCCCTATCTGCTTTTACTACGAACAATAAAGAATCACTCGATACATCATAAGGCGCTTCAAACGACAAAGTATGACTATCACCTTTATAGATGTCTAAGTCTCTTTTTGTTGACTGTGCATAACAGTTTACGCAAGCAAAAAACAGAATTAGTATATAGATTTTATTTAGGATCATCTTTCTCTTCGGTTACTACCGTGATTATTTTTAACAGACCTGATTTTACGTTGTCTTCATCTAAGATACCGAAATCAAGAAACCTGCCTTCTAATTTTAATAGCTCCGTAAGCTGTTCAAATTCAAATTCGTAGAATCTTTTAGTTTCTTCTTTTTCTAAGTTTTCGTGTTTCATTATCCCATCTCTATTAATCTCCACTGTATCAGGGGTGCGCCCTGTACGGTGATTATTCTCTTATTTGTTATCATAAAATAACTTGAATTATTTAACCCCGTTGGAATTTCATCTGAGTAATTTAATTTAACTTGGTCGCCTCGTTCATATCCGATAAAATCCGTAGTCCCGCCGAATGTTCTATCAGAAAGCCCGGTAGTCCAATTTACTATTAGCCTTCGTTTAGTAAACCATTCTATTTTCTTTTGCAGCATTAATTCAGCACAGGTATCTTCATAAATCCAATTAGCCGAATAACTAAATGGATTAGTTACCCTATAAGTTGATTCTGCTTTTTTACATAATAATTGGTCTGCTATTACTAAAGTCCCCGTTCCACCAAAGCTGTTTTTATCTACAAATATAGACTTGGCATAATCCCCTTTATTAATATCGTAGTGATAAAACAACTTAAATGAAGTGAGTACGTTTGCCAGAGGGGTAAGTGATGTTGTTACACTTTCTATACCTTTTCTGAACACGGGCTTTGTCCAAGTATCGCCGGAACTTGCAACATCAAGAGCAACTAACTTTATTTTTGAATAACCGGCATCTTCGTCTGCATTTTCAAAGAGTTGACAATGAGATTCAAAACACAATTCACTTATTATAGATTCTAATGGTTCTTTAGATGTAATTGTTTTCGCATATTTCCACCCGTCTCCCGCCTCTCTTGAGCCGTCGGTTTCATTTCCCACTGTATCAAAATTTTCCATATCTATCCTATTATCACCCTGTATGTTAGTAAGATAAATATTATTACCCGCAGCCATAGCACCGTCGGCAGCATTGATTGTAAATGTGTTTGTACTGCCCACATAACCTGTGATATAGCTTTTTACTAATGTTGTCGCATTATAAAGCTCTGCATTATTATAATAATCATTTTCTCTTGAAATAACATCACTGCAAATAAAATGAGTTATATCTGCGCTTGAAGTGATTTGTAAATCTCTTTCAACCCAGACCTCATCTCGGAAAATTGATTCAATATCATAAGCGGCTGTTTCTATTAAGTCCCCTTCTGCGAAACCGGGGTCTGCTGCACTACCATTGTTCTCGTTTCTTGTGCCACCCCCGGTAGTCCCGGCAGAATCAATCCATCTACCGTATTCCCTTCCCTCGCATTCAACGAACAAACCAGACTGCTCAGCCGCCTTTATTTCTTCTCCACGTGAGAATCGGAATCTTTTAATCCACCCAGACCCAGTTGAACCCTCATAATTTATTTGCGAAACATCGAGTGGGTTAATAAGTGTAATTCTTCCACTTCCAAAAAATCTGGGTATGGATGGTATATACTTTCTCCCTATCCCCGAAACCCTTATAGGTGCTAACCGCACCTTGGCATAATAAATCTTTATTAAATCCCCTCCATTTACATCGTCATTAATTATATAATATTCAAGATTACATATCTCTTCGATTGACCAGGGAATCACAAGGTCTTTTTTCATTCCCGTTTCTGCAGCGAAGCTATGTGATATTTCTGTTGCCGCCGCACCTCCCGTTATAGTCCCCGTTGACGGGGTGGGGTCTAAGTTTGGTGGTGTACCATAGTTTAAATTATTAACCCCCATTGTCCAATCTCTATTTGTCCCAGAGCCGGACTCAACTTTATATTTAAGTATTATAAAACCATCTGTAACACCGAGCCATCCAACATCGGCGGTAGATGCTGTGCCCCCCACACGTAACGCTAATCTTTCTGCCGCATCTATTGTCATAAAGTTTGTACTATCCGCATCAATAACATTAGAAATACCAGTTACGCCAGAATAACTTGATTGTGCCCTCAATACTATATCCATAGTTCCCGTTAAATCGTCGGGAGTGTCTGTGATGCTATGATATGAAATTATATCGTTGTTTGTTGTCACTTCTGAACCCGAAGCCAAAGTCATATATGTGTTTAACGAGGGGATAGACTTATATACTTCGGTAAGCCCAGTACCAGCGCCGATTGATCCTAATTTGTGGGACGCCACCAAAACAGAGTTTTTTTCTTCATCAATTAATATTCCGGGCGAAAAAGTGGCCCAGTCTTCTACTAAGTTTCGAGTTTGGTGTTCACCATAAACAATAGGTATAGCAGCTCCAACATTTTCTTCGGGCGCATTTGCAAAATATGAAACCCCATTATCAAAATCTTTTTGGATAAAATAATAAGGTAATGGTCTTGAATCTATCTCGGTTGATTGTAGAACAGTTAAAATCATCTTTCTCGGAGTGTATTGATAATCAATTATCCTACCCCGCATTAACCAAGTTATTTCTGTATCGGTAGAGGCGGTATTCCACACCACACCGATTTCACAATCCCTTGAGCTTAATGTCCCTCCATCAAAAGCGGGGTAAAACTCTTCGTGAAATCCATCGAATTTACCATTATCTGAATATCTTGATATTGTAAAAACATAAGCACTAACACCACCTATTGTACCGGACGAGCCGGTGTCAATAAAAGAATCTATATCTGAAACTCTGTCATTAAAATTTAATGCCTGTCCATCCCAGGTGTTAGTTAAACTTAAAGTCTGGGTTGCTATATAAGTTGTTTCTTCTAACTTTCTGAATTTTACATTATCAATTTTAAGAACATCTCCAGCTCCGAAAGTCCTTGCTTTTAATCTGAATACAGTCGAGCTTGCTTTGCCGGAGATAATAACTCTGTGCTGTCCTAATGTTATCGGTAAGAATACCTCGGCAGTAGATACAAAACTTCCCGTTCCCTCTAATGACAAAGTAAAACCATCTTGGGTGACTGTTGTTACTTCATATTCTAAAACATAAGCCACTGCACTAACAGCAGCAACGGTTATTGTTAAATCACCCGAAGCATCGTCTACAAAAGTATAAGTAGCCTCGCCACCTGTGATGCTCCAATCGCCTGTTTGAGTCCATCCTGTTGCATCACCGAATGTTCCGTTGGGGATTAAGTTAGTCCCTTCAGATTTTAATCTTATACACCATACTGCAAGGTTATCATCGCCGGGTGTCATTTGCATCGATAATGCCATTAGACCAATCTCCTTTGCTGGATTTGTCTGTTGCCCTCTAAGACTATTTGACCCAAAGGCATACCGCCCATTTCTATTGTTATGTTTGTTTGTCCACCACCGCCCTTGCCGGGCGCACCACTAAACAAATCTATTACGCCGCTTAGTACCCCACCGCCGGGAATAAAACTAAGCAACGAAGTGAAAATATCCTTAATCAAAAGGTCAGCCATTGAATTAATTAACTGCTCAAATAAGGAATTAGCTTCACCGAATATTTCAGCCCAAGCTGTGTTCATATTAGAAGTCAGAACACTTGCCCAGCCATCGAAAATAGTGTCTCCTATTTCCGCAGCATCTTTTAGTAACTCAGGTTTGTCGGGCTGGAATACACTCCGCATAAAGCTGAGGCCTCGTGCCGGTCGAGCTCCTCCGCCTCTAAATGAAGCTGCCATGCTCTGTTTACTTATTGCATCAAGGGCTACTCCCGTTGCAATGGTATCGATTTTTAATTGGTTTTGTAATGCGACTAATTCTTTTAAGAGTTCTTTATAGCCCTCAACGGAACCAGTCCACAAATCGAGCTTACCTTTTGTAAGTATAATCTCTTGTTTTATTTTCTCAACTTCTCCGAGCACCACAACACCAGCAAGTCCACCACCGACAAAAACGTTCTCATCGAAATTAAATTTAAATCCTTTTCCTCCGTCATCAAGACCTAACAATGACTCCCAAAACTTTTTCGTGAAAGCATCACCGCTGGTAACCGATAGCACAATATCTAAGGGCAAAAACGAGGTTTTAATCAATAAGCCCAACACACCAACGGCTTTTCCCAGACTACCAGTCAACTTTTTTATCATTTCATTAAAATCACTAAATGCATCCACCGCTGTTATAGCAGCACCTGTCGCATCGTTAAATCCTTCCGTTAAGTCTTGCCCTACCGATTCAGATAAATCTTTTACTCGTTCATCTAATATTCTTTCTTGACCGGCAAGTTGCCCCATTGTGTTTATAGCATCGCCCGCTGCTTTTTGGGTTTGGTCAAATGCAATCTCTAATGTCGCAAACGCCTTTGCCTGTCGTTCCGTTTCAAATGTTACCCCCTGCATTGACAGCTCTAAAATCTTTAATTTCACATCTTCTTCGAGTATAGAGATGCCTAAAGTTTTGACCGATTCTCTTTCACCAAGCAATGCCTTTGTAAGTGCATCGGCAGCACGGGTAGTACCACCCGTAAAGTTTGTAAGCGATACTAAATCCTGTGATAATTCAGCAACTCGGAGTGCCATATCTAAAGCGGCTTGTTCGGCGAATCCAAATCCGACTAATAAATCACCCGTATTTCCTAAGAGCTGTCTTGTAGTAACTCCTGCTAATTTGAATTTTTCAGAAAAAGCATCAGCCATTCTATTAGCACCCTCTACAATGCCGGAGAAAATGACATCGAATTTATTTCGTGTTTCTTCACCGTCTCTTGCTGCATCTTTTAAGTGCTTAGTTAATCTTATAACACCATGTAATGCAATAATCCCACCGAAAGAAGCGAGGATTGATTTTCCTATTTTCGTAAAAGAAGACGCAACTTTCTCTGCACCAACTTGACTTACTTTATATCTTACATTAGCATCAGCCATTATTTAATGCCTTTTTTTCTGTTCACTGTTCTACTGACAATCCTTGTATTATTCTTTAAATTACTTCCGCCCTTTGACAATGATTTTTTGTGATCACATTCTCTTGGATCGCCTTTTTCTAATCCGAGTCTTTTCCTTGCTTTTTGTCTTTTCTTATTATTGGCAACTTGTTCCTTTGACCACAATGAATATTCTTTTTTATAATTTCTTTTTTTCAAAACATTCTTGGCTTCAGTTTATTTAAAATAATAACACATTGAAACCAAATTGGGTTATTGATTAAATGTGTTGCGTTTTGTAAAAAATCATATTTCATTAAAATATCTATCGTCCTTTCGTCTGCTAAAATCATTGTGTCTTCTATACCAAAAGCCCAAAGTACATCTGCCTTTATTTTAATATGTATTTTCTTTTTTGTGTCTTTACTTGCGAGTTCAACTTTGTTTTGATACTCACTATAAACCGCCTCTGCTAACTCATCTACATTCTGGAATACAACCTTTTCTTTTAGCTTGTGTAACGTTAAAGGGAACTTCGCAAAAGCACCTTGTAATTGATTCTCATTGTAGAGAATCCCGCAGATTATAATTTTTTTTTATCTGTTTCAGTAAACTCAGTTTCATTAATTATGGCAGCATAAATATGAGACAGGTTGGTTAGGCTCAAATCCCTTATTAAACTTTCAAATAATTTATCTTCCATCTCACCGTTGACTTGTTTACACTCTGCGTCTTCGCCTGTGTCCTCGTCGGTAACACCCTTCCAGCCCTTCACACAATACTTGATGGTTCTTTTATAAAGTCTCTCTGAGAGAATCAGCATCCTTGCTTTTTGTTCTGGCTTGAAACTCTCTAATATTTTCTCCCTATTTTCTATCGTTAGAGACTCATCAATCAATGCCATTTGATATTGAATCTCCTTAATATCTTCTGCTTGTTCTATTGTTGGGTAATCAATTAAGAAACTTGATTCTCCATCAATATCAATCCACTTTGTTTTCGAGTGTTTAAGATTAAGTTTCATAAAACACCGTAACCCCATTCCTGTGTATCTGTTTGAATTATTGTAATCGGGGTTGCCGAACCATTAGCATACCATTTAACATCTAATTGAACACCCTTATATTCGCCTTCGTATATTTCAGGCGGACTCATTAGCTCACCCTTTACACCGGCTATACTTAATCCTCCGTCTGTTGATGGGCTTGAAGTTGCAATCGTAGCCACTACTCCAGAACCTTGCTGATAATCCATCATAACTTTCTCGGTTGTTGAATCATAATTTAGAATAATCTGGGAGGTATATTCCGGTGCTACGTTAAACTGGTCTGCCCTACCTGCTGTAGTTGCATCGTCTTTAGTCACATTGTTGTTTACCGTAAAGCTATATCTTCTAATTGCTTGCCCTGTCCAACCAACTCCACCAACTGTAAACGTAGTCATTGAAAAGCCGTCTGTATTGTTATAGGGAGTTAAAGCAGTATCAACCGTAGTGCCTGCCATTGTTTGTTCTAAATTAATCTCAGTACCAACCCAAGTGCCAGACATCTGCATTAGTCTTGAAACCCCTTGTGCATTGAAATCCCATTCTAAAGTCAAGTCCTGAATAATACAATTCTCAACCCACTTACCTTCTCCAGCACCATCGCCGCCTTCATCAGTCGTTGATATTGCGTGTAAAGGCCACGTATCTGAACCAACTCCGGTGGCTGTGAAATCTACCGGGCCAGTTAGACCATTGCAGGTTATTGTCTTTGCAAATGGTGTAACTGCTTCACTTACCGCACCTAAAGCACCAACCAAGTGGGGCGCTAATGTTTTCTGGTCTGCTGGCATTGCGAATGTCACGGTAGGAAGTCCCGATAATTTATCTACAAAAACCTGTGCCGTCTCATCGTGGATTCCGTTCTGTCCCGATGATTCATATTGGTCAATCGTTATAGCAGGGTCAAAGAGAACCGAGTCTTTATTATATTGTACCCTCCGGTAGTCAGTTGCTACTACTGGATAGTTTCCCCAGCCTGCCGTAGTCCCGCCCCCGCAGTGAAAAGCAGTGGCAGCGCCGTTTGAGCCCGGCTGTCTGATGAT
>SDBU01005880.1_pt1 | contig 14551 bp, 12 predicted proteins | sample 2277071 | NCBI WGS metagenome assembly SDBU01 (sample SAMN10397929, study PRJNA504765) | marine sediment metagenome | isolation source: marine sediment core GS08_GC12, 126 cmbsf | place: Arctic Ocean: Gakkel Ridge, Loki's castle | collected 2008
GGGGATAGGGTTGACAAATCATCCTTATAAGCTTTTAGTGGTAGATATAGATGGCACGCTGCTAGGAAAGAACGGGACTATCTCGGCTGAAGATAGAGATGCATTGGCTAGAGCCTGCGCTCTGGGTATACAGGTTTCTTTGTCTACCGGACGAGTAGCTAAAGCCTCTTTGCGTATTATTAACCAGTTATCGCTAGATGGCTGTCATATATTCTTTGATGGTGCTTTAGTAAGTAACCCTAAAAAGGGTGAAGAAGTTTATGTTCAACCAATTAGTAAAGTGGTGGTGAGACAGGCAGTTGAGTTTGTTCATCTAAATGAAATAAACATTGAATTCTATTCCGCCAGCCACTACTTTGCCGAGCGGGAGACATGGTCAACTGACATCCGTCGCCAGTTCTTTGGCATAGAGCCGACTATTGTAGATTTCATTAACCTTTGGGAGCAGGAGAGAATTATTAAAGGGACCCTGACTGTCTCCTCTCCCGAAGAAAGAGCTAAGGCTAGTAGATTCTGCCTTCAATTTGAGTATAGCCTTCATTTTTCCTCGACAAAGTCACCGGCTTACCCTGAGGTTGATTTTATCAATGTGCTTGCTCCTGGGGTATCCAAGAAGAAAGCCCTGGAAGCATTAGCCTCGCATTTGGGAATATCTATGAATGAGATTATAGCTATAGGGGACGGGACTAATGACATCTCGCTTCTTTCCTCAGTTGGTCTGGCTATTGCAATGGACAATGCCCCCGATGAGGTTAAGGCAGTAGCCGACTATGTTACCCTTGATGTTGACCACAGCGGTCTAGCAGCGGCGATTAACAGGTTTTTGTTGTAAGTGCTGATTTGGCAAGTCTTCGACTTATTATAAATGACAGAGTGCTATGGCGATCTAAATGCCAAGCTCAAGTTTATCGGCATGTTCTACAATATCAGTGAAAGTTAGCAAGAATTCCCCGGCAGCACTACCAGTCATCGCCCGATGGTCGTAGGTCAAGCTGACAGGCATTATTGGTCTTATCACGATTTCCCCACCCCTGACCACAGGCTTATCCTGCCATGCCCCTACCAGTACCGCGGATGTTTGGGGTGGGGTAAGTAGCACTGTTGCCCAAGTTTTTTGACCAAACATGCCCAGGTTAGACAAAGTACAAGTCCCCCCCAAAAAGTCCTCTTTGGTAAATTTGCCTTTCCTTACCCTTTCCGCCAGCTCTTTAGCACATTGTGCTACGGTGATGATCGATTTCTTATCCACTTCACGGATTACGGGGCCAAGATTTAGGTCATCTTCAGTTACCACTACTAAGCTAATATTGACCTGAGTAAGTATCCTGATTTCATCATCCACCAGGTTGGAATTTGCATAGGGATACTCCTTCAAAGCTTGAGCCAGTGCTTTTAACAATAAATGGGTATAAGTTATCCGAATCCCTGCCTCTCTCTCTATTCGGTCTACCAATGAACTGCGCAGTTTTATTAATTCGGTCGCATCTATCTCACCCATCTTGGTCACCTGAGGCACGGAATAACCTTGAGTGAATACATCGGCTAGAACCCTTCTAAGTCCCTTCAAGGGAATAGTTTGCGCTACTGGAATTTCCACTTTCTCCTCCTAACTGCTCTTTTGATTATCTTGGTTACTTCGTAATTAGTCTATTAATACCTCTGAGGATACCCCCACATATCCTGGAAAAGTTGCTTGAGCTTTTCGTTCTTGCATTCGCAAGGAGTAGAGAACATGTTGACATCCTCATTAGCGAGACGAACCAAGGTATCTATCCCTTCACCCATCTGTTTTTCAGTTATGCCAGCCTCCTTCAGACTTAATGGCTCGCCCATTTCCTTTGCCAGCTTTCTTATCTTCTGAATGAGTTTCTGTATTCTCTCCTGGTCTGACTTAGCATCAATCCCTACGAACCTGGCAGCAGTGCTGAGCCTCTCAATAGGGTCGGGGGCGTTAGGAATGGGAGGATTCGAGGAGATATGCTCTAGTGAATAAGGCAAGGCTATTCCCACTGCCCGTCCATGGGGCATACTAAATGTGGCTCCAACCGAATGTGCTAAAGCGTGGGAAAGTGATGTATTACTATTACCGAATCCTAACCCAGCAATGGTTGCAGCATTCTGCATTTTCTCCCTGGCAGTGAGGTCATTGCCATCTCTGTATGCTTTAGGGAGCCACTCAAAGGCTAACTTCATTGCTTGAAGGCAGAGACCATCGCTAAAATCGGTTTGCTGCCTAGATGTATAGCCATCCAGAGCGTGGGCTAGAACATCCATCCCAGTGCTTGCCGTTACCCCACTGGGCATACTGACGGTAAACTCGGGGACCAATACTGATATATCGGGGACTATCTCATTATTGGCAAAGGCTATCTTCCTATGCTTGGCTGTATCGGTGAGCACTATTGCCCAGGTCACATCTGAACCGGTGCCGCTGGTAGTGGGGACTGATATAAACCTTGCTTTCTTACGCAAATTCAACTTGGTCTTGGGGACAACAGATTTATCTAACTCAGTGGAGATAAGGTCTGGTCTCTCATAGAGCATCCATGATGCCTTGGCAGTGTCTATAGCAGAACCTCCGCCAAAACCTATAACCAACTGAGGCTTAAAATCGAGAAGAACCTCGCTACCAGCGCGTGCTACCTCAATGGATGGCTCTGGCTCTGCTCCATCCCAAACCCTTACTTCATACCCTGCATTCCTCACAGTCTCTACTAGCTTGTCACTAAACTTTGCCATGATCTTATCGGTAATCAACATCGCTTTGTCGCCTTTCCCTTCGAGTTCGGCACTTAACCTCCTGAGCATATCCTTCCCAAAAAGCACCTTTGGACTAAGAAAATAAGACATTTCAATGCTCCTTTTAGAATTTACTGATAGCAATACCCTCAGCTAGTCGAAGATAACCTCCAGCCACCTCTGGAAGCTGGGTCGAGTGGGTCTTCTCTTTTGTCGATGCCAGCTATACTGCGGGCAAGGCTTTGCTTGAGAGCCATATCTGTCTCGCGCTCAATCATAATCTTCTGAGCCTGAGGCGACCCAGCTCCATGCATCGACTCTGAATGATAACTAGGAGCTATTTGACCGAAGCACATAGCATGGATAAGCGTCAACATACGATATCGTGCCTCTGTAGGTACATCAGCTACCCCCCTTAAATACTTCTCAATGTATTTTCCTATCACCGGGTGTCTGAAGTCTTTTTCAGCGGGGGTTGTTACCAATAGACCACCAACTATGTCCTCGGCAAGTCTGGTCATCTCGTAGGTAAACCTTGTTACATTATGCTTACATACGTTGGCTAAAAGTATATGAGCCTGGCAGTTACCAGCCATGGTTTCCCATCCCTCGTGGGCACAAGCTAATCCGCAGGCATGTATTGTTTCAGCAAGGTGAATCATCTCTCCAAGCTTCTCTCTGATGTGGGGGGCTCGGCGCACCCCATTGTAATCAGCCATTGAGGCTGTCGCTCCAATAAGCACATCGCTAATGCCTGGTTTACAACCACCATAGCTTTGCCTATGATAGGCAGCAAACCTCTCTACTAGCATGATGGCAAAATCACATTCACCGCACATAAAAACCCTATCCCAGGGGACAAAGACATCATCCAGAATAGTTAGCGTCTCCTGTCCACCGAAATTGTAATTACCAACATCAATGTCACCCTCCTCAAGCTTACGCGTATCACAGGACTGCCTTCCATAGATGAGGGTTACACCTTTGGAGTCTGTTGGTATGGCACAGGTTAGTGAATAGTCCTCATCCCCCTCCCGCATACTGAGGGTTGGCATAATAAGCATTTCATGAGAGTTCACGGTTCCTGTTTGGCTTGCCTTTGCCCCCCTTACTATAATTCCGTCACTTCTGCGCTCAACTACATGCACAAACATGTCTGGGTCAGCCTGCTTGCTTGGAGCCACTCCCCGATGACCCTTGACATCGGTCATAGCACCTTGAACACAGAGGTCATTCTCTTGGACATACTCCAGCCACTTTCTAAATCTTTGGTGATACTCCGTTCCGTATTTCTGGTCAATTTCATAGCTGGTGCTGAAAACAGCATTGATTCCGTCCATACCCACGCACCTCTGAAAGCAACAAGCTGTCCTTTGCCCCAACTCCTTCTGAAGCTCTACCTTCTTGACCATGTCCTCAGGGCTCTTATAGAGTGCATTGAACCGGTTTATCTTCTTTCCGGTAAGCATTGATTCCGTGACTGCCAAGTCCTCACTTTCAGGCTCGTGAGCAAGCTTATAGGTCATTGCTACAGCATTTATTGATGGTCTGACAATAGGATTATCAACCCAATTCTCTACCTTGTCACCAAGTAAATAGAGATTCAGGTTCAGCTTCCGCAGACTATCCATATACTCCTTAGCTTCCTTTAACGGCATAACTGGTCTCCTCCTTTTTATATTCTGCTATTGGATTAAGGTAAGATTTCACTCCTCCATAGGATAATATGAGCGAGCGACATCTAAGCGAGCTAACTGACCTCCTCCCTCCCACAGTTGAATAATCTTGCTATCCCGCAGGTACTTCTCCACATTAAATTCCCGAGCATAGCCATAGGAACCCATGAGTTCCATAGCCTTGCCACACACCATCTCAGTGACATCGCAGGCATATACCTTGGCTGCACTCGCTTTTCCCAGGAGGAAGGCACCACCAGGAGGACCATATCTCTCACGGTTGTCGAACATAGCCGACACATGGAGATAATAAGCACGAGCGCTCTCTACTCCGATAGCCATATCGGCTAGTATAGCAGCTTGAAGGGTATGACTTCGTACTGACTTACCGCTATAGAATCTGGTTCCAGTATAGTCCATAACAATTTCCAGAACAGCTTGCGCATTACCCAGTGCCTGAGGAGCACTGGTGAGCCGTCCCCAGCCCAGAGCATTACAAACAAGCTGCCAGTCAATACCCGGCTCCATACTGGCTCGGTATTCCTTGGGCACCCGCACATTGTCGAAGTAAATAGCAGCATTGACATCGCTAAGTTTCATCCCCATCTTCTCTTCTGGCTTGCCAAAAGAAAGGCCGGGAGTACCAGCAGGAACATAGATAAAAGCTATCCCTTCCTCTCCCAGGTTGGGGTCAGTAGTACATACCACACCATAGAGGTCAGCAATGCTGGCACAACTGGGCCAGATTTTTTCTCCGTTAATCACCCACTCATCGCCTTCAAGTTTGGCAATGGTTCGGACAGTGCGACCATGTTGAGCCATATCTTCAACATTAGCGCCTCCTGCCGGCTCGGTAAGCGCCATGCAGCAAGTAAATGGCTTATCCCCACACAAAATAGGCATATACTTATCCATGATTGTCATGTTTCGAGCTCCCATGGCTGGACCCATAATCCACGGACCAATAAGCGTATGTAGAGCAAGACCACTGTCCCCCCGGGCTATCTCTTCAGTTATGGCGTTGACCAAAATTGCTGACCTTATTGCCAAGCCACCATATCTTTGGGAGTAACCTCGTTTCTGAATGCCAAGTTTAACCAGCCCCTCATAACACTTATCAAAAACCGCACGGTCTTCATCTATTTTCATACGGACTGGCATCACCTCCTTATCAATGTATTCACGGATGGTAGTCAAAAGAATCTTGTCTTCATCTGAGGTTATAAATTCACCATACTTGTCCCTGAAATCCATGAAAAATTCCTCCTTTCCGAAAATTACTTCTCCCTCAATTGTCTCTGTATTCTGGGGCCATCACAAATCCTAGCTTACCTTTTTATTTCATAAATGCGATTCTATCACATCTCCGTCCTGGAGGGTATGGTCTCGTTTTGCCATCACCCCATCGTGCTTTCCTGAGCCCAAATTCGGGTATATTTTAGCTTGGCTTGAAAATCTTTGTGTACAGACGCCGCTGCATCCTCTAGGGTGCTTCCCCTCCTGAGCATATCCCTCCCAAAAAGCACCTTTGGACTAAGAAAATAAGACATTTCAACGCCTCCTTTTGTAATTTACTGATAGTAATACCCTCAGCTAGTCGAAGATAACCTCCAGCCACCTCTGGAAGCTGGATCGAGTGGGTCTTCTCTTTTGTTGATGCCGGCTATACTACAGGCAAGGCTTTGCTCCGGTTATAGAATCTATTACTGAGATTGTTGAGAAGGAGGAGAATATCAAGCGCTATGAAGTTGCTGGAAGAAAGGTCATATTTTATATCGAGAATATGCTCTCCGGTGATAGAATATCTTTCAGCTTCAATGTAAAGGCGATGTACCCAGTCAAGGCTAAAGGCGTTAGCTCGCAGGTCTATTCCTACTACAAGCCAGAAATCAGAGGAGAGACGCTGAGCCAAGGGATTGTCGTCTCAGAGCGCTAGTACCAGGTATATTTGGAGTAGTCTTAGCTGCACAGCTCTTACCTATACGGAAATAACTTAGTACGCCTCTACTTCATCCTTAGAGGGTGCGCCAGTGGAATCACCTACCGCTTCGGAGAAGGTATGGTAGGTGCGATGGTAACGGTGGTTGGTTTGATATTTTTCGGGCCGATGACCTCTATGGGCGTCTTTGAGCCCTTTGTTTCTTCTATTCGGAGTGCCACAACAATAACATTAACCAATGTGCTACACTAAATACATCATAAATAAACCACTTATTTGCATACAAGCAAAATCAATCTGTTTTAAGGTAGTCATATATTTCTAGTTCACAGACGATTGGGTCTTTTACTCTATCCACAAGTTTGACTGTAAATTAAAGCCTTTGTTATACTACTCTTGACTAATAGATGTGGAAAATGAGGAGGGTTAGTATGTTCTCTGAGGAGGCGTTAGCCAAAGCAAGGCAGATGGAGGAAGATTGGGAAAAGGAGGTAACAGATAACTATCAGAAGAAGCTAAACTTCAAGGTACCTAAAGATGTCACCGAGTCAGGGATACCGTTAAAGTGTGTCTACACTCCCTATGATGTGGCGGATTCTCAGGTAGAAATGCCTGGTGTCTATCCCTATACCAGAGGGCTGAGGGCTCTTGGTCATCAATACATGCCGTGGATGATTCAGCAGATTCACGGCTATGGCTCTGCTGAGGATACGCGGGGGAGGTCAGATGTTCTTACTAAGGAGGGCATGAAAGGCTATGGTGAGCAGCGGGTTATCCTTGTTGACTTGGATCCGGCGACAACTGTTGGCTTTGCTCCTGATGATCCCCGGGTTAAGGGCATGTGTGGCCTGGCAGGGGTTATGATATATACCGAAGAGGACCTTGATGACCTTTTTCGAGGGCTTGACCTCTCCCAGACCCGTTTTGCTCCTATCCCTCGGTATACCGACCTCCCTATCCTAGCAACATACATTGCCTACGCCGAAAAGCGAGGATATAAACCCAGCCAGCTAAATGGTCAGAGTATGAACATGATGGGTTTATGCTGCACTGAGATAGGTGGTCCTATTCCCGAGACTAAGCTCAAGCTGGCAGTTGACTTGATCAAGTATTGCACCCTAAATATGCCGAGGTGGAACCACACCAATGTCTGCGGTTACAATATAGGGGAGTCGGGAGCAACGCCGGCGCAGGAGCTAGCGATTGTTTTATCAGTAGCAATTGAACTTACCGAGGGAGGGATAAAAGCTGGCCTTGACCCAGATGACTTTGTCCCTAGATTTAGCTCTCAGGTCCACCTCGGAATGAATTTCTTTGAGGAGATAGCCAAGCTTCGTGCCTGGAGGCGAATGTGGGCTAAGATTATGAAAGAGCGATTTGGTTGCAAGAACCCGAGGTCTCTCCAATATAGAATGCATGTTCAAACCTCAGGCACCTCACTAACAGCTCAGCAGCCCTTAAACAATATCGCTAGGACAACGCTTGAGGTGTTGGCTGCGGTTCTCGGCGGGGTTCAGTCTATCCATACTGATTCATGGGATGAAGCTATTGGGCTGCCATCGGAGGAAGCAGCAATCACTGCAATGAGAATCAATCAGATAATCCTGCATGAAACAGGTGTCCCTTATGTTTCCGACCCGCTGGGTGGCTCCTATTATATAGAGTGGCTCACCAATAAGGTGGCGGAGGAAGCTACTAAGGTGCTACAGCAGATAGAGGATCATGGAGGATTTACTGAATGTGACAAGACTGGCTTTATTCGCCAGATGCTGGATAGGGAGTCGATAAAGCGGCGCCAGCAGATCGATAGCGGGGAGAGGGTAATCGTTGGTTTGAATAGATATATTCAAAGGGAAGAAACGAAGTTTGCCCCATTTGCCATAGACTCTGAGGAGAACCAGAAGGTTGCCATAGAGAGAATACAGCGGTGGCGGAGAAATCGTGATAAGGACAAGGTTAAAGAAGCCCTGGATAGCATTCGGGATACAATGATAAAATATGATTCTTTAGAGAAAGCAGGCAATCTGATGCCAGCGTTAATTGATGCGGCACGGGCAAAGTGTACTGTAGACGAAATGACGCAAGCAATCCTTGATGTAGCCGGAGGCAGGGTTATCCCGATATAAGGAGAGAAGTGGTCGCTCAGCAGAGAGGCAAGATCAGGATTCTATTTGCTCGCTCAGCGCTTGACGGGCATGACCGTGGGGTTATCAATGTAATTAGTAGATGCCGAGATAAGGGGATGGAGGTTATCTACATATATTTTTATGATCCTAAGGAGGTAGTGATAGCCGCGGCACAGGAGAATGTTGATGCCATCGGTATAACTAGCTCAATCGGGCAGCATCTTTATGTCATCTCTGAACTTAAGAAAGGTCTGGAGGAGGAGAAGGTGGACATTCCAGTAATAATTGGCGGAGTGATACCTACTGTGGATATACCGAAGCTCCTGGAAATGGGAGTGAAGAGGGTATTTGGCCCAGGATCAACCCCTATTGAGGTGGCAGACTTTCTATCGAAGCTCAAGGGCGAGAGACAGGAGGCGCTATCGTAACGATAGTATTCTATCTTCTTCCCATAAAGTATCCTCGGGCGACACAGCTTGAGAAGGTTTGCTAACTCATCTGAGTATATAATATTATGGCAATACGGCTCTTCGCTGCTGACACTTTGAGGCGAGGGGCTTTTATTTACAGGGGAAGATAAATGGTCGTTAAGTATAACCCACAGGAAATAGAGAAGAAGTGGCAGCAGAAATGGGCTGAGGATAGGCTGTATGAGGTCAGTGAGGATAGTGCCAAGCCCAAATGGTACGCTTTGACTATGTTTCCCTATACTTCAGGTGACCTTCATATTGGGCACTGGTATGCTATGGCTCCGTCTGACGTTCATGCCAGGTTTAAGCGGATGCAGGGCTATAATGTGCTTCATCCTATGGGATTTGATGCCTTCGGGCTGCCCGCCGAGAATGCGGCTATCAGCCGGGGCATTCACCCCTTCACCTGGACAATGCAAAATATAGATAATATGCGTCGTCAACTCAGGAGTATAGGCGCTATCTATGACTGGAGCCGGGAAGTGGTTACCTGCCTACCTAATTATTATAAGTGGACGCAGTGGTTCTTTTTGAAGCTGTATCAGGCAGGTCTGGCTTATCGGGGCAGGGCTCCGGTTAACTGGTGTCCCCATTGCCAAACAGTACTGGCTAATGAGCAGGTAGTGGAAGGAGGTTTCTGTGAGCGCTGCGGGGCAGCGGTTAGCCGGAGAGACCTTGAGCAGTGGTTCTTTCGTATCACCAAATATGCCGATGAGCTTATGGAGCACAGTGGCATTGATTGGCCTGAGCGGATAAAGACTATGCAGAGAAACTGGGTGGGTAAGAGCGTAGGCACTGAGATTTCCTTTGCCCTTGACCATCCTGGAGTAGATGAAAGGGAAATCAGGGTATTTACTACTCGCCCGGATACTATCTTTGGCGTTACCTTTATGGTTCTGGCTCCGGAGCACCCACTGGTACCTAAGCTGACCTCGCCGGGTAGAAAGGCTGAGGTTGAAGACTATGTTGCCCGCTCGCAACGGCAGAGTGAGATAGAGCGGCTATCAACAGAAAAAGAAAAGGATGGTGTGTTTACCGGAGCTTATGTGGTAAACAGGCTTAATGGTGAGAAGGTGCCTATCTGGATTGCCGACTATGTGCTTTTGAGCTATGGCACCGGGGCGGTAATGGCAGTGCCAGCACATGATGAGCGTGACTTCGCTTTTGCTAATAAGTATAACCTGCCCATCAGGGTAGTGATAGCCCCATCTGAATGGCAGGGAGAGGAGTTGGAAGAGGCATATACTGAACCAGGCACTATGGTAAACTCAGGGCAGTTTAACGGGCTCACCAGCCAGCAGGGTATAGAGGCTGTTTCCCATTTTCTGGAAGAGAAGGGCTATGGAAGGCGGGCCATAACCTATAAACTTCGCGATTGGCTCATCTCCCGTCAGCGCTACTGGGGAGCACCAATACCTATAATTTACTGCGAGAAGTGTGGCATTGTCCCGGTTCCAGAAAAAGACCTACCGGTGTTACTGCCTGAGGACGCTGAGTTCAGACCTACCGGTGAATCCCCGTTAAAATACCATGAGCAGTTCGTCAATACTACTTGCCCGCAATGTTCAGCTCCGGCTAAGCGGGAGACTGATACCATGGATACCTTTATGTGTTCTTCATGGTATTTTTTGCGCTATGCCAGTCCCAACTGTGATACCGCCGCTTTTGACCCTGACAATGTAAGGTACTGGTTGCCAGTGAACCTTTATACCGGTGGTGCCGAGCATGCGGTTATGCATCTACTCTATGCCCGTTTCTTTATTAAGGCGCTTCGGGATATGGGGCTAGTTGATTTTGACGAGCCGTTTAGCCGGTTATTTAACCAGGGGATTATTATTGCTGAGAAGCAGAAGATGAGTAAATCGCGAGGTAATGTGATTACCCCCGATGAGTATATTTCTGAGCTGGGGGCTGACGCCGTGCGCGCCTATCTTATGTTTGTTGCCCCCTGGGAGCAGGGTGGTGAGTGGAATGACAGTGGCATTAGTGGCATAAGCCGTTGGTTTAACCGAGTGTGGAATCTAGTGCTGGAGGGATATAGTGAGGGTGGGGAGGTTAGTCCTGCTGTCAGGCAGAAAGCAGAGCGGGAATTATCTCGTATTACACACCAGACTATCAGGAAGGTGACTGATGACCTGGAAAGGCTGCGCTTCAATACCATGATAGCAGCACTTATGGAGTTCACTAACTATCTGACTAAGGCAAAGGAAACAGGTTACATTGCTGAGCCAGACTGGAAAGGAGCTGTAGATACCCTGCTTTTGCTTTTGGCGCCAACAGCTCCCCATCTGGCAGAGGAGTTGTGGCAGAGGATGGGGCACGATTACAGCATCCATAATCAGAGCTGGCCCAAGTGGGATGAGGAACTAGCGAAAGACGAGGAAATTACCCTGGTAGTCCAAGTCAATGGCAAGCTGCGTGACCGGCTTACCGTCCCAGCCTCTATCACTGAGTTTGAGGCCATGAAGCTTGCCTACGGCAGTCAGCGGGTAATGGCTTACCTAGAGGGTAAGCAATGGATTAGAAATATATATGTTCCGGGCAGGCTAATAAATATAGTAGTGCGGTGAGGTAGAGCGATGAGCAGGATGAAGATAACATTCATTGGTAGTGGGGTTATGGGAGAGGCAATGCTGTCAGCCATTCTGGATAAAGGGCTAATCACGCCACAGTCTATCTCGGTTAGTGATATTGATGAGGCTCGCTGCCAGTATCTTAGGCAGGAATACAGGGTGGCAGTGATGAGTAATAATCGGCTAGCCGTAGAGAAAAGTGATGTCGTGGTTCTAGCGATTAAACCCCAGAATTTAATTGAGGTAATGGCTGAGCTTAATGGTCAGCTCAAATCGGCTCAACTGGTATTATCTATTATCGCCGGGGCAAAGATTGATACTTTGTGTCTTGGACTAAACCATAGTCGTGTTGTTCGAGCTATGCCTAATACGCCAGCCCAGATTGGTGAGGGCATAAGTGTGTGGACAGCCACTACTGAGGTAACCGAACAGCAAAAGGAGTGGGCAGGCTCTATCCTTGGAGCTATGGGTAAGAAGGTTTATGTTGATGATGAGAGGTATATTGATATGGCTACGGCAGTTAGCGGCAGTGGTCCAGCTTATTTCTTTCTTATGGTGGAGTCGCTGGTTGATGCCGCAGTGCATATAGGTCTTCCCCGCGATATAGCACAAGAACTGGTGTTACAGACAATGCTGGGCTCAGGGCACTTTATTCAGAGGTCAGGCAAGCCGCCTGCGGAGTTGCGAAGAATGGTTACCTCCCCCGGTGGCACTACTGCCGAGGCTCTGCTCCAGTTGGAAAACGGAGGATTCTCCAACCTAGTTATGCAGGCGGTGAGCGCTGCTTATGATAAAGCCAAAAGGTTAGGAGGGTAGGCAACGGTGGCTTTTTTGTTCGACTTTCTCAAGGTTCTGTGTGAGGTGCTTACCTTAGCTATTATTTTTAGGGCTATTCTATCCTGGTTTTCGCCAAGACCGACAAACATGCTGGTTGTTATTGTCTATCGGGTCACCGAGCCGCTCTTGGCACCCTTGCGCCGCATAATCCCCAGGGCTGGCATGTTTGATTTTACTCCGCTGGTAGCTATTATACTACTTCAGGTAATTGCTTCCTTTTTACCTTAATGTGACTGAGTTGCCCCCAACTATTTTGAAAAGATTCATAAAATTCAATGCGTTCAGTCTTGACAAAACGTACGATATATATTATAATTATAGCTGTAAGTTAAACGTGATTCTGGGGGAAGCGCAGGATGAACGACGAGCAACAGATTGAAGAGAAGCGCTTTGTGGAGGAGGTTGGCATCTTCTTCGAGCAGAGCGGCTTGCCCCGAATGGCAGGACGCATTCTAGGTTGGCTTCTAATCTCTGACCCACCCTACCAAACTACGAGTGAGCTGGCAGAAGTCCTACTAGCCAGCAAGGGTTCAATCAGCACCATGACCCGACTCCTCATCCGCATCGGCTTAATCGAGCGAACCAGCCTGCCAGGCGAACGGCACGACTACTTCCGCCTCAAGCCTAGTGCTTGGCATCAGATGCTCAAGGATAGTCTGGCCCAGGTCACAGCCGCTCGGCAGCTAGCCGAACACGGACTGGAGCTACTTGAGGGTAAAGCTCATGTTAACCGCCTGTCGCTGGAAGAGATGCGCAATATGTATGCCTTTTTTGAACAGGAATTCCCTGCCCTAATTGAGCGCTGGGAACAAGGGCGCAAGATGACAAGCTACAAGTAAGGCGAAACCACCCGAAATGAATTATATGCAATTACTTTTTTGATACGGAGGCTTTGAAATGAGAAGATGGGGACCTATAGGTATTCTATTACTGTGTCTGATTTTAGCTGGCACTACTGCTTGTGGCGGTGACAAAGAGGAAGCTAGCCAGCAGTTGGTTGAGGTGGTGCGGGGTGATTTGACCGTTAGCGTTAGCGGCAGTGGAAATATAGGTGTTTCTAAAGAGGCGAAATTGACCTTTGGCAGTGGCGGCAAGATAGATAAGATATATGTTAAGGAGGGTGATAAGGTTACTGAGGGAGAGGCTCTAGCCAAGCTTGACACTGATGCTTTAGAGCTGGCTTTAACCCAGGCAGAGGCAGCATTGATACAGACGCAGGTAGTTCTGCAAACAGCCGAGCTTAATCTGGACAAAGCCCAAGACCTATATACTTTGTCAGATATTAAGGTCGCACAGGCTGCGGTAGATCAAGCCAGAAGGGATTTGGACGAAGCTCTATGGGTATGGTCCAAGTATGAGCCGGGAACCCCAGGCTGGGAGGACTATCAGAAGGTAGTGATCCATGCCCAGGCAAGGCTCGACACGGCTGAAGACAATTTAGATGCGATGTTGTCCGGCTTTGACACAGAGGAGGTAGCAATAAAGAAGCTACAGGTAGAGGCAGCGAAGTCGCAGCTTGAAGCGGCTGGACAGGCTGTAGCGGAGGCCCAGAAGCAGCTTGATGAGGCAACTATCACTGCTCCATTTAATGGAGTAGTAGCCAGTATAGATGTTGATGAAGGGGACGTTATCCCTTCTCCCACTATGGCGCCTAAGATAATCATTCATCTAGTTGAACTTATCATTATGGAACTGAAGGTTGAGGTGGATGAGATTGACATACCAGGCGTGAAACTGAGTCAGAGAGCCATTATTGAGGTAGATGCACTGCCCGCCCTTCAGCTTGAGGGCAAGGTTACCTCTATTTCCCCATTGGGGAAGGAAGAGTCTGGCGTAGTAGTATATGAGGTTAAAATTAGCTTTGCTGTTCCAGAGGGTTTGGGGATTAGAGCTGGGATGAGCACCGAGGCTGATATCGTTATCAATGAACGGAATAATGTCTTGCTAGTGCCCAGCCGGTCAATTAAACAGGATAGCCAGGGCAATCAGATAGTTGAAGTTATGGTCAATGAGCAAACCGAGGAAAGACAGGTAGTTATCGGCATAAGCGATGGCTATCAGACAGAGATTGTGGACGGGCTTAAGGAAGGTGAGACGGTGGTAGAAAGATGAACTAAGTAAGAGACCATCATCATCCTTTTTTGTGGAAAGGTCGTGGGGACATGATTGAGCTGGAAAACATTACCAAAGT
>SDBU01005881.1_pt1 | contig 14550 bp, 13 predicted proteins | sample 2277071 | NCBI WGS metagenome assembly SDBU01 (sample SAMN10397929, study PRJNA504765) | marine sediment metagenome | isolation source: marine sediment core GS08_GC12, 126 cmbsf | place: Arctic Ocean: Gakkel Ridge, Loki's castle | collected 2008
CTTTAATTTCCATTATTGCCCTTTTAAAAATTTCTTAGCCACTTCGTTTATTGGTCCTGCTCCCATTGTCATTATAACATCGAATTTAGGATAATTTTTCTTTAAAAATTCTGAAACATTCTGATAGCTCGGCAGATGCTCAACTTTCTGGCCGGTTTTGGCGACTTCAGCTACCAATTCTTTTGAGCCGACGCTTTTATCTTCTTCACGACCAGCCACTTCGTAAACATCGCAGATTGCCAAATAGTCTGTTTTGCCAAAAGACTTGGCAAAATCTTTTAATAATAATTTTGTTCTTGAATATTGATGAGGTTGAAAAATAACTAAAAGCTTTTTGTTGCCATAAAATTTTCGCACCGCCGCCAAAGTAGTTTGAATTTCTGTTGGATGATGGGCATAATCATCAACGAATATAGTTTTTTGTTTTTTGCCCAAAATTTCAAATCTCCGCCCCACGCCTGGAAATTCGGCTAACATCTTTTTTGCCTCTTTAACATCTAACCCTAATTTTTGGATCACTTTCAAAGCCGCCAAAGCATTTAACTGATTGTGTTCCCCTGGCATAGCCAATTTAATTTTCCATTTTGGCAATTCCTTTTTTGAATATTTAATTATCTTGCACTTTGCAGATTTTGCGACGCTTCTTACATTTTTATCATCCCAATCCAAAACAACAAAACCTGATTTGGGAATTTGGGATAAAAATTTCTTAAAAACCGCCAAAATCTCTGATAAGCCATCCTTAAAATAATCCAGATGCTCTTTGTCAATATTAGTGATAATGGCTGCTTTGTTTTTAAAATCCAAAAAGCTCCGGTCGTATTCGCAGCCTTCGGTGATAAAATATTTGCCAGCCCCTTTTTTAGAAAATTCCAAATTCTGGTCAGAAAATTGTTTAAATTCCCCACCAAGCAAAACAACCGGCGTCTGTCCCATTTTTTTTAAAACAAAACCCAACATCGCCGTGGCAGTCGTCTTGCCATGCATGCCAGCTATGGTAATGCCAAATTTTTTGGCCATTATCTTTCCAATAAATTCTGAACGCTTATATATAGGAATTCCCAATTTTTGGGCCCTTTTAATCTCCACTAATCCCGACGAATTAGGATGCGCGGCCGCTGAAGTATAAATTAAAACATCAATATCTTTTGAAATGTTCTCTGCTTTTTGACCAATAATAATTTTGACGTCCATTTTACGTAAAGCTTTAATTCCATTATTTTCAGCAATATCAGAACCTGCCACTTTATTTCCAGAAAGCTTTAATAATTTAGCAATTCCAGACATTGAAATCCCGCCAATCCCGACTAAAAAATAATTTAGTTTTTTCATAAAATATTAACTCCTACAGGCTTTATTATAACATAAAAATTAAGAAAAATAGCCTCTTTAGCTTGAAAATTATCTTAAACAATGGCACAATAATAGACAGCTAATAGCATTTTGACAATTAAACAATTCTGAAGAAAGGTGGAATCTATATGCCCTTGGTTGAGTCCAGCAAAAAACTGCTTATTGTCCAAGCTCCAAGAACACGGAAAAAGAAAAATGTAAGACTACATGACCGTCTTTGCCTTGTTGATGGTTGTCCGACAGAGCTAAGCTCTGACGCCGATGAAGAAAGACTCCCCATCCCCATTTGCGGACATCATCAAGTTCAACTCAACAAGCTTAAGGAAAAATATCCTGATTTTGACGAATTACCAGAAAAAGATCGTAAATTTGTCATTCGGAAACTCATTAAAGGTTGTAACGCGAAAGAATTAGCGCTACAACTTGGAAAATGGCCCGGGCTGATTTATTCTCACATACGACAAGGAAATATTAAAACAAGCAAAGATAACAAAATCCCAATATCAGAAATCGTTAGGTTGCTTATCCTGGAAAGGCTTTATATCACTGTACGGCAAATCTTTAAAGATTCGGGCTATAATAAAAATACATTACTATTTTATGCAAGACAGGGATGGTTGGGACCGACAGCTTATGGATGTAAAAGTGGCAATTCAAAAGAGGCCTTGATGATTCAAGAAGCTTTATTGCCTTATTTGCCTCGATTGTATACATTAATCAAACAAAAACGTTGTCTAAAACCTCAGGATACAGAAAAATATCGAACAAAAAACGAACGAACTATAGCTGAATTACAAGAACTACTGAAACTTTCCTACCGCCTGATTTATTCCTGGATAAGAAGTGGCGAGCTGAAAGCCCGACTAGCAAAGAATTGGTTCTATGTTGTCAAAATAGAAGATCTGCGAGATTTTGTAGAACGAATAAGAAATAATGTTGTTCAAATTAGCATGAGAGAAAAAACGCGTCAAAAGCTATTGGCGCTCGACTTTTCCCAGCCTCCTTTTACTACCAAGTAATCACACACTCCGGTAAAGGGAGGCTCATTTTTTATAGTTCTAAAATCTCTCGGGCTAAAATTTTAGCCGCATCAGGTTTGTGGAATTTGCCAGCCCGCTTTCTTAAATCTTTTAGTAAAAATGGACGAGATATGAAATCTAATATTTTTTTAGCCAGCATAGATGGTTTAATTTTATCTTCAGTCAAAACTACCGCTGCCCTATTTTCTTTAAAAATTTGGGCATTATGAAATTGATGATTTGAAGCTGATGTTGGCAAAGGAATCAAAATCGAGGCTTTTTTCAGGGCGGCAATTTCTGCCAAACTATTAGCGCCACACCTAGAAACTACCAAGTCTGCCGCCTCAAAAGCCAAAGGCATTTCTTTGGATAAAAACTCAAATACTTTATATCTTTCTTTTAATTCTGCTGGCAAGGACTTTTGCTTTTTGCTAATTTTCTCAAAATCCAAAGAACCAGTAATATGGATCAGCTGACATTTTCCTAAAAGATTTTTTAATATCCTCGAAATTAAATAATTAATTTTTGCCGCCCCTTGACTGCCGCCAAAAACTAAAACAATCGGCAATTTATCTGATAAACCAAAAACTTGAAAAGCCTTATTTTTTTCCGCCTCAAAAAACTCTTCCCTGACTGGCAAACCTGACCAAAAAATCTTTTTTCTGTATTTTGGCCGATAATATTTAGCCGGGAAAGCTGTAGCGATTTTGCGAGCAAATCGAGATAAAAATCTATTTGCTAATCCCAAAACGCTATCTGATTCGTGAATGATCGCCGGGATTTTTAAAAACCAACCAGCCAAAACCGTCGGCACTGTCACATAACCGCCTTTGGCAAAAATTACATCTGGCTTTTCACGAGCCAAAATTTTTGCCGCCTGGAAAAAACCTACCAGAACCTGAAACGGCATTAGAAAATTTTGCCAAGAAAAATAGCGCCTTAGCTTGCCAGCTGAAATTCCATAAAATTTATATTTTGTTCCTGGAATAATCTTAGCTTCCAAGCCTGTTTTTGAACCAATATAAATAAATTTGATTTTTGGATTTTGCTTTTCTATCTCCTTTGCCACAACTAAAGTTGGCCAAATATGACCCGCCGTCCCTCCTCCAGTTAAAACGACTTTTTTGATAGTTTCCATCTTATATCCTCTTTCATTTTTGCGGGTGCGAGAAATCCCTTTACTAAAAAACGAAGCGAGCGCAGCGGCAAAAAGTGGGTTGCAAGTGCACGACGAGTCCCGATTACTATCGGGAGAAGGAAGTAAAGCGCACATCTTTTTGCCGTGGAGCGAGCAGAGTTAATTTGATTTCTTAACTATTCGCCTGCTTTGATATATTCAACAATATTCCCACCGCTGCCAAAGAGATTACCAGAGATGATCCTCCAAAACTAATAAATGGTAATGGCGTGCCAGTAAAGGGCAACAATCCCAACATCACCGCTAAATTAACAAATGCTTGAGCAATAAACCACAAGACAATTCCAAAAGCCAATAATCTACCAAAATTATTAGGGGCTCTTTTTGCCACCCCCAATCCGGCTAAAGCAAAAACAGCAAATAAAATAATCACAAAAATCGCCCGCAAAAATCCCAGCTCTTCACAGATAATGGCAAAAATCGAATCTGTATGCGCCTCAGGTAAATAATTATATTTTTGTCGGCTATTGCCAAAACCCAAACCCCACAAACCCCCAGAACCAATCGCAATCAAGGTTTGATGAATATGATAAGAAATTCCTAAAACGTCCTGCGAGGGATCCAAAAATGCGGTAATTCTCGCCAATCTATAAGGAGCTTTTTTAACCAAAAACCAGAACAATCCTCCTAAAACTGGCAACGAACAAATCAAATATAAAATATTAGCACCAGCTGTAAAATACATCCCCACCGCGATTATTCCTAAAATAGTTGCTGTTCCCATATCCGGCTCCCTGGCCACCAAATACAAAATCGCCCCCAAAATCAAAACAAAGGGTAAAAAGCTATGCCAAAAATCAGCCACTTTTTCTCTCTTTTTATCCATCCAGGCAGCCAAATATAAAATAATCGCCAATTTAGCCAACTCCGAAGGCTGAAATGAAAAAGAACCAATCCCAATCCAACGATAAGCGCCGCCGATTGTTTTTCCAATACCAGGCATAAAAACCAAAAATAGCAAAATAATGCTAAATAAAAATATATAGATTGCCCACTTTTTCCATTTATTATAATCAATGCTATAAAATGCCAGCCAGACAAAAAAACCAATACCCACGGCAATCAACTGACGAGTCAGAAAATAATAATTAGATTTTCCCTCAGTGATTTCATAAGACGTCACCACCGAAGCTGAAGTTATCATTACCAAGCCAAAAATCACCAAAGCAAAAACAATCAAAGCAATCAAAAAATCAGGTCTTTTTTTTCTTTTGCCAATCATTTTGTTCCTTTATCTCGAGCTATGTCGAGAGATTTATCTCGAGTTTTATCGAGAGATCTAACCAATTTTTTAAACTTATCCCCTCTTTGTTCAAAATTTTCAAATTGATCAAAGCTGGATGTGGCAGGAGATAGCAAAACAACATCTCCTTTTTTGGCAATCTTGGCGGCATCCGTCACCGCCCTTTTTAAATATTTTGAAACGGTTACTTTTTTTAAAACAGATTTTTCAGCAGTTTTAGATTTTTTTAAAATTAAAGATTCAAGTTTTTTAGCTGTCTCGCCGATTAAAAATAGATATTTTGCTCTCTGGGCAATAATTTCCCCCAAACGAGAAAGGTCAGTATTTTTTCCTTTGCCTCCACAAATTAAAATAACTGGTTCTTTAAAACATTTTACCGCAGCGATAGTCGATTCTGGAGTGGTCGCCTTAGAATCATTATAGAATTTAACACCTGAGATTTCTCCAACAAACTCAATCCGATGAGACAAGCCCGAAAACCGCAAAAGAGTTTGACTGATCTTTTCAGACTTGATGCCATATAATATTCCAACTAAAACAGCCGCTAAAACATTTCCAATATTATGTTTGCCTAAAATCCTCAATTCCGAAACATCAATTATGGGAAATTTCTTTCCTCTAAATCCAACTGTAATTTTGCCATCTTCCAAAAATGCTCCCTTGTTCAAATCTCGCTTTTGACTAAAAAACAAAACCTGGGCTGGAGTTTTTTCTCTTGTTTTTCTAACTATTTTTTGATCATAATTTAAAATCGCAAAATCAGCTTCTTTCTGAAATCTCAAAATATTCTTTTTAGCGAAAACGTATTCTGAAAAATTAACGTGTTGGTCTAAATGGTCTGGGGTAATATTGAGAATAATGGAAATGTGGGGACTAGTTTTGATTTGGGAAAAATCTGCCAGCTGAAAACTAGATAATTCCAACAAAACCAAATCATCTTTAGAAATTTGGTCAATATATTTCAATAAAGAGCCACCAATATTGCCACCAAAATAGACTTTTCGCCGATCTGAATCATCTTCTTTAAATTGTCTGCCCAAAGAAAAAACAGGTTCAAATTTATTTTTCAAAATCTCAAAAATCAAATGAGCGGTTGTTGATTTGCCATTAGTTCCGGTTACACCAACAATCTTTCCTGGACAGAGCTGGAAAAATAAATTCATTTCAGAGGAAATTGGAATTTTGGCTTTTTCAATTTTTTTCAGCCAAAGAGAACTTTTTTTCACTGCGGGATTCAAAAATACAATATCGGCTGATTTAAAATCTTCCCAAATATGGCCCGAGAGATGGTATTCAACATTTTTCAGATCTGCCAAATTCTTTAAGGTTGGTTCTAATTCTTTTGCCGACTTTGTATCAGAAATCAAAACTTTAGCCCCTTTTTCAGCTAAATATCTAACCAAACCTTCTCCACCTCCGTGAAACCCCAAACCCATCACCGTTACTTTTTTATTTTTGAATTTATTGTTTTTCATTTTTACTTTTTAATCTTTCTATTATCCTCTTCCAATCAAGACGATCACAAAACCGATAATCGCCATCATTGCCCCCAAAACCCAAAATCTCATCACCACCTTAGGCTCCGGCCAGCCCTTAGCTTCAAAATGATGATGGATTGGCGCTGACAAAAACAATTTTTTACCGCCAGTTACTTTTCTATAGCCTACCTGCAAAATTACAGATATTGTCTCGGACATAAAAACAAAAGCAATGATAGGTAAAATGATCACCGTATCAGTCAACATAGCAATCACCCCCATCGTCGCCCCCAAAGCCATTGAACCCGTATCACCCATAAAAAATCTCGCTGGATAAATATTAAACCATAAAAAGGCTAAAATCGCACCTATTACTGTGCCGCAAAAAGCGGCAATACCAAAATCTCCCCTAACAAAAGCGATTCCCCCCAAAACCAAAAAAACAAAAACAGATAATCCGCCCGCCAAACCATCCAAACCATCGGTAATATTGACGGCATTGGTACAAGCCAAAATGACTAAAATAAATAAAGGAATATACCAAAGTCCAATTGTAAAATCTCCCACTCCGGGAATATGAAGATAATTCCAGCCCAATTTATAATAAAACCACCAAGCGCCCAAGCCAGCAATCACCAGCTGCCATAAAAGTTTATGTCTTCCCCTCAAACCCTTCCACTGCCCCCTGGCCGCCCTCACATTCAAAAAATCATCAAAAGCGCCCAATAGTCCAAAAGAAACCAAAGCAAATAAAGGCAAATACGTCTGGGCGCGGCTCAAATTTAACAACAAAGTGACAATAAATACAGTCACCCAAATTAAAAGCCCACCCATTGTTGGAGTATTTTCTTTTTTCTGATGCAGTTTTGAAAAAATCGGGCTACCTTTTCTTTTTATCTTTTTATAGATATGCCATTTAAAAAGCAGCCTGATCAAAAAAGGAGTCCAGATTATAGCCATTATAAAGGCAATAAAAGCTAATTCAAAAATTCTCGTCAAAGCTGAAACATCTAAAATAATATTTTCCTGCATTATCGCTCCTTTACCCCGAGCTGTGTCGAGGGATTTGGCTTCGAGCCCAGTCGAGAAGTTAATCTTTCCACTATTTTTTCCATTTTTATACCCCGTGAACCTTTAATCAAAATAACATCATTTTCTTTAATCTGGCTGGCTACTTTTTTTGCCGCTGTGCCAGAATCGGGATACCACAAATTTCCCTTTTTGCATTTTTCAAAATTCTCTCCTACCAAAATAAGCGAATCCGCAATCTTGTTAGCTTTTCGGACTATCTCTTGGTGGGCTTTTGGAGCAAAGTCTCCCAACTCTAACATATCTCCTAAAATAGCCACTTTCCTTTTTCCCTCAAAAACGGCTAAAAAATCCAAAGCTAATCTGCAAGACAAAGGATTGGAATTGTAGGAATCATCTATAATTTTACTATTTCTAATGCCCGAGAGCAAATTCATTCTACCGGGCAAGGGTTTAATTTTTTGTAGGGTTTCTTGGATTAGTTTTTGATCAATATGAAATATTTTACCAACTGCCTCGGCTGCTCGATGAGCAATATTAAAATTATCCCCTTTATAAAAAATTATTTTAGCTTTAGTTCTATTCCTCATTTGGTAAACCAGAGAATCGTCTTGATTCAAAACCGCTACTCCATCTTTTGGCAAGGCTTCAATTAATTTTCTTTTTTCTTTGAAAACACCCTTAACATTTTTAAAAAATTCCAAATGCGATGGTCCAATTCTGGTAACAATACCTATTTTGGGCCTGATAAAGGATAAAATTTTATCAAAATCACCAGGTAAATCTGCGGCTATTTCCAATATTAATAGCTTTGGATATTTCTTTATTGTAAGTGCTCTAAAAAACCCCCTTAGTAAAACAAAAGGCCATTGCCAAAAAGTGGGATTATTCCTAAAACCAAGTATAGCTAACGGCAAACCAAGTTTTGTATTTAAGTTGCCGTAAGATTTTCCAATATCATTTTTGAGCTTAACTTTTAAAACAGCAAAAATAGCCTCTTTGGTCGAGCTCTTGGCAATACTGCCAGTAACCGCCAAAATTTGAGGCTTAAATCTTTTTAAAACAATTTTCGCCTCTAATTTTAGTAGCCAAAATAAAAATAAAAGACAAGCTTTCTTCATTATAAATCCCAGATTTTAATAAATTAATAATTTAACTAATTTTACCAGATAAAACCTTAGTTGTCAATAAAATATTATCTTTCTTTTGGAATCTGAAAATAGCTCAAAAGCCATTCTGACATTTCCCCAAATACAGGAGCGGCCGACTCTTCTGCCCATTCAACCGTCTTTGGCTTGTCGATTTTCACCAACATAGCAAATTTTGGATCGTGAGCCGGAGCAAAACCAACAAAAGAACCAATATTAATTCCCTCCAAATAACCTGATTTTTCCGGATCTGGGACCTGAGCCGTCCCAGTTTTGCCTGCCACCCAATAGCCTTCGACTCCAGCTCTTTTCCCGTGTCCCTTTTCTACTACTGAAACCATCATATCAGTCAAAGTGCCAGCTGATTCATCAGTTAATACTTGGCGAACCTTTTTTGTCTCCTTTTGAATTTCCGTTCCATCAGACTCAACAATTTTATCAATTACATAAGGTTGGACTAATTCTCCTTTATTGGCAACCGCAGAAACTGCTGTTGTTAGTTGAATCGGTGTAACTGCAATCCCCTGACCAAAAGATATGGTTGCCAAATTAATCGGCAACCATTTTTTCAGTTCTGAGACCTGGCCTTCAGCTTCTGTGTCTAAATCAATCTGAGTTTTTGTCCCAAAACCAAAGCCCTTAACATATTTGTAAAAAAGCTCCTCGCCTAACTGTTGGGCTGCCCAAACCATGCCGACATTATCTGAATTTTCCAAAACTTCAGTCATCGTCTCCCTGCCATAAGCTTCTCCCGTAGAAGTCTCAATTGTTTCTATGCCCACTTTGACTGATGATCCGAAAACTTCTTCCGTTTCTGGGGTTATTTTCCCCTCATTTAAGCCCCCTCCCATGCCAAAAATTTTAAAAACACTGCCCGGTTCATAAGAATGGGCAGTAGCAGGATTGTTAAAAATATCAAAAGATTCCTGTTCATAAAATGTATTGGGATTAAAATCCGGCCAAGAAGCCATGGCCAATATCTTACCAGTGCTGGGTTCAATAATAACCATCGAGCCTGATTCAGCCTGATTTTCCTCAATCGCCTTTTTTAATTTCTGCTCAGCCATAAACTGGATATTCCGATCGATAGTCAAATATAAATCAGAACCGTCAAAACCGGCATCTTGTCCAATAAGATAGATCTGAGACCCTAAATTCTCTCTTTCAACATCAACTTCAGCTTCCTCACCTTCTAATTCCTGATTATAATAGCCTTCAACGCCATATCTGCCCTGACCTTCTGCGTCAACAAAACCCAAAACAAAACAGGCTAAATTTCCTTCTGGATAAAATCGCCAAACATTCGGTACCAGCATTACCCCTGTCAATTCTAATTCTTCGATTTTTTTAGCCGTATCTGAATCTATTTTCTTTTTTATGGGCGGGATATAAGCCTTATCATTGTTAATCAAATCATAAATTTCTTTTTCCGGCATCCCAACTAAATTAGCCAGTTTTTTAGCTGTTTCTTTAGTATCTATAATATTTTTAGGAACTATTAACAAATCATAAAAATGCAAATTGGTCGCCACTTGATACGGTTCTGAGTCATAAAAATCAGAAACAAAAATCTTTCCTCTTTGGGGAAAAGTTTCTTGGGTAACAGTGTATTGTTTTTTAGCGAGGACTATATAATGATTTTTTTCCAAAACTTGTTTTTGGAAAAGTCTCCCGATCAAACACAAAGACACTAAAATTATAATGATAACAAAAAAATTTAATCTATTTTGTACAAGATCCATTTTATTTTCTAGTTAAATTTTGGGAATCTAAATAATTCAATTCAGTTGAAGGAATCATTTCTAGGCTATCGGCAGTATTTTTTATATTTTCAATAGATTTTAACTGGGCCGCCTCAATTTGTAACTTCTCATTTTCTTCTATTGCGACCTGTTTTTCTTCTTGAAGATCTTTAATTTGATAACCTTTGACCGAAGACTGCTGGGATTGAATTAAATAAAACAAAGCCAACAGACAAATAATTATAATGGTTAAAAAGTTCAAAGATATCGGACCAATTTTAAACGACCTTTTAGCTGTTCGCTGAAAAGCTTTAGGCTGAGACAAAGTAATAATTCTCGACATTTTTCTCCTTTTTAAAGCAGCCAGCTCCTTTTTGTTTTTACTACAAGTAGGAGGTGAACAAACTTGCCCCGACTAAATCGGGGTGAATTTAGTAAATTTTTGGAGGTCACAGATACCCCTCCTTTACCCCGAGCTATGTCGAGGGGTTTACCTTCGAGCATAGTCGAGAGATTCTTAATCCGTGATTTATATACCCTCAAGGGGATTCTTACAGCTCACATCTGAGGGATGGAGCTGGCCGCTATCAATTTAGTTGGTAGTTACTCTAAACTCCCAGATCTCCTAAATGTTCAGCAATATCAGTTGAATTTTTTTCTGAATCTTTTTTATATTTCTCCCATTTTTCTCGATCCCAAATTTCAATTCGACTAAAAACCCCACAAACCACTGACTCGTTTTTTAAACCCGCATATTCTCTCAAATGCACAGGAACAACAACCCTACCCTGTTTATCTAATTCTACATCTGAAGCGCCTGAAAACATTAATCTAGCAAAAGCTCTAGCATCTGACTGCCCAATCGGCAATTTTGATAATTTTTCAGATAATTTCTGCCACTCTTTTTGAGTATAAATAAAAAGAGAACCATCTAATCCTCGAGTAATAACACAACCCTCCGCCAATTTTGCTCGAAATTTGGCGGGAATAGCGATTCTGCCTTTGTGATCAATTGTGTGGCGATGCTCTCCTACAAACATAAAGACTCACCTCCTAATTCTCGTTTTCACCACTTTGTACCACTTTTATCCACAATTAGCATTCCAACCCCATTATAAACCACCCCAAAATCCTGTCAAGTGGATAATTCTATAACAAAAAACAGCCTCTGGAAATCCTCAAACAGAAGCTGTTTTAGAAAACTAAATTCTTTAGTCTTCTAATTTCTCCCATAAATAATTTTTCAATTCTTTGATTGCCACTCGATCCTGCTTCATTGTATCTCGATCGCGAACAGTTACTTTTTTATCTTTCAAGGTTTCAAAATCAACGGTAACACAATATGGCGTGCCAATTTCATCTTGACGGCGATATCTGCGGCCGATCGAACCATCTTCGTCAAATTCCGCTACATAGCAATCCTTAATATCTTTATAAACTTTTTTAGCCTCATCAGATAATTTTTTCACCAATGGCAATATAGCCACTTTAACTGGCGCCAACTTAGGATCCAAGTGCAAAACAATCTCTTTTTCTTTTACAGACTGAGTGGTTTTGGTCCTCCCGCCTTTCACCTCTTCAAAGGCTGAAAGCAAAACTGCCAGCAAAGCCCTTTCAATGCCCAAAGTCGGCTCAATCACATAAGGCCAATATTTTTTGCCCGCCTCTTCATCAAAGTATTTTAGATCCTGGCCCGAATACTCTTCGTGGCTCCTCAAATCAAAATCGGTCCGATTTGCCACCCCAGCCAGCTCCATCACCCCAAACGGGAATTTAAAATTCAAATCAACTGTTCTCTTTGAATAATGGGATAAATATTTTTTAGGATGTTCGTAATGTTCTAAATTTTCCTTTTTAACGCCAATATCTTGAAAAAATTTCTCCCATTCTGTTAGCCAAACATCAAACCATTTTTCATCTTTTCCCGGTTCGACAAAATATTCAATCTCCATCTGTTCAAATTCGCGGGTCCTAAAGATGAAGTTTCCCGGAGTAATTTCATTGCGAAAAGATTTGCCAATCTGGGCAATGCCAAAAGGTAACTTCTTCCGGCTAGAGGCTAATACTTGCTTGAAATCGCAAAACATGCCTTGGGCGGTTTCTGGCCGCAAATAAGTGGTAGAAGCGGTGTCCTCTACGGGACCTGCAAAAGTCTTAAACATTAAATTAAATTGTTTTTCCTTGGTTAGCTCCCCACCACAATCTGGACATTTCTTAGAAACCAAATTATCAGCTTTAAAGCGATGATGGCACTTTTTACATTCAACCGTCAGATCCTTAAATCCCTTTTCATGCCCTGAAGCTTCCCAAACTTTTTTGTCCATCAAAACCGAAGACTCAATCCCCACTACATCATCTCGATTTTCGACAAATCGCTTCCACCATAATTTTTTGAGATTATTTTTCAGCTCCACACCATACGGCCCAAAATCATATATGCCACTTATCCCACCATAAATTTCAGATGATTGAAAAATAAATCCCCGCCGTTTTGCCCAAGAAACCAATTGTTCCATTTTATTTTCTGCCATTTAATCCCTTTCCAAGCCATCTTTTATTTAAATATAACACAAAAGTGATAAAAACAATACCCAAACCCACGCCTGCCAAAATATCTGTTAAATAATGCATTCCTAGCCAGAATCTGGAAAAAATAGTTAAAATAACAAATACTATAATAGGTATAGTGAATTTAGGATAATAGCGGGAAAATAAAATGCCTGCCGCCGTCGCCATTATCACATGACCCGAGGGAAAAGAACTGCTCTCCCAAAATCTGGCTATTTTTTGAATTTCAGGAAACAAAATATAGGGCCTAGGCCGATAAAGAGTGTAACGAAAAACCAAATCAACAACAATTACATGGAGCAAAACCAATATCAAAAATAAAACAAAAACCCTTTTGCCCTGCTTTTTGTCTAAAAATAAAGCCGCCGCAGCCGCCACCCACCAGACAAAAGCCAATTCCCCCAAATATGAGACAAAAATAAAAAGATAATCTAGGAATTTATTATTAAGTTGCCCAAAAAATAAAACTAAATTTTGCTCCCAAATAAAGATTTTTTCCATTCTACTAAAACAAAACCCGCCAATTATTTTATATAAATCCGTGGCAAACTCTCAGATAATTGCGAAACGACTTCATAATTAATCGTCCCCAACAAACCAGCCAACTCTCCGGCAGTTATCTGCTCATTTCCTTGTCTGCCTATCAACACCGCCTCATCACCAATCTTAACTCCTTCAATTCCGGAAACATCCAACATCATTGCCCGCATACAAACTTTCCCAATCACTCTCGCCCTCTTTCCCCCCACCAAAACTTTAGCAAAATTAGACAATCGCCTATTATACCCATCAGCATAACCTAAGGGAATCACCGCCACCGTAGTTGGCGCGCCCGTCAAATAAGAACCGTCGTAGCTGACTCTTTCTCCACCAGACAGCTTTTTCAATGAAACAATTTTACTCTTCAATTCCAAAACAGGTTTGAGTTCAAAAAATGTCCCCAATTCTGGAGATGGAAACAAACCATAAATGCAAATTCCCAATCTGACCATATCAAAATGCGAAGACGGCATAGAAAGGGTAGCGGCTGAATTAGCAATGTGCTTTATTGGCGTCTCTATTTTTTCTCTTCGCAATTCCTCTAAAATTTTTTGAAAAACCCCTGATTGTTTAAAAGTATAGGACTTATCTCGGCTTTCCGCAGCGGCAAAATGAGAATAAATCCCCTCTAATTCAATTTTGGGAGTTCGTTTTAAATATTGAAAAAAATCTACGACTTCGTTAGGCATCAAACCATATCTATTCATCCCGGTTTCAACTTCAACATGAACTTTAGCCGCTTTTCTTAATTTTAGTCCCGCTTTGGAAATCACCCTTAAAGTGTCGCGATCAAAAACCGTCAAAGTTAAATCTTTTTTAATCGCCTTTTCCACTAAATCCGGTTCTGGCCAACCAAAAACCAAAATCGGAATTTTCAGCCTGGCTTTTCTTAGCTCTAACCCCTCTTTAATATTATCAACCCCCAAATAATCCACTCCGGCCTTAGTCACAGCTTTTGCCACTGGCACTAATCCATGACCATAGGCATTAGATTTAACCACCGCTAATAGTTTGGCTTTGCCGATCGCCCCTTTTAAATTCTTGATGTTTTCAACGATATTTTTTAGATTAATTTCAAGATATGATAACATTTTTAATCCTTTTTATGATTCATCTGTTTGTAAAATTTTGAGGAATTAATTTTTTTCTCAGATATATATTCTAAAAATCGCTCTAAAATTTTTGACAATTCTGCTGTGTTTTTTGGCGAAATTTTATCAATGATGCCAATA
>SDBU01005882.1_pt1 | contig 14548 bp, 12 predicted proteins | sample 2277071 | NCBI WGS metagenome assembly SDBU01 (sample SAMN10397929, study PRJNA504765) | marine sediment metagenome | isolation source: marine sediment core GS08_GC12, 126 cmbsf | place: Arctic Ocean: Gakkel Ridge, Loki's castle | collected 2008
CCGGAGCCTTGGCCAACGGCCTCGCCTCATCTCCAAGTTGCTTGTCATCCGAGTCCCGCAATAGCCCAATTTCACCAATACATACCCCAGTGAGCCCCCAAGGGGAGAAGGGACTTCTGAGACACGCTCTATGTGTTCGCCCAATAGGGGTCCCGACAGGTCGGGGCCACTGCAAGTCACGGTTCTCTATTTGGACATCTATAGCACCTCCGGTTCCCACAATCGGTCATGCCTGGCGGCGTCAAAGCGACCAGTTCATGTGCTTCGTGCACCGACTATGACGAAAAGCACTCTTCACCCTGCGCCCCATTCTAGGCACCCTGCGCTTCCATCGCAACTGCGCGCAGTGTCTCGTAGGGGCCCCGACAGGTCGGGGCCCTCGTTGCCCACAGGAGTGGGCGCCAACCCGGGAACAACGTCGCAGTTACTCGAAAGGTTCTCTGCCCACCCACCCTCAAAGGTGTTTCTGGGGGTTCCCCCCAGGCCCCTCACGAGGGGCTTCGCCCCTTCGAACCCCGGCGACTGATGGTGAGCATTGCCTATGGGTAAAGCATAGCTCCCGGTGGGAGAGGGCTGTCCGATAGGACTCTCGCCCCGACCCCGACCTGTCGGGGCAAGGACTCTTCGGAGGGGTGAGGGCGCTAATCCCCCGGAGGCGGATGTCTGACCAACGGGCCGTCCACAAAACCGAAGACCCTTGCATCGCAGCCACCAACACCCCTCGACAATCCCGAACATGCGTGCTATCATTGAAACGCATGGGACAGACCCGAAGTGACCTGCACTGAGCATGTCGAAGTGACCTGTCCCATCTCTGCCGCCCGCCGTCTTACGGCAACAAAGGACCCATACCTGCGTGAGACAGAATGAGACACAGCGAGACAGATTCTTCAGAGGACGCAGCCGACCTGACTCAGAAGCAGCTTGCCGCGCTCCCGTATCTGGGAGCATCGCCGTCCCTGTCCGAGGGCGTGGGGCTCGCCGGCATCGGCAGGGCTAGACTCTACCGGTGGGTGAACGACGACGAGTTCCGCAGGACGCTGGAGCGCACGTAGAGCAGAGTACAGACGTTCAGGCATTTTTTCGTGGTAGGGGCGAACCCATGTGTTCGCCCAATAGGGGTCCCGACAGGTCGGGGCTCTGCAAATCACGGTTCTTTGTCTCAACATCAATAGAATTGCGATGCAGGCGGACTGTGTGCTCATCTACAGGCATCCAGGTGATCTTTCGCCGTAGGAGCGAACCTGCGTGTCATTCGTGTACGCTTGTGGATGAGCCTCGTGATTGCGTGTCTGCGCCGCAAGCCCTGCGGAAGCGACTTCGAGACGGTGGAGGGCATTCGTGATGGAAGATCTAATTGCCTGGTTGCTGGAAGGTCCACCCTGGGTACGGTATCGGGCCAGGCTTGACCTGGCAGGCGAGCCAGAAGATGCACCTCAGGTCATGCGGGACAGAGAAGCAATGCTCACTCATCCGCGAATCAAGGGCCTCGTGGCTGAACTTCAAGGGTGGCCAGGCCCCAATCTGAAGCGCCATAAGGACGCCAAGCATCCGCTTCATAAACTGACGTTCCTGGCTGATCTCGGTCTCCGGATTGGCGATTGCGGCGTTGAGCAGATCACGGGACGGATTCTGTCGCACCAGTCCCGCGAAGGGCCATTCCAGGTCCTTGTCAACATCCCGCCTCGGTATGGCGGCACTGGACAAGAGCAATGGGCCTGGATGCTATGTGACGCCGCTCCGGTCGTGCACGCTCTGCTCAAGCTTGGTTGTGGTGAAGACCCCCGCGTCCAGGCAGCCGTCGATCATCTGAGGGGCCTGATTCGTGAGAACGGCTGGCCGTGTGTGGTTTGTCCGGAGTTGGGGAAGTTCCGTGGCCCAGGCCGTAAAGGCGACCCCTGCCCCTACGCAAACCTGTTGATGCTGAGGGCTCTGTCTCAGTTGCCGGATTTAGCTCACGACGACGCTTGTCGGACCGGGGCAGAAACGGCTTTGTGCCTCTGGGAGCAGAGGAAGAAGCGCCGGCCCTATATGTTTGGGATGGGGACCGACTTCGCGAAGCTCAAGGCGCCTCTGATCTGGTATGACATCCTGCACGTGCTGGATGTGCTGACCCGGTTCGCTTGGCTGCGAGAAGATGAGCGTCTGTTGGAGATGGCGCAGATTGTCCAGGCAAAAGCGGATGAGGAAGGCCGTTTCACCCCGGAATCTGTCTGGAGAGCGTGGAAGGAGTGGGATTTCGGCCAGAAGCGAGACCCTTCTCGATGGCTATCGCTGCTCACACGAAGAACGCTGGATCGTATTGGCGCATAGTGGTGCGGTGCATGTTGCAGACGACATCGGGGTTGCCGGCCTGGCCCTCCAGAAAGGAGAGGTCCGTTGGGGTCATCGGGATGGCGCTGGGCGCGTGCAGTCTTCGCTATGAGGCCCGAGCCTCTGAGCGTGCCGTCTCTTCAAAATGGCGCGCAGACGGGCCTCCTCATTGCGCATGATGCTAACCCCCTCGTCGACGCCCATACCCGGACGCGCAAGGACCTGATCGGCGCCCGTGGCAATTGCGAGATGCACCGCGTTGCGCGCGCTAAGGTCTGTCTCGTTGCAGCTCCCTCCCAGATATGCCCCCACCCCGTGTCGTTTGCACTCCAACACAGCTTCGGCGCTCTGAGTAATCCCGCCCAGATCGGGCATCTTCACCTGAATCATGTCCACCGCCCTCGCCTGAGCGAAAAGGACTACGTCAGCCAGGGTATTGCACCACTCGTCCACTATCAGGACCACGCGATCGGTTCTTGCTGCCAGCGACTCTCGCAGGCGCCCCAACACCTCGATCTGGGCCGCCTGGGTGTCCATTTCGACCGGGGACTCGATCTGAAGAGTCAAAGGTGAGACAACATCCTTGAGCCGCAGCACGTAGTCCCGCATCCGATTGAGGTCAAGCTCGAACGCTCGCCCGATCGTCCCGTAGAAGTCGAAATAGACTGCCGGCTGGTAGTCCTCTTCCACTTGGTGCTCGGACAAGCGGGTCATGATCCACGCGGCATAGTCAGCCAACTTCTCGCCGTCCTGCCCGAGATCCCGCGCTACGTCGTGAATCAGTCCGTGTGGGAACGCGTCGACGCGATGGTAGATGGCCTTGTCCACCGTTGTGTAGGGGTCCACCTCCCCGCTCTGGATGCCGAGGCGGATAGGCTGCTGAGAGATTCCGATACCGTACGGCCCGGCGAGGACTTCCGCTTTCGTACACGCGAGCGCCAGCGCCGCACCTTCGAGCAGCGCCTGGCTTATGGCATATCGCAAAGCGGTATGAAGGACGCGCCCCTCCCAGGTAAGGCTCTCTACGCCTTCGGCCAGTTGGGCGAAGTCCCTCGTGTCTTGGCCGACGAGCCACGGCGCGACAGTCTGCCTGAACGCACCGGCGTGTTCTTCGAAGCGAAAGATGGGCTCCCTTCCGGCGCTTCCCGCGTAGGTCACACTCGTGCCGTCCCCACAGACGACGTGACCACCATCGAGATGCAGGACAACCCCCACGCCGCGTCCCACTTCGCGCACGGCCCTGAAGCCCGGCGTTTGGGGTTCCCCCCTCACCAGATGGTGATCGGACTGCGCCTTGCCGGTGGCCAGGGCTGCCTTGTCGTCGCAGTACCAGCCCCCCGTGATCGGGATTGCCTGGACTTCTTTGATCTTCATCCTGTTCTCACTTCATATACCTGTCAACTGAGATTCGAGCGGCATGTCGATTGACGGGGAGACGGTAGTAGCCGAGACCGCGCCATCGGTGTATGGCTTCTCGTGTTCCGTGTTTCCTCGTGGCATTCGACCACGATGAGCTCCACCTGCCAACTCCCGAGGGCCAGTCCTTCACCGCTGTAGCACGCCCCCACGGTCGTGGGCACTGGCCGTGACTAAACCTTGCGGCTCAGCTCGCACGGCGGTCCACGTCGCGGACTGCTTTCAACGGATGCTTCGCAAGCCTTCGTCTGTATCGGCTGGCAGGCCCATAGGAACGGCCAGCCAGCCCGACGATGCTGTGAGCAGCCTGCTCAGCAAGTGCCAAGACCCCATCCACGGTCCTTCGTCTTTCCTCGGGCAGCAGCGGAGGGTCCAGCTTCTCGAAAGCCACTGTGCGGCGGCGGCCAGGAATCGTCCCGCGGACCTTCAACGAGAACGTTCCCGCTGAACCCGGCCTTGGCACCCTCTCTCCCATGAAAAGCCCGAACAGCCGTGGCTCTTCCACCAGTTCCTCTAGCACGAACCGGGAGACCTTGAAAAGCAAGGGATACATGTCCCGAACGAGCCCAGAGTCCTGTAAGACCCCTTCGCCCAGCGTACCCGAGCGCAATCGACCGAGAGTCCTGGCTGGCGGTTCTCTGGAGCGCCAAACGGCAACGTCGTCTTCCAGATTGCCTATGATCTCCTGCGCGAGGTCATAGGCTTTGCGGCGATTCGCTCCTGCCCAGAGAAGTCGCTTCACCAGCAAGTCTATGTCGTCGGTGCTCTGTGTAAGGGAGGTGCGCGTTGGCAGGCCCTCGTACCCGACGATGACCTTCACTGCGTCGCACACCGCATCGGCCCATCTTCGGGCGGTTTCAAGCGAAACAGGGTCTGCCCGGTCGAACGAGGGAGGTTTCGCCTGTCGGCCCGCCGTTGGCCTCGGGGGCGTCTCTGGCGCGCTGGCAGGGAAGACGGGCATTGCCGGAGGAGCGGATGTCGGAGGAAGCGTGATGCTGGTGGTTTCGGTGAACGACTCCGGGGTGCAGACAGCGCATACGCCCTGTTCCTCGTCGTAGTGGCGCGGGCACAGCGGAAAGACGCCGCACCGAGCGCACCGCAGAGAATCCGCCCTGACGACACGCATCCCGCACTTCCGGCAAAAGGGGGTATATTCCTCTGTCTCCTCGTCTTCGCGCGCCTGTAGCTGGCTCAAGTCTATAGACGTGGTCTCGTTCTGCTTCTCGTCAGGGATTTCGGGAGAACTCGCGTCCACCTCATTGACGCCTGCTGTAGCAGGGCTCTCGTCTGCGTCCTCGGGGACCTTGCCCTCTAGCCCATGGCCACAACCTGGGCAGGACTTGACTGGCGAGTTGAGTTGAATGCCACATCGGGGGCAGAACGACGGCATCTCCTTCTCCTACGCGTCGGTCGGGTACGTCCTGGCCCGTCGAGGGATGTCCAGGCGACCCTGTCCACATTCTTCCGGAGTCCCGCTTCTTCGAAGAGGCATGCCTGTTGATGCCCCTGATTCTACGTCCCCGCCGGGCTTGACGCAAGGAGACCCCGTATGGCGTCCCAGTGTCTTTCGACGACACGCCAACGCCTTCACTATGGTGGGAATCAGCCGGGCGTTGCCGCTTGAGTTGAGGAATCGGGTCGCACGTCCTTCTCGCCATAGTCGACCGTAGGCCGACCTTCCCAGCTTCGTGCTGGCGCCGCGCGACGGGTCATGTCCCTCGTTACCGCTCAGAGAGGACTCGCCACGCCGCTGTGAGGGCGGTGGACACCGGTGTGATACCTTGGCTATAATTGGGCATGGAGAGCATCGGCCTCACAGAGTTGGAATGTGACTTGACTGCAATCGGCTGTTGCGGCAGGCTTGGTACTGTGCGCCACAACTCCGCTGCCGGTCATCCAGCTATACTTTGGCTAGGGACTAACCCGCAGGGTAGTGATCGCGGCGTGTACCTAGCGTGACAGGGGCCGAGGGCGCCGGGCCGAGGTGGTGGAATTGGTAGACACGCAGCGTTGAGGGCGCTGTGGCCGCATAGGCTGTGGGAGTTCGAGTCTCCCCCTCGGCACCACTAGACATAATGCTACTCGTTGCGCAGCTAGTACCCTGTCCGCATAGTCTTGACGCAACGATTTTACCCCTGTCCCAACCCCGACGAGTCGGGGGTCTTATCCTCTCCCCCTTTTGGGCTCACTGGGGTATGTATTGCGCTTGGAGACCCACCAGAACCTCCGATTGGTCGGAGAATAGGCCTTCCTCATGTCCCTTCTCCCTCTGGGAGAAGGATAGGATGAGGGTCAACAAGGGCCCTCTGTGATTTTCATTCATAGGGGTGCCGGGGACGTGCATGGACGATCGCTATGAGAACGGAAGGTGCTCGTTGACTTACATCCCCCAGTCAGCCCCCTTTTGGGGAAGAGCTAGAGAGGGGGCAGTGTTGAAGCGCATGCTTGTCAGAATCAAGTTGACGGACTACTAGGGGCCGCTGCTTCACTTCCCCTTCTTGCGCCGGGGCTTACTTCCGTGCCACCTCCTTTGCCAGTTCCACGACCTTGGCCGCAAACGCGTCGTAGGCCACCTTGAACTCCGCGCTCGTCTTCTGCACCGATCCGAACCCCGGCCAGTCCGAAGGCGCCATCCCCTGCGTCCGCCAGCTCCCCACGTCGATCCCCACCTCGTTGATCAGGAAATCCTTCAGCGACGGGGTCAGGTCGTAGCCCCGGCAGAAATCGGGCAGATCGCGCAGCCGCTCGGCCACGCCCGGCTCGTAGGCATCCAGCACCGACTCCTTCAGGTCCTCCAGCTTGAATCCTGCCTCTTCCGACGCCAACTGGACGGCGCGCTGGTGGTTCGGGAACTCCGTGTGGCACATGTTCGCCTCACCCAGCGCGTGCAGCGTGTCGTCCGGAATCCGCTTGGAGGCCGGCAGCACGTCCATAGACCCCAGGATCCACTTCGCCTGCTCCTCGGTCACTCCGTGGATCTCGCTCAGGTAGCTCACCCACTTGGGCCGGTTCTCGCGGGCGTAGAACACCCAGTAGACCCGTCGGGCCACCAGGGTGCCCGCCTTCTTCAGGTCGTCCTCAAGCTGCCGGATGTCCTCCGGAGACTGACCGGCCGCCTCGGCGGCTTCGAGCGCCACCTCGTGGTCCAGCGCCTTGAGGAACTTGTACGCGCAGAGGGTCGCGGCCCTTTGGGCCACCGGCGCGGAGGCCACCTTATGCAGCGTCTCGTCGTCCACACCCAGGGCCGCCGCCAGTTCGTCCAGCAGCGCATGTGCCTTGCCCTCGCCGGCCCTTTCGGCGACGGCCGCGAAGAGCTTCTCGGCCTCCACCTCGCGCAGGTGGCTCACAAACCGGCCTCCCATGTTCGTCTCGTAGGTCCGAACGACCTGTTTCCCTGCCTTCGCCGCCCGTGCCTTGCCTTCAAGCGCGTCCAGGACAAGCTGCACCTCCTGGGCCACGGTGTACACCACTGTGTTGTTCGTTCCGATGCCCTCGGAGTTCAGCGCCGTCGTGATCCTCCGCGCGGCTTCGTGGCCGCCGCCAACCTTGAACACAATGCACGGCCCCACCGTGCCCGCGCGGTCGCCCATGCCCAGCAGGCGGTCGTAGTCCGTCAGAAAATCGGACGCCAGCTTGTAGGCGTTGCGCGCGTCCTCAATGCTAGCGTCGGCCTGGTCCGCGATGTTGGGGTTGAGCTGGAAGCTCACCATGTAGTTCTTCAGCTTCGTATGCAGCGCCAGCGGGCGGAAGACTGACAGATTCGGCCACAGGGCGGTCAGCGTCGCCGCCAGTGCCATCTCGTCCGCGTGCCCCTCGGGATTCTGCTTCCAGTCCTCGTGGTTGGCAATCTCGTCCTTGAACTCGTCATTCAGGCTCGGGTCCTCGTCGAACGCCTTGGCCGCCAGCACCGGGTTGGTGGACACCTGGCAGAATCCATAGTGCCGGAGGTACTCCAGTCCTCTGGCGAAGTCGTTTCCGAACTTGCAGTAACCCTCGCCGACCATCCGCCAGTAGACGCCGCTTCTCATGTGGACTTTCAGCAGGGTAAGGAACGAACGCCCTGGGTTGCCGCTGTCCAACTCCGGCTCGATCCGCTCGGCCAGAAGCCCTGCCAGGCTGTCGCCCAGGTTCACCGACTTCATATCGGCCAGAAACACCTCAACCACCTTGCCCATCGCGGCCGCCGCATCGCCCTCCAGCCCGTCGATCGCCGCCAGGACCTGTTCCAGCGCCTCTTCGGACTCGTCCGCGCCGTATCCCACGATCTCGGCATCCCGCCCTACGAAGTTCATCCCCAGGCCGACCAGCGTGCGGCAGAGCCCGTCCGCCGGGCAGCCGTCCCTCAGCGCCCCCAACAGCGTGTCTACTCGCGAAAGCAACGTTCCGGGTTCCGGACCGATCAGTACACGGTCCGCAACCGCCAGCGTGTGCCCGTCTCTAACCGCCTGAACCACATCTTGAATGTCCAAAGCCATCTGACGCCTCCTCCTTCATGCAATTCGAGAAAGCCTTCTGTAGAGGTTCTTTCGGATTCGATGCTCAAGATCCCTGCAACGGAACGGTATCTAAGATATATGAAACTCGGATGGACAACAAGAAACCGTAGAGATTCAGGCAATGTCGCGGGGCAGCGGCGGACCCGTGTGTTCGCCCGATCGCGGCTAATCTCCGGGCAAGTATCGGTTTCTTCGGTGGGTGTTGTCAGTTCCGACCGAGGTGTGCCCATCATGAAGCAATGCGTGCTTCCTTGCCTGTGCTAGGAGGAGTGGGAGGAGTTACCGACAGGGATGACGGCTTTGGCGGGGTTGTCCATATGACTGAATCCCGCTCACGCGGTGGGGCTGTCCGCATCGATAGAGCGTCTTGTGAGACCCCGGTGCGGTGGACAGAGCGCCCGCTCTGGACTTGACAAGTCCCGTTTGATATCCTGGGCGCCGTGCGGTAGTCGGCCAGGTTTGCAGGGGTCACCGTTGTGCCATTCGGCAGGGCCGAGGCGACACCACGTCCGCCAAGACAAGAGGTCAGCCATGGAAGTCTATCTGTTTCAGACGAAGGAGGAAATGGCGCGGGATGCGGCCAGTCACGCGTCCCAGACAATCAAGCGCGCAATTCAGGATGCCGGGGAAGCGAACATCGTGCTGGCAACGGGCGCAAGCCAGTTCGAGATGTTGGCCCACCTCGTTGTCCAGGATATTGACTGGAGTAAGGTAAGGGCCTTCCATCTGGATGAATACGTCGGGCTCCCCGCTTCGCATCCGGCGAGTTTCAGGAGGTACTTGACCGAGCGTTTCGTGGACAAGGTCGGCACCCTTCTTGAATTCCATGCCGTGAATGGTGATGCTCCCGATCCTGCCGTCGAGTGCCGACGGCTGGGCGAGCTCATCGGAAAGCTCAGCATCGATCTCGCCTGCATCGGCATTGGCGAGAACGGGCACCTGGCCTTCAACGACCCGCCGGCCGACTTCGATACCGAAGACCCGTTTATCGTTGTGGAGTTGGATGAGGCCTGCCGAAAGCAGCAGGTCGGAGAAGGCTGGTACTCCTCGATCGCAGAGGTGCCGGCCAAGGCGATCTCTATGAGCATCCGTCAGATCATGAAGGCGAGTTGCATTGTCTGTACGGTCCTGGACCTACGCAAGGTGTCGGCCCTGAAGAACACCGTTGATGGCGATGTGACCAACACCGTTCCGGCCTCTATCCTGCAACAGCACGCCGATTGCCACATCTTCGCCGACGAGGCCGCGGGATCCCTGCTGAGGAAACGCATATGAGCAACGAAGAATGCACATCCATACCGGGCTTCGTGGACCTGCAGGTCAACGGCTACAGGGGCACGAGTTTCTCCAGTCCGGAACTGACGAAAGAGAGCTTTGCAGCCGCCTGTCGCGCGGTCCTCGATGAGGGGACCGCTGCTTTCCTGGCCACGGTGGTTACGGCTCCGATTGAGGCGTTCAGGCGCAACCTTCCCCTGATCGCGGAAGTGGTGAGAAGCGACGAGTTCCGCGGTAGGATTCTCGGCATTCACCTCGAAGGCCCCTTCATCTCCGAGCAAGCTGGTTTTGTTGGCTCACACGACCTCCGGTACGTGCACAGGGCCGATACGTCGCTACTCCGCCAGATGTTGGAGTGGGCAGAGGGGACGGTGTGTTTACTCACCCTGGCCGCTGAGCTGCCGGGTGCGGAGGAGTTGGCATGCTGCGCGCGGGAGCGTGGGGCTACCGTCTCGGTGGGGCACTCAGCCTGTACCGAGGCAGACCTGGAGAGACTGGTACGCGCTGGCGCAACCAGCCTCACACACCTGGGCAATGCCCTTCCGAATCTCTTGCCGAGGCACGAGAACCCGATATGGGCCGGGCTGGATAACGACGATCTGACCGCCATGATCATTGCCGACGGCTTTCATCTGCCCAGTTCGGTTATCAAGACAGTCCTCCGCACAAAAGGTGTGGAAAAGACGGTCGTCGTTAGTGATGTATCGTCGCTGGCGGGACTCCCCCCGGGCGAGTTCGACTACTCTGGAAGCCGCATTGCCGTGGAGAACTCGGGGCGGGTGTACAACCTGGACAGAGACTGCCTTGCCGGGGCAGGTGTCACTATGTTATCGGACATGAACCACCTGGCCTCTCTACGCCTTTTGTCGCTGAGTGATCTGCTCGCCGTGGGGTTCCACAACCCGTTGCACCTGATCGGCATCGATCCGAAGGATCTCCGCGCGGAGAGCAGACTTGTCTACGAGAGCGAGACCGCGCAATTCTCGGTATACGTGTAGCGGGCCCGAACTGGCGCATTTGTCAGCGAACCTGAGCCTATCTATAGACGTTCAGAGAAAGAATCGTGATTTGCATAGGCCCCAACTCGTCGGCGCCACGGTTGGGCGAACACACAGGTTCGCCCCTACCCCGAAACATCACCTGAACGTCCATAGCTATTACTTGATCCTACCGCCTCTGCGCGCAAGGGCTTTGGAACCGAGTCGGCGTCGGCCCTCGCGTGACCATAGGTCGGGCGACACGATCCAGGGCAATGGGGTGTGAGCTGGCTCCGCGTTTCTCTCTTGGAACAGGCAGCAAGCGAATACCACATCGCACAATAGCGTTGACGTCGCCGTGCCACGCTGCTACTCTCGAAGTGAATGCGCGGAGGGTACGACCAGCGACTAAGGATCCAGGTAAAATCGAGAGACTCGAGTCTGCTTGAATGGACAGGTCAGAGGGAGGAATACGATGCGTTACTTCGTTCTTGGTCTGATTACCATCTTGTCGATTGTGGCGGTCGCATGTCAGGGCGCTCAACCCGCAGCTGCACCAGATCCCACGTCGGTCCCCACAATGAGACCGACGCCCACGCCCGTTCCGCCGTCACCGCTGGAGTTGCTTCGGCAGTCCTTTGACCGCATGACCCAGGTGAAGAGCTTCCGCGCGCACGTGCTCATCAACGTGGATGCCGAGGGACAGCCGCCAGTCGAGATGAGCTTCGATGCCGAGATGGCGCAGGATAACACGGCAAGGCTGGTCGCAACCCTGGGCGGGTCGGGAGTGCAGATGAGCTACGAGATGATTACGTCTCCATCCGAAGCCTACGTGAAAGTTCCTTTGCTGGGATGGTACCGGATGGGTCTTGAAGACGTGGCGGAAGCGACAGACCAGCCTGTGGGTATGCTGGACATCGACCGGCTTCGTACTCTTCTCCTCTCTGCGGAGATGCCTTGGGAGCTTCTCACAGTCGAGTCTCTCGGGCGCGAGCAGGTGGCCGGAGTGGAAACCGAGCACTTGAGCATTCAGGTCGATCTCGCGGAGGTCTGGGAGCATTTCGGACAGGATGAACATGTGCAATCGTTCCAGTCCCAATTCGGAGGCGATGTCTCCGACGAGGATCTGGACGAGATACTCTTGAACCGTGTCGAGGTGTGGATAGACGAGCAAGGGTTCGTCCGAAGGGGCGTACTCGAACCTCGTCTGGGCGATCAGGCGTCACTCAAGGTTGATGTGGCGGCCTTCGATTTCAATGAGGACATCTCCATCGAATTGCCACGGGAATACCAAGAAGGAATGCCTGACGTCATGCCCGGCGCCGGACCCGTTTTCTCAAGCGACGCACCGATGCAACTGTGGCAATGAGGCCGTTCACGCGTCATAATCTAGAGATGGCAAGCTTCGTCGCCAGGGGTCTCTCGAAGTCGCCGAACGAGGAGCAGATGAAGACGCGCGTCGCGAGGTGTTACAGAACCAGTCCCAAGCCAGCGTCAGCCGCTGCTTTCTCCCTGACGCCGACTTCCTGTTGCTAGCCTTCTGGCAACGGGGGGATCCGGGGGCCTCAACGATTAGGATCACTTGCGGCTATGGTGCGCCAGCGGAATGGCCGTCCGACTCCACACGATGGTTAGGAGTCCTTCTTCGGTTCCTCGCTATATCCCATCTCATAGATGTGTGGAGGATTTTGGAAGAAATCGGCAGGTGTCGATGGATTCAGGACAACAGCGCAGTCTCTGAAGTCCGACCAGCGAGAGGCGGTGCAGAAGGAGATGTACTTCCCGGCCTGGTCAATCCTGGCCGATTCCCCCGCCATCAAGGCCAGTTCGACGCACGTCTTCACCCGCTCGTCAAACAGAGCCCGTATGGTGCATTCAACTATCCACGAAAGCGTTGTCCCATCAATCTTCACGTCTTGGTTCTTGATTGCCCTTTCGTAGGACGCCTGCATGTTCCGCCCGTGCTCGAAGAACACTGGCGAGGAGTTCACAGGCTGGAACGCGGACACTTCCTGAAGGATGACTGTGAATCCGAGTTCTTCCAGTTCCCTCTTGGTGGCGTCGTTCATCCCGCTGTGGTGGACGAATCCCTTTTCGTGCGAGTAGCTCGGATTGCCCACTGCGAAGTACTGGTATTCGTCACCGAAGCGCTTCATGACAGCGCGGGCGGTGGTGCCGGAATTGGCAGGGACGATGAATCCGCGAATGGAGTGTCGCTTGAGCAGTTCCGCAGCTACGTCGAGTACGTTCGTCCTCATTCTTGTCCCTCCTAACGGCGAAGCTCAGCGGCGCGGCTCTCCGCGTCCGCCGCCGCGCCTTATTGGCCATTCCTGGCGTCCTGGTAGACTACCTTGCCATTCCTTCCGGCCCAGTCTTCTGAGAATCCTACATGCGAAATCACGTTCCTGCTTCGGTCCAATTGACGCTCTGTCTCTTCAACCAGAGTGTTCGGCTCAAGCTCGTAGATGGTTCTTACGTTCATCTGATCGTCTGCATAGAATACTGCGTAGTATATCTTCCTGTTCCTTGTGATTCTGTGCAGAGATTCGGCTCGCTTTTCCGGGGGTTCCTTGAACATTCTGTCCAACTGGCCAGTACCTCCCTCCTTGCAGGTGAGATACTCGTACTTCACGTCTGGAGCATTGGGATCTCGCGCATCTGCATCGCGCTTGGAGTAGATGAGATCGTGCCCAAGAATATCAGCAATTATCATCTCTTTCACCAAACCAGGCTGCAGGAGATTTGTAATCCCGATCGAGCGAGCCAACTCTGCCGCCTTCAAAACGAGTTGAATGATCTTGCTGTAGATCTCTCCAGCCATGTCTCAGAAAAGCCTCCCCGCTAGCTCCTTCTCAACTTCAACCAAACGCTTTCTAGCAGCTTCAGCGAAATGACAATCGCGCTCTATTCCAATGAAGTCTCTCCCGAACCTCTTGGAGACGACCGGGCAGGTACCAACTCCGGCAAAGGGGTCAAGAACGAGATCGCCTTCGTTCGAGCTTGCCTTGATCAATCTCTCAATCAGTTTCTCGGGCTTCTGAATGGTGTTTAGAGCTTCTCTGCTAAGCAACTCCTTGGACTTGTACGTCAATTGCTTGATGTCCCCCCAGACGTCGCCGGGGTTTTTCCCATTTTCGTTGAACCTGGTCTTGCCAAATCTACCATTTGCAACGGATGGAACGCGCTCGCACCGCAACCGGTGCTCCAGCTCAACAAGCTGGGGAACTCTTATCTCATCTAGATTGAAGGTATTGGGTTTCTTCCCTTTGATGAAGTAGCAGATGATGTCGTAGTTGTTAGTGTAGTTGAGGCGTCCCTGGGCAAGTCGGCTGGGCTGATACCAGACGATCTTGGCGCGCAAGTTCAGGAAGGGCCTGTAGTCGATGAAATCGATGCAGTCTGGCTTGCCAAAGAGGTAGAGGGTTCCACCTTCTTTCAGTTTGGCGGATAGGATACTGAGAATCTTCAGGTTGAACTCCTGGATGTGTGCGATTCTGTCCCATTTGTTGTGTGTTACACCGTACGGGCCATCACAAACGACAAGGTCAATTGACGCGTCATTGATCTCTGGGAACAGATCAAACGCGTCTGCATGGTACATCTTGTTCAACGCAAGCATCTGTCTAATCCTCCCTTATGGGTAACCATGAAGATGCAGACTGCATAAAACGGTATACGCAGTCTGTTGCTTTCTGCATGAGACCGTCGCCCGTGATTCGAGCCATCCTCCGCAGCGCCCGCATTGTCAGGCTGTTCGATATTCCGGGCTCTGAAGAGCTACGGCCTATCAAGGCTAGGTACATCCTATCACACCCCGTCAAGCGGACTTCGCACACCATGTCCCCCTTTGCTCAGTACGTGAGCATAGATCATGGTCGTGCTGACGTCTTTGTGGTCCAGGAGCACCTGGATAGTGCGGATGTCGTACTCGGCTTCGAGCAGGTGTGTAGCGAAAGAGCGCCGGGCCTAGCAGGGCGCTGAAAAGCCCTTTCGACCATCCCCTCCGACAAGTCGAGAGTCTCGATGAGCGTCCCGATACGCCCCGATACATCGGGGCTATCGGGATCCTCG
>SDBU01005883.1_pt1 | contig 14548 bp, 10 predicted proteins | sample 2277071 | NCBI WGS metagenome assembly SDBU01 (sample SAMN10397929, study PRJNA504765) | marine sediment metagenome | isolation source: marine sediment core GS08_GC12, 126 cmbsf | place: Arctic Ocean: Gakkel Ridge, Loki's castle | collected 2008
TAATTTAACAATATCTCTGCGCCAGAAGCCTTTAGCTTGTTTATGATGCCCCGTTTTGTTGGTTCTTTTTCGTCGCTGACCACAAAGGTACGTTTGTTCTCGTATGCTTGCATGTGCGCTGGAAAGCCGTCCAAGATTTTTCCCATGGTGACTTTGACCCCTGCCTTAGGTACACTGCCATGAAATACCGTAGTACAGTTTGGCAGTGCAAAAATGGCCTGGGATACATCCTTTCCGACTTTTCTCTTGTCTATGTCAAAGGCGGCAACGACCTTCACGTCGGCAGGTTTGTAACCACCGATACTCCAATGCATCAGACCGATGGCATCCTGCCTGTTCTTGTGCCTGTAGTATGCTATGCCTTGTAGCAGCCAGCTTGCTGACCAGGTCTTGCATAAATACTCTGATTATGCTTAAGTTGTCATACTAATATGTGAGTTCTGGTTAGCCTTAATGCTTGCCATTCTAAATAGGGTAGGGATTTCAGCTATGTTCTTTAGTCCGCCAATTTCTTCTTCCATTACATAACAATTATGCAGACAACCTGGGCATTCTTGAGTGGTTCGACGGAACTCTTTGTCTAACAAAGCCAAAGACAATTCATTCAACGGAATCTCAAGAATATTGGCTAACCTTGGAAATTCTTGGCATGGACCAACAAAGCCGTCTGAGTCCAAGGTAATAAATCCCCGACCCTTTCTAAGTCTTTTGGGTCGAAAAGTGGACGAACAATGCCAAATCTGTGTTTCACCTCTGTCAGTATGCCCCATCCGCAAAAGAGTCAGCAAATATCCTAAACTTGCCGTCACAAGCCCAGTAGAGACTTTTTTCCAAATCAGCCAAGGCACAACCCTTCGGAACTGTTGCATTGTTGGCACACTAGTGGAGGTCGCACCTGAAAAAACACCGCTTGGCACCTCCGGCGAACATGCTAATGGACTGAGAAAAATGCCATGCCTCATAACAGTGTTCCCAAACCGTTTGAACTTAGCAATGTCGGTACCTCTTGTAAGCACCGTATTGATTACCGGTAAAATCCCCTCTTGTGTCGTCACTGAATGCAGCTTGATGGCCCTGATTAGATTAGCTTTTTCTGCCTTTCCGTGACAGTCGACCGAAATCGCAAGATGGTGTAATCCGGCCCTACCCAACCTTTTGATCAAATCAGGGCTAAGTCCCCAGCCATTCGTTACAATATTGACAAGGAATCCTTCTTTTACAGCATCTTGAACAGCCTCTACAAGCAAATCCGGGCGTAGAGTCGGTTCCCCTCCGATAATACTTAACAAAGTATTTCGGGCGCATAATCTGGTCATTCTCCTGAGAGCCTCTTTTCGAAGATCTCTATCCATGACTCGGACCTTTTGTTCTGCAACTTTACAATAGCAACACGACCGATCACAACTATGCAGAAGATACCAATTGACAAAGCGCAGTTTTCCGCCCGGCATTAAACATGCCCTTAGTGAATATTTGTGCTTCACAATTTGATTGATTATTCTTAATATCCTTCCCATGAAATTATCTCTATTGTTGTTTACTTACCATTCACAAGCTCTCCCATCATAGAGTCGATAGGATTGGCACAATTCATCTTTATCAAGTTTTCAATACCCCGCCCTCTTGCGGCGGGGACCTTCATTGTCGTCTGCATCCCTGATAACAACATGTGAGCTATCTCCGCTCCTGCTCCAGTTCTACTACGATGATCAAGTTTTCCAATAGAGTTAACAGAATTATTATGCTTTTATATTTTACTGTGGTAACATATTGACATCATCAGGTTAAGAGGCCTAGACTATTTCCTCCATTATGAGAATGTTAAGTACCTCTGACATAACCATTATGACACTACTAATATCAGCAGTGTAACACTGCCAAGGTAAAATATGAAAGATAAAGAGTTTACAAAAAGGTAAAGCGCTCTCAGTGTCTTTGTCCGGTCATCGGAGACTAAAAAGTCCTTTTGGGATAGAGGTTGTGGCAAACCACTACAGAAATCGTCATTAATTAACTCGGCAAATTGCTCTCTGCGTCTTTGCCGTGGATATCCTGAACGCTTTTGAGTCCAAGATTTCGGAAAGAAGTCTTCCTCTATAAGCGAATAGGCAATGTTTTTTACTTTGTCTATTTCTATCCCTGGTTTTAAATGGGGCCGCACTTTTTCATCAATGATCTCTGAAGTGTAGTCGTCGGTTTTTTCCTTTTTGGCTTGGTCAATCCACGCCTGACCTAACAAAAGAAAAACAAGTGTTAAGAACACAAAAAAAGTGGCTAAGCCGACCCCTGGCGAAAGTCGCTCAGTGCTGAAGGCGGCTACAATGATAATAATTGCCTGTCCGAAAGAATAGCTGTTCAGCTGTGGCATTAACGGAGGAATTTCTTTTTTGGCAAGTTTGGTAAATGCGCACGTAAAGATTGCGCCTAACAGAGGCGCAATGAATAGAACAATACAAAGAACTAGCGTGGGGGTCGTGTTTAGTAACATGTTCACCTCCTGGGTACTATGAACCAAATTGGAAACCCAAATAGGATAAGATAAGTGAACGCAAGGTCTTACCAAATAGGGTCGCTACAATGAATCTCGATATTTTGTATCGAGTTAGACCTGCAGTCATACCTGCCAAGTCAAATAAAGGATTAGGTATTAAAGCAAGAATGAAGATTGTTATTCCACCATATCTATCAACCCAATGTTTTATTTTTGGATACCATTTGGACTCCTGACCAACAACTTGACCGCTTAAGCCAACTAAGTAGCCAACCATTTCTCCAATGGTTCCACCTACACCTCCAGCAATACCAACACCGATCGGATTGAATAAAATGCCCCCTGCAAAAACTGTTGCCGCATGAGGTACTGGGAAAAATAAGGTTGCGCTGCCGAGTAAAGAGACAAGAAAGACACCAATGTAGCCGTACTTAGCTAACTTTGAAAAATCTATTGGATATTTGGAAACCAGAAAACTAGCAAGGATAATAATCGCCCCTAAAAGGAATGGAAGAACAATTCTACGACTGATTCCGGAAAAAGCACTCATCATGTAAGTCTTTAATTCATAACGTCTATCACAACTCTGAGTTTGTTGCGGAGCCTGTTTTCTAACATCAAGGACTTCAGAAAAACATCGGAAAAACCGTCCTAACCCCTCCCATTAATCCTATCTCTCAAAACCCCAGAGCACCTGAAGGTGACCACTCGCCTGGGTCTCAGGATCATATCTTAAGCGGTCTGAGGGTTCCGGCCAATCCGTTCCTTCTTCTTCTTGACACAGAACTTCCCAAATCCGCTGATCCTGCAGGACTCAAGTTTCTAACAGACAATCTCCGATCCAACGGGCTTCTGACAGTCCTTTCACTCTTCCTAATGAGACCCGGATTCCAACTACGGTTTATAGCAAGTCAAGACAGTTTAACATCCACTAACGGAACAACAAATTGGTCATTTATTTTTATGATAAAATAAGGATTTGACGAGCATATAAGGCGTAGCCAGCACTTACATTCATCTATTTTTGGCTGTGCACCCGCAGCAACTTCTATCTCAGAATAAACATATATTGTCTTCTTATTGGCCATCACTTCGTCCGGGATATGACGACCTGCTCCTGCTATTTCGTCAAGCTCCTCCGTAACCGCTATCTTTTTTAGAACTGGTTGAATTCTTTTGCCATTTTCCAAGTCCCTGTTCCATTCCTGGACCAAGTCACAATACGTCAACAGGAAAAATAACGGGTATCTATCATAGCTAATATTTACGCCCGCTGCCTTTACTCTCAGCCCCAACCGCTTGTGCAAAGCTATAGCTAACGCTGCGGGAAGAATTATCTGTTCTTTTCGTCGAAAACGTGGTCTCATTAAGATTAAAGCACTCAAAACACCATGATCCTTGTTCAAAGTGACCTCGCCTTGCAACCAAGCTCTAAAATCAGCCTCCTCCACTTTACGAGTAAACTCCATGTTCGTAAAGAATCTTGCTAACTCATCAACGAAGCTCAGATAGGTCGGGCTTTTGAAAAATATTCCTTCAATAGGAACCTCAGGAACAATTTCCCTTGCCTCATCTCCCAAGAAGTTCACTATCATCTCGGGAAGCCATCTCCTTGTCTCCTCCAAAGGGTACGCTACGTCGTGAAAAGTGGCCGCTACCAGCCACGCGATGTTTGCTATTGCTTCTTTTTCCTCCTCAGGGACTAAAGTCAACGAGGATAAGGATTGACGATAACTTTCACAAAAAGACATACTCTTTGCACTTAGCATCTTAATAATGTAATATCCCAACAGGAAAACCTGATATTGATGGATAAAATGACTCCGATAGCCGGGCAATTCCGAAAGTATTTGTTCATCAAAAAACCTGAATGATTCCAAGGGTGTCTTTCCTATTACTATTCCCGCTTCATTCCAGGCCGAGGATACAGCCTGTAGCACCTGACCTCCTATGTCTTTCTCCCTTTGGGGGCCTCCATCAAAAAACGTGCGTATCCCGTTAGTAATAAAATCTCCTTCGTCCCCCTCCTTGGCACACAGTTCTTCTATCCTACTCTTGAGAACCTTAGGAAAGGTTTTCTTTATCTGCTCGTCCTTTTCCCTTTCACGCCGCCGGACGTCAATCAAATTCTCAAGGATGGAGGATAGTCTTCTCGCCAAAGAGCAAAAAAGCAGCTCATCATTTGGAGTAAAAGGTGCATCCGTATTGGTCTTGGCTGTTCTCAACACGCCTAAAACGTCATCATTTTCACCTTTTATCGGAACCCCCAAAAATCTGTCCGGCATGGTTGGGGTAACTTCACATTTGCTTATGCCAGAGTGCTCAGGTTGTGGAGAAAACTTTTGCCGTTCGCGAAGGGAATTAAACCTCAGGACATCTGCAAATGTAGCTACCCACACTGTATACCCTGTGTAACGTGAAGCGGCATACTGATCAGGAGTGGGGGGGAGATCATAAACAATTTCCTCGCCTTTTAGCTGTCCGGATGAGGATATGCTACGAAGTTGTCTATGATCGGGGGATTTTATAAATAGAGTAGCGCCAGGTGCTCCTGATACCTCGCAGATTTTGTCGATCAGAGAGTTTAGTGATATTTGAAATTTCACAGGATCACTGGTAGTGAGCGGCTGGTTTAAACGAGACATAAATTCGCTATGAGATATGATTTTCGCCAGTCTTTCAGCGATGAATAGGCATAAGCGAAAATCGGACGGGGTAAACGGCTCTTTCCCTTGAGGTCTGCATGTTCTGAGCACCGCTATAACATCCCGTTCGCCAGGTGTCCAACGCGGAGAGAATAGGGGAATAAACATTGAAGGGCCTGCAGGGATTAATCTATTGTTTTCATCAAAGTATGTTTCCATGAACTTGCCCTTCTCTCGTTCAATGTCTGCAAAAATCTCATGCGATTTAAACTTTGTCAGGTCTTCTACGAGAATATTCCGTCCGTGTTTTATCACTGCGGTAGTTAGGTCCCTGGGATTTTGTCCTGCCTCATATTCGTAGAAAGCCTCGTTATAAGCATGTCTGATTTCATAAGGCGTTCCGTCACACTTGAATGCATGAAGCCCGGTCGTTCCAACGCACCTATATATTTTCACTCCGTCTTTTTCTTCGGTAAGAAGAAATATAGAACAACCTTTACCTTTAAGCAGTGCTTTCACCACCTGGACAATCTCGGTACAAAGATCTTTTAAATCGAGCATTGAACCTATGCCAAGTAAACGTGAGATATCTATAGCCCCAGCGATTCTTGGTAGATATTCTTCAACAAAGGTTTCTAGCTTAGCCTTATCATGCTGAGTAAAAGGTTCCTTGTCTCTCCGTCTTACTTGCCTGATTATCCCCGTAACTTCCCCTTTATCGATCAACGGTACGGCCAGAAAGGAGGCAATTTGATGATGAGGCAGTTCGCATTCCCCGATCGGCTTTGCTTCGAGCTCTTCCTGAGTCAACCCATAATTGCTCCAGTATTTGCAATCGCGGAGGTCTGATAAGCACAACGTTTCTCGAGTCGTAACAGCATATTTGGTTGCTCCCATCTTTTCAAAGGGTTGTTCCTCTGGAGCAACGGTAAAATAATAGTTTCCCAAGAAAGAATTCAATACAGTGCTATCTCGCAAAATATACCTATTAGTTCCCTCTTCCCTCAAAAAAATAGAGCAGCCATCAGCATTTACGTGCTTATTAGCTCTCGCCACTACCTCCCACAGGAGGGTTTCTATATGCAGCGATGCCAAATCGTCGGTTCTCTCCATCGTTCTCCTCCTTTCCCTAAACCAAAATCAGTGAAATACTTGTGCAAATGATGGCCAAACATAAGCGGCAATATGGCCTTGCCTCGACAAAACTCTTCGGCCCCCGTTGGTTTTGGTTCTGACAGTGAATAGATGGGCTATAGCAGTGGTATGGAAAAATGTATTCATTTGCAAGCCAGGCTATTGATGGAAACCAGCAAGAAACGAGTCTTTAAGAGCGAGTAGCACAAAACTGATGGAAAGTCAATGTATCTGGAGAATTTTATTCTTATTCCTGGCTAGTTAGCTCCTAATGCTTGAAAAAAACCACATCGACATTATGGGCTCTCCAAGGTTATGCCTCTGCGGGTGGAAAGAGAGCGGGCACGCAGAGGGCTGAAACGGACATAGCTCTCTATGCCGTCACTGTTCACCGGCGAGTGCACAAGATTGGGGCTCCTCTGATGGACGAAGCCATACATCCCTTGTCACTATGGCAAGTTACGTCGCCAAGACACACGCTAAAGATCCCCCACGAAGGTCCTAGGGGACTATCGTAATTTTCAACTATAGATTTCTGTCGATGGCCCTTGCTGAAACCAGCAAACCCCAATAATCAAAACCCACGCTTATGTCAATCATTTCGATAGGTTGTCTTTCGCTCTCGAACAGATGATTTGTGGGAAGCCAATTCAAGAAACTCATACCAACACTCCCGTTGATGCTTTCCCCTCTGTGTCAATCTCTTCCCTTAACACCACGGAGGATATACATCAATTGAGAATATTTCACACTCCGCTAACTCCCAGGACCGTGTTAAGGCATCGAGGATAGCTTATACCACAAAAATGTCATATCTGAACGCCTGGACTCAAACTGACTGATTCTTTGACAAGATCAAAGCTGATGGGATTTCTCGCTTTCCCCCAAACCCTGTCCAAATCATCCGCCACCAACCTCCCCTTCTCGCTGATCCAGTAATATCTTTTCCCTTCAATCATTTCAGTTTTGACCAGGCCTCTACTGACAAGGTCTTTGAGGATTCCTTTGGTGCTTATCCTTGAAAGATGGGGGTTTACTCGTGATGCTTTTTTTCTGATGTCCTCAGAGGCTTTTTTCACTGAATCCACTCCCTTCAAAACAACCAGCCTTTGTCTTGGACTCGCCATAACCCAGCCTATCGAATCCCAGTCTTTGTTGGTCCTCTTTCGAGAAGTTGGTAATTTCAGCTGCCTCCGAGCTTTATTGGTCAGGACGTAAAGCCTCCCTTTTTTTGCCTCAGGATTCAAACATTCAAGCAGGTGATTTTTCAGAAACGGTTTGAGCTTGAGCTTTTTGATGCAAAGCTCCTTTTCAGCCTGCCTAGGTGTCTTTGGCACTAAGAATGACAAAACAATCTGATTGATTTTGGACTGATCTATCCAGTCAGCTACACCTCTTTTTCCCATTTACACAAGAGTCAGGAGAACATTATAGGCCTTGTACAAGGATAGGAACTTTCTGTTTCTATTTCCATATTCCATTATATCTTCTGTACATACGGAAACATATCTAACTTGCCAATAATATTGGATAAACCATTCGGAAATTAAACAGATAAACGGAAAACAGGGACCGATCACGGCACGATAGTTTAAGAATTTGAATATCTTGAGGCCCAGCTTGCAGGCATCAATTAACTCCACACCTACAACATAATGGGCTTCTTGAAAGCACATAAACAACCACATTGGCACAGGTACTTAGAGCCAATCGACGTACCGCCTACACTCCTCTGAACTCAGAGCCTTACATGGTCTTGACCACCTGAGATACTCATGGGGGGGGCGGACAGCTTCAAATATGGTTCGCCGCAGGGGATTCCGTGCCGCAGGGCGGGGAAATACCTAAGGAACACAACAATTCAGACTTCGATTGGGATGCTTTCCTCAAACTTGCCACAATCGTCATTGATAAACTTGGCTCAGGCTTGGGTACATAGCCACCCCATCCTACTGTCTGTCTGGGCCAGACACACCCCAACCCCAGCAACAAAAACACCCTATCAGCACAAGTGACCCCTCGATTGCTCAGAGCTGACGAAGTCCTCGAGCCATCAGAGCTGGGGTACTTGTGCGTGCACTGGCAAAATACTGGAGGAACAGAACAATTTACGTAGGTTCGTGTATTCGAGACTTTTGCACGAACATCGATAAATTTTTCTGTGACCCTTCACGAAAAAACAAACTCAGATGAGAACCGACATCTTGGAGCAAGCATCCATAAATTCTTCTGTTCTACATAGGACCGACCAAACTAAAACTACAAAAAAAACAGGAAGAGGACACTAGTCCTCCTCCATAAAGAAATAAATTATGGTATCCATTTAGAAATCTGTTTCTCTTATTCCGTTGTTGCTCTTTTCTATGGCTTCCCTGATCAGCTGATACGCTTCTGGCTTTGTTATTTCATTTCTGAATTCTATCCCAAAGTTCTTCAAAGCATTTTTCTGCTTTTCATTCGCTGGGTTACTATTATTGTTTAGTCTACATTCACTTAACATTTTCGATCTTCTGTATTTTCCTGCCTCTCGCAGGATCACTGTCGCTACTTGAACTGCTGATTCAACTGGCACGCCATTTATCTGCGATACCTCACTTAAAATTCCTTGGAATTCTTGGTTAATTTGGTCGGTTTCCATTCTTAGCCCACCTCCTTTCAATTCTATACGCTGCTTTCATTCCAGTATTTATTATACAGCTTCCTCGAATAAAGCAGGAAAACGCCCCTTGTGTACTGTAATTATAAAAGAAAGCAAGAGGAGAAATTTCTTTCATCCTCTTTATGAAATAATCAAATTCTTCTTTAGAATTGACGCAATCAAGAAGCCTGACGCACAATTCGAACTTTGTGTAGGTATTTATTTTTTTCATGCGGTGGTTTGTGAAAATTGAATATTATGTTTTTGCTGTGAATCGGGCTGACGAGAGTCCGCGACGCACAGCTCACCTGAAAGGGACAAACTTAAATTCTGTTTTCACTGGGTGCGAGGAAAAAAATAAAACCGAAACAAGAGGGAGAATTGAAGTGGGAAGACTGACGCAGGAATATTATTGAAGAATTTGTGTTGGTTGCTCAATCGTCCACAATTAAAAAAGGATAAGAGAGCAGATACTCCTCTATCTCATCACCGAAAATTTCTTTGAATTCTTGTGAAACCAAATTTACTTCATATTCCATTTTAACACCTCCAAGTTTAACTAAAAGAAGGGCTATGCCCCTCGATAATTATTGGGCGTAGTTGGCACAGATGAACAAAGAGCGCGGAAACACGAAATAAAATATTTACGTTTTAGTCTCAACTTCAGATAGAGAGGGAAAAACCTAAATAGATTTATTTTGTTCGTGCTCGACAAAGGCTTCCAGGTCTTGTCAGATCAATTCCCGTCACATTCAACTGGGATTATAGCGTGTGAGAAGCCAGGAGTGCCTTCCTACGTCATTGTGGAAAAACTTAAAGAAAACCAGATCGTTGCGGTTCAGCGTCTGGGCGGATTCGCTTTTCCCCGCACGTCTATGTTCTCTCCTCACCAACTTGACAAAGTGGTTCAGATCCTTGCAAGCGCGTGAGGCCCCCACCCACAGGTTGAGCCTGGATTCCAAGTTGTTTCCCCTTACAACAGTCTTCCTGCCCAGCCTATCGTAGCCGAATCTTGGCACAGAACTTGACAAAAGTTACGATATCGGTTAGGAATCTTTGACAAAATCTTCTGGTTGGAGAGTACAGAATCTGGCAAGGTATCAGTGATTTTTCACAGAAGGTTAACAGCCACAACATATGCTTTGCCAATCCTCCCCAACGCTAGTCCACACGAACCCATCTTGACTGTTCCCTTTCATCAACCAAGCCTGTTTGAATCCCTCCGATAAGCCTGATCAGGTACAACCAGATTAGGGTTGCCAAACGTCAAAAGTTTGACAAATTGGGATCATCTGGATAGGACTTACCCACACTCTCACGTCCAGATCCTAGGATAGAAGAGCCTCCACCGGGCTGGAAGCATGGAGACATACCCGCAAGCAACATTTCGGCATGATTTCTGCAAGTTTGAACGACGGCATAGTGTTCCCGTATTCAAATCATCAGCACTTTGCCACAAGGCGAAATAGCAAGGAGCTTTCTCATGGCCAGGAAACCAACCTACGAAGAACTGGAACAGAAGGTCACGGAATTAGAGAAAAGATCACGTGGCGTTGACATCGGACAATTGTGTGACGTCTACACACAAAGTCCAATTCCCACCCTCATCTTAAGCAAAGAGGGCAAGATCGAATATTTCAACGATGCCATGGCTCAACTCACAGGATATGTTCATGAAGAAGTCCCCGATATAGCGGCATGGATGCACAAAATCTACCCTGATGAGAAGTATCGGAACGAAGTTATTGAAATCAGCAGCAGGTCTCGCCACAGAGAAGTTGATGTCAAAAGAGATGAGTTCATTATTACAACCAAAAACGGTGAAAGGCGTTACGTCCAATTTTCAGTTTTTGACATATTGGGAGATGGTGGTCCAACTGGCCTGCAAGTTGTTCAAGGAGAAGATGTCACCAATCGCAAGAAGGTGGGGGAGGAACTTCAGCTTCACAGTGAAATCGTTGAGCACATGGCCGAAGGTGTCTACTTGATTAGGACAAGTGACGGTGTGATTGTTTATGCGAATGAAACCTTCGAGGATATGTTCGGCTACGCCCGTGGAGAACTGGTCGACAAGCATGTCAGTATCGTCAACGCACCTGGCGAAAAAAGTCCAGAGGAACTTGCAGGAGAAATTATCCAAAGCCTCAATGAATCTGGGACTTGGAGTGGCGAGATTCCCAACGTCAAAAAGGACGGGACTCCATTCTGGTGTTATGCAAATGTTTCGACCTTTGATGATCCCAAATTTGGTGAAGTCTGGATATCGGTACACCAAGACATCACCCTGCGCAAGGAGGCAGAAAAAGAGTTAAGAAAACACCGCGACCATCTTGAAGAACTGGTGCAAGAGCGTACTTCTGAGCTGACTAAAGCAAATGAGCAATTGAGGAAGGAAATAGAAGAACACGAGCGAGCGGAGGAGGAGATAAAGAGCCTGGCGAGATTTCCAGGCGAAAACCCCTATCCTGTCCTGCGCATCACAAGGGACGGCACTATCCTATATGCTAACGAGGCCAGCATCGTTGTACTGAACACCTGGGGATGCCAAGTCGGGCAACGATTATCTGACGATTGGCGGGAACTCATCACGGATGTCGTTAGCGTGGGCGTCGTCAAGAATGCTGAATTTGAGTGTGAAGATCACATATTCTCCTTAGCTTTTTCACCTGTAACGGACTCTGACTACGTCAATGTGTATGGGCTCGATGTTACCGATCGCAAACATTCAGAGGGGGCGCTGCGGGAGAGCGAGGCATTTCTCAATGCGACGGGGCAAATAGCCAAGGTAGGTGGTTGGACAATTGATGGGGAGACAAAGAAAGTTTTCTGGACTAAGGAAATATATAACATTACTGAAACTCCTAATGACTATGATCCTTCAGCACTAGAAAAAGAAGCGATTGCCTTCTTTAGTCCAGAAGATCAGTTAACATTGGAGAAAGCAATTCAACGAGCTTTTGAACACAATGAACCATACAACATGGAATTTTCGATTACTACAGCAAAAGGAAACAAGAAATGGGTTCAGGCTATTTGTGAGCCTATTGTTGTAGATGGTAAAGTAGTAAAGCTTGGCGGCACTTTTCAAGATATCACCGAGCGCAAGCAGGCTGAGGAACAAATTAAGGCATCGCTGAAAGAAAAAGGAGTGCTTTTACAGGAAGTTCACCACCGGGTAAAAAACAATATGCAGGTAATTATCAGTCTGCTCAGGCTTCAGGCTGATAACATTGATGATGAGAAGTATGCTGACTTGTTGAAAGAGAGCCAGGATCGGATCAAATCAATGGCTCTTATTCACGAAAAGTTTTACCAGGCTGAGAACTTCGCAGACATTGACTTTGACGAATATGTGAGGAGTCTTTCAACTGAATTATTCCGATCATACGGTGCTGATCCAAACAAGATTGCATTAAAGACACAGATCGAGAATGTTTCACTTATGCTTGATTATGCCATTCCGTGCGGACTGATTGTCAATGAACTGGTCTCCAATTCACTGAAATACGCGTTTCCAGAAGACAGAACGGGCGAAATCAAGGTTGTCTTTCGTTCAACGGATGAAGATGAGCTTGACTTGACAGTCAGTGATAACGGAATAGGCTTGCCCAAAGATCTGGATATCAAGAATACGGAATCATTAGGCCTGCACCTGGTCAATGTGCTGGGAGAATATCAGCTGGGTGGAAAGCTAGACGTACGTAGAGAAAATGGCACAGAATTTCACCTTCAGTTCAAACCGAAAGGCTATAAGGCGAGGATATAGAAAATGGCAAAAGCACAGATCTTGATTGTGGAAGATGATGGCATCTTGGCAACAGAGGTTCAAGGTCGTCTGAAGAAACTGGGCTTTTCTGTGTCCGCAATAGTACCGTCGGGCGAGGAAGCCATTGAAAAGACGAAAGAGAATTCTCCCGACTTAGTGCTGATGGACATTAAACTGAAAGGTGAAATGGACGGAATTGAAGCTGCCGACCAGATACGCACCCAATTCGACATTCCCGTTGTCTATGTTACTGCTCATTCTGATGAAAAGATCCTGGAGAGGGCAAAGACAACAGAGCCATTTGGATATATCATTAAGCCATTTGAAGACAGAGAATTAAACACTGCTATTGAGATGGCTCTTTACAGACACAAAATGGAAAAGGGCTTGAGGAACAGTGAAGAGCGATACAGGCGTATGACCAGGGCGGTAACGGACTATGTTTTCACGGTTCACATCGAGGATGGACATCCTGTAAGAACCGTCCACGGTCCTGCATGTGTTGCTGTAACCGGATACACGCCTGAGGACTTTGCATCTGATGCCTACTTGTGGATTCAGATGGTACATGAGAAAGACCGCGAGGCAGTGGAGGAACAGGCTTCCCGTATTCTGGCAGGTGCGAAAATGGAACCGCTGGAGCATCGCATCGTGCGGAAGGATGGTGGCATACGTTGGGTGAGGAACACACCTGTCCCGCACTACGACAGCCAGGGAATACTGTTGTCCTATGATGGGCTAATACAGGACATCACCGAGCGCAAGCAGGCAGAGGAGGCGCTGCGTCAGTCACAACGAGAGCTGACTATCAGGAACCAGGTCGCCGAGATCTTCCTCGCTGTCTCCGACGAAGAAGTATACGAAGAAATATTGCAGGTCATTCTGGAGGCCACGGAGAGCAAGAAAGGGGCCTTCGGATATATCGACCAGGAAGGAGGTCTGGTCGTTCCCTCATTGACCAAAGACATTTGGGACCAGTGCCAGATTCCCGACAAGGACATTGTATTTCCCCGTGAGACATGGCGCGGCATCTGGGGCCAGGCCCTTATCGAAAAGAAGGCCTTATATTCGAACGAGCCTTTCAGTCTGCCCGAGGGACATATTCCAATACATAGGGCTTTAAATGTGCCTCTCATCCATCAAGGAACAGTCATTGGGAATCTCATCGTGGGCAATAAGGCAACGGACTACAATGAGAGGGACCAAGAGTTGCTGGAAACCATCGCTGCGTTCATAGCGCCGGTCTTAGATGCAAGATTGCAGAGGGATAGAGAGGAAGCCGAGCGCAGGCAGGCAGAGGAGAGGCTGCTTGTGGCTAATGAAAGACTGCAATATCTGCTTTCCTCCACCTCAGCCGTCATCTACACAGCAAAGGCGTCTGGTGATTACGGAGCCACCTTTATCAGTGAGAACGTCTCCAGAGTGGTTGGCCATGAACCGCAGAAATTCACAGAGGATTCAAGTTTCTGGTTCGATCATGTTCATCCTGAGGATCAGCCACGGATTTCAGAGGAGGTACCAAGACTATTTGAGCAGGACCTTCACAGCTATGAATATCGCTTTCGACGGAAAGACGGCCCATATGTCTGGATACGTGACGACATGAAGCTCGTTCGTGACAGCGATGGCAAGCCCTTAGAAATTGTGGGTTTCTGGGCGGACATCACTGAAAAGAGGGATATAGAAGCCAGACTCCGGAATGCGGAAAAGATGGAGGCTATTGGGACCTTGGCTGGTGGTATTGCCCATGACTTCAACAACCTGCTTATGGGCATACAGGGAAATGTCTCACTGATGAGTTTTGAGACGGAGCCCGAACATCCCCACTATGACATGCTAAAAACCATTGAGGGGCAGGTCAAAAGCGGAGCCAC
>SDBU01005884.1_pt1 | contig 14547 bp, 12 predicted proteins | sample 2277071 | NCBI WGS metagenome assembly SDBU01 (sample SAMN10397929, study PRJNA504765) | marine sediment metagenome | isolation source: marine sediment core GS08_GC12, 126 cmbsf | place: Arctic Ocean: Gakkel Ridge, Loki's castle | collected 2008
TGCGCGTTGAAGAGCTGACAGGCTCTGTCATCACAGAACGGGTCACCCGTAATCTGATAGAACACTGCCTGCAGAAGGTAGCCTCTCATCACAGGCGTCAGCCGAGGGTCGCCATAGGTCAGATACCGCTGGTCGGGCGCACCGTATGACTCCCGTGGTTGGATACCAAGTTGCCGGCCCAGGTAGTACTCCCTGGGTCTGGCTGGTCCCTCAATAAGTCCAGAAGTTGATATCAGCGACGGGAAGCCATAGACGGCAGCTCGCGCGTGGTAGCGCAGGTCTTTTTCGTCATAGGTGCCAAACAGTTGTTTTGTCAGAACGATATGATAGTGAGCGGCGCTCGCCTCATCAGGTGCCAGGAGCTCTGCAAAGATAGCCATCAAGAGGTGACCATCATATAGTATGCCGGCTGGCTTTCTCGCCCCTGTCCCCAGAAATCTGAGCTCAAAGTCTATCTCTCCAGGTAGAGGCTTGCGGTCATAATCACGCTGTTCAGGCTGTCGTACTCTTGCCCCAGCAAGCTTCCTGGCCAGCGCGCAAGTGCGCTCCCCATCGCTGCCTCTCAGCAGCCAATACTGCACAAAATCCTGGCGAACGTCAATGGTCGCTCCGGCGAGCTTATCTCTCAGGAACGCGGCCAGCTCTTCGGCACTTACCTGGGCTGGGTCCGTCCCCTCGTAAACGTGCACAAACGCCGGCGCCCTCAACCCACCTCACCTCAACGTTGCTGCTGCCCTAATATCTTCAGCACCAACTCGCCCGCCCTCTGTCCTGAAAGGAGCATGGCACCAAAGGTAGGCCCCATACGAGGCAGGCCGTAAACCGTGCTCACTGCCATGCCCGTAGCCACCAGACCCGGATGCACCTCGCCCGTATGCTCAACGATAAGGTCCTCGGAACGTTCCACCCACATGGCACCGTAGCCAGCAACCTGGATAAGACCCCTTTCCTCCAGCTTTCTTGCCACACAGGCCTCGTGGCCGGTGGCGTCTATCACGACCTTGGTTTCCAGGGCAACAGGGTCAACGCAGGTAATCTGCCTGGGCAGCGCCTGCACAGGAGTCCAGTTAATGACCACACCCGCCACCCGATTCTCTGCCCTGAGCACCACGTCCTCGAATACGGTCATGTTGGCGAACTTGACGCCGGCGTCACAGGCGGAGGCAATGAGCTTGGAACAGGCATGGGGACCGTCAGCCACGTAAAGGCCCCTCGCGCTCTCAGAATACGGAATGCCAAGCTCGTCCAGAACCTGCTCGGCCGGGGACCTGACAGTCACCTTGTTCATCAGGTAGCCGCCTATCCAAAAGCCGCCACCAAGGTAATTGTTGCGCTCGATAATGAAGGTCTTGACTCCCTCCCGCGCCAATAGTCGCCCCGCCATCAGTCCCGAGGGGCCTGCGCCCACGATGATGCAATCGCTCTCGACGTATTCTTCGAACTGGCGCGCAAACTCGGAGACAATGGCGCGGGTGACGTCTTTCTCACCAGCGGGTCCGAATATCTTCTGCACCACAGACTCACTCCTTTTCACTGAACGGTTACGACCTGCCCATCTCAAGAATGAGCCGCCCTAGCCCTGACCAGGCAGAGCTGGCTCCTGAAATTGGCAACGCTTCTGGCAGAGTTGCAATAGCCCTCGTCCTCTTACGCATCCCGGGTTCCAATCCTTCTGTACGCGGAGGGGACCACTCGCACACCCACTGCTTTAGCAGGGCATTTCAGATGTGATACATGCGGGCGAACGAACTCTTCTTGCGCTTCTTTCTTGCAGCCAGGTCCTGAAGCGCGGCGCCCCTGGGAAACCCAGGCGAAAGTTTCATCAAACACCTGCAAATGTTACTGTTCCTACAGGTTTACTAGAATTATCTTGCATCCCGCACTGTTTGTCAATAGAATTCAACTTCAGTCTGGCCTGACGATTGTGTGTGTTCTGCGAGCTGGCTCCTGCTTGGACCGTTGAGTATGATAGGAGACAGGCAATGGATTTATGGTGGGCTTACGTTTTGGTGGGGTTGGTTTGCGGCACGTTTAGCGCCACCTTCGGCGTTGGAAGTGGCATCATCCTGGTGCCGGCGCTGGTCCTGATTTTCAGCTTTCCACAAAAGGGGGCGCAAGGCATCTGTTTGGCCGCCATGGTGCCCATGGCACTGGCGGGCGCGCTGCGCTATAAGCTGAACCCCCGAATCGAAGTTGATATGCTTGCCGTGGGGCTTATCTCTGTCGGTGGTGTGGTGGGCGCCATGGTCGGTGCAAGCCTGGCAAGCTGGGCTCCGGGCGCAGTGCTGCGGAAGCTCTTCGCTATTATCATGATTGTGGCCGCCACCCGCATGCTGCTCACACCGCAAAGCGCTAAGAGATTGCAGAATGTGCAAGCCCATCCCCAGGCCGCCGTTGAGCAAGTCGTGCCGTCGCAAGTAAATGGGCAAGAAGTGCCGCCCGATTCCGCACCACGGAAAGGCGATAGCCATGAAGGGCCAGGTTAACGAGCGCTTGGGCAGGCACCTCTATGTGGTTGGCGGTCTCATACACACCACCACTCCAGGCCCACAGCTTATGTCTCCCTGAACAGGCCTTGCCGCACACCACCAGATTAGTGCCATCCTGCGTTTGTTATTCCGAGGGGAAGTGGAAAGGAAGAGCATGAGATGAAGGTCACGCTCACCTATTACGGACAACTGCGCCAGATTGCCGGGGTGGAATCGCAAAGCTCTGAGTATCCCCATCCCATCGGGCTTGGAGACCTCATTGCTGACCTCGGCAAGCGCTACGGCCCTGATTTTGGAAAAATCCTGTTCGACGAATCTAATCGCCTGCGACCCTCGGTGATTATTCTGCTGAACGATGCCTTGGTAGCTAGAGAACCCCTGCCCCTGCTCAAAGACGGGGACAAGGTGGTGCTGCTGCCGGCCATTGCTGGCGGTTAAGGGAATACCGCAGTACGCAGGAAAGGAGCATAGTGTGGTTGAACTGAGCGCCGAAGAGAAGGCTATCTATGAGTGGCAGATTGGGGTCCGCGACTTCGGAGAAGCAGGACAATGCAAGCTCAAAAACGCGCGGGCGCTGGTCTCGCGCTGCGGCGGGCTGGGCGGACCGGTAGCCCAGCAGTTGGCCGCCGCCGGCATAGGCAAACTGATACTGGCTCACGGCGGAAACGTTAAGCACAGCGACCTGAATCGCCAGATTCTGATGACCTACGACTGGTTGGGAAAGCCCCGGGTCGAGTCGGCTGCCCGACGTCTTAAGGAACTTAACCCCCGGCTCGAGGTGGAGGCAGTGGCTGAGAACGTGAGCGAGGAAAATGTCGCTGCCCTCGTTTCCAGAGCCGACATAGTCTTCGACTGCGCTCCCCTTTTCAATGAGCGCTTCCTCTTGAACCGGGAGTGTGTCAAGCAAGAGAAACCGCTGATCGAGTGCGCCATGTTCAGCCTGGAAGGACAGGTCACCACCATCATTCCCGGCCAGACGCCCTGTCTGGCCTGCGTCTATCCTGAGAGCCCCCCCGGCTGGAGACGGCAATTCCCGGTCTTCGGCGCCGTCGCTGCTTTAGCTGCGTCCATCGGTGTCATGGAAGGCATCAAGGTGTTGGCAGGCTTCGGTCAACTGCTTGCCGGTGAGATGCTCTACTACGACCTGAGACTGACGACCTTCCGCAAGCTGCCACTGGCCCGTCGGCCCGATTGTCCGGTCTGCGGGGACTTGTGATACCCAGCCTTTCGTTCAGCGGGAGCAGCCGCGGCCAGGCTGCCCTGTTGCAAGAGAAGTGGCGCCCCACCCTTACTACACTACTGCCCAAAATCAGCATCCTGAGCGTCAAGAGCAGCTCGCCTGTGGTGAGACTCAGGCCCAACCAGGGCCCCCCTTGTGCTGCGTGATACCCGTTCGTTGACCCTGTCCACTTCATCGGCACCAGGAGGAGCCTTTCTCCATATACCCACAGACCTTCGAACAGTTACCGACTGAGACCGACTTGATGACGACTTGACATAACCTCGGCCGCGCTTATAATCAGGTTCCTTATTATGTGCTTACCCGGATTGAATCGGCCGTCCCTGGAGCTATCTTGATCGGTACAGACATCTTAAGCACGGGAACGTTCATTGCCATCTTCATGATGTCGATTGTGCTGCACGAATATGCGCACGGCTGGATGGCAGCGAAGTGTGGCGATTTCACGGCGGCGGCAGCCGGCCGACTGACACTCAACCCCTTGAAACACATCGACCCCTTCATGTCGGTAATACTGCCACTACTCCTCTACTTTTCCAGCGGCGGGCTGTTCATCTTTGGAGCTGCCAAGCCGGTGCCCATTAACCCTTACCGTTTCCGCAATCTCATCAAGGGCTACCGACTGGTATCCATCGCCGGGGTAGCCACCAATGTGGTGATAGCAATTTCATTAAGCTTGCTGCTTAGAGTGCTATTGGCGACACGCCTTTATTCGGCGGAGTCCGTAGGAACTCTTGTCTTGATGCGGGGCATTTACTTCAATTTGCTGCTGGCGATTTTCAATATGGTGCCCATTCCACCCCTGGACGGCTCTCGTATGCTGCAAACGTTTCTGCCCAAAGAGCTCAGCGATGTTTTCGACCGTATAGGCATGTTCGGATTTTTCATCCTCTTGGGGCTGCTCATGGTGGGCGGCTTTTGGGCATGGATTCACCGCATAATATTATTTCTTATGAGCATACTCGTTGGGGGTTAGAGAGGCACGGGGATTAGAATAGATTAGCGAGAAAGGTTAGCACGCACATGGAAAAGGGACGCATTCTATCTGGGAACCGGCCCACCGGACAACTGCACTTGGGCAACCTCGTCGGCGCGTTGACCAACTGGGTGAAGCTGCAGGAGGAGTTCGAGTGCTTCTACATGGTGGCAGACTTCCATGCCCTCATGAGCGAATACGAGGATGCCAGTGGGATTGCCAAATATTCCAGGGAAATGGTGGCGGACTGGGTTGCCTGTGGGCTGGACCCTGAGCAGAGCACCCTTTTTGTCCAATCGCACATCCCCGCGCACGCGGAGCTGCACCTCATCTTTTCCACCATCACCGGCGTTCCCCGGCTGGAGCGGGTGCCCACCTACAAGGAGCAACTGCAGGAGGTAAAGGACCGCGACCTGACCACTTATGCCTTCCTGGGCTATCCCGTCCTGCAGGCGGCAGACATCCTCATCTACCGTGCCGATACCGTACCCGTGGGAGATGACCAGCTTCCCCATCTGGAACTCACCCGTGAGATTGCGCGCCGCTTCAACCGACTCTTTGGCAACGTCTTCCCTGAGCCGGTGGCGAAACTGACGCAAAGTTCCAGGCTCCTGGGCCTCGACCGCCGCAAGATGAGTAATAGTTACGACAATTTCATTGCCCTGGCGGACCCGCGTGAGGTGGTGCGCGAGAAGGTGCTTTCCATGGTCACCGACCCCCAGCGCAAGACCCTCAAAGACCCCGGCCGACCTGATTACTGCAACGTGCACAGCTACTATGAGGCCTTTGCGTCCGATGAGGCAGCGGATGTGGCCCGGAAGTGCCGCGCAGCACTCTGGGGATGCACGGAATGTAAAGCGCGGCTGGCAGAGAGATTGAACGTCTTTCTCGACCCCATCCGCGCCAAGCGCAGCGAACTGCTCCAAGACCCCGACCACATCAACCAGATACTGGACAAGGGCAGACGTCGCGCCTCCACAATCGCCGATGAAACCATGGAACTGGTGCACCAGGCGCTGGGATTCTAGAAGGCACAGGTATGGACTACCGGGTACAAGTGGATGCTTACAACGGTCCCCTGGACCTGTTGCTCTTTCTCGTCAAGAGGAGCGAAGTCGATATTTACGACATCCCCATTGCCCGCATCACCGAGCAGTATATGCAGTTTATGGAGCTTTTCCAGGAGATGGAAATCACTTTGGCTGGTGAGTTCATGGTGATGGCAGCGACGCTGATGGAGATTAAGTCCAGGATGCTGCTTCCCACTCACAAGCTCGAGCCTGACGAAGAGGAGGAAGACCCGAGGGCGGAACTGGTGCGCGAGCTGCTCGCCTATCGCCAGTTCAAGGAGGCGGGCGATGCGCTGGGCGACCTGGGTGCCCAGCAGCAGAAAAAGTTCCCCAGGCCTCCCACCGACATCCCCGATGACGCCCGGGCGGTGAGACCACTGGACGAGATCAGCATCTGGGAACTTCTCGCCTCCTTCAACAAGCTCATGGGGGAGACCCTGGGGAGGCTCCCCATGACCATCACCGGTGACGGAATCTCGGTGGAAGAATGTATGGAGGAACTGTGCCGCCGCCTGGCGGCGCAGGGACAGTTGGCTTTTTGGCAGGCCTTCGAACCTGCCGTCTCACGCCGATTGTTGGTCGGGTACTTCCTGGCCATCCTGGAGCTTTGTCGCAGGCAGCAAATCATTGCCCAACAGCCCGACCCCTTCGGCGAAATCTATCTGCGCCTCAGGCCTGGTGACGCTACCGAGGCCGCGGGCGAGGCCCAATCATGAAAGATTCGAAAGTAAATGCCTACCACGTGGCGGGGCCAGGACCTCGCGAGAGAGAGCAAAGGCAAAGTGGCACAGGCAAGTCCTTGGTGAAACCGCGGTGCCAAATTAGCTGTGCGGCAAACCATATGCAGGGGGATAGAACCATGCGGAAAGTGGCATTCATAATGATGGCAATGGTGTTGAGCCTTTGCCTACCCATTCACGGGGAAGAGCTGCCCAGATTGCCCTTCAAACTGGACACCGAATATCAATATGCCTTCACCTTCCAGGGACAGCCCATTGGCAGCCAATCCTTCAAGGTCTCGCAGGCTGAGCGCAACCAGAAACGGGTCTTCCTGCTGGAGGAAAAGCTTGAACTCGTGGGCAAGGAGTCAAAGCAGAGGAGAACTTCCACGCTGATACTCAACAAAGACTTGAGGCCCCTGGAATACCAGGCCTCCTTCGAGCTAGATGCGCCCAGTATGCCCATGCGTTCAGGCAAGTACGAGATGAGCTACAAATTTCTGCCCGGCAAGGTGGCGGTGGAAATATTCAAGGACGGTAAGCTTTACCAGGAGATGGATGCATATACCGACAAGGACATCTACTGCGTTGCCAACAACCATCTCAGCCAGTTCGCCTTGCTCATTGCCAGAGTCTTTCCTCTAACTAAAAAAGAAACTAAGGTGCGGGTTTTCCACATAGATAGCACCCGCACCCTCGATTTCAAACTGGAGAAGGGTGAAAAGACGCACCTGGTAATTGATGGCCGTGGTCACGAAGCCTATCAGTGTCGCTTCTGGCTGGATGGCGTTGAGATAGGCTACTTCTTCATTACTCCCGAAGGTCTGCTCTTACGGGATGTGGAAAAGAAAGGCGCGCTGATTATCCAGCTCCAACTCGTGGCGCGCAAATCCGGCACCGGGCAAGAATAGCTTTCCGAGCGGCCGCTTGACATACTCAGCCCTGAGGCATGGGACATGAACGACAGCGCCACAAGAGGAGCAATTTGGCAAGAACTGGAAGCCCAGAGACACACCATCACCGCCGGCTTCGTCAAGCTCCTGAGCTGGCGCTCCGTCACCCAGGAGGACGACAGCGCCACCGCCTGCGCCCACAACTTGCAGCACCAGATGAAGAACCTCGGTTTCCCCCATACCCGCGTGCTAAGAAGCAAGCATAACCCTGTAGTCGTTGCCCAAGTGCCGGGGCCACCAGGTGCGCCCACGGTAATCCTCTATGCCCACTATGACATCAAACCTGCAGACGAACAGGTCGGCTGGGGAAGCTTCCCCCCCTTCCAGCCTACCTTTGTCATCGGGCCGCCGGGGGACGACGCCAAGCGCATCAGCTTGGCGGAAATCGAGCAGCACCACACACAGGACCTTCGCCTGGTATGCCGCGGCGCTTCAGATGATAAGGTGGGCGTGTGGGCAGCGCTCCAGGCAGTGGCAACAATCCTTGATAGTGGCAACGAGCTGCCGGTAAGCGTCAAGTTTCTCTTCGAGGGTGACGAGGAGGCAGGTAGCCCCCCTCTGCAAGACTTTCTCGTGGAGAACAAAGACCTTTTGAAAGGGGATGTGGTCATCGTCCTGGACGGCGCTAAAGCTTCTGAAGGTCCGCGCATTTATCTGGGCGCCCGCGGGATATTGGCATTTGAGATGAAGCTCACCGGCGCTGCTCGCGACCTCCACAGTGGCACCTATGGCGACGTGGTCACCAACCCCGCGGAGAAGCTCGCCCGCTTCATCAGTTCCTGCCAGGATACCCGGGGTAAGGTCCTCATTGAAGGTTTCTACGACGCCGTCGCACCACCCAGCGCCCCACAGCGGGAAGCCATAGCGCGCCTGCCTTTCGACCAGGAAAGAATCATGAAAGATATCGGCGCCAGCGACGAGGATTGGGAGCTCTCCCCCGGCCGCTCCTACTACGAGGCCACCATGTTCTGGCCCACCTTCAACGTGGATGGCTTGCGCTCCGGCGCTGATAGCACCATCGTCCCCTCCGAGGCAACTGCCTGGCTGGACCTGCGCCTGGTGCCCAATCAGAGCTTCGACGACATCAAGAGTAAGGTGCTCAAGCACCTGACAAAACAAGGGCTTTCGCGCGAGGCAGTGACACACTTCTCAGGCTACGACCCCTACCAGTGCCCGCTGGAGAATCCTTACGCCCAGGCCACCATCCAGGCCATAAAGGACGTTTATGGCCAGGCCACTCTGGTGTATCCGTCATTGGGTGGAAGCGTACCCATCTCCCTTTTCCGCCGCGTGCTGGGCACCCACTCCATTATTGTGCCCCTGGCCAACCACGATTCTTTCGGCCACGGGCCTCGGGAGAACCTCTGCCTCGCTGACCTTGAGCTGGGCATCAAGACCGTTATCAGTATTCTCTATGCGCTCAAAAGTGTCTGTCAACCCGACGTTCGTTGATACAAGTGAGGAACAATAGTATGGACACCATCGAGATGCTTCGTGAACTCGTAATCCCCGCCCAGACCGATATGCTCCTCCTGGTGCTGGATGGCATAGGTGGCTTACCGCGGGAACCTGGTGGACCAACGGAACTGGAAGCTGCTCGAACTCCCAATCTGGACGAGTTGGCAAGGCTGTCAAGTTGTGGGCAGCTCGACCCCATTGCGCCCGGGATTACGCCCGGCAGCGGTCCTGCTCATCTATCGCTTTTCGGCTATGACCCTATCAAGTATCTCATCCCCCGCGGGGCGCTCTCTGCGGCAGGCATTGATTTTCCACTCCAGAAAAGTGACGTTGCCGCCCGCGCTAACTTCGCCACCATCGATGACGAAGGCAACATCACCGACCGCCGCGCCGGCCGCATCCCCACCGAACTCTGCGCCGAGCTTGCCGCGCTGCTGGAAGAGAAGGTCTCCATTCCTGATGTAAAGGTCTTCGTCAAGCCTGAGCGCGATCATCGCGCCGTCGTGGTCTTTCGCGGAACTGACCTCTCGCAGAACCTCCACGATACTGATCCGCAGGAAGTAGGCGTGCCTCCGCTCGCGCCCAAGCCTGTCTCTACAGACGTGAAGGCAAAGAGGGCTGCTGAGGTCGTAAGCGCTTTTCTGGAGCAGGTGCGGGAGATTCTTAAAGGCAAGCAGCCTGCCAACATGATGCTGCTTCGAGGCTTTGCCCATCCCCCCGACATCCCGGGCATGAACGAGCTTTATGGCATCAAGTGCGCGGCCATTGCCGTCTATCCCATGTATCGCGGATTAGCCAGGCTGGTGGGTATGGAGGCGCTGGACACAGGCGACAAGATTGAGGACGAGTTCGAGACCGCCGTCGCACACAAGGGCAAGTATGACTACTTCTTCGTCCACGTCAAGCCCACCGACAGCCGGGGCGAGGATGGTGACTTCGATGCCAAGGTTGCCGTCATTGAAGAGATTGACCAGGCAATTCCCAAACTGCTGGAGTTTGCGCCCGATGTGCTGGTGGTCACAGGCGACCACTCCACCCCTGCCAGGTGGGCAGCGCACTCCTGGCACCCGGTGCCTTTCATCCTCAAGTCAGAATACTGCCGCGTCGATGCGGTAACGGAGTTCTCGGAAAACGCCTGCGCTCGGGGCAACATGGGCCGACTGCCGGCCACGGCGCTGCTATCCTTGATGCTCGCCAATGCCAACCGCCTTGCCAAATTCGGCGCCTAGGCGCTTCAGGCCCGATGCAATCAGTCGCTTACGAGTCTGCTATACTGACCTGTAGGAGGAGACAATGTCCTTTGACTTTAACATTGAGGGTCGTCAGTACGAATACAAAGCGTGGACCCGGAATTCTACTACGCAGGACATTCTTCCACAAGAAGCGGACAAACAGTTCCAGGCCATTTCGCGTTTCGTCACTCGCGAATGGACGAAAGCTTCAGAGCACAAAGATGAAGGTCGGAAGACCTGGCTTTGGCGAGTTAAGGGATGTCTAGTAAAGTTATCTAACTCCCTCTTACAAGTATCGCGCATGAAGAGCCACTTAGGCCAATTGTTGAGCTACGCAGAGAGACTTGTTGCTGAACCCGAGACTCAAGGGCCTTGCCTTCTAGCCGTCGATGAGGACGAAATGACCTCTGACTTCGAGTCACTCCTACTGCACGGTCGAGCTACACTTGACAGACTAACATGGTTCGTTGCGGCCGAATATAGTCAAAAGTGCAACCGTTTTTCGAAGCTCGCGAACATTTTGGCTCAACAAGTGAAAACAGAGGAGCGTGCTCGAAAGGTACTTTCAATCATTCGTGACGCCTCGCCACTGGGCGGCATTCTCATAGACTTGGACAAGAAAACGTCGCTACGCGGCTTCGTCGCCCACTATGGGGCAGTGTCTGAGACCATGCAAAACTGCTTTGCCGTCTGGCATGTAGGACCTGATAGGATACTGATATGCGACTGCGAGTCACGAGGGCATCCCCTTCTCCACACAACGTGGCAACTCTCACAATATCTTCCGTTTGTTGTTCTAAACTCGCTTGCGCTTTTCGCCTCCGTCGAGACCCTTGCCTTGGAGAATTATCGACCGACCTGGACCAATCCCACGGTGATTGTCTCTGACTATATTGAGCCATCGGAGAAAGGACTCAAATTCAGTGTAGTCAGAATGTTACCCAACGGATTCCAAGTAAGCAGTCGCCACGTTCGAGCATCAATTTTCCAAAAGGCAATCCGCTTCGCTCCCAAGAATGGCACCCAGACGTAGAATCCGCAATACAATCAATACGTCACTGCTTCGAGGCCGAGGGTCTGGATGGTCTTCTGGCGCCAGGCGAGGGCTTCGGGCGCGCGCTTGAGGTCCACCGGGTTGTAATCGTCGGTGAGGACGATACCCGGAGCACTGCTGAAATCGATGCGCCGGTGCTTGAGGTTATACTGAAGCTCTGCTACACCTTCGCTGGCAGGAATGTCGAAAATCCAACGGCGGGAGATGGTGGGCTCCCTGGCGGAGGCGAAGTAGAATACCGGCTGCACACCCTTCTCATCGCTGGAAGCGTAAGCCCACACCGCCGGGAAGACCTCTTTCAAGGTCTTATACACCGAACCTGCCACCCACCCTTCGGGGTCGGTGATTAAGTTGATGGCAAGGATGCCTTCCGGGGTAAGTCGGCGTCTTACAGCCTGGAACATCTCTTCGGTAACCAGGTGAAAGGGAAGCACATCGGAGGAGTAGGCATCCAGGATGCAGAAGTCGAAGGTGTCGCCCGCATCCTCCACAAAGCGCCTGCCGTCCTGAATAACCACCGGTCCTGAATGGTCGAAGAACTGCCGCGCAATCTCCGCCATCTTGGGGTCAATCTCCACCGCCAAGGTCTCGATGCCGTGCAGCTTCAAGAGGCTGGGAAGCAGCCCCCCTGCCAAACCGATAATGAGCGCACGCTTGCCTGCGGGTGCCTCCACCAGGTAAGGAATGAGTTCCAGATAGTAGCCGTTGTCAGCCAGGAGGCGCGCCTTCTCCGGCGCATAATGCCCGTAAGGCATGCCTGTCTGCAATATGCCATCAGCCAAAAGCATGCGCTCGTCCACGGTCTCCAGCACCGTCAAGCGGCTGTAGGCGCTCTCGTCACGGTAGATGATGTCAAACGGATTCCCTGCGGGGTCCTTGAGGGATATGCGCAGGTTCCGCCTGAAGCCTCCGCCTATGAGACCGAGGGATACCAGGAGGACGAGGAGGAGGTATTTCGCGCCTTCTTCGAGTGCCAGGCCCACCGCACAGACGACAATGGCAAGTACCCCCACCAGCCTCACGGCCACAGGCGTTCCCAGCGCCGGTATGATGTAGAAGCTGACCCCCAGTGTGCCTGCGACGCTGCCCAGCGTTGATAGTGCATAGACCATGCCAGCGGTCCTGCCTGTGCTTTTCACTGCCCTGGTGAGCAGCCTGATGACGAAGGGTCCGGTCATACCCAAGAGCATCAAGGGAACAAAGAAAAGCAGTGTCGCACTTGCCAAGGCGCCGCCCCGCAAGCCCAATGCCCGGTAGCAAGGCAGCATCAATCCCCGCAAGTAAGGTAAAATCAACGTATAGACACCTGCCAACATCAGGAATAGGTAAAGCAGCCACGCCCTAGGCGAGCGGTCCGCAAGAGTACCACCGACAAAATACCCTACGGAGAGGGAAAGTAGCGTGACTGAGATGAGCGCCCCCCACACGTAAAGGCTGGAGCCGTAAACGCTCCCAATCACCCGGGTGCCCAGCACCTCCAGCGCCATCACCAGCCCACCCATGGTGACAGCCACCACAAACAGATAGAACCTTCTGATGCGCACAGTTCTCTCCCAATCCTTTATGTAATCGGTGGAGCCGTCGAGATGGTCCAGGCTAGTCCCCGGACACTTCGAGTCTCAAGACGCCTTCGTAGATGGCCAGCCAGAGCCCCCTGCCGTCGGCATCCTCACAGAGCACCCGGGGCTTGAAGACCCCTCTGAGGTAGGCAAAGCGCTCCTCGCCTCCGCCATTGGTGGCAGCGGCACGGCGGGAGAGGAAGTTCCCCTTCTTGGCAGTGAGCCAATCGTACTTCTTTGTACCTCCTCGGTGGGGAGCCTTCTCAGTCGATTCAGCTTCCCGCCAGGTATTGCCATCATACACAGCGAGGCCGTTGGATTCGACCATAGGTAACTGCTTCAAGTTGACAGGCAGAACGGTCTGTGCCGTTGTGCTCTTTACCCAGAGGCTGCCTTCGCTGTCCAGGGACAACTGGGTGACCTTTCGGTCCTTAAGGCAGGCGACAATGTTGCACTCGAGACTCTTCTTGTCCAATCGGCTGATGGTGCCTGCATCCCCTCCGACCCAGAGCGCGTTATCGCCGGCAACCGCAGCACTCACGTTCCAGTAGAACCGGGGCTGGTTCTCGACCACCTTCTGCCACTCGCCAGGAGCGCCAGCCTCGCAGGTGAGCGCTTCTTCGCTCAGCGCCCAGGCGCGGCCGTCGTGAACGCCCAGATGCAGCGCATGCCTTTGCCCCTCCGCAAAGACCACCCGCTTGCCATGGGATTCGGAAACCAGGAGCAGCTCGGGCTGCTCACCCTCAAGACCCACCTGTTTCGCCAGGTTCTTTATGCCCGCAACCCAGGGACTTCTGGGCGACTCCCGACGAGCGAGGATGCCAACGGAATGGCAGTGGCCCCCGTAGTACTCGAGCGGTTGCATGTCAAACATGCAATAGAGGGTGTGCCCTGTCACTGCCAAACCGATGATGGCCTTGGGCACCAAGCGGTCAAGATGGACAGCGCCCTTCTGTCCGAGCACGTAGCGTTTTTCGCCTGCCGGCAGCGGAGCACTAACACTCTCCCACCTATCTTCGGCAGTGAGATAGGTGTGGACGGCTAAGCCAGTTACGTTAGGCACCAGGCGCTTGCAGTGCATCATTCCCGGATGTGCTGAAAGCGTGACCAGTTTGTCGAAAAGGAGCGAGGCAACCACAAGCTTTCCTTGCTGGGTTTCCAGATACGTAATCTTGGTTACCGGAAGTCCGTTGATAGAGGTGAAGTTAGACCAGTTTCCGGTTGCCTTGCTGAAGCGGGAGAGCCCCCCACCAACGTATTTGGCATCGTCAGCGTCCGCATCAGGGTCGGTGGCTACCCACACGGCGCCATCGGTCACCGCAATGAGCTTATGTCTGCCTGCCCCCAGTCCATCCTCGCTGGTGTAGTGTTTAACGGCATCACTCGTATAGCAGGCGACCCCCTTGCTGGTCAGCACCCAGAGCTTATCGCCATCGGCTTCAATAGCCCAGGCATCGCTGGTGATTCGGTTCCAACCGGCTTTGCTTTCGCGCTGGATATCCGAGGGCATGCTGGCAAGCGTTCCCATAGAAAGCGCCCACACCTTGTCACCTGCCAGGGCCACCTCCTCTATCATGCTGCTGGTGGCAGATTTCCAGCGCAGCCACCAAAGGCCTTCCTTGAGTTTGGCGGCGAATTGGCGAGCTGTGGGAAGGGCAGGATGGGTGTGCCACTGTCCACTCTTGCGCTCCAAGACAAATGTGCCCGCATCAGCAACGACCCAGACGCGTGCTGGGCTGAGCAATACTTTGGCAATCTTGAATGACGGAAGCCCCTCATTGCGGAAGGCATTTTTGG
>SDBU01005885.1_pt1 | contig 14545 bp, 13 predicted proteins | sample 2277071 | NCBI WGS metagenome assembly SDBU01 (sample SAMN10397929, study PRJNA504765) | marine sediment metagenome | isolation source: marine sediment core GS08_GC12, 126 cmbsf | place: Arctic Ocean: Gakkel Ridge, Loki's castle | collected 2008
GTAATTAGTGAAACCAGGCTATAGGCTATAGGCTTAAAACAAAACTATCAACCAACAACCGATGATATGAAAAATTGAGACTTTATAGACGTAGCCCATGGCCCATAGCCCAACGCCCAGAGCCCATTTAGCAATGTTCTAATTTCCAATGGTCTAATACTCTAGATCAACTTTTAACCTTCAACTTTAAACTTTCAACTTACTCTGATATCGCCATATCAGCGGCACTCTTTTTACCAGCTTCCCCCTTGATAAAAAGGACGAATGCCATTGCGGGCCTCCTGCTTGCTTCGCTCATGGCAAACTGAATGCCCTCAAGGGTCCATCCCTCTGAAACCCACCTGTTCACAATTGTCTCAAGCTCTTCAGCAGTGACGATCTGCGTTTCCACCACTTTGTACTCAAGTCTCAAATCCCCTCCTCCTTGAGAGCACGGCTCATGAGGTCCCTGAGGGCCTTTCTTGGATCCTTGCCCTTGTAAAGGACCGAGTATACCTCTTCGGTTATAGGCATCTCAACTTTTTCACGTTTTGCAAGCCCCCGGGCAGACCGGGTCGTCCTGACTCCTTCAGCCACCATGGGGGTTGAGTCGGTGATCTCATCAAGAGTCTCACCTGAACCCAGGCCCAGACCCAGTGTCCGGTTCCTTGAAAGATCCCCGGTACAGGTCAGGACCAGATCACCCACACCTGCCAGCCCCTGGAAGGTTAAGGGATCGCCTCCCAAGGCCTGGCCCAGTCGGGCTATTTCAGCCAGCCCTCTCGTGATGAGGGCCGCCCTGGCATTATGGCCCAACTCCAGGCCATCGCAGATACCCACAGCTATGGCTATGACATTTTTCAATGCACCCGCAATCTCAACACCTACAACATCGCTGTTAGTGTACAGCCTGAGGGCATCAGAGTTGAGTATACCCTGTACCTTGCTCGCAATTTCTATGTTTTCGCTGGCCACAACTGATGCAGCGGGCAGACCTCTTGATATTTCCCTCGCAAAATTGGGCCCTGATAGCGTCACACGCCTTGCAAGGATACCTTCACCAATGGTATCTGCGAGAATACCTGATGACGTAAGCAGTGTCTTTTCCTCGATCCCCTTCGTGGCATTAACCACTATGGCATCAACCGGCAGGTATACGTGCGCCTGATTCCAGACCTCCCTTGAAACGTGGGACGGAACAACAGACAGTACCAGTTCTGCTCCCGTCAGACATTTCTCGAAACTGTTTGTAGGAACTATATTGGCTGGAAGCTCAACTCCGGGAAGATAAACATCATTTTCCTTTTTTTCCAACATCCTGTGGGCAAGGTCCTCTTCGTAAACCCAGAGAGTGACGGGCAGACCAAGACCGGCGCAGTGAACCGCCAGAGCAGTTCCCCAACTGCCGGCACCAAGGACTGCTATTCTGGATGGAGTAAAGTTCAAATCACACCCTGACAGATTGTCAGCCGAAAAAGATCTCGGCAATGGAGTAAAGCTCCGAGTCGACAGTTTTCAAATCAGCAACAGCTTCTTTGAGTGTAACTGAATCGATCTTGCCGTCTACAAGAGCCGCCATCATACCGAAATTTCCCACATGGACCAGATCGTGGGCCATTACACCGAACCTGGTTGCCAGAATCCGGTCGTGTGCCGTGGGTGAACCTCCTCGCTGAACATGTCCGAGGACCGTTACGCGCGTCTCAAAACTGGTCCTTTCTTCGATCTCTTTGGCCAGGAACTGGCCTATCCCGCCTAGCCGCACATGCCCGAAGGCATCTACTTCCTCGCTCTGAACGGCCAGACTTCCCTCATCATCGAGGTCAAACCTGGCTCCTTCAGCCACTACTACAATGGAGAAATTCTTGCCTCTGGAATGGCGTTTGAGGATAACATCGGCCACCTCATCCATGTTGAAGGGTCTTTCAGGAATAAGTATGAGGTCTGCGCCTCCGGCAAGTCCACTGTGCACAGCTATCCATCCGGTATGCCGCCCCATAACCTCGAGAACCATGACCCTGTCATGAGATTCTGCCGTAGTGTGGAGGCGGTCAATTGCTTCAGTTGCGATAGTCACGGCTGTGTCAAAGCCGAATGTATAATCGGTGCCCGAAAGATCGTTGTCGATAGTCTTGGGAACGCCCACAATCGGCAAGCCCATCTCGTACAGCTTCTGGGCAACACCCAGGGTGTCTTCACCCCCGACAACGATCAATGCATCCAGACCAAGGTAACCGAAGGTTTTTTCCACCTTTTCGGGACCCCCTTCTTCCTTGAAGGGATTTGTCCTGGATGTATGCAGAATTGTACCACCCTTGTGAAGAAGGCCTGTAACGGCTCTGAGGGTCAGCTCCTCATGCTCTCCAGTGATCATTCCCCTCCAGCCATGGAGTATCCCCACAATAGCGTCACCCTCCTGAATACCCTTTCTCGTAACTGCCCTGATCACTGCGTTCAGCCCTGGACAATCACCGCCACCCGTCAGAATCCCAACTCTCATATGGCCACCCTTCCAAAATAAGATAGAGAAAATTTGATGATTTCGTAAAAAGTCCTGAATGGACTTTTTACGACCCATCAAAAAATATGACTTCTAAAAAAGTATCAGAACCGCCCTTTCGCTGTCAAACTTCAAGACTGCGATTTTACTGATAAATAAGTTTTTTATTGGACTATAGGCGAATACATAACTTAATATGTCATTTTATTAAAGTACAGTAATCGGAAAAGTCAAAATCAGGCTTTTTCATTTACTCTCTAATGATGACTTCGTAAGAAGTCATCAACGCGCCCATTGGGGGCGCCCGAATCAATGACTTGCAACGCAAGTTGTTGATTCGTGAGGAAAGTGAAAATGACACTTTTCACTTTCCGAGGAGCAAAAAGCCGCGAATGGACTTTTTGCGACAATATCAACAATGAAAATTGGAAAACTCTACATAGTTGCCACACCCATAGGCAACCTGAAGGATATTTCAGCTCGAGCCAAAAAGACTCTGAGCACCGTCAGCATGATCGCAGCAGAGGACACCCGTCGGACAAAGAAGCTCCTGTCCGCTACAGGAATCAGCAAAAAGACTTTAAGTTACAGGGAGCAGGTAAGGGAAAAAGCTTCGGCACGGATAATCCGCGAACTGAAAGAAGGGGGGGATGTTGCCCTTGTAACAGATGCCGGCACCCCAGGGCTTTCAGATCCAGGGTATTTCCTCGTAAGAGAAGCCGCAAGAAAGGATATCACGGTAGTGCCCATACCCGGTCCGAGTGCACTGGCCGCAGCTATCAGCGCATCGGGGATGTCCCTTGACAGATTTGTCTTCGAGGGATTTTTGCCCACCCGTTCTTCCGCCAGACGCAGGAGGCTGGAAGAGCTGGGAGGCACAGGATATCCCCTGGCCATTTATGAATCTCCCCGAAGGCTCCTCGCCACCCTTTCGGATATCGAAGAGGCTATCGGCAACAGGTATGTGGTTGTGGCAAGGGAGCTTACAAAGATCCACGAGGAATTCATAAGGGGAAGCGTGAGGGAGGTAGCGGACAAGTTGATGAAAGGGGATATAAAGGGTGAGGTCACACTCCTCGTGGAGGGTGGCGATGCCAGACCCGTATCACTTGAACTTGATGAAGCTGTCAGCGAAATGAGAAGTGCCGGGCTTTCCGCGTCAAAAACAGCGTCGATACTTGCAGACCTGACGGGCGAACCCAGGCGAAAGATCTACGATATTGCCAAGGAAAAGAAAAGTAGCAAAGGAGGCAAGAGAGATGGATGAAAAACAGATTATGACGCTTATAGAGGAGTACATATCAGACGGGGAACTTTCCTGCGACGACGCCCACAAGATCTCCGAGGCCAACGGCATCGCCCTGTCCTTCATTGGGAAGATCTGCAATGAGGCTGATGTTAAGATCAAGATAACGAAATGTCTTCTTGGATGCTTTTAGTAAACCAGTATTCAGAATTCAGAAGTCAGAATTCAGGAGAAATCAGTAGAGACAAAAGCTCTTAACGCAGGGGGCCGCGGGGAGGGCTAGTCAGCCCTTACCGCAGAGGGCCGCAGGAAAAATTTGGGTTGGTTAATTAAATTCATCATCTTCTATAATGCCGATACTCCGTTACGTTCTTTTCTATACATGTTAGTAGCCCGCTCCTGCCTTCTGCCTCCTGCCTGTTTTAATTACCATCCGAAGGCCTGGATCAGAGATCTGAGAAGGGGTCAGATACGAGGCGCGACCAGAAGTGCAAGTTGTTTTATCGCCTTAGTATTCCCTGAAGGCGGTCAAGAACAGGTGAGATACAAGGCCGCAGGGAGGAGGAAACCGGAGGCGTATATGGGCACATACGCCGAGGATTTGCGACGACTGAGAACACAGTAGGTTGCCTGTTATTGGCCGCCTAACCCCACCAAGGCGTTTACGCCCTTCTTCGCCGGAAGCCGGCGATTATGCCGCAGCCAAGGAAAGTAGACACCAACGACGACCCCCCATAACTCAACAGCGGTAACGGCAAACCCACCACCGGTAGTATTCCCACCGTCATTGCTATATTGATGATCACCTGGAGAGCGTAGGCACAGGAAATACCAACGATAGTCAGAACTGCAAACCTGGATTTTTCCTGGTCATAATAGCTTATCAGCCACAGGGCGAGAAAAAACAGGAGTGAAAGAACAATTAACACCCCCACGAATCCGGATTCCTCGCCGATCACAGAGAAGATAAAATCGGTGTGCTGCTCCGGGATAAACCTCAGCTGCGACTGTGTACCCTGAAATAATCCCTTCCCGAACCATCCCCCGGATCCTATCGCTATCTTTGACTGGATGACGTGGTATCCGGTACCAAGAGGATCCCTCCCCGGATCCAAAAAGCTGAGTATCCTTTCCCGCTGGTAATCTTTCAGAGTGAGGAAGAAGAAGGGAGCGCTTGCTGCCACGCTACCTGCTATGAAGACAACCGTCCAGAGGTTGACGCCCACTATAAAGAAGACAGGTATGACCATCAACACCATGAACAACGCGGTACCAAGATCCGGCTGAAGAGCCACCGGCACCACATACGCAACCACCATGAGCATGGGTACCGCTATATCTTCCAATCCATATGGCGGTTTTTTCTTCCTGTTGTTAAAGAACCTCGCGATAGCAAGAATAAGGGCGATTTTCCCTATTTCAGAGGGTTGAAAAGACAACCCGCCGAAGTATAGCCACCGGTAAACTCCGTCACTTAACACCGCTGCAACGGCAAGACTGAGCAGGATAAAGAGCACCGTGAAATAGAAGGGGTATGCACTCCGCCTCAGAACTCTCCTGTCCATAAAAAAACCCACAAAGTAAGCGGCTATCGCAATGGCAAGCCAATAGGCCTGGCGATAGGGATTCGCCGCAAAGGCCGGAGTGCTGATGGTGGCGGACTTGATCACAAGGATTCCGATACTCGACAAAGCGAGCAATGTGCCGAGCATGATGAAGTCTATCTCCAATAGAGAGAAGTACCTCCTCAAAACGAACTCCCATCGCCAGATGACACGGCTTCCATCCGACCCTTCATCCCCTTATATTTCCAGAGAAACTGGGCAACAATAGGCAAAGCCGCCGATGAACCGTGCCCTCCATGCTCCACAATAACAGCCACCGCCACCTCCGGGTCATCGTAGGGAGCAAAGGCTGCGAACCACGCATGATCCCTGAGTTCCCAGGGGATCTCCTCTTCCTTTTTACCCCGCCATGCCTCAAGACGAACGACCTGGGCGGTACCTGTCTTGCCGGCAACGGCAAAATCCCTGAGACGCGCTCCTCGTCCTGTTCCCTTGTCGTTTTCCACAACTCCCACCAGCGCCTCAACGATACGGTTCCAGGCATCCTGGGACACTCCGGACCTCCGCTTGATCTCAAGAGTTTTCTCCTCCACTATCCTGCCCGTAACATCCTCTATCCTGTTAAGGACATGGGGCTCTAAAATAAGGCCCCTGTTCGCCACCGTCGAGTAAAGAGATACCATCTGTAACGGGGTGACAAGCACAAAACCCTGGCCGATGGAAGCTGACAGGGTCTCACCCGGGAACCAGGGTTCATGCTTTGTGCTTTCCTTCCATTCCCGAGTTGGTATCAGGCCCCCCAGTTCACCCGGGAGATCGATCCCCGTCGTCTTGCCCAGCCCCAGGTCGAAGGCCCAATTGGAGAGCGCGTCTATCCCGGTTCTCTCACCGGCCTGGTAGAAGTAGACATCACAGGATTCAACTATGCCTTTGAAAAGGTTAACTTTCCCGTGGCCGCCCAACTTCCAGTCCCTGTAGGTCCTGCGCCCGTAACGGTAGTAACCTGGGCAGAAGAGCTCTTCATCGGGATCAAGGGTTTTCTCCATGAGGGCTGCCGCAGCCGTGACAACTTTGAAGGTGGAGCCGGGGGGGTATACACCCTGAATAGCCCGGTTCTGGAGCGGATGGGACGGATCCTTAAGGATCTCTTTCCACCTCTGCCTGGAGATCCTCAGGGAGAATTCATTGGGGTCGAAGCTGGGCTGACTTACCATTGCCAGCATCCCGCCGGTCTTCACATCCATCACCACAGCAGCTCCCTGTTTGCCGGCTAGAGCTTCCTCGAGGATCTCCTGCATGCGGATGTCGATATTCAGAACAAGGTTGTGACCGGGGACAGGCTCGGTGATCCCAAGGACATTGATCTCCTTGCCTTGAGCATTGACCTCCACCTGCCGTCCTCCGTCCTTGCCTCTCAGAAAGTTATCGTAGATCTTTTCCAGGCCGATTTTTCCTACAATGTCTCCCATACTGGCTTCGCGATAGAGCCCTGAGGCCAACTGCTCCGGAGAAACCTCTCCCACATAACCCAGCGTGTGAGCAGCCACCCGTCCGAAGGGGTAATATCTGCGGGGAATTACTCTGAGGTTGGCCCCCGGGAATCGATCGCTTTCCGATTCTATCAGCGCTACTTCCGTGTCATCGAGGTTCTCGAAGATCCTGATGGCCCAGTAGGGTTCTTTCCGAACGCTTCCCGCAAGCCTGCTGACTGCTTCGTCCGGGTCGCGGGACAGATGCCTGGCAAGGGCCCTGAGTTCAGCTTCCCAGTCATCATCCATATCCTCAGGAACCACTACCAACGAGTAATTCGGAGAGCTGTCGGCCAGGATAATTCCGTTTCTGTCGGTGATGATACCTCTTGTAGCCAGCATTTCAACAAGCCTGATCCTGTTGTTATCAGCAAGTCTCTGATAATTGTCATACTGAAGTATCTGAAGCCGCCAGAAGTACAGGACCAGAAGGAGAAAAGAGACAGCAATAACACCTACCAGGATAACCAGCTTCTTTTCCATCCCCGGCAGGGGGATCTTTGGCTTGGGCATCACGGTAGTCAAGATCAGCTCTCCAGGTAGATCTCCTCTTCCCTTCTAATCCCAATCCTGATTTCCAGACGTTCCAGGGCTGAACTTCCGAGGAGAACAAAGATAGTGTTATTCACCAGGGCAAAAATGAATGTTGGTGACAAAAGATCGGGCGCTGGCAGGGCAAACAGGTAGAGAATGATCAGCTTCATGACAGTGGCGACGATAACCGCTCCAAAAACGGTGATCAGGCGGTTGGTCATGCTCCTGACGAAGAATTTTTCTTTCAGGAGACCGCCGCTAAAGCCGGCGACGATCTTCGCCATACCGTTAATTCCGAGGACACCCGCGGCCATCGCATCCTGTGAGTAGCCCATCACCAGGCCCACTATCATACCGGCCAGCTTCCCCCTTGTGATGGCAACATGCACTACAATTATCAGGGGTATATCGAAGGCGGCCGACAACCAGGCAGGTAAGACCGCTGGCAGTACTGTGGACTGAAACAGATGGGCAGTGAAAAACAGAATAACGAAATAAATAAGGTTCAGTGTCTGTCCTCCCCACCCTCACCGGTCAACACGATCACATCCTCCAGGCGACTCATGGAAACCGATGGAACGACCTGCGCATATTTGTAGAGACCGTAGCTTTTTTCAAGAATAACCGACACCTTCCCAACCTCGATCCCCCTGGGGAATATGTCCGCCAGACCGCTTGTTATTACAATATCACCCTCTGCTATTTCCTCTGTTCTGCCCACGAACTTCAAACGGCAGGTCCCGGAGTTCTCTCCTTCCAGGATCGCTCTGGACCTGGACCTGCTGATGAGCACTGGTATGCGGGAGGCCCTGTCAACAAGCAGCCGCACTACAGAGTTTCCCTTCGAGATCTCTATCACACGCCCCACAAGACCATCGGGTGCAACCACCGGCAATCCCATTCTGATACCGTCATCGGCACCCTTGTCCAATATTATCACTCTGGTCCAGGGATCAGGTGAATCACCGATAACTCCTGCGGTAATTCCCATGCGACCTGTTTCGGCCTGGTAGCGCAGAAAAACATCCAGCCTTCCCGCGCGGAAAAGCTGTTCGCGCAGGAATTGTGTCTCACCTCTCAACCTGTGAACCTCGTTCCTGAGCTCCTTATTCTCTGATCTTACTCCCATCAGGAAGATGTAGTCGTTCCACAAGCTCGATACAGACCTGAAAGAACTGTCAACTGCTGTCTGAAAGGGCGCGATGACGGTCATACCACCCCTCTTGAGGTAGCTCATGGCCGAGTAATCCTTTGTCTGATGGGATATAATCAGGAGTGAACTGAGAATAAAGAACGACAGAATAAGCCCATCCCTGTGGCGTTTAAGAAAATCACGCATGGGCTAACCATAGATTTTGCAACGTTATTCAACCTTAATAGGGTCGTAAAAAGTCCATCCATGGCTTTTTACTCTGAGGAAAATGACACATTTCTCTTTCCTCTCAAATCAATAACTTGCGATGCAAGTCATTGATTTGGGCGCCCCTCAACCTTAGTAACATTAACTGCATAAGTCATAGATAATGTATAACTGATTAGTTATTTATGTTCACCGGTCTGAGAATACAATCAAGGCTGATCGTGGAAATGCAAAGATTGTCCCATAAAACTCTGTGAGCTCGAGCTCCTGGAGTTTTAATCTTTGATGGCTATCCGCTTCAGAAGCTTAATTTCGTCCAGGGCAACACCGGCACCCTCCACTACACATGTAAGGGGATTTTCCGCCATTATGATGGGAAGCTCAGTTTCCTCCCTGAGCCGGATATCCATCCCCTTCAGCAGTGAGGCCCCGCCGGCCAGGACTATACCTTTATCTACAATGTCGGCAGCAAGTTCCGGGGGTGTCTTCTCAAGTGCCTCCCTTATGGCCGCTACGACCTGTCCAACAGGCTCTTCGAGTGCTTCGAAAATCTCCTTGTTGCTGATGTCAAGAGTTTTGGGGACACCTCCAATGAGGTCTCTCCCCTTTACTTCCATGGTTTCCACATCCTCGGGAGGATACGCCGACCCAATCGCTATTTTTACCTGTTCAGCCATCCTCTCACCGATCAGGAGACTGTACTTCTTCTTGAGGTAACTCACTACAGCCTCATCCATCTTATCGCCACCTACCCGGACGGAGATAGACAGGACGATATCGTGGAGCGAGATAACCGCCACCTCTGTAGTGCCGCCACCGATATCAACGATCATGTTGCCGGAGGGTTCCGAAATGGGAAGTCCCGCACCGATGGCCGCCGCCATCGGCTCTTGAATGAGATAAACTTCCCTGGCACCAGCTTCCTGGGCTGACTCACGGATCGCCCGCTTCTCAACCTGGGTGATCCCGGATGGAATGCCTATGATTATCCTGGGGCGCACAAGGGATTTGCGATTGTGTACTTTCTGAATAAAGTACCTGAGCATTGCTTCGGCAACTTCAAAGTCGGCAATGACACCATCCTTCATAGGGCGGATGGCTACGATGCTGCCTGGGGTTCGTCCCAACATCTGTTTGGCCTCACGGCCAACAGCCAGCACTTTGGAATCACCGCGGCCGTCCTTCTGAACTGCCACGACTGAAGGTTCATCGGTAATAATACCCTTTCCCTTCACATAGATGAGGGTGTTGGCTGTACCCAGATCGATCGCAAGGTCGTTCGAAATTAGTCCGAAGATGTTGTCAAAAAGCATCGTGTCCCTCTATTGTAAGATTTTTGCCCCTCATTTGCTCCACTAGTCCCTATCTCAGTACCTGCCCGAGACACACACCAAGTCCGGCAGAATGGGAGCATACCGCATAAACCAGATTAAATGCAACTTGTTAGAAACGCTCAAATCTTAACAAAGTAAACCCTACTTTTCAACGCTAACATTGCATAATCATTTCGAAATTCGAGATTGGAGATTCGAAATTCGATTTAATCCAGTTTAACGTTTCACGTTTCTAGTTTCACGTTAGGTCAATGTATATTTTTTCACTAGAAACTAGAAATTAGATATTACTAATTACCACCCTTGCATTCATAACACTAATCCTTATAATGGCTCGTCGACGTTTTATACTGTTGAAAGTTGATGCCTTCAAAAGAAGGCATCAACGCGCCCGAGCGTGGGCGCCCGAATCCATAACCTGCAACGTGAGTTATGGATTCGTGAGGGAAGGGAAAACGACGCTTTTCCCTGCCCGAGGAGCAAAAAGCCACTCATGGACTTTTTGCGACCCCATCATAGACACAACCGGAGGAACACATGCTTGAGTTGATGCGTAAGAAGGCAGGATCCTGGATGATGAAATTCGTTCTCTTCGGTATTGCCATAGTATTCGCCTTCTGGGGAGTAGGAGGTTATTCGGGTCAGAACACTAATACCATTCTCACCATCGACAAACTTAAAGTTCCCTATTCTGAATACCGGGATATTTACAATACTCTGCTCGAATCCTTCAGGCTTACCTACGGAAATCAGCTTAACTCTGAAGTTATAGATGCCCTGGATATCAAGGGACAGGCGGTGGAAACTCTTCTCGAGCGTTATCTCCTGCTGAAAGGGGCTCAGGATCTATCAGTAACTGCTACCGATCAGGAGGTCGCCACCACAATCGCTACAAATCCCTCGTTCTCACAGGATGGGATTTTCTCCCCTCAGCGTTACCAGGTCTTTCTGGACTACAACAGAATGACACATGAGGCCTACGAATTATCTGTTGCGAAAGATATAACAATTACAAAGATGATGGATCTGATCAGGCTTGCCGCTGTGGTTACCCCCCAGGAGGTGAATGATAACCTCCATCTACTCACCAGGAGGATATCCGTCCGGGTCCTTACCCTGGACGCCAATGCCTTTTTCCGCCAGCTGCCGCAGGCATCAGACGAAGAACTCCTGGATTATTACGACGAGCACCTGGAAGACTATCGCATCCCGGAAAAGTATACTCAGGCCGTAGTTGTAGTCGATCCAACCGATTATCGAGATGAGGTAGAGGTATCAGAGGAGGAGATAGAGGAAAATTACTGGGACCGTGAAGAGGAGTTCACCCTGGATGCTGCTTACAAGATCCAGAACCTGCTTTTCGCTTTTCCGGCTGAAGCCAGCGTGGAAAGCATAAGTGAGGTCCGGGAGAAAGCCGGGAGTGCTGCAGATCAGATCCGTGACGGTGAGATCACATTCTCAGATGCCGTCAATAAGTGGTCCGGGGGCAAGGATTCGGTCTTATTAACCAGTGAACTCCCGTTTATTGAAGAAAGCAACCTGGACCCGGCTATTGCAAGCGCGATCGGCTCCCTGGAAAAGGGAGAGGTCAGCGATCCGGTAGCTACTTCAAAAGGTTTTGAAGTTCTCATATTAGTAGAATCGAGACCGGAGAGGCTACAGCCACTTGAGGAAGTCCGAAATGAGATCGAGTCTCAAATAAGGGAAGGAAAGTCATCTGAATACGCATTTGACCTTGCGGACGATGTCCTTGCTCAGGCGGAAGCATCCGAAACGTCCCTGAGGGATGCGGCCCTTGCAAAAGATCTTAAAGTTATTCTCACGAAGCCCTTCTCCAGGGGTCAGGTTCCGCAGAACCAGGGTGTTCCGGTAGAGATTTTTGGAAGGGCTTTTGGAACTGAGGAGGAGGATCTGGGTGACATTTACGAAGATGGTGGCAGGCTCTATCTCTTCCAGACATTTGAGCGCGCGGAATCATATCTGCCGGAATTTGATGTCGTGAAAGATGAGGTTACAGGCGGATTCCTTGTAATGAAAGCGCTACAGAAGGCTGAAGACACAGGCGAAGAGCTCCTTGAACAGCTGAAAGTGGGAAGGTCACTGAGATCTCTGGCAGGGGAGATCGGTCTTGAGGTAACAACAACTCCGTTCTTCACCGTCGTAGACACCACTTTGCCGGGATTGATGGAGCCAATAAAGTTGATACGGAAAGCCTTCACCCTTAAAGGGGCTGGAGCCTCCTCGCTGGTGAGGGGCGACAGAGTGCACTATATTATAGTATTTAACGAGGAACAGCCTGCCGATGAGGAAACAGCCGCAGACCAGAGAAAATCTATCGAGGTGGCTGTCAGGTTCCAGAAAGAGCAGGATGTTTTTCTGGATTATATAGCGACAATGAAGTCTGAACTTGCGGATAAGATCGTCATAAATAAAGATATTATTTAACTAGTTTAAAGTTTCAGGTTCCAGGTTTTTTCACCACAGAGCTACCCTTCGGCAGGCTCAGGGTCCTGAGCAAACGTAAGTGCGTCGAAGGACAGAGAGCACAGAGGTACACGTATCGAAGTATCGGCGTGTCGGGGTATCGGGGTTTACTCCCCTCCCTTGACCACGCTGAGGCGTGGTGGGGCAGGGGGAGGGTGAATCACTGTTACTAGAAACTGGAAACCAGCCTTCGATAAACCAGGGCCCCGAGTCTCGCCGCGGGTGGGATCGAAGAGTGACTCTGTGGTTCAAAGAATCTTGAAACTTGAAACCTGGATCTTAGAACTAGGTCGATATTAATTCGAAAATCGCTTTAGTATCAGTATAGGACAGTATCTCTTCATCCCGGTTTATCTCGATCCTGAAGGTCTTCTTAATTTCATCTGATGCGCTCCGGAATCCTTCCTCAAGCTCTCGTCGTCTTCCTCCGCTCAATCCAACCCTGTCTGCCCACTCTCTGAAGGAGTGTACCCTGAAAAAAGTCTCTTTCCTGGTTAACTCAAATCCCGCACCATTAAAAAGTTCTCCCCACCTCCGGAGAGTGAGAGATCTTATATGGCTTGGATCCCTGATCTTTTCTATTCTGTTAAGGAAATCACCTGCCTCTTCCTCATCAGGAACCACACTGTCGATAATGATTAACCTTCCGCCGCGGGAAAGGACACGTCCGGCTTCCGCGAGAAACCCCGGAATATCCGCAAAATGGTGGCAGGCGATCCTGCAGGTAAGCAAGTCTACTGTCCTTTCCTTTATCGGGAGGTCATGAGACCTGGCTACCAGATAACTAACGTGATCCAGACCCAACCCGCCAAGGTGCTCTCTTGCTACCTCAAGCATCTCCAGCGTCAGATCAAGGGCAATACAGTGTGCCGAGAAGGGGGCAGCGGCACGCAGGGCAAAGCCTGCCCCGGTTGCCACATCCAGAGTGGCTGAAGGCAGGATGTCAGAAGCCGAGCTCCTAATTCGCTCCAGGTCAACACCAATGCTGTGGTCAGTACTCTCGAGGTATCTTCTCGCGCTCTTTGAAAAAGTCTTCCTGGGATCTTCAGTCATTCTGGTTCCAGTTATTGGTTGTTAGTTGTTGGCTAATAACTATCAACTAACAACCAACAACAATTAACTGTTAACACATAGCGCATCACGCGTTACACATCACGATCCGGGATTTTGGACCTTGGATCATTAAACCTGGGATATGGGTCCTGGGACCAGGGACTCGATACTCGCGTTATGCGGGATCAGCGCGGCATGGCCAATATTTCCCGGACAGAAAGATCCAGAAAGTTATTTTGATGAGCAGGTGATATCACACAGGCCGTATCGGCCCCTTTGCCCGTACCTGCTATAAAAAGAGCATCCTCTCCAGACAGCACCGCTCCGGCGTCAGCAGCCATGACAGCGATCTCGACGCACGTTTTTACACCCTGGGAGAACAATCGTAAAGTCGATGCTATCATCTCAAGGGGGTAGATGCCCTTGAACTGGTACCGGAAAGATCTTTCAGGACCGCTCAGGGCGTGGCAGCCGGTTACAAGACGGAAGCCTGACTCTTCAAGTTTTTTCCTCATTTCAGATCCCATCCGATCCTCGTTGGGCTTTGAAAACCCCACGTGATATGTTACCGCCACGAGAGCGCCTGAAAAACCGTTTTTATCAGCCTTATTTTTCACCAGCAGGGCTGTATCGCCTGTTGTAGTGGCAACAACCACGTGCCTGAGCTCAAGTTCGAGGGCTCTCTGAATCCCAATGGTGATCGTCTCATCAGTATTCTGGCTACCCGGCTCATTGAAATACCTGGCTTTGACTTCAGTCATTAAAATCTCCTAACCTCTCCGGCCACGCTTAGGCGTGGAGTCTGGCTGGTCTATGCCCAGGGTCCAACGACCAATGTCCAACGTCCAACGTGAGTCACATGATGCGTAACGCGTGATGTGTAATTAGTGAAACCAGGCTATAGGCTATAGGCTTAAAACAAAACTATCAACCAACAACCGATGATATGAAAAATTGAGAC
>SDBU01005886.1_pt1 | contig 14544 bp, 17 predicted proteins | sample 2277071 | NCBI WGS metagenome assembly SDBU01 (sample SAMN10397929, study PRJNA504765) | marine sediment metagenome | isolation source: marine sediment core GS08_GC12, 126 cmbsf | place: Arctic Ocean: Gakkel Ridge, Loki's castle | collected 2008
ATTGAGTCAGCAGAAGGCATGGAGATGGTGATACCAAGTAACAATACCAAAACGAAGACTAAGCTTATATGTCCGGGAGCTCTTGAAAAGGGTTTGCGCTTTGCTATCAGGGAAGGGGGCAGGACTGTAGGCGCCGGGGCCTTTGGTAATATTATAGAGTAATATGGCTAAGAAAACTGAAGCTAGGGTTATCATTCACCTCGCCTGCACCCAGTGCCAGGAGAGAACATATACAACTAGTAAGAACAGAAGGAATGACCCCGGGCGGCTGGAGCTCAGGAGGTATTGTCCCCGTTGTCGTGCGCACACACTCCACAGAGAGGCAAAGTAGCCCGGCTAGAGCCAAGAGATATTAGAGATGGCTTTTAATGATGAAAGCACCGACGAAAAAGAGACTTTCTATATCCAGGTTCATTGGTGAAATTGTCGCTGAACTGAAGAAGGTGACCTGGCTCTCCAGGCGAGAGGCGGTCTATTTGACAGGTTTGGTGCTTATTGTTGCCGCTGCGGTGGGTATTATTCTGGGAGCACTTGATTATGGCTTTAGCCTTCTCGTTGATAAGCTATTTATTGGTGGCTAGGCACTTGTTAGTTTCCAGGTCGGGCTGAAGGAACATGTATTTTGGGCTTTTCGCTTTCTAAGGAGATTTGTTGAGTGAGGTTGCTTGTGGCTGAGGACAGAAAAAATTGGTATGTGCTTCATGCCTACTCGGGATATGAAGAGCGGGTTAGAAAGAATCTTCTTGAGCGCATCAAGTCCATGGATGCTGCCGGGGATATCTCTCAGATAGTTATACCTACTGAAGAAGAGATTGAGGTTAAAAACGGGCAGCGGCGCCCGGTGACCAAGAAGATATTGCCCGGTTATATCCTGGTTCAGATGGTGATGAACGACCTGAGCTGGGCCATAGTGCGTAATACCCCTAGCGTCACCGGTTTCGTGGGCAGTGGCAATAGGCCGACGCCGCTGGAGGAGGAGGAAGTCAGTCGGATTATGAAACAGATGGAAGCTGAGGCGCCAAAGGTTAAGGTTGGCTTTCGTCAGGGACAGAGTGTGCGGGTGACTGATGGACCTTTTATTGATTTTATGGGGACGGTGGACGAGATAGATGCCGGCAAGGGTAAGGTCAAGGTGCTCCTGTCCCTATTTGGGCGAGAAACACCGGTTGAGCTTGACTTCCTGCAGGTGGAGAAGCTATGAGCGCAACTGTAATTATTATAATTATGTCTTTTGTAACATCTTTTATGGTGACCTTGGTTGCTTCGCTGGTTATGGAAGCTATTAAAAAAAGCAAAAATTATACCATACCTTGTCAAGTCAATATCCCCACAAACCATATTTAGTAAGGGAGACAGGTCTTGCCTCAAAAGTCATTCTGAGGAACGAAGTGACGAAGAATCTGTGGGTGGGGCTGGCGGTGCACAGCTCGTCCCCACCACCCCCAGACCCTTCGCTACGCTCAGGGTGACAAGGATAACGCTCAGGGTGACAAGGATACAATTCTTTTGGGGCAAAGCCAAGGGAGACATAAGTGGCTAAAAAAGTAAAAGCGGTTATAAAGTTGCAAATCCCGGCCGGGCAGGCTAATCCGGCGCCCCCGGTGGGGCCGGCTTTAGGCCAGCAGGGGATTAATATTATGGCTTTCTGCAAGGAGTATAATGAGCGTACTTCAAAGCAGGCTGGCTCCATTGTCCCGGTTGAGATAACTGTCTATCAAGATAGGTCTTTTACTTTCATTACCAAGACGCCGCCGACTACTGACCTACTAAAGAAAGCATTAGGGGTGGAGAAGGGCGCCGCTGCTGCCGGTCATGACCCTGAAATGGTGTTATCCAGGGGGAAGCTCCGTGAGATAGCCGAGCTCAAGGCTAAGGACCTTAACACCATTAGCCTTGAGGCGGCGGAGCGGATTGTTGCCGGCACCGCTCGCAGTATGGGGATTGGGGTAGAAGTAAGCGATGACAAAAAATAGTAAAGGCTATCAAGAAGTGGTTAAACTGCTGGACAGGACTCTAGCTTATTCGCCCGGGGAGGCGATTGAGCTGGTAAAGAAGACAGCTCGTGCCCGATTTGATGAGACGGTTGAGCTTCACCTTCGGATGGGTGTTGACCCGCGAAATGCCAGCCAGCAGGTGCGCGGGGTTGCCCGGCTGCCACACGGTCTGGGGAAGAAAATACGCGTTTTAGTTTTTGCCCAAGGTGAGGCACAGATGATGGCTCAAGATGCCGGGGCCGACTTTGTTGGTGGGGATGAGCTGGTTAAGAAGATAGAGGCTGGGTGGCTGGACTTTGATACTGCTATAGCTACTCCTGACATGATGGGTAGGGTGGGCAAGCTGGGTAAGATTCTGGGCAGGAAGGGACTGATGCCCAACCCGAAGTCAGGGACGGTTGTAGTGGCGGCTGACCTGGCCAGGGTAATAGAGGATGCCGGCAAGGGACGGGTGGAATTTAAGCTGGACAAGACGGCTATCATTCATGTAGCCTTGGGTAAGGTTAGCTTTGAGGATGATAAGTTAATGGCAAACCTGGCAGCAGTGGTTGAGGCGGTGATGAAGGCTAAGCCCGGTAGTGCCAAGGGTCAGTATGTCAGGAGTGCCTTTATAACCACTACTATGGGACCTGGCATCAAGCTTGACCTTAAAACAACCCTATCTTTAATTGGTGCTTGATAAATAATTTAATAATTTCTTTAACAGAGTATTATCCTGAGACAGTAGGTGCCGGTTTAGGCTTAATTGTCTGCCTGCCGAGGAAAAAGGACCTTTTTAAGACCAGTCTGGGTCAAAAGTCCTTGTGCGGTGGGCGCAAGGGCTTAATTTTTTGAAGTTATGTTTGGCGGCGCTCAGCCCGATTATTAGGGGAAGAGGGGGCGAGGCTTTGCCCTAGAGGGCTCAAGCCCGAAGGGTTGATAAATAAATTTATTAAGCGGCTTGGAGGCAGCCAGGAGGTGATAAAGGATGTCTAGAGAAAAGAAGGTAAAGATTGTTAGTGAGCTCGAGGAGGCTATTACTAACTGTAATGTAGCTGTTTTGACCGACTATCGGGGACTGTCGGCTTCTGAACTAACCGGCTTGCGGCGTAAGTTGAGGGAGTCGGGTGTTGAGTATAGGGTAGTCAAAAATACTCTGGCTCGTTTTGCCGCCAAAGGAGCAGGCAAGGGTTTTCTAACCGGCTCCTTTGACGGCCCGGTAGCGATTGCTTTTGGCTATAGCGACATAACCGGGCCAGCCAAGGCTCTACTTGACTATATCAATAGCTCAAAATCAACCCTCTCTATTAAGGGTGGCTTTCTAGGTGATAGGCTTCTTACTCCGGATGATGTAACCACTCTTTCTAAACTACCTCAAAGAGAGGTACTACTATCTCAGGTCCTGGCCGGGATGCAGAGTCCGGTCGTTTCTTTACTAAACCTCCTTAATAGCCCATTAAGGGGTTTTATGGGTTTGTTACAAGCGAGAATTAAACAATTGGAGGGAGGATAAAATGCCCGAGAAAAAAGAAGAGCCGGCTAAAGAAACCGGTGAGGTGACTGCTAAGGAGAAGCGACAGTCGCCAGCAAAGCAGGCAGCAGCTAAACCTGAGGTAGCTCAAGAAGCTAAAAAGGGGGCCAAAAAGACAATGGTCATTGAGGAGATAATGGCCACTCTCAAAGGAATGACTGTGCTTGAGCTGTCTCAGTTGGTAAAGGCGCTGGAAGCTGAGTTTGGTATCAGCGCTGCTGCCCCGGTAGCAGCAGTTGGGGCGGCACCGGCTGAAAGCTTGGCAGCTCCGGTGGCTGAAGAGGAGAAGACAGAGTTTGACGTGGTTCTAAAAGAGATAGGCGCTAATAAGATTAATGTTATTAGGGCGGTGCGTGAGTTGACCACCCTGGGCTTAAAGGAGTCCAAGGATTAGTAGAGGCGGCTCCCAAGGTGGTAAAAGAAGCGGTTACTAAAGATGAGGCAGCGGCGGCTAAAGCCAAACTGGAAGCGGCTGGAGCTACCGCCGAGATTACGTAAACTCGGTCTACTTGAAAGAAGCACCCGAAAGCTATATAGTTATCACTTAAGGGATACCCCGTTAGGGGGAAGATTAGCTATGCCACAGACGGACCTGTTGATACTAATGGTGATGGGTGGCCTGTTTATTCTCCTTGGTCTCGGGGCGATTTTTTGGGACAAAAGTGAGCAGAAAAGCTATTATGATGCTATCGCTACTCGGGGAGATGTGCGGGAGTATATGGAGCATTCCCCCCAGCGCCCCGAACTCGGTGCCTTAAAGATAGGCGGACGGATAGCCATTATTGTTGGCTTGGTTTTACTTATTATGGGTGGTGTCTTCTGGCTCTGGGGTTGAAGAGCAGAGACGGTAGTTATGGATTGGGCGCCGGACCCTTGGATATCTCCCAGATATCCAGTCGAGTGGGTAATATCATTCCGCTGGAGATAACCATCTTCATTGCCTCGTCAATCGGGATATTGGTGCGCATAAGCTTGTCTTCAGTGACTATTACAAGGTAGCCCGAAGTGGGCAAGGGCGCCGTGGGCACATATACGATGAACAGTTTTTTGCCCGATTTATCGGTTAGTTCACTGGTGATAAAGGCGATGGTCTGCATACCCTCCCTGGGAAATTCTACAAATACCACCTCCCTGAAGGCGGCCTTGCTTGCCCCCATCCCGGAGAGTCCCTCAACAACCTGTTTGGCGCCGGTATATATCTGCCGGAATACGGGCACCCTGCCCAGCAGTGACTCACCGAAGCGGATTAGCCTGCCGCCAACAAAATTGCTGGCGATGACCCCGGTGATGAATATTAAGACTATAGCTAAGCCGAAGCCCAGCCCCGGGATTGGATAACCGAGTCTGCCCTCGATTATTGGCTGCAGAATGTTATCAATGCTGGTAAAGAGCCAGGCAAAAACGGCTATGGCGGCACCGAGGGGCACGACAACTAAAATGCCGGCCAGAAAGTGCTTCCTTAAGGTCCTTATCAGCCGGTGCCGGAACGGCTCACCCTTTTTCTTCATTACCCTTCCCCTCCTGATTACTTTACATAAGGTTCTATTTGATGGAGCTATTAGCCATTTTTAAGGTTAGTCGGAAGTTGACGAAGGTGGTGTAGCCCCCTCACTATCTGTTATCGCTCATCTCCTTCTGTCATTTTGCTGTCCATTTCTTTCCCCGCTGTCCGTTTAACTTAACATAACTCTAAAAACAACTCAAAGCTAATCACGAAGGAGTTGTTTCCCTATTTCAATAATATCGTTTTGTCTCCCCAATCGTTTTACCTAAACCATCCGTCTCGGCCGGTACTGGATGGCTTCGGCTATATGATGAGCTTTAATTATATCACTATTATCCAGGTCGGCGATGGTTCGGGCTAACTTTAAGATGCGATGGAAAGCACGGGCGGAGAGATAGAGCTGCTTCATCGCCGCCTTAAGCAGACTCTGGGCAGATGGCTCTACCCGGCAGAATTCTCTGACCTCGGTTGGTGTCATCTCAGCGTTTGAGGCTAGTTTGTTTTTAGAAAAGCGTTTAAGTTGCAGGGAGCGGGCGGTGGCAATCCTGGCTTGCACCTTCTCTGATAGTTCACCCAACCGGTCATCAGACAGCTTCTCATAGTCAACATGGGGGACTTCAACAAATATATCAACCCGGTCAATAAATGGGCCGCTGATGCGCTTCTGATAGCGTGCCACCAGGCCGAGAGGGCAGGTGCATTGCCGGAAAGGGTCACCATAGTAGCCGCAGGGGCAGGGGTTCATTGCCCCTACCAGCATAAAGTTAGCCGGGAAGGTGACGCTCCCCCTAGCCCGGCTGATAGTGACCAGTTTATCTTCCAGGGGTTGACGCAATACCTCAAGCGAGGAATGTCCAAATTCAGGAAGCTCATCAAGGAACAAGACCCCGCGGTGGCTGAGGCTTATCTCGCCCGGCTTTGGCCAGTGCCCACCACCGACCAGACCGGCATTGGAGATGGTGTAGTGGGGAGAACGAAAAGGTCGCTGCCTGATAAGAGGGGTATCTGCTGGCAGTAGACCGGTGACACTATAAATCTTGGTAACCTCCAGGGACTCCTCATTGGTCATGGGCGGCAGTATTGCCGACAGTGCGCGCGCCAGCAGTGTTTTACCACTACCCGGCGGGCCACACATTATTATGTTGTGTCCGCCAGCGGCAGCTACCTCTAAAGCGCGCTTGGCATGCTCCTGCCCTTTAATGTAAGCCAGGTCAGCAGCTCCTTGGGCAGGAGGTATATATTCCTGGGCTCTATCTGTCTTATACTCAGGGGGTGGTATTTCTCCACGAAGATAGCTAACCAACTGGGCCAGTGAGGTAAAGGGAAGAATCTTAACGCCTTCTATTAAGGAGGCCTCTTTGGCATCGGTCTCAGGTACAATGACGCTAGCAGACCCTTCCTGGTGAGCCAGGGCAACCATAGGTAAGATACCATTGGTATGGCGTAGGCTGCCATCCAGGGAAAGCTCGCCAAGGAGCAGGGCACCAGAGACATCAGCATATACCTGCTCTGAAGCCAGGAGAATACCAACGGCAATGGGCAAATCATAGGCCGGACCAGCTTTCTTTAAGTCGGCCGGGGCTAGATTTACGACAATACGCTTCATTGGGAAGGTGAAGCCGGAGTTTCGGATAGCAGAGCGAACTCGCTCTCTGGCTTCTTGGACAGCGGCATCGGGCAAGCCGACAATGATAAACAAAGGCAAACCCGGGGAGATATCTACCTCAACCTCAACAATAGCCCCTTCCAGACCGACTATGGCGCAGCTTTTTACCTTGGCTAGCATGAAGTTTCCTTGCCACTATGTTAGCGTGAAGCCTTGAGGGTGTCAATTGTGGTAAGCAGTGGCTTGCTGATGAGTTTGGATATTGCATTTTGGGGTGAGTTATGATATACTCATTATCAATAAGAGAAGTAGTAAGTAGCGAAGTGGGCTAAGTCCCACTTTTTTGTTGTAAGATTAAAGTTGGAGGTCTAGTTAAGGGATGAAGAGCGAGTTTCTGCTTGCCATAACTCAACTGGCGGCGGAGAAGAACCTGTCCAAAGAGGTGGTGCTTGGCGCGGTAGAGGCGGCGCTGGTATCGGCTTACCGTAAGGATAGCTTTGCCCCTAACCAGAACATTGAGGCTAAGATTGACCCTACTAGCGGTAAGGTTCAGGTATGGGCGGAGAAGGAGGTGGTTGAGCAACCCCGAGATACACGCTGTGAAATATCACTGGCTGAGGCACGTAAAATTAAACCGGAGGTAGAGATTGGTGATGCTGTTCTGGTAGAAGCTACGCCGCGTAACGCCGGGCGTATTGCTGCTCAGACGGCAAAACAGGTTATCCTGCAGCGTCTTCATGAGGCAGAGTATAGCGCCATTTATGAGGAATATGCGGGCAAGGCAGGTGATATTGTCAGCGGTGTGGTGCGGCGCATTGAGCCCAGGCAGATATTTATTGATATTGGTAGAGCCGAAGCGGTGATGCCGCAACCTGAGCAGGCGCCCAATGAGATGTACCGCGTAGGTCAAAGGCTTAAAGTCTATCTTCTGGAGGTGTCTCAGTCAGAAAGAGGGCCTCTGCTGGTGGTATCACGTTCCCACCCAGGTCTACTTCGTCGGCTTTTTGAGTTGGAGGTACCCGAGGTTTTTAACGGCACCGTGGAGATAAAAGCAGTGGCTCGTGAAGCCGGCTACCGCAGTAAGGTAGCTGTGGCAGCACGTCAGGAGAGAATTGACCCGGTTGGTTGCTGTGTTGGGCTTCGTGGTATCAGGATACAGAACATTGCCAGCGAGTTAAATGGAGAAAAGATTGATGTCATTAGCTGGAGTTCGGATGTGGCAACCTTTATTGCTAAGGCCCTTAGCCCGGCCCGGGTGGTAAGTGTTAAGCTTAGTGAGGCGGCAGAGACAGCTACCGTGGTTATTCCTGACCGACAGCTCTCCTTGGCTATTGGCAAAGAAGGGCAGAATGTCAGGCTTGCAGTAAAGCTCACCGGATGGCGAATTGACATTATAAGTGCCTCGGAAGCTGAGGCAAAGAAGGCGGAAGCTGTCGAGGTGGGAGAGGCTACCGCAGTTGGTGAGGGGCTTCTGGAGGAAGCCCTGGAAATCGTGGAGCCAAGTTTAGTATCGGTAGAAGCCGCTATTTCTGGGGTAGTGCCAGAAACAACCAAAAAACCGCAAGTCCGTTTTGCTGAGGATATCTTGAAGCCGGGCTTGCCCAAATCTAGTGACCCATCAAAGGAGAAAAAGAAGAAAAAGAAAGCCGCTCGGGGCAAAGACAGTGCTGAGGATGGTATCAAACTGAAAAAACAGCGTCGAGGGCTAGGAATTGAAGGGGATGGAGAAGACGACGACGAGTACTACTAATAAGCATATACCGCAGCGGACCTGTGTTGCTTGCCGCCAAGTGAAGGCTAAGCGGCAGTTAATCCGCTTGGTGGCTCTTCCCGGCGGGGGTATAGAGGTTGATACTGACAGCAGGAAAGCCGGGCGTGGTGCTTATATGTGCCCGACACTTAAGTGCTGGCAGACCGGGCTGGTGGCTGGCCGGCTGGAGTATACTCTACGAACGAGCCTTACCCGGGAGAATCGGGAACGGCTTATTGAATTTGGCAAAAAACTTGATAGGGAGTTAGTTAGTGGCCGAGGTAAGTAAAAAGGCTAATATCACTGAACCGGAAGACCAAGAAGCTGGCGAAGGTTCTCCCTCTGCGGAGATGGCCTCACTTGAGATTCCTGGTGTCTTAAGTGTCAGGCAGTTAGCCGACCTGCTCAAGGTTAGCGCCATTGCCGTTATCAAACAGCTGGTGAGAAATGGCATCATGGCTAATATTAACCAGGTCATTGACTACGAAGCGGCGGCGGCGGTCGCTAGTGTCTTTGGTTATGAAGCTCATCGGCAACCCGGTACAACTAGAAGCTCTGTTAGTGTTGTTGGTGAGATTAAGAGACAGCAACGCCGGGATGAAGAGTTGGGGAATCTGCAGCCACGGCCGCCGGTAGTTACCATCATGGGGCATGTTGACCACGGGAAGACCAGACTTCTTGATGCTATCAGGCAGTCTAATGTAATGGATACCGAGGTCGGCAGCATTACCCAGCACATCGGTGCCTATCAGGTAGAGGTGGATGGACAAAGGATTACTTTCTTGGATACCCCGGGGCACGAAGCTTTTACTGCCATGCGAGCTCGTGGTGCCCAGGCAACCGACATCATTGTTCTGGTGGTGGCGGCTGATGACGGGGTGATGCCACAGACTTTAGAAGCCTTGGACCATGCCCGGGCGGCTGGGGTGCCGATTGTGGTGGCCATCAATAAGGTTGATAAGCCAGACGCCAATCCGGAGAGGGTTAAGCAACAGCTGGCTGATGCCGGTTTGGTTGTTGAGGGGTGGGGAGGCGATACCGTTTGTGTTCTGACTTCAGCCAAAACTAAAGAAGGCATTCCCGTCTTGCTGGAGAACCTTCTGCTGGTAGCTGAGTTGGAGGAACTAAGGGCAGACCCTTCTCAAGCAGCAACCGGAGTGGTTGTTGAGGCTAAACTGGACAGGACCAAGGGGCCACTGGCTACGGTGCTAGTTCATAATGGCGACTTGAGGGTTGGGGACGCGGTAGTAGTTGGTACCGCCTGGGGTAGGGTTAAGGCAATGTTTAATGATTCCGGCAGGCGGCTCAGGAAGGGCAGACCATCTACCCCTGTTGTCGTCCTTGGTTTGCACAGTGTGCCGAAAGCAGGGGACACTCTGACCGTAGTGGCTGATGAGCGCCAGGCACGGGCTTTGGTAGAGAAACACCTCAAGGAGACACAGTTAGCCAGAAAAGCGGTTACTCTTGCCAGTTTCTCCGACCAGATAAGCTCGGGATGGGTAAAGGAGCTTAACATTATCCTTAAGGCTGATGTCCAGGGTAGTATTGAACCGATAAGGAGCTCCCTGGAGCGGTTAGCAGTAGGTGAGGTCAAGGTTAGGATTATCCATAGCGGTAGCGGCAGTGTTACTGAGAGTGATGTCATGCTGGCCATTGCTTCCAGGGGTCTTATTATCACTTTTAATACCGGCGTTGAGTCCGGGGCCAAGCGGATAGCCGAAACGGAGGGCATAGACATCCGCCACTATGACGTGATTTATGATTTGGTTGGTGATGTAGAAAAGGCACTTAAAGGTATGCTGGAGCCGGTCTATGTTGAGGTTACCGAAGGGTGGGCAGAAGTAAGGGCTATCTTTGGCGCTGGTAAAAGGGTGAAGGTGGCCGGTGTCTATATCACCGAAGGTAAAGCAAGTCGGGATGTGTCGGTTAGAGTCCGACGTGAAGATAAAGTGGTGTTTGAGTCTTCCGTTAGCAGTCTGCGGCGCTTTAAGGACAATGTTACTGAAGTGGCCACAGGTTATGAGTGTGGCGTCGGCATCAAAGATTTTACTGACTTTAAAGTTGGTGACATTTTAGAGTTTTATAGAATGGAAAAGACTGGCTAGGAGGAAGTTATGACACGTCGTATTGAGCGGGTGAACCACCTCATTCGCCAGGAAATTAGCGAGTTACTGCTCAGCCAGGTAAAGGACCCAAGGCTTGACAGTTTTGTTACTATCATTGAGGTTACCACCTCACCTGACCTGAGGTATGCCAAGGTCTTTGTTAGTTGTATCGGTAGTGAAGAAAAGAAGGAAGCGACACTGCGTGTATTGACTGCTGCTTCAGGGTTTTTTCGTGGTGAGTTGGCTAAGCGTTTGAGGTTGCGGCGTGTTCCCGAACTTGACTTTCAGTGGGATGATTCAATTGAGCGGGGGGCTCATATCCTGGAGCTGATTGACCGGGTTAGTGAGGTTGAAAACAGAGGCTAGCTATGGATGGCATACTAAACATCAATAAGCCGCGAGGCAAGACTTCTTTTAGCATTGTGGCTCAGGTCAAGCGGCTGAGTGGAGAGCGTCGTGTTGGACATGCCGGCACCCTTGACCCGGAGGCTAGCGGCGTTTTACCAGTCTGCCTTGGTCAGGGAACAAGGGTTATTGAGTTTCTGCTGGGCTGGAGCAAGGTGTATAGAGCTGAGATTTCCCTGGGGGTGACTACGGATACCTATGATGCTACCGGTAAAATTATTCGGCAGGCAGACCCCTCCCGGATTAGTCAGCGGCAATTTGAGACGGCACTTGGCTCTTTCGGCGGTTTAATATCTCAGATGCCACCGATGTATAGCGCTCTGAAGTATCACGGCCAGAGACTTTATGAGTTAGCCCGAGCCGGCGTCACAGTTAACCGGGAAAGCAGGCAGGTCAAAGTCTACCAGCTTACGCTAATAGACTTTAAACCGCCGCTGGTGACCGTTGAGGTAGAATGTGGCCGGGGTACCTATATCCGCTCACTGGCTCATGATTTAGGTGAGCTTTTGGGCTGTGGTGCTCATCTGAAGAGCCTGGTTCGTTCAAGGTATGGACCTTTTGATATAGCGGACGCCGTTTCACTTTCACAACTTGAGGATGCTTTTAGCTATAACCACTGGCAGGACATGGTCTATCCGATGGATACTGTGCTGTCACATTGGACGGCTGTGGTCGTTAGTGAGCAGCAGGAGCCGGTGCTAAAGAATGGAGGCCCCCTGGTTCTGGAGGATGGTCCAGATGGGGCTGGCGCTGAAGGGCGGTGCCGTGCCTATAGCCGCGATGGCTGTTTTTTAGCTGTGCTGCGCTTTAATCCTGAAAGCGGGCAGTGGCGGCCGGAGAAGGTCTTTGTCTAGCCTGTTTATAGTCGGCAGAGCGCCTCAGGCTCTTGACAACTTGCTTATAAAATAGCTATAGTTCATAGCTTGGGTGGTCTTTAGGAGGAAATGGGGTTTGTTTGACTTTTATAAAGGAGGGAGGTTAAGAATTGGATAGTATAAATGTAGCCATAATAGGGGTGGGTAACTGTAGCTCAGCACTGGTTCAGGGTGTTACTTACTATAAGAAGGCCAAAGAGACTGAATTCGTCCCTGGTCTTATGCATGTAAGCCTTGGAGGGTACCATATAAGTGACATCAACTTTGTCGCCGCCTTTGATATTGATAAGAATAAGGTGGGCAAAGACCTGGCCGAGGCGGTTTTTACACCACCCAATAATACCTTTAAGTTTTGTCAGTTGCCGCCGACGGGCGTTAAGGTCGAGCGGGGCATGACCCATGATGGTCTGGGCAAGTACCTGTCACAGATAATAGAGAAGGCGCCGGGACAGACCGCTGATATAGTTAAAATACTCAAGGATACCAAGACCGATGTGGTGATTAACTTTTTACCCGTCGGTAGTGAAGAGGCGACCAAGTGGTATGTTGAGCAGGCGCTTGAGGCTGGTTGTGCTTTTGTCAACTGTATCCCGGTCTTTATTGCACGGGAGAAGTACTGGCAGCAGCGCTTTTCTAGTAAAGGATTGCCGGTTATTGGTGATGATATAAAGTCTCAGGTTGGGGCTACTATTACCCATCGGGTGCTTACCAGGTTATTTAGAGACCGTGGTGTTAAGCTGGAGCGGACCTATCAACTAAACTTTGGCGGTAATACCGACTTCCTTAATATGTTGGAGCGCGAGCGGCTTGAGTCCAAGAAGATATCCAAGACAAATGCCGTTACCTCTCAGCTTGATTACAAGCTTGACCCGGATGATGTTCATGTCGGTCCCAGTGATTATGTCCCCTGGCTGAGTGACCGCAAGTTTTGCCATATCAGGATGGAAGGGCGAACCTTTGGTGATGTGCCCTTAAATTTAGAATTAAAGCTTGAGGTATGGGATAGCCCTAACTCAGCCGGGGTGGTTATTGATGCCATAAGGTGCGCTAAGCTTGCTTTGGACCGGGGACTTAAGGGAGCGCTGGAAGCCCCTTCTGCCTATTTTATGAAATCACCACCTGTCCAGTATACCGATGATGAAGCTCGCCGAATTACGGAGGAGTTTATCAGTGAGGTTCGGCAGGGTGAGTCGGTGGAACAGTCAGGGCAGGGCGAAGGGTAAGTCCGTCTTTATAAGTAATAGCTTGAAAAACATGTGGTAGAGGTCTAGATAGCTAGATGAAGATTGCGTTAGTCTCTCCTTATGACATTGCCCACCCTGGTGGTGTGGTCAGTCATATCCTGGCTCTGGAGCGCCAATTGACCAGGATGGGGCACCAGGTTAGGATTATTGCTCCAGTGTCTAAGAAAATCCTCCCCATTGGTGATAGCCTTATACCTATTGGCAGGGCGCGTACCATTCCGGTTCGTGGTACTGTTATTCGCATTAGCCTATCACTGCGCCTGGCATCCCGCATAAAGGAGGTACTGGCCGAAGAGAAGTTTGATATTATTCACCTTCATGAGCCGTTTATGCCCATGCTCTGTAGCGCAGTGCTTCGCTTTTCAGATGCAGTAAATATCGGCACTTTCCACGCTTGCCAGAGTATCCCGTGGTATAACTTTGGTTGGCCCGTCAGCAGGCTAATGCTGAGGAGACGGCGTCACAAGCTCATCGGCAAAATCGCCGTGTCCAAGACGGCAATGGGTTTTGCCAGTAAATATGTCCCCGGTTATTATAATATTATCCCCAACGGCATTGACCTGGAGCATTTCTCTCCCAATGTAGCCCCCATTGATAGATTCTGTGATGGGAAAATAAACATTCTCTTTGTTGGTCGTCTGGAGAAGCGCAAGGGCTTAAACCATTTGCTTAATGCCTACCGGCAGGTCAAGGGAGAGTTTCCTAACTCGCGGCTCATTATCGTCGGCCCCGGCACCAGACTGCGCAAGAAGTATGAGAAGCAGGTCAGGCGGGATAGTTTGGAGGATGTTGTTTTTGTTGGCTATGCTTCCTATGACGAACTGCCCGGCTACTATAAGAGCGCCGATATATTTTGTTCCCCGGCCACCGGCGGGGAGAGCTTCGGTATTATTTTACTTGAGGCTATGGCCGTTGGTACGCCAATTGTTGCTTCAGATATAGAGGGTTATGCCAGCGTGCTCGCTCATGGTGAGGAGGGGCTGTTGGTGCCACCTAAGGATGAGAAGGGGTTGGCCCAAGCTCTAGTATCGCTTATGGCTGATGAGTCGCTTCGGCGGCAGATGGGGGACAGAGGGGTGCTTACAGCAAGTGAATATAGCTGGGAAAAGGTTGCCCCGAGAGTTTTCGCTTACTACCTTAGGATACTTAGTGAGCTTCCAGGAAAGGAACATCTTCTAGAAAATGAGACTACACCTGTCTCGGTTTAATTGGCAAGGCTGGATAGTATTGGTTTCAAGAAGCGGTGGTAAGTGTTAGGCTTATCGCGGGTTCGTAAGGCTGCCTCCAGTTACCTTACTGAGCCAGCAGTTCGGCTGCTGGCAAGGACATCAATAACCCCCAATGCCATAACCTGGTTTGGCTTGGCGCTGGCTGTTGGTGCTGCCATACTTATTGTTGGCGGTTACCTTCTTGTCGCCGGCTTGGTGGTGCTGCTTGCCGGCTTTTTAGACTTGCTGGATGGGGGTCTGGCCCGTTACACAAACAGGGCTACCCGCTTTGGTGCCGTCCTTGACGCGACCCTTGACCGTCTATCTGAGGGAGTGCTACTAC
>SDBU01005887.1_pt1 | contig 14537 bp, 6 predicted proteins | sample 2277071 | NCBI WGS metagenome assembly SDBU01 (sample SAMN10397929, study PRJNA504765) | marine sediment metagenome | isolation source: marine sediment core GS08_GC12, 126 cmbsf | place: Arctic Ocean: Gakkel Ridge, Loki's castle | collected 2008
ATTTCGGATTTCAGACTACCAGATAACTCCTTATGCAACAAGATTTTATCATCAATCGTCAATCGTCAATCTTCAATCTTCAATCGTCCGTTATCTGTCTCCGTCCTCTACATCTGTCGAGAACGCTCTACAAATCAGCTACTTTTTATGCAAAACAAACCCAATTTCCGAAAAAGTCAAATGAACTTAAACATCTTTTCAACAATGGATTATGAAAATATAAGCGATTGGACAATTGGTCAAAACAAACCCAATTCAAACCCAATTCTTGTGGATTCCTGCTGGAGTTTACCCCGCATACAATGCGGGGGGCAGGAATGACAATGCTGGGGGATAACGCATGAAATCTAAAATCAGACCATTGACAGTTCCGATCCTTGGGAGTAAGGTATCGCTTAATTCGGACTGTGGTCTTTGATCTTGCTTTGTAATTTCTTGACGGTGCTTTTTTATGAAAATTTTACTGAATTGGTTAAGTGATTATATCGAAACTGGTCTTGGTGCCGACCAAATCGCTGAGATACTGAGCGACCTGGGATTTCCTTGTGAGGGTATAGAATCCCGACTTATCGGGGTTGTAATCGACGTTGAGATAACCAGCAATCGCGGTGATTGCTTAGGCTATATCGGTATAGCCCGAGAGTTGGCTGCTGCGACCGGCAAAGAACTAAAGATACCCCCGATAAACGACATCGGGGTTGACCTGGACGAGCTGGACAAAGACGTTACAGAATTCACCGATGTAGAAATTGTCGAGCCGGATTTGTGCGGCCGATATACCGCCCGGATTATTGACGGCATCAAAGTTGCCACATCGCCGGATTGGCTCAGAAGACGACTTGAAGCTGTGGGGCTCCACAGTGTCAATAATGTGGTTGACGCGACCAACTACGCAATGATTGAGACCGGCCAGCCGCCGCACGCCTTCGATTACGCCAAGATTGCTGATGGCAAAATAATAGTCAGAAAAGCCATTGCCGGTGAACGTCTGACCAGTATCGACGGTACACAGTGCGATCTTTCCCGGCGCGCCGGGACTGATATGCTGGTTATCGCCGATGCCCAAGGACCTGTGGCTATAGCTGGCGTTATGGGCGGACTGGATACCGAGGTCAGCGAAACGACCACCACAATCCTTCTGGAGGATGCCTACTTTGATCCTGTCAGTGTCCGCACAACATCCCGCAGACTTGCACTGCCTTCGGAGGCCGCCTTTCGATTTGAACGTACTGTCGATATCGAGATGGTGGACTGGGCCTCCAAACGCACTGCACAACTGATAACTCAAGTCGCAGGTGGTAAAGTAGCTAAGGGCGTGGTTGATATTTATCCGAAAAAGCTGGAACAGAAAGAGGTAACGCTGCGGCTTTGTCGCTTAAGCAGATTGCTCGGTATCGAGGTCCCTTGCGAAGAAGTGCTGAGAATTCTCACTGCCTTAAGTTTCAAGCCGAAAGTCGAGGATGATTTGATAATGTGCTCGGTACCTTCCTGGCGTAGTGACGTTTATCGTGAAGTTGACCTGATTGAAGAAGTCGCACGTGTCTATGGCTACAACAAAGTACCAACAGAACGGAAAATCAAAATCGAAGTAGTGCCGGTCGATACACGTCAGAAGTTGATTGAGTCGCTCGGAACGTATCTTAACGGCTGTGGCTTTTATGAAACGATAAACGTTGGTTTTGTTGATAATTCTATTGCAGAGCTTTTCACGAAGACAGGTGTTAAGGAATATTTGGCGGTAAAAGACGTAACCAGAAAAAGTGCGAATCTGCTTCGCCGGACCCTTATCGGCTCTCTGCTGGGAGTTTTAAAAACAAACCTTAATGCTAAGAACTTGCCGTGCAGGATATTTGAGATTGCAGATACTTTTGTGCCGAAACCTGAGCAGGGCGGTGAGCTGCCGATTCAGAAGACTAAACTGGCTCTGGTTTGTGATAGTGATTTTAGAGACCTGCGCGGCGTGATTGAAGGACTGATAAAAAGTATTGATAGAGATGCACAAATTGTTTTTGCTCCTGCGGACCTTCTCTGGGCGCAAACCGGTGCCCAAATCATCGTGAACTCTCAAACAATCGGAACCGCAGGGATTGTTTCCCAGGCGGTGAAAGAAAAATTTGATTTCAAAGAACTTTCGCCCTGCGCTGCAGAGTTGGAATTCGGACAGCTTTTGACTCTGCAAAGTGGCGTCATAAAAGTCAAGCCGCTACCAAGATTCCCGGCGATACAGCGCGACCTTTCGATTATCGTGGACGAGAATATCCGTTGGGCTGATATTATTGAGGCAGTTAAGAACAAGGCCTCCGGCGAACTTGAAGAGATTCAATTTATCGGCATATACCATGGCAAGGGCATCCCGTCCGGCAAAAAAAGTGTTACACTTTCGCTGCGGTTTAGAGATGAGGACGGCACGTTGACCCACCAGAGAGTTGACAACTTTGAGGCTGATATTGTAGAGAGTTTGGCTAAGTCCGTACATGCAGAACTACGCACTGTATGATTCGTGTTACACGAGAAGTTCCTTCTGCAAAGTCAATACAACACGACAGAGTCGAGAGTGTAAGCGACTGGTCAATAACTAAGGTTTTGGTTAGCCGCAAACACCGAATGTGGCTATTTTAATTTTGAGTATGAATTTGACTTTAGAAAAAACGTCCCAATAGCCGAAAAAACAATAAAGAGAAAGGCTGAAGATTTTAATTATTTGACCGAATTTTATTGCTATTTTATTGACTTTTCGTTTGTAATCTGTTATAAAATAATGTTGCGGGCTAACCCCTGCGGTGTTCGTATAGGAAGCAGGTGTTTGAAAGAACCGATACCCGTACTCAGGGAAATCAGGCCTTGATGGATCGGAAAAGCCTACCCGATAGGACTTTCGGACACAAGCAACGATTGCCCACTTGGAAGTAAAGGGTCCTTTTCAAACGCTTTTTTACGGCACTCGTGGAGGATGGCCACGCAATTAAGATAAAAGGCCTGTTTGTTCAGGCCTTTTTTTTGTATTTTCCATAAAGTGGGGTATATATCGGACATTTCAAATTTGACAAACTTAGCATTTGCTTTGGTTTTTCGGGTTAAGACCATCAATATATTTGTCGATTAAAATTAAACGGAAACTAATGGAGAATCTCTATTTGACCTAAATTGTGGAGGACTAAGAATGCCAGGCGTCAGAAGCTTCACCGTTTTGCCGGCGTTGTCCGAGCCTATAAAGAACCTTGAGGTTATCGCTAAAAATATGTTTTGGTGCTGGAACCCTGAGTTTGCGGAATTATTCAAACGTGTTGATAGCGATTTATGGTCGGCTTGCAGGCACAATCCGGTGAAATTGCTTGGCACTATTTCGCAGGAAAAATTGGACAAACTGGCGGAAAATCAGGGCTTTTTGGGTCAGCTGCAGAACGCCGCCGAAAAGCTCAAATCATATCTTAATAGACCGACCTGGTACGAAAAGGTTTGTTCAAAATCCACAGAACCAACTATTGCCTATTTTAGTGCAGAATTTGGCATTCATGAATGTTTGCCAATTTATGCAGGTGGCTTAGGAGTCCTGGCAGGAGACCACCTAAAAAGTGCTTCTGACCTCGGTGTTCCATTGGTGGGCGTCGGTCTTTTGTATCAGAAGGGTTATTTCCGCCAGTTTTTGAGCGTCGAAGGTGAGCAGCGGGAGGAGTATATAGAGAATGATTTCTATAGTATGCCAATAGAGCTTGTTCGCAAAGAAAGCGGTCGGCCCTTAACAATCAGCGTTGAGTATCCAGGCAGATGTGTAGTGGCACAAGTTTGGTGTGTTTCCATTGGCAGGGTGAAGTTATATCTGCTGGATACGAACGTGCCAGCGAATTCTTCGGGGGACCGTATGATTACCTGCAGTCTCTATGGCGGCGACCGCGAGCTGCGGATTCGCCAGGAGATTATGTTGGGAATTGGCGGTTTAAAGGCCCTGACCGCAATGGATATCACTCCAACCGTATGTCATATGAATGAAGGGCACGCTGCTTTTATGGCGCTGGAGAGGATCCGTGAATTGCGAACCGCCCAAAATATGACTTTTGATGAGGCCATGGAAGCAACAAAAGCCGGCAACGTTTTTACGATGCATACATCTGTTAAAGCCGGGCTTGATGAATTTCATGTGGAGTTGATGGATAAATATTTCGGTGGTTATTTCCCAAAACTGGGCATAAATAGGGCACGGTTTTTGTCATTGGGAAGAATACTTCCTGACGATGATAGTGAGACATTTAAGATGACAATTTTGGCCTTACGCTTGAGCGGTTATACGAACGGCGTAAGTAAATTGCATAGTCATATATCACGTGGGATATGGGGCAGCATTTGGCCGGGACTTCCTCTCGATGAGGTGCCTATAAAATCGATTACGAACGGTGTTCACATAAAAAACTGGTTATCAGGTGAGATGAACTCTTTGTATGAAAGGTACCTTGGTCCGAATTGGGCCGATGAAGCTATGGATAAGCAACTCTGGGATAACGTCGAGCAAATTCCTGATGAGGAATTCTGGCAAATTCATCAGCGATGTAAAGAGCAGTTAATTGTTTTTGCACGCAACCGACTTAAGGCCCAGATGGAACGCAGAGGCACTTACCACACTGAGCTGAACCGCGCCGAGGAGATTCTTGATCCCCAGGTGCTGATCGTCGGTTTTGCCAGAAGATTTGCCAGGTATAAAAGGGGCAGTCTGCTGCTTAGAGACCCGGAGCGACTTGTAAAGATGCTTACGGACCCCGAACGGCCTATTCAGATTATTTTTGCAGGTAAGGCCCATCCAAAGGACTCGGAAGGCAAGGACATTATACGTCAGATTGTTAACTTTGCGAACCAGCACAACGTCACACGCCGCCTGGTATTTTTGGAAAACTACGATATTGATATGGCAAGGGTTTTGCTTTGCGGTGTTGACCTCTGGCTTAACAATCCACGAAGACCGATGGAGGCCAGCGGCACAAGTGGTATGAAAGTAGCAGTCAACGGTGGATTGAATATGAGCACATTAGACGGCTGGTGGTGCGAGGGTTACAGGCCTGAAGGGGGCTGGGCCATTGGCGCGGGCCAGAGCTATGAGGATGACGATTATCGAAATAGGCTTGAGTCATTAGCTATTTATAATATTTTGGAAAATGAGGTTATTCCGCTGTTTTATACCCGCTCGGCTGACAATTTGCCCCGGGCCTGGATACGCAGAGTAAAAAATTCTATCAAGTGGATAGCGCCACGGTTCAACACGCACAGAATGGTTGCTGAATATACGCGAAGGTTCTACAATCCCGCTCTGGCCAAATACAGCTATCTGACTGCGGCAGATTGCAGCAGAGCCAGGGAGTTTTCAAAGTGGAAGGCCCAGATGAGAGAAGCCTGGTCCGAGTTCGCCGTCAAAGATGTGGTAATGGAAATTCACAACGGCAATGGTAACGAACAGCTAAATCCCAAACAGCCCCAATTAAAAGTTGGCTCGCAGTTATGCGTCAGGGCCTTGGTTAAGCTGGGCAGGATTAGCCCAGATAATATTTCAGTTGAGCTTTATCATGGTCCTGTCGATAGTTGGGGTAATATAAGGCGGGGCTCGGCTTTGAGAATGGATTATAAGGAAGCGGCTGAGCAGCAAGGCGAACATTGGTTTGTAGGCTCGATGCCTTGTAGAAACACAGGCCGACACGGCGTGGCTGTGAGAGTTTTGCCTATGCACGACGACCTGGTTAATCCTTATGAAATGGGCTTGATTCTCTGGGAAACGACGAATTAATACTCTATTGATATGCCGTCATTGCCGCTTTTATAGCCGGCAAACACCTATTCGTTCTCTGTATCGCTCAGAAGCTCATAAACCTTCTCAGCGGAGGCTGCTTGTTCAAGCTTTTGTTTGAATTCTTCGTTCAGCATGAGTCTGCTTATGCTGGCCAATGCCTGAATATGTGGGCCGGTCTGGTCAGCCGGCGAGACCAGCAGAATGAGAATTGTTACCGGTTTTCCATCGACACTTTCAAACTCGATCGGCTCATGTGCGATTCCAATCGCCATAACCAGTTCCTTGACGGCATTGCATTTGCCGTGAGGGATGGCTATTCCAGCGCCCGTTCCTGTGCTACGTGTTCGTTCACGGGTCAAAACCGCGTTCAGGGCCACTTCTCTGTCTAACAATAATCCGTTCGCATCGAGCAAATCCACAAGTTCGGTTATTACGGCTTCCTTGTCTTTGTTTTCTACCGGAACTTTGATGCAGTTTGGCTGCAATATTTGTGTCAGAATCATATTTGTTATATCCAATACACTAAGCTACTTATCAATATTTACACAAACCTTACATTCTATCTAACTATCGTCATGATTGCAAGGGTGTTATAATAAATTTTGAGCATATTTTTTTGGCGCTCATTTCATTGCCATCTTTTTGACTGCTGACTTTTCACCCTTTACATTCCGATATTGCCCGGATAAAATTAAGCACAGCAGGTGCGTGAATATATGGAGCGCAAGATTTCTAATTGTCAATAGTCCGAATACGAGATACGAACCGATGGAAAAAATAAAGCTTTACGATACTACCCTTCGCGATGGTATGCAGGCCGAGGGCGTCAGTTTCTCACTGGAAGACAAGCTTGCAATCACTAAATGCCTCGACGAGCTTGGCCTCGAATATATTGAAGGGGGCTATGCGGCTTCCAATCCCAAGGAGATGCAGTTCTTCGCCGAGGCCGCCAAACTGGGTTTACAGAATTCAAAAATTGCAGCGTTCGGTACTACTCGCAGAGCCGATTACGCTGTCTCAGATGATGCTTCGCTGAATGCAATGCTTGCCTGCAAAACGCAGGTCGCAACTTTGGTTGGCAAAGCCTGGGACATGCATGTAACGGACGTTCTGGGCTGTTCGCTCGATGAGAACCTTACTATTTGCGCTGAGTCTGTCGAGTATCTTAAAAAACATGGCCTGGAGACTATTTTCGACGCTGAACACTTCTACGACGGCTACAGGAAAAATCCGGAATATGCGATGAAGGTTTTAGCTGCTGCCGCCCAGGCCGGTGCCGATGCGCTTGTGCTTTGCGATACTAACGGCGGTTCTTTAGCCGACGAAGTGTACGAAATCACGAAGACTGTCTGCGAGCGTTTCAGCACGGTGGTGGTTGGGATTCACACTCACAACGATACCGACTGCGCCACAGCCAATTGTCTTGCCGCGGTTCGAGCCGGCGCCCGACATGTCCAGGGCACAATTAACGGGCTGGGCGAACGATGCGGAAACGCAAATTTGTGCGTGGTCGTACCAAATCTTGCATTTAAGATGGGCGTTGAAGTCCTTAGCCTGGAAAAAATCAAGACCCTGACCGAGGTATCTCGCTACGTTTTTGAAATAGGGAATTTAGCGCCGGTGATGAATATGCCGTATGTTGGCGAGAGCGCCTTTGCGCATAAGGGCGGTTTGCACGTGGACGCCCTGCGAAAAAGTAAACAAAGTTATGAGCACATTGCACCGGAACTTGTAGGAAACGAAAGGCGGTTTCTTATATCTGAACTAAGCGGCAAATCAACTGTCTTGGCTGAGCTGGAAAAGGCAAAGATAGGTGAGGACAAGGAATTAGCCCGGAAGATACTCAACCGTGTTCAGGAGCTTGAGAACCAGGGCTATCAATTCGAAACCGCAAATGCCAGTTTTGACCTGCTGGTCAAAAAGATTATGGGTACGTATAAGCCGTCTTTTAAGCTTGTGAAGTATCATACAATTGTTGAGAAACGCGCCGGGGGCGATATGGTTACTGAGGCAACAGTCAAACTCATTCGGCCGGACGGCGTAACCGAGCATGTCGTAGGTGAGGGTGACGGCCCGGTCAATGCGCTTGATGCTGCTTTGCGAAAGTCACTGGAGAATTTTTATCCCGGTATTAAAGATATTCACCTGATTGATTACAAGGTTCGAGTAGTCAATGCCAAAGCCGGAACTGCTGCCCGTGTGCGTGTAATAATTGAGTCACGGGACAAAAGCTCTATCTGGGGCACGGTCGGCTGCTCCGAGAACATCATCGAGGCATCCTGGCAGGCCCTCGTCGATAGTGTTGAGTACAAGTTACAAAAAGACTTGCGGAATAGTTGCTCCTGTTGACCGTAAGGTTTCTCAGATGAAACTATTTGTGTACAGACAGCTAACTTGTTTCATTTTCTTTGTTTTTGTATTGACCTTTGCCGGCAATGCCTTAGCTCAACTGCCCACGGGATGGTCTCAACAGGATATCGGTGAGATGATTATAGGCGGGATTGCTTTTGAAGAAAACAATGAATGGGTTGTCGGTGGAGATGGTTCGGATATCTGGAACAGCTCAGATGCTTTCAGCTATGTGTGTACAACGGCGTTGGGCGACAGTGTAATAGCGGCACGCATCGTGAGCATAGAAAAGACCCATGACTGGGCCAAGGCCGGCTTGATGATTCGTGAGACCCTTGAGCCCAATTCCAAACATGCCTTTATGGCGCTGACGCCGTCTGGCGGTACAACTTTTCTGCACCGCCAATTTACCGGTCAATCCACGAATTCATCAAATAGCAGGCCGGGCAAAATCACTTTGCCCTACTGGATTAGAATTGTGCGTCAAGGCAGCACATTCACAGGCTATTATTCGGCGGATGGCATTAATTGGGTCGCCCAGCCTAACGATGAGTTTGTCTCTCCCAATCCGCAAGGCCGTAATCCTGCGACCATTGACATGCCCCAGACCGTCTATATCGGTTTGGCTGTTACATCACGCAGTGACGGTGTACAGTGCAGAGCTGTGTTCGACAACGTAATCGTTGTTGATTCGAGCCAATACGTTCAGCCGGACTTGCAGATTCGCACGGACGATGAGCTCATTTATGCCGGCGATGATATTTATAATGATTTAACCTTGCAGACGAAAAGCCAAATAATTGGTGAGGGGATGGTCGCCATTTACGATATAAAGCTGGAGAACCAAAGGTTTGCGTCTGACCGTTTTATAATCATCTGCTCCGGCGGGAATGAAAATTGGAACGTAAGTTACTTTGATACTTTGAGCCAGGCCGATATCACCGACGCAGTAACAGGCGCCGGATGGAGCAGCCCTGTTCTGCCTTCCGGCGGCTCTTTGAAACTGATACTGGAAATTACGCCCGGACCTAACATACCTGATGGCAGTGTGCTGGAAGAGCTGGTCACAGCAGTCTCTTCAAGCGACCCGAATAAAGATGACATGGTCAAAGCGGTAACGACGTTCGCAGTCTCCCTCCCCCCATCTCTTCAGGGCCGGATATATACCCTAAATGAGGATTTTGATAAAGGGACACTTATTAGCCTCGAGTATGAAGCAGTTCCCGACCAATTGCAGCTTTCAACCGAGTTTACTACATTGCCGTTCATTTGGGTACCCAACTCCAATGAAGGGACAGTTTCCAAAGTTGATACAAGAAGCGGCAGAGAATTGGGCCGATATCGCACAGGGCCACGCTCAAATGGCAATCCCTCCAGAACAACGGTCGATCTATTCGGCAATTGCTGGGTAGGCAATCGCCACACCGGCACTGTGGTTAAGATAGGACTGCTGGAAAACGGACAATATATGGATCGCAACTGGAATGGCATTATTGAAACATCCCGTGACCTTGATGGAGATGGTAAAATTAGTGATGATGAAATTCTGCCCTGGGCCAGCGATGAATGCGTTATTTATGAGGTAGTGCTGATTCCGGAAGCTGAAGGGACCTACATACCAGGTCAGTATCAGGGAGCCTATACGAGCGATTCCTGGGAGGTTGGGCCGCGAGGGATTGCTGTGGACAAATCCAGCAATATTTGGGCAGGCTGTTTCGGCAGTATGAAGTATTATTATATACGTGGTTCGGATGGGCAAATATTAAAGACTATTGACGTTTCATCGTTCAATCATACGCCTTATGGGGCTGTTGTGGATGAGAATGGTATTCTTTGGTCTTCCGGCCACGACGAAGGCCATGTGCTGCGATTGGACCCGATGGACGATTCACTTATCTCTGTAAATGTAGGACATTTTGTTTATGGCTTGGGATTAGACAGGTTCGGACATCTTTTTGTTTCCGGATGGACAAGTTCTAAACTTTCCAGGATTAACATACAAACCGGCACGCTCGACTGGACAAAGCCCGGCGTATTTGAATCAAGAGGGGTTGCCTGTACAGATGACGGCGATGTCTGGACCGCAGATTCCGAGCCGTGCACTGTAACTCGTTGGAGCAATGACGGCGCTAAACTGCAGACCATTCCTGTTGGAAATACCCCTACAGGCGTGGTGGTTGATGCTGACGGCAAGGTTTGGGTAGTGGATAACGGCGACGAGTATATCAACAGGATAAACCCTCAAACTAATCTGATTGACCTTTCGAAAAGAATTGCCGGCACCAGGCACTACGGCTACAGTGATATGACTGGACTAATATCGAGAACGTTCACGACAAAAACCGGCTCATGGACGGTTGTTCACAATACTAAGGTTTTTGATTCACAATGGGGCCTGATATCCTGGAACAGCTATGAGCCGACAGGAACCTCTTTGGTTGTTAAAGCGAGGAGCTCTAATGACCGGCAAAAATGGTCTGTATGGGAAGATGTCAAAAACGATTCGGCGCTCCGAAATACTCCGAACGGAAGATATTTGGAAATGAAAGTTACTTTTCAAAGTGCGGACGAGCAGGCCTGGCCGATACTTTATGACCTGACGGTTAACCCATTACCGTACTGCGGAGATTCCGAGCATCCGTACCCCTTCTCCGACCTTAATAAGGATTGCAAAGTTGATTTTAAAGATTTCGTAATTATGGCAGCCGAGTGGCTACTTTGTACTGCCCCTGAATGTGATTAGGTTTCGGCTTGTAAGGCCCATTTTTCTTTTCTGAAAAACCTTGTTTGACTATTGACCGCCTGGGATACGATTGATTATAATTAGCCAGTTAATCAAGATTTGGAGGTTTTTATATATGTTTAATAATAAATTACTCATAACGTTGTTGACCGTTTTCAGTACCATTTCTTTTCCTGCTGAGGTCTTTGGTTTCAGTAACACCGCAGATAGCGGCTGGAAGGCCTCACCTGAACTAATCGAGGCACTTATGAAACGACGCTCCGAGACCAACTATTCCGAACAAAGAGTCCCGAAGTATACTTTGCCAAATCCATTGGTACTCTCCGATGGAACGAGGGTAACCAACGCCGGAACATGGCGGACCAAACGTCGGCCGGAAATACTCGAGCTCTTCCGAAAATATGTCTATGGTCGCGCGCCAAAGCTGGAGCCGAAGAATATGTCCTTCAAGGTCTTTGACCTGGAGCGTAATGCACTGACTGGTTTGGCCACTCGCAAGCAGGTAACCGTGAACTTTACCGGAAAAAAAGATGGGCCGAAGATGGACATCCTTATCTATCTGCCCAATGCGGTCAAAACGCCTGTTCCTACCTTTGTTATCCTGAACTTTGGCGGCAACCATACAATCCACCCCGACCCCGCTATCAAGCTCTCGAAAAACTGGATGCGCCCGGGTAGCAGGGGAGTGGTGAAAAATCGCGCGAAGGAGGAGTCGCGGGGTCGCAGCCGTGCGGGATTTCCTCTCGAAAAGATTCTCAAACGCGGCTACGGCCTGGCGACGATTTACTATGGTGACATCGACCCGGACTTTCACGATGGTTTTAAAAATGGTGTACACCCGGTCTTTGATAAACTAATCGACGGCGGACGCGCCCCCGATGCCTGGGGTTCTATAGGCGCCTGGGCATGGGGCTTGAGCCGCGCTATGGACTACTTTGAGACCGATGGTGACATTGATAACAAGCGTGTTGTTGTGTTAGGGCACTCGCGCTTGGGCAAGACGGCCCTCTGGGCGGGAGCGAGGGACGAGCGTTTCGCTTTCGTGATTTCCAACAACTCCGGCTGCGGCGGGGCGGCGCTGAGTCGCCGGCGGTTCGGAGAAACCGTCGAGCGTATCAATAAGAGCTTTCCGCACTGGTTCTGCGAAAATTTTAAGAAATACAATGGAAAAGAAGACGACCTGCCTGTTGATCAACACATGCTCATTGCACTGATGGCGCCGCGTCCGGTTTATGTAACCAGTGCTGATAAGGACTTGTGGGCGGACCCGCGAGGTGAGTTCTTAGCGTGCAAAAATGCAGCTCCCGTTTATCTTTTGCTGGGTGTCGATGGACTGGGTGTTAGACAGATGCCGAGCCTTGATAAGCCTGTTCAGAAAGGTACAATCGGTTATCACGTTCGTTCCGGCGGCCATGCCCTGACCCAATACGACTGGCAGCAGTTTATGGATTTTGCTGATATGCACTTTGCAGCGATGGGTCGGAACTAAAGCTCCATCCAAGGCCCCCTCGGCTGCTCCAGGGACACAAAAGAAAACAAATTATGCGGTTTTGCGCTGTCTTATCTGAAAAGTAAGGCAAAATTCCCCTCAGAAACACCAGATTTTTCTTGACGGATAGGTGGCTAATTTAGTATAAATAAAGTTGATTAGACTTTAGTTTATATGAACTTATATCTGTGGATTCTGGTCTTCTGACGAATGAACTTTATGTAGATTGTTGGGCTTTTGAAGGAAGGAGGTAGAGTCGAGTCCAAAAAGTTATATTGATTAAGGATGTTCTGAGAGGAGGAATTTCTTAGCGGTTGTCTTGTTGATGCTTCGGTGTGTGGCCGGAGCGAAATTTCCTATCAGTTTTCAGTTAAAATTAGGAGGAAAAAAAATGAAAAATCTAGTTTTGGTATTCGTAGTCGCATTTGCATTTAGCACGACGGCTATGGCTATTGACATAGCGATTTCAACACAAGCAAACTGGTGGTCGCAAGGTGCGGCTGACCGCGAAATGCAAGAAATTGTTGACAACGTAACGGCTGTTTCTGTTGAACGATTCGCAGCAAATGAACAAGATGCCCTTGCAGATTGGGTAGCAGACCACACAGGTGATGGTATATCAGACCTTTTAATTCTTTGCGGAGCGTTCCCAGACACTATTTATGACCCTGGTAATGGACAGGCTGATGACTCATTAGCCGAATTATTCTTAGATGATGGCAATACTATTGTTAACACCGGCGACTACATATTTTACGTCGTAAATGGTGCTGGAACAAATGGTGAAGGTGGAATACAGACAATGATGGACATTGCCGGCATTACAATGTGGGACGACGATACTGCTGTTGTTGTTACAGCCGAAGGTCAGGATTACACTCCATCTTTACAAGATTTCGCAACTGACCGCCCATTCCATCTTAATGAACTTGAAGGCGATTGGGAGGTCGAACTGATTCTTGCTCAAAACGATGCTGGAACAAGAGCTGACCCCGTTATCGTTGTTAATTCAGATACTGGTGGTCGCTTAGGCATTTTCTACCAGACAGCTAGTCAAGACGATGACCCACGCGGCGAAGTCATAAGTGAATGGATTAACAACTGGTATCTCAAAAACGTTGCCGGCGGCGGTAATCCTTATGCTCGCCGCCCAACGCCGAAGGACGGTTTTTTGCATGAGGATACGTGGATAAGCCTTGACTGGCGGGCGGGTAATTTTGCCGTCTCGCACGATGTGTACTTGGGCGAGAATTTCGACGAGGTGAACGACGGCACCCCCGACTCGTCGGGGTTCCGGGGCAACCAGGCCGAAACGTTTTTCGTTGCCGGCTTTCCCGGATTTCTTTATCCGGATGGCCTTGTTCCGGGCACGACATATTACTGGCGGATTGACGAGGTCAATGACACCGAGCCGAATAGTCCCTGGAAAGGCAAGGTCTGGAGCTTTTCAATTCCACCCAAGACCGCCTATGCACCCGACCCGGCTGATGCTGCCGAGTCTGTAGACCCGGATGCAAACCTTAGCTGGACTGGAGGTTTCGGTGCGAAATTGCACACCGTTTACTTTGGCGACAATTTTGACGATGTCAGTAGTGCCACCGGAGGTCTTCCCCAGGGAAACACAACATATAATCCCGGCACAGTTAAATTGGCTAAGACTTACTACTGGCGGGTCGATGAGTTTGATGTCATCGCCACGTATAAAGGCGACGTCTGGAGCTTTACCACTCAGGGCGCCGTCGGCAGCCCTGACCCATCTAATGGCGCTGTGGATGTAAAGCAGACACAGATTATTACCTTCTCGCCGAGTGTCTTTGCTGCTTCGCATGAGTTATACTTTGGCACTGATAAAGATGCCGTGAAGAATGCCGATACCGGCTCGCCGGAGTATAAAGGCACCAGGGACCTTGGTTCTGAGAGCTATGACCCCGGAATGCTTGAGTGGGATACTGCTTACTACTGGAGGATTGATGAGGTCAATAACACCAATCCAGATAGTCCGTGGACAGGCATTCTCTGGAGCTTTACGACCGCCAACTTCCTTATCGTGGACGATTTCGAATCTTACAATGACCTTGACCCCGCCGAGGCCGATAGCAACAGGATATTTAACGTGTGGTTGGACGGATACGACGACCCGACAAACGGTTCTCTTGTTGGTTCTGATAGTCCTCCATTTGCAGAGCAAA
>SDBU01005888.1_pt1 | contig 14536 bp, 8 predicted proteins | sample 2277071 | NCBI WGS metagenome assembly SDBU01 (sample SAMN10397929, study PRJNA504765) | marine sediment metagenome | isolation source: marine sediment core GS08_GC12, 126 cmbsf | place: Arctic Ocean: Gakkel Ridge, Loki's castle | collected 2008
TATCCCCGCCATTGAGCAAGTAATTAATTGCGAATGTATGCCGACATAAATGGGCGTGTAGTCTTTCTACTCCTGATCTCTTAGACATGCGAGAGAAAAGCAATTTGACCGTGTTTACCGCTATCGGTTTTCCACCCCGGGTAAGAAACAGGTTGTTACAGTCCGGATTAATGGGTTCCGGCCTCACCTTGTCAATGTAAGACCAAAGAGTCATCCGAATATATTTACCAATCGGGACTACCCTTTCTTTGGAGCCTTTGCCCATAACCTTTATGTACCCATCCGATAAATTCAGGTTACTCAAGGTAATACCGGCAGCTTCAGAGGCCCTTAGCCCGGTATCCAGCAAGGTAGCAAATATAGCATAATTACGACTCCCGGTTAACGAATTCTTATTAATACTGGCAGTGATCTTTTTTATCTCTTCAGGAGAAAGAGGTTCGATAATTGTAACTGGTGCCTTTGGTATTTTAAGGTTCTTGAGCCTATTTTCAGGAGTATGGCCCTCGGCATATAGCCATGATGAAAATGCCTTCAGTGCTCGAACATGGCATTGCACTGTCCTGGGTGAAAGATAATCTGCCTGTGTGGGTGTAAATGGATGCCCTTTAAACTTCGGCTTGTGGCGCAGATAAAGAACATAGCCTCTGACGATATCCAGGCTAATAGCTGAAAGGTGGCATGGATAACGCTCAGCCTTGAGATATGTTGAGAACTGGGTTAGTATATCCCTATACCAGGATATTGTCTTAGGGCTCTTACCATCAGCCTCGTTGCTATGAACGTGGCGGCTTATAAGCTCCTTGATTGTGAGAGCCTCAACCTTTTTGGTTAGCACCGTTGTTTCTACCATTACTTTGTTATCCATCGCGCGCTTATCCATTTTGTAACCTCCGGTTACCCACGTTCTTCAAAACATAGACCAGGATCATCAGCCGCCAACCTCGCAAGTTCCAGGGCTGCCTCTATAATGTCACTCATTTGTACATCTTTCTTAGCCATTGCTTTGTCCAGCGGTCAATGGCTCGTTCTATCACACCAGTGATGTCTGTATCATCGGCTGAACTTAGATACTGCAAACGCTCTAAACCGACGAGAGTTATACGATATCTATAAGCCTTGGGCACATCGTAGTTTCGCTTCCGGCTAACGATACCCTGGTTGCGATAGCGGCGTAGAAGTTCCGAGGCATTTGTCAAACTAATATTGCACACTTTAGTAACCTCCGGTGTGGTCCACCATTCTCCATCGGACAAGCATCTCAATATTTTAATCTTCGTCTCATTCACGTTGTATTCCACAGGGTTTTCCTTTTATACTAGCCTTATTAAGAAGTATTGAGTAGGCTGGTTAAAACCGGTCATTTCAGTACATTGCTTCTTTATAAGAGATATGAACATGAAACCTTGGACTCTGGAAGAAAAAAGTTCATTAAGATCAATGCATCTTGATCCTATTCGAACTGATAGAGAGAAATTGATAACGCTCGTAGCACATTTTCAAAAAGGTAAAGGTGTCTGGGCAGTCAGCGAAGCAGGCAAAAGCCCAATAACCGTTTCTCGGGTACTGGCTCGAAAGATTCGTGACCTTGTATCAGAGCATAAGCTCGATTGGCTACAAGTTGAAGGGGTAAAATTAGATGATGCGTCTAAAAGTGCCGTACAAAGGCTTCGTATCCTATCACCATCTGTGGACGTCTGGACAGACAGCGTGGACATAGCAAATTATGCCACCATTGAAGTTGCTGCAGTCTCCAAAGCCGAGGTAAGGGATTGTTGGGCATGGGTTGAGGTTATTCCCCGTGGGTCCGCCTTGCCTCTCCACTGGGCAGGAACTCCCCACACTGCTGAGGAGGCTGGCGCACCCCGTGTAATCATCAATGCAGCAAAACCTATGCGACTAGATGTGGCAGTAGCCCTACCGTTCCCCGGTAAGACTGTGGGCCAATTTCCGGACGCCAAATTTACTAGCGAGGTAGCCGCCTACTTTCCGAGCTCCGGACGATGGGGGCAAACTTGGGATGGTACGGGTTGCTGGCTAGCGCAGCCACTCGCTCTAGACAGCCCCAGTCCGACCTTAGAGTCCTACCTTCCGCCGGGTAGTTACAGAATCAAAGTTCGCATAGGATGCGATGTTGGTGAGCAAGACAACCGTGAGTTTATCCTGCTGTCTCCCAACTCGTGGGAAGAACTTAAATTAATGTTACCGACCTAGCCGAAAATTACCGCTATAGGGAAATTCGACATCTTTGAGAAGCCTAATATTTCTATTATTTTCTATCCGTTATTAAACACAATTTCAATATATATGTTGAACTTACCGAGAATTGACCGAGAATCGAGAATCGAGAATCGAGTGCCGAGAACCATTATGTGACCAAAGGTATCTCTAGATATGACTATTGATGATCGATTATCTCTTCTTATCCAATAAACATAATCAGATTATTGCTATTTCATCTTCAAATAATGTATCTTATATTTCGATATGCCCAAAATCAGGTATGAATTCAAGGCTGTTTCTCGACAGCGCCGACAAGACTGTAGAGAAGTCGCTCCACAAGGGTAATGCCTTGCATCGTATGTGACTTAGTGCTAATATTGACTCGTCCAAAAGGACTTGGTTTTGGATAAATGATTTAATTGGGAGATTAGTTCTATACAGGTATGATTAATTCATCCAAGCGAATGGGCTGGATCTGGGTACGGACACAATTGAGCCGTTTAGATGGCGGATGAGGCTAGATTGCAATGATAAGCATCATAGGCTGTGAAGAAGGGCCTGAGGTAGATGCGGCCAGACAGATCAAACAGGCTGTATTAAAGGCATGGCCTTGGATCGAAAATGACTCAAACGCTACTATATACCTAGTACCCAATGTTCAGTGTCATGGCGAGATACCCCGTGACCTTGACCTAGTTATTCTTGCTTCTCTTCGGGGTGAAAAAGCTGTTTTCCATCCAACTGCTCAATTGCGTTATATTAATAACAATCCTGTGGATGTGGATGTGGTCCATGTCCGCACTTTATGCATTGTTCTAGAGATAAAGGATCATATTCCACGAGATGTTAGATTTTTAGGAGCCAAAGTTGAAGTCCGCTACTTTTCAACAGGTGATACTGAGCGATGGCATAGCGCATCGCAACAGAATGAGAAGCAGAAGTACTCGCTCCTTAACTACTTGGCTCGACAACTTTCTGACGTACAGATACCTAGAATTACGAATTTGATTTGGCTGCGCAATGTAAGCAGAGATGATTTACCAAAAGCTTCCCACAACATACTTCCTGCTACGTTAACCTGGTCCACTCTTCTCAATGCGGTTGCGTTGAATTCTCATGTTTTCCAGGAAAACGATGATATTATGCTTGCTTGCACTGCACCTGAGTCTATTTTCTCGTTCTCGAAAGCATGCGAATTATTAACCCGTCGAATCACACCGACAAATCTGGACCGGCGGCGGATGGATCGAATAGCCAATGCCGAAATCCAAGACTCATGGAGCGAAACCATAGGTAGTAAGCAGCTTATTTTCGAGGGTCGCGGTGGAACAGGAAAGACCATGATACTCCTAGGTTTGGCTTGGCAACTTCAAAGAGATCAGCACGCACGCGTACTCCTTCTTACATACAATCGAGCACTAGTTGCTGATTTGCGGCGTCTGCTAACTTTGATGGGGCTTAGCGATGAAATCGGATGTCCGTATATCGAAGTGCGCACAGTACACTCATTTATTTATCAAATTCTCGAAGCGCTTGGATTGATGGAAAATAATGAGGACCAATTTTTAAGGCGATATGATGATTTTAAGAGAGAGCTATTGGAACTGTTGCGTATTGAAGCACTAACTCAAAAAGACTTTCAAGAGATGATTGGTAGATTACCAGAGTACTTCGCTTGGGACTACCTATTTGTGGATGAAGCTCAAGATTGGTTTATGGATGAGCGGGATATTTTACACTTGTTGTAGCCTCCCAATCATTTTGTAATCGCCGATGGCCGTGACCAGCTAGTTCGTCGCGATGCCAATTGCGATTGGTCTGAGGGAATGGAGAGGATTCCAACACATACATATCAACTTCATCGTGGTTTACGAATGAAGGCTAATCTCGCCCGATTTGTTAATAATCTTGCCCAGGAAATTGGCCTTACTGCATGGTCAATTCAAGAGAACATCGAGGCAATAGGGGGAAAGATTATAATTGTCGAAGGAGACTACTCTAATGCTCAAAACTTACATACGTCATTTATTGAGTCCGCTGTTGTTGCCGGGAATTCACTAGTTGATCTTTTAACATGCATACCACCTGGTATGGTTGAAAAGATCGGCCAAAAGCGTCGTGCTGCCACTGCAGAATTGTTCGTAAGATGGAATTATCAGGTATGGGATGGGGTATCAGAAGACCTTCGCCGCACCTATCCTACATCCATTGAGCAGTTGCGAATTATCCAATATGAGTCATGCCGGGGTTTGGAGGGGTGGACAGTTTTTAACTTGGGAATCGATGATTTCTACAATTACAAAATGTCGACTTGGACCCGTCCAACAGATCTAAGAGAATCAGTCGTTGAAGATAGTCTCCTTGCACAACAATTTGCTGCACGGTGGATTATGATTCCTTGTACTCGTGCTATTGATACGCTAGTACTTAATATCCATAACCCTGACTCAACACTCGGGCATAACCTTAAGGTAATTGCAAAGCGATGTAGTGATTACGTTGAATGGGTTAGGGTTTAGAAGGAGGACTTGATGGCTTGTTATGAAGCATGGAACTCCGCTATCGCTAGTTACTTCATGGCAGGGGTCGCACAAGGATCACATATCTTTTTAAGCCTTGATGAAGAAGCTATTGATGATATAGCTGTAAGGTTCCTTGACGAGAAAATTGATGTACCATTGGATAATTTTGTCGCAGTGGTACAAGAGCATTGTATGTTACAGTCAGATAATAAAATAAATCTGGGATTCTTTCGGCAGAACACAGGCAACATTCCAGTAGGAGTCGGCTTCCTGGGAGTAATGGTGATTGCTGCTTATCATATGCAAGAGGAAGAGGGTATTGATGAGTCAAATTATTTCCTTCGACTCCGTGAAGTATTACATCTTCCTACATTGCCAGGGAGACCTGATGGAATGCCTTCCGGTTCCGAAGAGCCATTATGGATCGCCTGGAATGATTTCCTGAAGTATTCGGGGTTTCAGCCTACAGCTGAAAGAGGTAGTGGACCGCAAACATATATCAGATACGCACTGTCACAAGCGATACTCCGTGATTCAGATAAGCAATTCTTGGGCCAGCGATATCGTGAAAAAAATTTAGCGCTGCAACTGGACCGTGATCAATTGGGATTCTGGCTCTCACGTCAGCAGATCCCTCGTAAACACCTTAATGAAGGTCTTCATCATTCAGATCCTGCCCGAGTATGGGAGTTCTATCAAGCTGCTTATCGGTTATATGAAACGGGAGATTGGTTGAATGGTAATGTTCGTCGACAATCTTCGGAACAACCAAAATCACATAATATTGAATGTGGAATTTATCGGGAGCAAACACTCTATGGTGATACACAATATCATATTTTCCCAAGACAACCAGAGCGGTCTCGTTCAAACCAATTATTTGTCTCTGAGAAGGATAGCAACATAACTAAATCTCTTCGGCCGTTGAAAGAAGGGTATTTTTGGCCACTTTGGGTGCAGGATCCATTCGTTGATGAGCCTATTCGGTTTCCGTTAAGTGGAGATCCATATATCCAGAACCTCATCTTCCCTAAACGCGATTTCTGGATCCTTAGCACCGAGCCAGATGTTTCTCATGGCACATTTGCTACTTGGAAGCCATACCCTGAACTTGGTGAAAAGCTTCTGGTTTTATGCAAGAATGGTCCTTTCGCTCAAGAAATGTCACATTTGAAGAAAGAAACACTGGTAGACTGGGCAAAAGAGGTCCAGTGTAGTGGATGGGTCGAATACTATGACTGTATGGTACTATCATATGACTTTGGTGGATTTATTGGAGCTCCTGATTGTCGCGCTCTAGCTGATTCACTTGCTCCTCGAACTCAAGCGAGTATAGCGTTGTCAGGAGGTCTTCGTGACAGTAACCAAAATGCCTGGCTTGCTGGCTTTCCGCCATCATTAAAAATCTATGGCTTTGAGAAAGAGTTTGAGGTTAGCGTGATGGCGACAAGTGGAATTGAAGCGTTTTGTGATGAAGTATCCCAGCAACAAGAAATATGCCTACCCAAGGATCTCGAGCCGGATGTCTACGAAGTTGAAGTGAAATGGAACGGAAGACGTGTGTCGGCACGAGTGTTTAGAATTATATCGTGGGATAACATTCAAGAAAATCCATGCCCCGAAGAATTAATCAACTCTCAGCATATATCAACAGCTGGGATACACCTATTCGGCCCGATTATTATTGATGATAAGAATAACACCAGGGAGGTGGACAATGCCTGACTGGAAATTCCTCCTCGCAAGCCACTACGCTGGTGCACAACAACGCCGTGCAGTATGCGAAGCTATTAAGGAGCATGTTGAACAGCTTGGATTATCGACTGTTTTACCACTCGTAAAATTCGAGACTGGAAAGTCTAGAGAATATTATTTAGGCATAGCTTTTGATCAAAATATTCCCGATGCTGTTGATAATGCCTGCCGAGTATTGGCAGCAGCAAGGATAACTAAAGTCTTCGCAGAACCGCAGGATCCGGAAGCGATTAGGAGTTTTTTACGTGGGACTCTGGACTGCGCAAGTTTTACAATTCCTCTCTCGTATGAGAAAGAATCTGATACAGAACCCGTCAGTTCGAATCAGCTCCTATCTTTGGCAGACATAGGTGAATTGCAACCATTTGATATAGACATGCCTATCACTGATTATCTGGATAAGTTGCTTTACTGGTGCAGTTCCACCGGAGCTGGTGATCTTGGGCGCATACAGAATACTTGTCAACTTCTTGGTTTAAGTACCGAGTGGGGAGGAGCATGGTCAGTCATTCGCCGTTTTGTGTTGCTTGGACACCTCGAATTTGATATGCGCAATACAATTCGTTGGGGTGTAGTGCCATCGGTGCTCATCAGAACTGCAACAGATAGCGGACATTTTCTGTCGGGGCAACGTTCACCTTCGCTTGTATCTGCGTTACATGAAAATTTCCGTATAACTGAAAATACTCAAATTGGTGGGCCAAAACAACTCGTCGTTGAAGGTATTAATAAAGGTTCCGACGTCACTTTGGAATCATCCCGCCGAATTAAAAACCTAGACTGCGTATCCGCCCGGTTAAGCAAAATTCTACCGACCGTTGAGCAGTGGGCAAAAGCAATGCCAGCATGGAGTGAGAAGGATTTTGGGCGCTACCAAATTGAGCACTATATCCCCGAAAGGGATGAGTTTCGCTTATTAGAATCACTTATAAAACCCCAAAAGGGTTTCTATAGATTTAAATTAGAAAATAACAATCGGAAGTCTGAAACGCTCACCTATTTCGATGATGAATATGGTAATTGGACCTGTGGAGACTTCTACGGTTTACGTTTCTTAGCTAGACGGAATATGGGAGTTTGTCGAGCCGTCTACCTAGATACAAAAAGTGAGTTGCTGATACCTGTAATAGACCGATGGCCAATGCCTTATGAACGAGCTTTGGTATTGGCTAGTGGAATATTACCTCACCGACTAAAAACGGAATCGGGATTGAATATACTATCTTATATTGGGATCTCTCGGGAGCTTGCAGCACAACTATGCGGCTTGCTAGGTTTGGAAATGGAAGGTGAGTAATGGATGACTTAATTGGTACATATAGTAGACTTTCTGAGGTTTATCGGCTTTATGTTGAAAGTGCTTTCCCTTTTCGTTATCCTGCTTTGGACCGCGAGCGACGTCTTATTCTTAGCAAGTCAGGTGTTTTAACCCAGGAACCATTGGTAGAACCCCTTCCGCTATATCCATTTGCAGCCTACAATTTATCTTCAGCAGCTCAGAGCCTCGGAACGGAATATTCCGGACTGGCAGATCTTGGGTTAGGTCTCTTACCTCCAACCAATTTCCTCTACAAACATCAGTGGGAAGCTTTGGACGCGGTAATTAGAAACAAAAAGGATTTAGTTGTTACCACAGGGACTGGTTCAGGAAAGACCGAATGTTTTTTACTTCCTCTCCTTGCAGAGATTGCCCGAGAATCAATTGGTTGGAAGCCTTGCATTGTTAACCCCAATAGATACTGGTGGCGGAATGGTATAGAACGAACCTCTCAGTGGTGGCATTCCGTTAGGCCACATGCCCTCCGAGCACTGGTTTTATATCCACTTAATGCATTAGTTGAGGACCAGTTGAAGCGTCTGCGAATGACTCTCGATAGTCCATATATTCATAAGTGGCTTGATGAACAACGTAGTGGCAATCGAGTCCTCTTTGGGCGTTATACGGGTCAGACACCAGTAGCAGGAGCCAATACGAACAGAAACGCGCTCAACCGCCTGCGTAAATCACTTCAGCTGTTGGATTCTTCATGGCAACGCGTGGAGGATGCACTACGACAAGAAGATACTGACCCTGATATTCGTTATCATTTTCCTCGGATTGATGGAGGTGAGATGTGGTCCCGTTGGGATATACAGGAAACACCGCCTGACATTTTTATCACCAACTATTCGATGCTTAACATCAAGCTAATGAGAGAAATCGAAGAAGTAATATTTACCAAGACACGTGAGTGGCTAGAATCCAATCCTGACAATGTATTCTTTTTAATCGTAGATGAACTTCATTCTTATCGTGGTACTCCTGGGACTGAGGTTGCCTATATCTTACGTCTGTTCTTAGAGCGCATTGGGTTATCACCAGAATCGGATCAATTGCGTATTATTGCGACTTCAGCTAGCTTGGATGAAGGTGCACAATCAAGCAAGTTTCTCCGTGAATTTTTTGGTCGAGGTGATCGATTCGAACATATTAGTGGTGAACAAATTCCACCGAAGGCTAATACTCGATTTTGTCTTCGTCCCTATAAGATTAAGTTTGAAGAATTTATAAAATCGGTGCAGCCGGACCCACTTAAGAGCATGTCTCCCCCTAACGTGGAAAATGATGAAGGGCAGAAAGCAATTAGTAACCTGGCAAAGGAATTAGGTTGCGAGTCAGATGCTGGGGAAAATGTGGTCGAGACTCTTGGACGAGCATTGGAAAAGCTCTCCGCTGTCGATGCCATTAGAGATGCTTGCCGCCAGCTAAATGGGTCAGTTCGAGCAACGCGAGCGTCTAATCTTGACCACTTATTATTCGAATCTCAGAGCAATGTCAATAATATTGTGTCTGATGCTCTTAGAGGTTTTTTGCTCGCCATGGGGATCGCTCGTAAGAAAGATGGGAACTTATTACAACCAATAAAAGGTCATATTCTTTTCCATAACCTAGAGAATATGTGGGTTTGCGCAAATCCGCACTGCAACGACATTGCATGTAACCATATCGAACGAGCCAAAAATATATCGCCCATATCATATGGTGCGCTTCATGCGCATCATCGATTAACTTGTTCTTGCGGTGGAAGAATCTTAGACTTAATTATTTGCAGTAGTTGTGGCGAAGTATTTCTGGGTGGTTTTAGCAAGCTAGTCACTTTTGGTCAGCAGAGTGCACAGGTATTAACTCCAGACCAACCTGATCTCGAGCAACTTCCGGACTACTCTGGCTATCAAAGAAAACATGTAGGATACGCAATTTTCTGGCCATCAGCTGAGAAACCAGTCCGCCTTCAATATCAACATAATGGAGCAAATCATCGTTGGGCACCAGCACTCATCGATACTTACACTGGTGTTGTTCGCAATTCAGCAATCGTAGCCGATAGTCAGTCAGTGCAAGGGTGGATTTACACTGTTGACGACGGAGAAGCCAACGCACTTCCCCCAATATGTCCCTGTTGCGACACTGACTTCCGAAGAGGTAGTTCTATCTCGCCTCTTCGCCAACACCGAACAGGGTTTCAGAAAGCGTGTCAGGTCATAGCAAGTGCCCTTGTACGAGAGATGCCAGAGATCATAGGCAAACGAAAAAGTCGCAAGCTGGTAATTTTCTCAGATAGCCGACAGGATGCCGCAAAGTTAGCTGCAGGTATGGACCTGGACCATTTTAGAGATATGGTTCGTATATGTCTTATTGGTGCCCATGAGGCATTTTCACAAGGATATTTGGGTGTTTTACGAACACTCTGCCAATCAATTCCAGAATTCGTTACCCGCATCGAGAATTTAAACCTGCAATTAACTGCCGACATAAAGAAGGTAAACACAAGACCAGTAAATGAAACGTTTACACAATCCTTCAATCTGTCACAACCCGCCCTAGCTCTAAATCTCATGCAAGTGGGAATGATGGGAATGGCACTTAGTACAGAGAATTCATGTTTAATTTGGGGCTATCCCTCTCGTGTCCCACTTCAGCAGATTCGGAATATCGTTTGGGATCGTCTACTCTCAATGGGAATTTGCCCTGGTGGGACGAGAGCAGATTCGCTTTACTTTAAGGATGACAATCAACGCAAGCAATGGTGGGAATGTTTTAGTTGGACAGCTTCTCCAGTTTGCCAGAAGACCTCTATGTCTGCAAGCGAGAGCCAGCACCTCGTGAATATGAAGAATGCTTTGATGAGAGAACTAATGCTTTGTTTGTTCCCTCATGCCACCAGAACTTTCGAGAGCCTTGGATTGGGGATTGTCACATATTATTATAGTGGAAGTGCTTCATCAACGATCATTCAATCCTGTCAGGCGATAATCCGTACTTTATGTGAGAAAAAGAACTTTCGTTACTGGCCAACGTTTGAGCTTGACCCCCAGGGTCAAAGTCGTCCATTGCAGAAAAAAATACGACAGTACCTTGGCGATATAGGTCTTGAGCCTGGAGAAGTAGAGGGTGAGCTGCGTCAAGCCGATGTTTGGCTTAACGGTGCGAATAACCCAGGTGTTAACTCGGACAATTTATGGCTGGAGATTCAGATGAGTAAAACATCGGAATTTAGTAAGGGATGGAACTGCCCTCGGTGCGGGGCCTTTTTTTTACACCCGGCAGGTGGTAGATGTATTAACTGCAATGTACCACTGATAGCGGGTACTGCTCACAGCTCACTCGATTACTATCGTTACCTTGCGGAAAAGGCGGGAAATGGATTCCGTTTCCATAGCGAAGAACTAACGGGGCAAACTGATGATATGGATAAACCTAATCGCCAACGCTGGTTTCAAGAAGTCTTTTTACCCAGTAGAAATGAGATACCAGACATTCATGGGATCGATTTACTCAGTGTCACAACCACAATGGAATCCGGTGTGGATATCGGTTCTTTACTAGCAGTCATGATGGCTAACATGCCACCCCGCAGATTTAACTATCAACAACGGGTTGGTAGAGCTGGTAGACAAGGAATGGGGTTATCATTTGCGATAACTTTTTGTCGAGGTCGTAGCCATGATGAATTTTACTATCAACGTCCTGAGTCAATAACTGGTGACCCACCACCATCTCCTTACATTGATACACGACAAACAGAAATCATGCGTCGTGTACTCATTAAGGAGATATTGCGCCAGGCATTTAGGTCCATTCCTAGTCAAACACATCAAGAGTATCAGTCATCTGATAGTGTGCATGGAGAATTTGGCCCGGCGGAACAATGGGAGGCAATTCGCCCAAATATTGAGCTGTTCATTATGAGTCAGACTACTAAGGACGTTATTGATGATATTAGCAGATGCCTGATGTTTGGAACACAATGGACTGAAGATGGAATTTCTTTAGAGAGAGTCTTTGAGGAAATGCAGCACTATATACAGTGTGAATTATTAACAACCATAGACTCTATTGTGGCCGATGAACGATATACACAAAAAGCTTTAAGTGAACGTCTGGCCAGTGCAGGTATCCTACCTATGTTTGGATTCCCAACTCGCATAAGATTGCTTTTTACTGACATTCCATTCCGTAGCTATCCTTGGCCACCGGAAAGAGATACAGTAGGCCGTGACCTTGATATAGCCATTAGCCAGTTCGCGCCTGGGTCTGAAACTGTAAAAGACAAGCGAGTGTATCGATCAGCCGGAGTATTGGACCTTGCTCCTGCTGGTGATAAAATCCAAGTAAGACCGGGGTTCATACCGCCTCTTCGGGATAAAAATGGGGTGACTATAGGGAACATTCGAATTGGGATTTGCCGTTCTTGTCAGGCCGTTGCATATCTTGACCCGGCGTCTGTACCTCCTCCAGGAGAGGTTGAACCAGAGCCACAGAAATGTGTCGTGTGTGGTAAGGAAACTATGCTAGCTATTGATGCTCGTGAACCCCGGTCGTTCTTTTGTTGCTTTAATAGTGATTTTGATGGTACGTTCGAGTGGGTCCCCCGGTTTACCCGTCCGATGATATGTATAAGTACTGACCCTCTCAAAACAATCATCGGCACGAATCTGGCTATACAGTCCGCATCCACAGAGGTAGTATCCATCAACGATAATGGTGGTAAAGGTGGCTTTGATTTCCATTCGGTCTCTTTGCAAAGAGTTCAAGGTGTCGGCGCCTACGCTGTAAACCCCCATTACTGGGAAAAACTCAATACGCCTTCTTATCGTATTGCACTGCTATCGCGCCGACACACGGATGTGTTAATTGTAGACGTTGCTGAGTGGCCTGACGGCGTTTATGCAGACCCGACGACAGTATCAGGCCGTGCGGCGTGGTACTCGTTCGCCTTCCTACTCAGAATTGCCGCTTCAACACTTTTAGATATCGATGTTCAAGAATTGCAAGCCGGTATTCGCACTATCGAATTTGAAGGTATACCCCGTGGACAAGCATTCCTAAGCGATACCCTTGAGAATGGTGCAGGCTACTGCAGATGGTTAGGTAACGATGAAAACCTACGATTGCTTTTGAAGACTTGTTGTGACCTCAAAACCGGGAATATTATACCAAAATGGATCGCAAGCGAGCATTTTTCAGATTGTGATACCTCTTGTAATCTTTGCCTTCGCGATTTTTATAATATGCAGTATCATGGCCTATTGGACTGGCGTCTTGCTCTCGATATGGCTCAAATTGCTCGCGACTCCTCAGCTTTCTGTGATCTAATTAATCCGTTTGCCGAATCCTGTGGCAATCTATGGAGACCTCTGTTTGATAATGAGAATGCCTCAATTACAAGAACATTGGCTCAGTTCGGCTATGAGCCCGCAGATTATGAACCGGTGCCAATGTTTATCTCCACCAAAAGGAACAAAGCATTAGTAGGATATCATCCTTTGTGGACTAAGGAGCATTCAAGTTATAAAGAGGCAGTGCAGAATATAGAATTTACGCATCCAGACTTTGAGGTTGAAGCATTGAATCTATTCATCGCCATGAGGCGGCCAGCTGACTATATTTGATATGAAACCATACAAAAGAAATACCCGCTTCGCAATAGTTGCACGGAGTTGGGAAGTGCCTGATACTCCTGTTCTGTATCGCCAAGAACTGGTGCCGTTTGTACCTCCTTTATTTATAATTGATTATAATTGAGTATGGCACTTGCGGTGCCTCCAATGATGATACCACCTATTGATTTAGAGTTACCCGTATTTTGACTTTAGGAGCAGGCGGGCGGACTGCCCAAGACTGCACATAAGCTTGGATTGTTCAACCAGACACAAACAGGGGCCAGAATGAAACCAGTCTAGCCCCCGTTTGATCCGGGCTCTATTTCCGTAGATTTAGACGATCCAATGGCGAGAACTTCTGGTGCTGTATAGCTATATGGCTGGATGCAAGATTCACATAGTGACTCACCATCGTAAGCGTGGAGTGCCCTAGTATCTGCTGAAGACTAAATACATCACCCCCATTAATAAGAAACCTTGTAGCGAAAGTGTGTCTACATAGGTGAGCATGAAGCCTGCAAACTCCTGACCTTTTTGATAGCCTGGTAAACATTAGCTTCATACTATTCTCAGTTAAAGGATTGCTACTCTGGGATAAGAACACATTGTTTATTACAGGATTAATCGGTTTAGGCCTGAAACGGAACAGGTAGCGCTGTAGCGCCCTTTGAGCATTATTACCAATAGGCACAATACGCTCCTTTTTGCCTTTACCCATCACCTTTAGGTATCCCTCATCCATATGAACATCGTCCATCTTTAAATGAACAAGTTCACCTATCCTGAGTCCGGTATCAATCAAAAGCATAAAGAGTGTCCGGTTCCTGGCATCAGAGGGCGATATACTGAAAGTATTGAGTATGGCCCTTATTTCTTCATCTGACAGCGTAGAAACGACTTTCCTGACGACCTTCGGTGGCTTCAAGTCTTTAGCGGGGCTGATTTGCGCCAGTCCTTCTACTACTAACCAGTTAGAGAAAGCTCGCAGGGTTCTGACATGACCATGGACTGTGGCTGCTGATAGAAGTTCTGGCTTCGCCGGTGTATAGGGATGGTTTTCATACCTTGTTTTCTTCAGCAGGTAGAGGACGTATTCACGGAGTAGTTTTGTA
>SDBU01005889.1_pt1 | contig 14534 bp, 14 predicted proteins | sample 2277071 | NCBI WGS metagenome assembly SDBU01 (sample SAMN10397929, study PRJNA504765) | marine sediment metagenome | isolation source: marine sediment core GS08_GC12, 126 cmbsf | place: Arctic Ocean: Gakkel Ridge, Loki's castle | collected 2008
GATTCTTAATTTCACCAGGGAAGATTATATCATATTTCGGTTACCTTTTATATGATTTAATAAGTACCTCTTTAGTTACATATTAGATGATTCAATTCGCACACTTGACAAAGTATTTTAGATATCGTATAATATATATCAGATACGAGATACGATATCTGGAGACGTTGATGAAGCTCGATGTTGGATCCTCGGTACGCCGTTATACGGTTACCGATCAGGTCTATGATATATTGAAAACCCAGATTCTCGGGGGCTCGATGGCTCCGGGTGAGGCAATATCCGTAGAAGATCTTGCCAGAAAGCTCAAAACTAGCAAGACTCCGATCAGAGAATCTCTTCACAGACTGATGGGAGAAAAACTCATACTGGGGACCGATACGGGTAAGATGACTGTTGTGAGTCTCCCAGCCTCGGAAATCGTCCACATTTGTGAGTTGCGTGCCGCCTTGGAGACGCTCGCTTTGAAATGGGGTTTTGACAATGTCCCTCACGGGGTTCTCCGAGAGAATTTAGATTCGCTTAGAAGTGCTTGTAGAGATTTGGACAAGGGTGATCCAGAGTCGTTCTATACAGCAGAAGTCGTCCTGCATAATGTTATTATTGCCGCTCCAAATAACCAGTGGCTCGTACAGATGATTTCTCAGGTCCAGAACTTTGTCGATATGACCAAGAACATGTTTGTTTCTGTGGAAAGGTACAAGAAGTCTATTCCGGAACACGTGCGTATCATAGAGTCGATCCTTGGGGGAGACAAACGCAGGGCCTTGAAAGAACTGAACCTACATCTTGCTCACGTAAAGAATCGGTTCCTGGTTTTGCTCAAGAAGACTGGGGAAAAAGAAAGTCAGAAACCGGGAGAAAGGTAGGAGGCGAGGAGTCTAGTAAGGTACAAAAGGGAATCCCAAAAGGACACATCTAAGTTCCATCCTTAAAGATCTCAAGGTGAATCGATGAAAGACTGGCGAACCAACAAGTATTTTATTGGACACGGAGGAGCCCATCGAAGAGCCGTCTATAAATGCATGGGCTATACCGACAATGACCTTTCGAGGCCAAAGATTGCAGTAGTCAACTCCTGGGGAGAGGTGTGCCCAGGACACCACCACCTGAATCTTGTCTCACAAAACGTGAAAGCTGGTATCTGGCAAGCGGGGGGAATGCCTGTGGAATTCCCCGTGATTTCCCAGTGCGGAACACTCACGCTTGGATTGGATGGGATAAGGTACGATCTTGCGACGCGAGACCTCGTTTCTTTCGACATCGAAACTGTGGTGAACATCCAGCTCTTCGATGGTATGGTACTCATCGGGACCTGCGACAAGATCCCCCCGGGGATGCTGTTGGCCGCGGCAAGACTCGACATTCCCTCAATTTTTGTCCCAGGAGGAGTAATGGCGGTGGGAGAATACCAGGGAAAGAGCATAACCCTTTCCGATCTGGATGAACTGGTGATGGGAGAGTCTCTGAGGCGAGAAATACCGCAGCGAGAGGTCTCTGAGATCGAGGAGAGAGTCTGTCCTACGGCGGGAGCATGTCCGCTGATGGGAACCGCAAATACCATGCAGGAGCTTGCGGAGGCAGTAGGAATGGCGTTACCGCATTCTTCAACTATTATGGCGAACTCATCTGAGCTTCTGAGAGTCGCTAAGAAAGCAGGGGGCACAATCGTGGATCTCGTGAAAAACGATGTTCGTCCCACTCAGATTATGAGCGCGAAGTCTTTGAGAAACATGGTAAAGATCCTGGTGGCGATTGGCGGGTCCACCAATGCTATTTTGCATGTCTTGGCTCTCGCTCGTGAGCTTGAGCTTGAAGACCAAATAGACCTGGAGTTCATCCACAAGACAAGCTGCCAGACTCCCTGTTTGGTGGGAGTAGCGCCAGGTGGCGCATACTATGTCCCTGACCTCCACAAAGCGGGAGGGATACCTTCCCTCATGAAAACCATGGAAGAACTCCTCGAGGTGGACGTACCGACTGTCTCCATGAAGAGCCTCAGAGACATACTTGGGAAGGTTCAGTTGGATGAAAAGAGCGGCTCGGCGGACTCTGTCATACGTCCATTGGCTAATCCTATTTCCCCGGACGGAGGCATTAATGTCCTGTATGGGAACTTGGCGCCCAAGGGAGCTATCTTCAGACAGGCCGCTATGTCTACAAAGAAGCTGCGGCACTCAGGACAAGCCAGAGTATTCAACTCCCAGGAAGAAGCGCTCAGCGTTTTGAAATCCGGCAAGATATCCAAAGGTAATGTAATTGTTGTGAGGTACGAAGGGCCGAGAGGGGGTCCTGGTATGCCGGATATCTATGCTGTTCTGGCTACGGTTGTGGGAATGGGAATGGAGAAGGACATTGCTGTGATAACCGACGGGAGGTTTTCCGGATTCGCAAGGGGTTTCGGAATTTGCCAGATTTCCCCAGAGGCAGCTTGTGGTGGTCCTCTAGCGGTACTTAGAGACGGAGATCTCGTGAGGATCGATGTCGAAAAGAGATCCATAGATGCCCTAACGAATCAAGAGATCGAGGAAAGACTCAAATCCTGGGTGCCTGTAAAAAAGAAAAAGAGAACTGGGATACTGGGTCTGTATGCAAAATATGCAGGACCTGCTTATATGGGAGCAAGACTGGAGTAGGAGGAGGGAGCGCAAAGATGGTATTTGAGAAGAAAGAGAGAATCGTCACTGGACATATTCTGAGAAGCTTCTGCCGGAACTGCCTGAAAGCATTGGGCGTATCATCAGAAGACGCTCAGATCATATCAAATGGTATGATCGGATCTGATATGCGAGGAATCGGGTCCCAGGGAATCATAAGGCTCTCGACATATGCAAAAAGAGTCAAGACAAGAGCGGTGAATCCGAGACCCAACATTAGGATCCTCAAGGAATCTGAGACAATTACTCTATTGGATGGTGACTCAGGGTTTGGTCAACTCTTGGGAACGAAAGCTATGACGATGGCCATTGACAAAGCTCAGAAGATGGGAGTCGGTATCGTTGCACTGAGAAACGGTTCCCACCTTGGGGCTCTGGCTTTCTATAGTATGCTGGCTGCAGACCGTGATATGATAGGACTCGCTATAACCAATGGGGCACCCGTGATGAATGCCTGGGGAGGAGCTTCCCGGGCCATTGGCAACAATCCTCTTTCCTTCGCCATTCCAACAATGGGTGAGTCTCCGATTGTCCTGGATATGGCACAAAGTGTGGTGGGATTGGGAAAGGTAAGAGTAGCAGCAAAGAAGAATGAGAAGATCCCTAGGGATTGGGGAACGAATGCAAAAGGTGAATCAACTGATGATCCCAATGAGGTACTGCAAGGTGGCTCTCTTCTCCCTATAGGCGGACCAAAAGGATACGGCCTCTCAGTGGTAATGGACATCCTGTGTGGAGTTCTCACAGGGGCCCTCTTCGGAAAAGACTGCGCTCACAAAGAAGACCCTCGTCCCGAAGGCTGCGGTCATTTCTTCCAGGCCATAAATGTCGCCTCATTTATGCCGGTCCAGGAGTTTAAGAAGCGAGTTGAGTCTCTTACTGCCCAGCTGAAGGGTTCCGAGAAGGCCACTGGTATCGAAGAGATCTATCTTCCGGGAGAGATAGAGAACAGGACAAGCAAGGAAAGAGAGAAAACGGGAATTCCCGTGCCGTGGCAGGTATACGAGGATCTGCTCGAACTAGCTCAAGAATTTCACCTCCAGATTCCTTTTTGATAGCTACTCCGAGTCCGCGGAGTTAGCTAGGAGCAATCGTCTATGAAAACAATGGCAATGGTTCTCGAAAAATACAATAGCCCCCTGAGACTCAGGGAAGTAGAGATAGGCAGTGTTTCTCCGGGAGAGACCCTTGTAAGTATGTTGGCTAGCGGAATCTGCGGATCTGATGTTCATATATGGAGAGGGAAGGACCCAAGGACTCCTTTGCCTCTTATCCCCGGACACGAAGGCGTGGGAATCATTCGGAATACAGGTGGGAAAGCCTACGATGTCCTTGGCGAGAGCCTTTCCCCTGGGGATCTAATCCTCTGGGATAGGGGAATAGTCTGCGGAAAGTGCTACTACTGCTGCGTGATGAAAACTCCATTTCTTTGTCCTGACCGCAAGACCTACGGAATTATGAGGAACGGTTGTTACGCCCAGGATCTGATTCTTGTCAAGGAAACCAGAATTTTGAAGGTCAATAAAGATGTGGATCCTGCGCTCCTGGCGTCTGCTTCTTGTTCAGGGGCCACTGCTGCTCATGCTGTGGAATTGTCTGAAATATCCCCTGGCGATACTGCGGTGATTCAAGGACCAGGGCCATTGGGAATATTTGTTCTTGCCTTCTGTCTTCAAAAAGGAGCTGAGTGCATAGGGGTTACGGGACGAATAGGCGACGAAGCAAGACTCCGGTTTTGCAGAGAAATGGGAGCTGACTTCACGGTGAACATAGATGAGATTCCCCTGATGGAGAGAATCGATCTCGTCAAGAACCAGAGCGCGGGGCGCGGCGCCAATGTGGTGATAGAATGCACCGGATCGCCTGACGCTCTGGAGGACGGGTTGAAAATGGTCGCTCCAGGAGGGACATACTGTACCCCTGGAATTGCCGTTCCCCATGAGAGCATCCCCATAGACTGGTACCAGGATATCGTGAAAAAGAACCTGAATCTGAAAGGAGTGTGGGTAAGTGATACCTCTCATCTCTATCAAGCTGCAAAATTGGTCGAGAAAGGTCACTTCCCACTCAAGGGGTTTGTTACGCACCGGTTATCTCTTGAGAAAGCTAACGAGGCCCTTCGCCTGGCTGAGACACTCGAGATGATCAAGGGTGTTCTTGAATTCTCTCATAGCCAATAAGGGCCGGGATGCACAGAATAAGGAAAGAAATGGACATCGTGAGGCTGGACGATATTGTTGGAATGAGATTTCCGGCAGGCAGACACACAAAGGTCCTCATCGGTCCCGGGAGCAAGGAAGCTGAGCGATTTGTTGTCGGATACGTCACGATCTATCCCGGCGGAAAGGTACCCGTGCACTCCCATGGAAATGAGGAGGTCTACACCATACTGGAAGGTTCAGGGACAATGCAGATTGGGAAAGAAAAAAGGGTAGTGACGGCTATAAGCTCAGTGTACATTCCGGCTGACGTATCGCACAGTTTGATGAACCAGAGTGAGCAAGAGTTGGCTATGATGTTTGTCTACTCTCCTGCCGGATGGGTAGACCATTGGACTCAGGAGACTGAGAAGGGTCCGGACGATCAGCAAAATAGTATGTGAAGATTCCCAAGAACTGGAGGTGACAGCATGAGAATTGTTCGTTTCATTCACGACAGTCAGCCTGTTTATGGAATTGTGGAAAATGAAATTGTTTATATGGCAAAAGGTGACATCTACCAGGGGCTCGAGCGAGGCAAGGAAGTTGGTGCCCTCGATAGCCTGAAGCTCTTGGTGCCGTGTGAGCCAAGCGCAGTAATCGGGCACGGACTGAATTACAGGAAGGCGTTCAAGGAGAGAAAAATGGATTTCTTTGAGGATCCCACGCGTCTTTTCCTTAAACCTAACACAGCTCTTCTGAACCCCCTGGAAGAAATCATCCTACCTCCCCACTCAAAAGAGGTAGTCTATGAGGCAGAATTAGTAATAGTCGTGGGACGAAGGGCAAAAAACGTTACTGAGAATGAGGCGCATAAGTATATCCTGGGCTATACTTGTGGTAATGACTTGACCGCTTGGGATCTGATGAAGAAGGACGGTTGGCCGGTCAGAGCAAAAGCCTTCGACACATTTGCTCCAGTGGGGCCAGTGATAGTGACCGATCTGGATCCCTCTGATCTTGCCATCAGGTCCCGTATTAATGGAAAGACCCTTCAAGACTCGAGAACTTCTGATATGCTCTTCTCCCCCGCTAGATTGCTAAGCTACATATCCACGGTTTTCACTCTGCTTCCGGGCGATGTCATTTTCACCGGATCACCTCCCGGCTGGGGACCACTTAAAGTGGGGGATGAGGTGGAGATTGAAATCGAGAAGATAGGGGTCTTGAAAAATCTTGTGGTGTAGAAGAAGTGTATCTTTTGTCCTAGGAAGCACAACATGAGAAAAGCTAAAAGTAATGCAGTGAAAGGAGGTGAAAGGGACAAAGGACCCCCGGCCCGGTAAGAGAAGAATAGAGGAAGGTGGGCGCTCAGGACAGGGTGGGACCGTTGCCCTGCCTTGAAAAGCTTTCCTCGAGAGAAGAATTAGGTAGGGAAAAAAGGAGGATAAAGTGAATAAGTTCGTTCTGTTACTTATAATAGTAGTGCTCTCGGTTGTCATGGTGGGAAGTACTTTACCCGCCATGGCTCAGGAACTTAGTATTCTGAGGGCTCGACACTTCGTCGAGGCGTGGGAAGAGGTATGGTCCGAGATTGTGGAGGACTTCGAAGCATCTCACCCTGGGGTGAAGGTACGAACAGACTTTGTGGCCAAGGCAGAACAGGAGATGAAGCAAGCAGCCGAAGCGGAGGCGCGTACGGGACATGACATAATTAGTTTCCGAGTGGACGGACCCGCACTGTACGGGAGTGTCTTGGCAAACGTGGACGACGTCATAGCCCAAATATCTGCGGAATCTGGTGAGCCATCGGCAGTGTCCAAAGAATACGGAGTGAATGGCGGAGAATGGAAGGGAGTGCCCATAGAGTTCTTCCCATCCCAGATCACTTACCGAATGGACTACTGGCAAGAAGCCGGGTATGGGAAAGACCAAATCTGGAATCTGACCTATGAAGGATTTCTTGAGGCAGCCGCTAAACTTCAGCCTCTGGGGCATCCCGTGAGCATGGCTTACAGCCAAATCACCGGCGATACCCATCACTGGATGATTCCGGTTCTTTGGGCGTATGGTTCCCACCTTGCCGACAAGGATCTTAATGTCACTATCGACTCTGCGAACACCTATGCCGCACTTGACTATGCGAAGAGGCTATACCAATACATGGCTCCCGGTGTCCTCGCTTGGGAGGGTGGTTCTGACAATAGGTTTATGCTCTCCGGAGTGGGTGGCGCAACTGTCAATTCCGGCAGCATATACCTACAGGCGAGAAGGGAGGATCTCCCTCATTGGGAACAGATAAACCATGCACCTCTTCCTACTGGACCAGCTGGACGATTCGTGGAAGGTTTTATAGTGCTACACGGCATTTGGGAGTTTGGAGACAATGTGGATCTTGCGAAGGAGTTTCTCGCCTTTCTCTTCACGAAAGAAAACGCTCTTGCTTTCGCTAACGCTGGACTGCCCGCATCACTCAGTCCCTGGACAGGAATCAGTCCCTCTTTCGACAACCCCGCATTTGAGGCATTCGCGCCTATTCTAGGTCAAATACACCACACTCCCGACTGGCCAGCCCCTGTGACCGCAGCAGGAATAAAAGCATGGACTCGGGCTATCGTGCCAATCATGTTTGGAAAGGTGGCCATCGGTATGCCCATACAGGAGGCAATCGACTGGGCTGAGAAAGAGCTGAAAGAATTGTACTAGGAAGGACCGATCAAAAGAACTACAATCAAGCACTAAGTGGTACTTTGGGGATAGCCAGGTATCTACTTGGCTATCCCCTTATGTGGGAGAAGAAATCATGTCCAGGCAAGAAAGGAGATACGGATACGCTATGGTAGCTCCAGCCGTAATCATCCTTACGGTTCTCATGGGGTATCCCATTGGATATTCGATCTTTATCGCGATGACCGACAAGGTGGTGACGCAGCCGGCTAGTTTTGTCGGAATTGAGAATTTTGTAAAACTCTTGAACGATGATGTCTTTCGTACCACCATTTTTAACTCTCTCATCTATACTGCGGTTGCGGTGTCGTGCAAAGCCGTACTTGGACTTCTCCTAGCCGTAATTCTCTACCACATTCGCTGGGGACGCAAAGTAATTCGGGGCCTGGTCATTATCCCCTGGGCAGTTCCTCTCTCCATGGCAGGAATAGCCTGGATGTGGATGTATGAACCTATGTTCAGTATCATCAACCGTACCCTAATGGGTTTGGGTATCATAGAGGTTGGTATACCTTGGCTCAGCCATCCTTTCTACGCCCGCATATCAGTTATCATCACCAATATATGGCGGGGGCTTCCCTTTTATTCAATAACCTTTTTGGCCGCTCTCATGGGTGTCCCCACAGACCTCATCGACTCGGCAAGAATGGATGGCGCGGGACCCTTGAGAAGGTTCTTCCGCATTACAATTCCCCTGGCATCTTCTCTTTTGGTGGTAGTAACCTTGTTCTCTATCATGATGACTGTGGCTCATTTTGACATCGTCTGGACTCTCACGAAGGGGGGGCCATTGAATCAAACTCACATCTTTAGTACTTTCTCCTTTGTCGAGGGCCTCCTGGTAGGAGAACTGGGAAGCGGGGCAGCTGCTTCTCTCTTCATATTTCCCTTCCTGGTTTTAGTATCGTATTTCCTGCTGCGTCAGGTACGAGCGAAAATTGCGTGATGAGCTTGTTCAGGAAAAGCAACGAGGGAACGCGCATCTCCGGAGGTGACATAGATGAAACAGAATTACCGAAACAAACGAAACACGTCTTCCGGGACCTACCTTAGGGTTAGAAAGACTTTGATAACGATTATTCCTTACATAGCAGTTATTCCTTTTCTTATCTTTATCGTTTTCCCCTATGCTTGGATGGTCATTACATCTTTCAGGATTCCAGAAGAGATATACAGTCTGTCCTCAAATCCCTTCTATATTACTAAAATGACCTTTGAGCACTACAAGTTTCTCTTTCAGACCACCCAATTTACCACTTGGTATCGCAACAGCGTGCTGGTCACCACAATAACCACTGTACTGTCAGTATCGGTGAGCCTGTTGGCTGGGTACAGTCTGGCGAGATTAAAATTCAGAGGCGCACGTACTATCGGGATGGGGATATTCTTCACCTACCTCGTTCCACCAAGTCTTCTCTTCATTCCACTTTTTATAATTCTGGGTAAGTTGCGTCTCCTCGATACTCATTATGCCCTCATCCTCAGTTATCCAACTTTCATGATTCCCTTTTGTACGTGGCTCTTAATGGGATATTTTGCGAATATCCCAAGAGCTATAGAAGATGCGGCGATGGTCGATGGGGCGACCCGTCTTCAAGTTCTTTTTAAGGTGGTATTCCCGGCAGCAAAACCCGGGATTATAGCTGCCATCATCTTCTCTTTCCTGACTTCTTGGGGACACCTTTTATACGCCTCGGCCTTTATTTCGAAGAATAGCAACAAGGTGCTCACTAGTGCGGTAGTCACCTCTCTCATCCGAGGCGATGTCTACTACTACGGCCCCTTAATGGCCGCAGCAGTATTGACCTCCGTTCCAGTGATTATCCTGTTCAGCTTCATTCTTGACAATTATGTAGCTGGACTCACCCAGGGAGCAACAAAATACTGAGGCAGGAGACATATCGTATGGAAACGAATATAGGTGCTTTGAAGGTACCAGAAAGGTTGTACCACGACAAAGTAAGCTTGGCGAGGATCCGAGGGGCGGGGAGTACATTGAACCCAAGGTACCGGATGATATTGGACCACTGCCTAGGAACCGTGCGAAGAAGCTTAACTGCGAAGGAGGAGTTATGAGAATCGAGTCTTTCGAAATTATCCCCGTGAGGTATGAGCTAAAGCACTCTCCCCCTACTGTTGCTTATGGTACTTGGCCTTCATCTTTTGAGAATGTCATTATAAAACTCCACACAGATGAAGGAATGACAGGGATTGGAGAGGCTCCGGTTGAATACTATCGTTTTGGAGAGACCAGGGAACATGTTCAGGCATGCCTTTGCCTAATGGGAGAAGCTTTGAAGGGTAGGGATCCTTTTAAGATGAGAGAGAATATGGCGCTTTTCCAGCGGCAGGATCCCTCCGCACACGGAAGCAGCTCAGCAAGGTATGGCCTCGATCTTGCCCTTTATGACATCATGGGGAAATCTTCATCCCAGCCTGTGTACAAGATGTTAGGCGGAGGGTATAGGACGGACTTTCCGATGATGGGGCACGTATTCTACGGTGAAGTAGAAAGAATGGTTGAAAGATCGAAGGAACTTGTCGAGGCGGGATACACTTCCTTGGAGGTGAAATGTCTTGGAGAGCAGGGTTGCATCAGAGAAGATGTACGAAGACTCAAAGCTATCCTGGAAGCGGTGGGCGAAGATATCTATGTTATTGGCGATGCCAATCAATCTTGGTCTCAACCTTCCAGGACCATTGCCATCCTAAATGGTGAGTTCCGGGGGGTGGGCAACCTCGCTCTGGAACAGCCAACCCACTATCAGAACATAGCGGGACTTGCTCAGATCTCTCGAGCGGTGCACATACCTATCATCGCCGATGAGAGCGCATCTTCCCCTGAGATGGTGTGGAGTCTGTTGAAGCTGGAGGCAGTGGATATCATCAGTCTCAAGCTACCACGGGTCGGTGGAATCCACGAAGCAATGAAAATAGTGCAAATGGCGCAAGTTGGGGGAGTAGATGTCAAGTTCGACTGGATTCACTACGGTCGGGTAGGGGACACGGCAGCCTTACATGTGGCAGCGAACGTTCAGTTCGTTCATTTCGTTGCCTGTGACTCACACACTCAATTCAGAGAAGACATTGTCGCCTCAGGAGGAATGAGAATCGAAAAAGGACGAGCCCGGATTCCTGACCTTCCGGGGCTGGGTATAGAACTCGATGATGAGATGGTAGAGCGCTGCAGGATAGCCTGAGGGGGCCTTGCTAAGACAAGTACATCCCGAGGAGGTGTATTATGGAAGAGACGATACGTACAAAGAAAGGACCGTTCAGTCACCTTGATGACATGCCCTTTCTCGAATCAGATGTTTTTCCAGGATTCAAGAAGAAGGTATTCGCAACCCAGAACATGACTATGACTTTTGTGAAGGCAAGAAAGGGAACTAAGGGAAAGCCTCACATACATGAGGCAGAGCAGATCATGTATCTTATGGAGGGCAAGGTCAAATTCCAGGTGGGAGAAGAAGACAGGGTGCTCTCCTCTGGGAGCGTCTTGGGGGTGGGCTCGAATGAGAGCCATTCAATCAATGTTTTAGAAGACTCAGAATACATCGAAGTCTTTCATCCCCTTAGGTTGGACCTTTTTCTCGGCTATATGAAGTAGAAATGAAGGCTTTGAAGGTCTCACGGCAAGACGAGGCACGTATCCTCTCGTCTAGTATCGTTTGGAGCGTGTCCCATCCGTCCGACGGATACTATCCTCGCTCACCTGCTGCTCAACTTAGGAGGAACCTATGAACAAAAGAGCTACGGGACGAATGGCAGTAATGACAGGTCCAAAATCAGTAGAACTGAGACAAGTAGAAGTGCCTGAGCTTCAAGACGATGACGTACTCGTCCAAGTCAAATCCTCCGCTGTTTGCGGAAGTGACGTACATATGTACAAGGGTAAACATCCCTTCGCCTCCTTACCTTGCACTTTTGGGCATGAAGTCTCGGGAGAGGTTGTTCAGATAGGCAAGAAGGTGAACCGGGTCAAGGTAGGAGACAGAGTATGCGTAGAGCCACTTACTATCTGTGAACACTGCTACTATTGCCTCAGAGGTGAGTACGCCTACTGTGAAAATCTCAAACTGAAATACAAAAGCGTTGGGGGTTTCTGCGATTACTATGTTGCCTCGGAAAAGTGGGTCCACAAGCTGGGATCCGAGATGAGTTACAACGAAGGCTGCCTGATGGAACCCTTGGCGGTGGCGGTCCATGCGGTTGGCAGGAGTCGACTAACTATGGGGAGTTCTGTCGCAATTCTCGGAGATGGGGCAATTGGTCTCATGCTCCTTGCGGTTGCAAAGGGCTTGGGCGTACATCCAATTATTATCACCGGAGCAAGTGGCAAGAATCTGGAACTCGCGAAATCGCTGGGAGCTACCACAACGGTCAGATCTGGCGAAGCCGATCCTGTTGAAGAGGCAAAGAAACAGACCAATGGACTCGGGGTAGATGTCTCATTTGAAGCGGTGGGTCTCAGTCTCACTTTCAATCAGGCCATTCTATCTCTCAAAAGTGGGGGAAGAGCGGTCATCTTGGGGCTGTTCACAGAAGAGCTCGTTCCTACTGATCTGACCCCCGAACTTAGGAGAGAAAAAGAGATTGTAGGAACGACCAGTTACTGTTGGGACTTTGAGACAGCAATTGACCTGGTTCAGAACGGGGTCGTGAATCTCAAACCTCTAATAACTCATGAATTACCACTTGGTGAGTTGAAGACCGCTCTGGAAACAAAAAGTGATCTTAGCTCTGGTGCCGTAAAAGTGATCGTGCATCCGTGAGCTCCCGAGGGAATCGTCCCCAGAAATGTTGGACGAAAGGAAAGTAATGCGCACATACGAGGCTGATGTACTTGTAGTCGGAGGAGGAGGAGCAGCCCTCAGAGCTGCCCTCGCAGCCAATGAAGAGAATCCTGCTATAAAGATACTTCTCGTCACCAAGGGAAAACTGGGAAAAAGTGGAGTGACTGCGACCGCTTGTTCCGACCGTATGGCCTTTCACACAACTCTCTCCTTCACCGAACCAGAAGGAAAAGATAACTGGAAACACCACGCCGACGATATCTACAGAATCGGAGGCTATGTTTCTGATGAAGACCTCGCTAGAATTCTCGGAAGGGAGTCCCAGGAGGCCTTCCAATATTTAGACAACCTGGGGGTTCCCTGGGTCAAGAAGGAAGGAAAACCTCTCCAATTTGTGACGGACGGCTCCAATTATGCTCGAGCTTGTTTCACTGGTCCATATACCGGCAATCACATTGAGGAATATCTCACCAAAGGAGTGCGAGATGCGCGAATCGACATTCTTGAAGATTTCATGGTGATTGACCTGGTCCTCTCTTCCCCCGGAGCCAGGATAATCGGAGCTGTCGGGCTTGACGAAAACGAGAGACCGGTATTTCTCCAGGCCGAAGCCATTGTTCTTGCCACCGGAGGAGCGGGAGAAGCCTACAGAACAAACGTTTATCCCAAAGGAATGACTGGTGATGGATATGCCATTGGCTACAGGGCCGGCGCGGTTCTCGTGAACATGGAATTCATCCAAATAGGACTTTCCTCAATCCAAACAAAACTTGCCTGCTCCGGGAGCATGATGCGGGCGATTCCTCGCTTCGTAAATGAAAAAGGGGAAGAATTCCTTTCCAGATATTTTCCCTTGGGCACACCCCTGAGTGAGGTCCACAGAGTGGTGTTTGAGAAGGGTGCCAACTGGCCCGTATCTTACGAGCATAAATCGCACGTCATAGATATCGCGGTATACAGGGAGTTCCTCGAAAATCACAAGGCATATTTGGATTATCGCTACAACCCGGATGGGTTAGTTTGGGATAAACTGAGGGGTGTCGAACGCTGGTACCGGGAAATCAAGAAAAAGAGCCTGTCTCGAAACGGCCCGCTCCAAAAGAAACCCGTGTCAAGGCTTTCGGCGATAAATCCTGGGGTTATGTCTTGGTTTCGAGAAAAAGGGGTTGATCTCCTGAAAGGAGATACGGTCGAGATAGCCCCTGCTGCCCAGCACTTTCAGGGAGGACTGAAGATTCGCCAAACTGCCAACACTTCTCTCAAAGGACTTTACGCCGCCGGCGAGTGTGCAGGAGGACAGCACGGAGCTAATAGACCTGGAGGCAATGCTCTGCTCGATTCCCAGGTATTCGGCAGAATTGCTGGGGTGAGCGCCGCAAGAAGGGCAAACCTTAAGCGCAGAAGAACCCCCCTCAAGCTTCACCATTCTGAAAAGATAGAGCGTGATCTCAGGGCTTTACAGAAGACGAACAGGGGAGAAAGAGCTTCCGTGGCCCGAGAACTCGTGCAAGATCTCCTCTCCCGATATGCAAGCATCGTGAGGACGGCCAAGGGACTATCTGAGTCAGTCAAAGCCCTGGGGGATCTGAGAAAGAAGGGCATCCGTGTTGGCAAGGAAGGTCTCCACTTTGCCTTGGAGACCGAGAACCTTCTTACCGTGGCCGAAATGATCGCAAAGGCGGCAAGAGAGAGACGAGAGAGCCGTGGACCTCACCTGTATTTTGACAGATTTGCTGACGCATTGCCCGTTCCGCGAAATGACAAGACATGGAACAAGTACATAGTCCTTAGAAAGGGCGAGTACGGCATGGAACTCAAGGCAGAACACCCGAGGAGGTGCAAGGATCGCCCGGATATCGAATCCGGACCTGAAACTCCTCTTGTCCATTTATAATTCAAAAGGTGTGAGGCATGACTTGCACACTCTATTAAAATCGGCCGTACCACACCGGATCCATGACCTACTCGAGAGCTAGCCCAACTTCCACACTCAAGAGGGAAAATTAGAACTTTTTTGAATAGTGGGTTAGCTGAAACCCTTTATTTATAGGAATTCTTTTTTTCGTTCTTTGAAAAACGCCAAAATAGTGACGAATATATGTAGTCCTAAGGTTATGGTCAAGATGATACTGCACACTTTTTGTCTTAATTTTGAATGGATCTAGACAACAAACCGAATCTAAGATGAGAGTGGGAAAAAGACATATCTCTTCTCC
>SDBU01005890.1_pt1 | contig 14531 bp, 9 predicted proteins | sample 2277071 | NCBI WGS metagenome assembly SDBU01 (sample SAMN10397929, study PRJNA504765) | marine sediment metagenome | isolation source: marine sediment core GS08_GC12, 126 cmbsf | place: Arctic Ocean: Gakkel Ridge, Loki's castle | collected 2008
CGAACACTACGCGCAGATGAACCTCAATCTTCGGGTGGGCGAGAAGCGGCGACGCGATGAGATTCTCCTCCACCTCGTCGAGATGCACTACAAACGCAACGATTACGACTTTTCCCGAAGGATCTTTCGCGTGCGCGGTGATGTTTTGGAGATCTACCCCGCCTATGAAGAAGATCTGGCCATCAGAGTAGAGTTCTTCGATGAAGAGGTCGAAAGGATCAGCGAAATCGACCCCCTCACCGGCCGAGTTAAACGCCGCTTAGACCAAATCACGATTTATCCAGGCTCACACCACGTCACGCCGGCGAGCGTCCGCCAGCAGGCCATGAAAACCATCCGCGCCGAACTCCAAGAGAGGATGGAGACCTTCGAAAAAGAGGGCAAGCTTCTTGAAAGAGAGAGAATTCACCAGAGGACGATGTACGACCTCGAGATGATCAAAGAGATCGGCTTTTGCAAGGGGATTGAGAACTATTCCCGTCATCTTTCGGCAAGATCGGCCGGCCAGCCACCTTCCTGCCTGCTCAACTACTTTCCCGATGACTATCTGCTCTTTATCGATGAGTCACATCAAACCATTCCCCAGCTTCACGCCATGTACAATGGCGACCGAGCGCGCAAACAGTCGCTCATAGACTTTGGCTTCAGACTCCCCTCTGCCTACGACAATCGGCCCCTTCGTTTTGAAGAAACCTATGCCAGAATCCACCAGGTGGTCTACGTCTCAGCGACGCCTGGCCGTTTTGAGCTCCAGGAGACGAAAGGAGAAGAGGTTGAGCAGATCATCCGCCCTACAGGCCTTCTAGATCCAAAGATCGATCTCCGGCCGGCCAAAGGCCAAGTCGACGATGTCCTAGAAGAGATTCGGCAGACCGTCGAAAAACAAGAGCGTGTCCTTGTCACCACCCTGACCAAACGGCTCTCAGAAGATCTCACCAAATATCTCATCGAGCTCAATGTGAAGGCAAAATACCTCCACTCCGATATCGACACCCTCGAGAGAGTACAGATCCTCCGCGATCTCCGTTTGGGCAAATTTGACGTTCTCGTAGGAATCAACCTATTACGAGAAGGACTGGACATTCCAGAGGTCTCCCTCGTAGCTATTCTCGATGCCGATAAGGAAGGTTTTTTGCGGAGTGAAACCGCCCTTATCCAGACCTGCGGAAGAGCATCCCGAAACGTCAAAGGACGGGTAGTGATGTATGCTGACAAAAAGACCACCGCTATCCGCCGAACTTTGGAAATCACCCAACAACGGCGAAAGATGCAGATGGAGTACAATAAAAAGCATGGGATTGTGCCCAAGACCATCAGCCGGGATATGGGAGTAGAGATGGGACTACCCGAAGAGATTCTCTATCCCAAGGAGAAAGAGCCTGTTGAGACCCTCCATGAGAAGAGGCACGAGTATCTGACCCAGAAAGATCTGGAGAAGAAGATCAAAGAGTACGAGAAGCTGATGAAAAAGGCAGCGAAAGAGCATCGCTTTGAAGACGCCGCCCGCTTCCGCGACCTCATGCACAAATACCAAAAGATGGAGATGACAACATGAAATTGCACAGTTCAGCTAATTTCTTTGAGGAGTTTGAGGTAGGAGTCAAAGCGAAGTTTTGAGATTTCGCCCTGCTCTACAGCCTCCTGGACGGCGCAGTGGGGCTCATGGGTGTGGCTCACGCCAAAAAAAGGAAAAAGCTTGCAATTTTGCATTTGAAATGCAATATTGCATATATGGCTGAGCGATATATTCAACGTTCCATGGAGTCTACTCTTAAAAAAGCCTCCAAAGAATTTCCTGCTGTTATTCTTACAGGGCCTCGCCAATCGGGCAAAACAACTCTTCTCAAACACCTTTTTTCCAAAACCCATAATTATATCTCTTTGGAGCCGCCAGACACGCGTGAAGCTGCGATTACCGACCCCAGAGGATTTCTTCAGTTGTACAAACCACCTATCATCTTTGATGAAATTCAATATGCCCCAGATCTGCTCTACTACGTCAAGGAATATATTGATGAGCACCGGGATCAGCGAGGACAATTTTTGCTTACAGGGTCGCAAAATTTGCTTTTGTTGCAACAGGTTTCAGAATCCTTGGCAGGAAGAGCTGCCGTGCTAAAATTGTTGCCCTTATCCTATCAAGAAATGATAGGCCAACCTCAAGCGCGCTTTCCTTGGGAAGATAAAATTCCTCGAGCTTCCCTTTCTTTGAAGCTCTTTTGGAAAAACATGCTAAGAGGAGGGTACCCCGAGTTAACGGCCTATCCTAAAAAAGATATTTTTCTCTGGCATGGGAGTTATATTCAAACCTATTTAGAAAGAGATGTTCGGACTCTTAGACAAATAGGAGATCTCACACAATTCCAAATGTTTCTCAGATCTATCGCTGCACGGAGCGCTCAACTTTTTCATTTGGTAGATGTGGCCAAAGAAATTGGCATTGCAGTAAATACTGCAAAAGCCTGGCTGGCTATTTTAGAGGCGAGCTATCAGATTATTATTCTAAGGCCTTATTTTGCAAATATTCACAAACGTTTGGTAAAAAGCCCAAAAATCTATTTCACGGATGTGGGAACTCTTTGTTATTTAACTGGATTAAAAGATCCGACACATGCGGCTTCTGGTCCTTTGGCTGGAGCTTTAGTTGAAACGGCTGTGTTTTCTGAGATCTATAAGAGATATGCTAATCGAGGTATTGACCCACAGCTCTATTTTTGGAGAACGGCAACCGGAAATGAAGTAGATATTTTAATTGCAGAAAAGAGTCGTTTGATTCCAATCGAAGTGAAAAGTTCTGCGACTCCAAAATCATCAATGGCTTCAGGAATTGTAAAGTTTCAAGAAGATATTGGCCGAATTTCTCAAAAGGGATTTGTTGTCCATCTTGGAGATATTGAACTACCTCTCGCTCCAAGCGTTACAGCCCTTCCCTTTTCCCATCTTTGATTTGCTATTTTATTTCTTTGAGGAGTTTGAGGTAGGAGTCAAAGCGAAGTTTTGAGATTTCGCCCTGCTCAACAGCTGCTTGAACGGTGCAGTGAGGTTCGTGGGTGTGGGAACAGTCTGGAAAGCGGCAGTGATGGGCTATTTCGGTGATCTCGGGGAAATAGGTTTCGAGATCTTCCTTCTGGAGATCCCAAAGTCCAAAGCTGCGTATCCCCGGTGTGTCGATGCAAAAACCTCCAAAAGTGAGTGGAATCAGTTGGGCAGCTCGGGTGATGTGGGTTCCTTTGCGGGTTTTTTTGGCCAGATCGCCGGTCGGAAGGGTGAGGCCGGTGACGGCGTTGATGAGGGAGGATTTGCCAACTCCAGATTGGCCAGAAAAGACCGAGGAGCGCTCTTGCATCTGTTTTTTTAGCGCAGCAATATTTTTGTGGCTCTTGGCGCTGAGTGTGATCACGGGAATATCAAGCGATCGGTAGATCTGTACAAATTTATCGAAGAATGGATCTTTGGAATCGAGTAGGTCGATTTTGTTGACGACGATCACGGGTTGCATGTTGCCTTTGAGGGTGGCGATAATGTAGCGATCGATGAGGGCGGGTTTGAGTGGAGGTTCGACAACTGAGACGGTGATCAGCACTTGGTCGATGTTGGCGGCGATGAGTTGCTGTTGACGCTGGCGAAGGTGTTCTTTGCGAGCGAGGACGGAGTATCTCTCTTCGATGTGGGCGATGGCTTTTTTGTCGGGCTCGAAGAGGACGATATCTCCGACGGTGATGAGGTTTTTGATGTGGGAGACCTCTTTTTTGAGGATGCCGCTGAGGACACAGAGTATCTGCTTGCCGTCTGAGTCGATGGTGATTCCTTCGGGAGAGATGGAGAGCACACGGCCTTGTGCTAGGTTTTTCTTGGCCAGTTTACGTTCGCGCTCTTCTTGGAGTTGCTGCGCATGCTTTTTCCTGTCGGTTTTTTTGAATTTGGAACGATCTTTGCGGGTGGCAATTTTTCGCTCCATGCGATGCTCTTTGCGGCTCAATTCTTCTTTATCATGCATGAATGGGCCTCAATTGATGCATCAAAATGCCTCCAGCGACGGCGACGTTGAGAGATTCCATCTCTCCGGGCATGGGGATGGTGACTCTCTTACCCCATTTTTTCGCTTCGGGGGAGAGTCCGTGGGCTTCGTTGCTCAGGAGAAGCACCACCTTTTTCTCTTGAGGAGAGTTCTCGATCTTCTCTCCTTCGATGTCGGCAACATAGGGGCTTAGCTGATTTTCTTGGGAGAGGGTTTGGAGCTCTTCCCAGGTTCCTTGGCGCATTGGTAGCCGAAAAACAGTGCCGCGGGAGGCGCGGAGGGCTTTTTCGTTGAAGGGGTCGACGCAAGTTGGGAGAAGAAAGACTCCTTCCCAGCCAAGAGCGAGGGCGGTGCGCAGGAGGGTGCCGAGATTGCCGGGATCTGAGAGTTGGTCGAGGGCGAGGATCCACTGTTTCCCCTTTAAGCTGGCGGGTTTGGGAAGGGGAAACTCAGCGACTACTCCTTCCGGCGCGGGAAGGGCGGTAATCTTTTTGAGGATCTCTTCGGAAACGAGATAGGCATGGTCGGCTGGAATTAGGAGTTCTTCGTGGGTCGCTAAGACCGTTTTTGGGCGTGTGGAGGAAGCAACTTCTTGGATGATCTTCCTTTCTGTGAGGAGGGCGGAGTGGTTTTCCTCCCGATATTTCCGGCTCTTTCTAAGTCGGATGAGGTGCTTGACGAGCGGATTTTGTAAACTTTTGATGCTTATTTTTTTCTCGATCATTAATATTCAAATTTATGATTCCCTTTAGAAAATCACTTGCTTTCCGCATTTTGGGAATAAGCATCATTTTACTTGCTCTGCCTCTTTTAGTGGACTCTTTTATCCTGGTCCAGAAAGGGTATAGGGATGCGATCAAGGATGCCAAAGAACATCTGATCGAGAAGGCCTACTCCAAGGAGCTGCCCCTGAAACGTATGCAGCCGGTCAAACGGCCGATGTTGGTGTTATTAGAAAATTTTTTGAATCTCCAAACAGAATTCCCTGATCTTCCGAAGCCTGAGGTCGACACAAAATTAGCGGAGATCGCTGCAGAGAGAGATTTTATCGGTATTTTTCTCTTGAAATTGAATGACGAGGGCCGGCTTGTGGTGATTAACTCTAGCATTCCGGGCCATGAGGGTAGAGATTTTACCCACCACTTCCAACTCTATGATATTTACTCTGAGCAGACGAAGGAGCAAGGCTATATTAACTTGATTTCCTATGATGTTCAATCGTCCCAGCCCTTTATCCTCGTCGCGAGAGTGGTCTATTCGGAGGCAGAGCAAAAACCGCTCGGCGTTTTGATGGTGGCGGGAGAGGTAGGAGCGCGGTTTGAAACTCTTCTTATTCCCGATGAGGAGCACTTCCCCGTGGATTATGCGCTTCTACTACCAGATACGGTTGTCTTTGCAGCGAGTGATCCTGATTTTCAGTTTCAATATTTTGCTCCTATCGACAAGAAGCAGCAACCGCTCTTTTTGAAGGAGGGGCCGCAGGCGAAAGATCTTCTGCCCGAAAAGCCTCTAGTGGTTCTAGGGAGCAAAGATTATCCCTTCTTTCGTTTTATTTGGAACGGTGAGGAGCAGATTGGATTCATCAAAAAGATCATGGGGAACAATATCTCTCTTTTGACGTACGCCTCAAAAAAAGCGGTTTTTGAGCAGCCGATGATTGATTTTCTTAGTATCTATGGTGTTTATGCACTAATACTTATTAGTGGCTCCATTCTGGCTTTCTTTCTGACTAAGCGGATGTCTAGACCTATGCAAAACTTAAGCTACGTGATGGGTGGGATTCAAGCGGGTCATTTGGAGATGCGCTACAAAGAAGATCCGCTCGGTTATGAGATCAACCAGCTGGGGATGATCTTCAACGAGATGGTCGATACATTGCTCCAGAAACAGCGGCTGGCTGAGGAGGAAAGGGTCAAACGGGAGCGATATGCCAAGGAGCTGCTGATTGGGAGAGAGGTTCAGCGCAGCTTGTTGCCTGAGAAGATGCCTAAATATCCGGGGGTGGACCTGGCTGAGGTCTATCTGCCTGCCAAAGAGGTCGGCGGCGATTTTTATGATGTTTTTATCCGTGGAGAGAAGAGCGAGGAGCTGGTCCTGGCCATTGCGGATGCTTCGGGCAAGGGTGTGCGTGCCTGTTTCTACTCTCTGGATGTGCGCAGCATGTTGCGCACCTATGCCCAAAAATATGAGGCCGTCCAGTCGGTTCTAGCCAACATCAATAAACTCTTCTGCCAGGATACCGGCGATACGGGCATGTTTGTGACCGCTCTTGTGGGGTTTTACAATCATGAGAGTCGAACGTTGCGATACTACTCTGCCGGTCACAACCCTCTTTTGATCAGACGGGCTAATGGGGAGACCACTTTTGTCGACCATCTTGGGGCGGCTTTGGGTATTGAAGTGCCCGAGAGAGGGGGAGATCAGAGCGTTCAGCTTGCAAGCGGCGATGTGGTGGTCTTCTATACCGATGGGATCACCGAGGCGCACAATGAGCAGAATAAACTTTTTGGTGAGGAGAGATTGGTGCAATTGGTTAAAGCGAGTGAGGGGCAGACGCCTTCGGAGATGATCGCCGCTATCCTCAAAGAGGTTGAGAAATTTGTGGGGGATGCTCCGCAACACGATGATATTACTATGCTGATAATGAAGGTCCAATGATTAGGAAGTCACTACCACTTCGTGTTCTGGCGATTAGCTTTATCGTTCTTGCGCTTCCGCTGCTCATCGACTCGTTTATCTTTTTCCAGAAAAACTACAATGAATCCATTGCGGATGCTGAACGGGAACTGCGTGAAGATACGATCAATCGGATCTTCGCCATTTCCGAGATTGAGCCGGTCAAGCAGGTCTTCTTAAAAGAGCTCATGATGTTGTATGACATCAAAAAGGAGATCGAGACTCTTCCCAACGACGCTCTCAATAAGCAACTCAAAGAGGTCGCCGATCTCAATCCAGGCTTTGAGATTGATATTGCTAGCCGAGACGAGAAGAATCAGTACAAAATTGTTGCTTCGAGTAGGAGCGATACAATAGGCGCCGTATTCACCAGTTATTTCCAGATGGCGCGAATCTTTGAGAAGGGCAAGGGGAAATATTTTAGCTATATCTATATCCCCGAAGAGAAGAGGTATCTGCCCTATATGTATATCGCGCGTGTGTTGGATGACCTGTCGGTTTTAAGTGTCGGAATCAACATAGAAGATAAACTCGTTCCTATTCTTGCTCAGGAAGAGGGGGACATTTCCTACGCAATGATCATTGAGGACGGAATGATTTTTGCAGCCACGGAGCCCAATTTGCAGGGAAATTTTTTCTCCCCTATCCCGCCTTTGCGTCTCAAGCAGATTGCAGAGGCAGGCCATCTCGGAGAGAGTTCTATCCCTACCAAACCGCTGATAGTGATTCAGAGGGAAGGCTCTCCGATCTTTGAGTTTATCTTTGGGGAGAAGGTACAGATCGCTTACCAAACCTATGTTCCCTCTCTCGGAATCTATTTTCTGGCCTACTCGCCCAAAGAGGCTATTTTTGGGAAATCGATTCGTCAGTTTCTGCTGATTTACACGATCTATGGATTTATTTTAATAGCTGGCGGAGCGGTAGCCTACTGGTTCTCTCTTTATATCTCTCGCTCGCTGAAGCAGCTCTCTCAGATGATGGGAAGAGTAGGCGAGGGCGATCTGAGTGTGAAATATAAACCTGCACATCTCGGTTATGAGATCAACCTGCTTGGAGAGATATTCAATGAGACGCTTGGGAAGCTGCTTGAAAATATCAAGCGAGCTGAAGATGAGCGGGTCCTAAAAGAGATCTACAAAAAGGAGCTGGAGCTCGGTCAGGAGGTGCAAAACAGTCTTCTGCCGCAAGAGATGCCCAAGATGGAGGGTGTGGAGCTGGCGTCCAACTACCTCTCTGCGGAGCAGGCAGGAGGGGATTTTTACGATCTCTTTATTACGGATAGCGATCAACTGGTGCTTACGGTGGCTGACGCTGCCGGGAAAGGGATTTCCACCTGCCTCTACTCTCTTGGAGTGCGAAGTCTACTGCGCACGCATATGACCCTATATGATGATGTGGGAATGATTTTGAGCGCGGCCAACAACCTCTTCTGCGAAGATACGGGAGAGAGCGGCATGTTCGCCACCGTGATGATGGGTATTTACGACCCCAAAACCCGCCTCTTCTCTTACTACTCATGCGGTCATGTCTCACCCATCGTCCGCAAAGCCAATGGCCAGCTCATGACCCTCGGTCATCGAGGGATGGCGATGGGATTGAAATCCTCTACTCAGTATCAAACCGAAGAGGTTCAGCTGGAGCCCGGTGATCTTCTGTTGATCTACACCAATGGACTAGTTGATGTGTACAACGAACATCACCACCCTTTTACCGAAAACCGATTGAAAGATCTTCTGCTCCACCGAAGGTGGTTTTCAGCAAGCGAAGTGGTGGAGGGATTAACTCACGAAGTCAAAACTTTTGTCGGCGCTACTCCACAGGAGGAAGAGGTTGTGATTTTGGCTATGAGGGTTGTCTGACATGGTGGCTTTGGGCGAGGTTGTTGGGTCAATTTCTGCACCACTTGAAGATCCGCTTTTCTACCAGACCGTTCACCAAAAGATTGCTGAAGCAGCAGAGAGTGCGCTTACAGATCCGCTGGCCAAACTCATCTTGGGTGAATTTGTCGACAGCTGCCACGACCTAGACCGCACCAAAATTCAAGATAGTTGGTCGTGGAGAAATGTCTCACAAGCACGAGAGTTGGCGACTTTTCTGATCGATGATCAAGGCGCTCTTCGCAAAGCTGAGCTCATCGGTGCCATCAACCTTCTAGAAGCTAACCTCTACTCTTTAGGGCCCGACCGTCACCACGATGCGATTCGTCAGAGGCACCTGCTCGCTATTTTACGCTTTTTCCACGAAGATCCCGCATTTGGTTCTGCCTTGAAAAGGATTGGTCGACCCGATGGCCATCTGGTTGCCGAGAAACTGATTCGAGAAACCCTCTTTTTTCCTGGGAAAGAACCGGTGACTGACGCACATGCAAGAAGAGCTGCCCTCTCTGCCCTCTTGACCTATTTGCGCCAAAATGTCGGCTCTTGTTTTGCCACCGCGCCCGCTATTTTGATACAGAGCGAGCAGCCGTTGCAATTTCTCTCCGATCTGGGACAGCTGCTCGGTCTAGGAAGAATCACACGAGTGATCGAGGGGGATGAGTATGCGGTGCCGCTCAGCGCCAGCTGGGGTGTCGGGGATCTCTACCGCCCTTTCTTTCTCCATAGTTTAGGCAACCATCCTTGGACGGTGCTGGCTGCCTCTCCCGGAATAAACGTTGCTTTGAAAGCGGCGGGCGTCAAAGAGGAGAGCGAAACTCTCTTGAAGGCGGCAAAGCTTAGCGAAGATCCCTTTGCGCTTTTAAATCCCGATCTCGTCATTCGTTCTGTTCTCCTGACCTTTTTTAAGGTTACCGGAGAAGATGTCGAAACCTACAAAGCTAGACCCAAGGAGGGAATCTTTGGAGAACTTGTGGTTACCCATCCCCAAGGCCTTTCGGGTAAGTCGCGTGGAGCGCTCAATTTTATTCAAGGTTATGAGAGAGCCAAGGAAGCCTTTAAAGCGATCACGGACAACGCCCTTCTCAAAGCATGGGAGTTTACCCTCGCCTCCCTTTCGGAGACCAAGGCGGACTTTGCGCGATGGAATCTCTCATCAAGTCTTGGGCTTCATCCTGAAGAGCCCGATGGGATCGGCCATCTGCTCTATGAGAAAATTCAGGAGAAGGTCGAAAGGGTCAATGAAGAGATTGAGGAGCACAGCTCACGATATGATCAATTTTATGCGCAGGCCAAGTATCTCGAAGGTAGAGTAAGGCACGCCTCCACTGAGAGTGAGCTTGGCTGGCTCAGAGCCGACTATCAACTACGCAAAATGGAGCTCAATCGAGTCCTAAGCGAGCGGGATGATGCCTACGAAAGAGGGAGGAAATTGGCCAACCTCCTCCCCTTTCTCATCGAATTTTATGCCGTCAAGTTCAAAGAGTATTTCCAGGAGGTCTATGATGCGGAGATGCGTGATATCTCTCCCAACCCCTATGACGATACTCCCGCCGGTTTTCGACTACTCTACAAACATGGCCGCACCAGCACTTCCCTCTGGACGATGATCCATTCACCGGTAGAGTATATCCAATCGCTCACTTCTTTTTTCATCGCCACCGAAGCCGAACTTTCCCGAGCCCACGAGATCGAAACCGTGCAGGCTGAGTTCACCGATCTGATCACAGCTATCATCATCCATGTGAAGCGACCCGAGTTTCTCGAGAACTCTTTCCATCGACTGGCTAGAGCCTACAAAGAGCCCATGATCAAAGATCCGCTCAACCATCTGGACAAGATTCAGCGCAAACCGTGGGCCTACACCTCGGGTGGTACCATGCAAACGCTTGTCAGCTGCTACTATGGTCGCTCCCAATACCCCAAAGAGAGCGGCCGCTGGGTGGAAAATGAGACAGAACTTCTTGCTTTTTTGCTCGATACGATTCGGGAGCTTCCCCTGAGTGCGCAGAATCAGTTTAGAGAGAGTCGCGACAAATCGCTCCTAGCCTTCTCTCCTACCCACGCCTTTTTGTGTAAACCAGGTTGGAGAAAGTTTCAAAAAGGGTGGGATAACGATCTCTATACCTACACCTGGATTCGTGATCACTGGATACGTCCTCAACAAGCCTTCCTCTCGTCTCAGATTCTCGACAGTCGTATGATGGAGTTTCTTGCAGACAAAATCTCACACTTTATTCCCGAGGGGTATAGGCCTATCTACAAAAGAGCACTCGGTACCTTTTCTCTCTCGCTGCGACCGAATGAGCTGCGCGATCATATCCTCAAAAGTCTCTCCTACGAAAGATGGATGCGTCAAGGCCATCAGTTGAAGATACTCTCGGAAGAGATCGACAGCTTGCTCTATGGCGTTCTGCCACTCTTTCCCGAACATCAACTACGACAAAAACTCGAGACTCTTTTTGAAAGTGTTGAAGAGATTGAGCCCCCTATGAAAGAGAAGCTCCTTGCCTGCTTCGATAAGATTGAAGAATCGGTCGGCAAGTACAAAATACTCACCGCTCAAGATCTTCGTCAAATCGCCAAAACCCTGCTCATCCTGGTGATGGGCAAGGTGCGCAGCCCCATTCCCTTTCATCAGAAAATCACCGAGGCGATGCAGAGCAGCGGACTCTGCTATCCGGCGCCGATCCTCTTTGCCGACACCAACTGGGTGAAGAATACCTTTGGATTTATCCTCAGTCCCGGCAGTGATGCACTCGAACTTTGGCGCTTTGATGATTGTGGCAGCGAAGGACGCCCTATAACAATTTGGAAGCGCTTTCTTGACGGAACCGTTCACTCTTCCTGGGGTCTCTACATCTCTCCCTCAGAGTATCAGTAGCATTTGAAATAATACTTGTAAATTACCGGAGATATTATATACCTTGACGAAGGAGATCCTACTATGAAACGTATTTTGCCCCTTCTATTGTTATGTACTTCAGCGCTTTTTGCCCAAAAGGCTCCGTTTGCCTCGCAAAGTGATCTAGTCGCAGACGTGTCAGATACCCTCATGGGCGGGATTTACCACCATCGACTAGGCTTTGAGAGCTTTGCATATGAAAGATCAGCTTGGGTTCAAATGCTAGGGAACTACCGAGAAAGAGATTCTTCTTCACAAAGAGGACACTATGAAAATTGGTTTGGTGGAGTTGTTGGTGGAATAAACTATGGCCTTTGCCAGGACTCCTACCTCAACTTTTATCTAGGAGGAACATGGGGAAATGTCGATATGTATCACTCCAACTTTGATACAGAGAGCATTTTTTTTGGTATGAGCTATGAAAAAGTTTGTGACCGAGCTTTCTTTGGTTTTGCTCTTGCTGGAGGCTATCTAGCAGAAGAGCGTCACTATCAAGGTGTACGCGAAGAGCCCCGCGGTCTCTTTGTTACCCCCGAAGTTACTTATGCCAATCAACTGTGTTATCGATACCTATCACCTATCTTTAGCGCTACTTTGCGCTACGCCGGTTTCTTCCCGAGCGATTATGAGCACGGCGAAATTCAAGGAATACTCTATGTCCAAAAGCGCTCTATTCAACTTGTTTCGCTACGGGGAGAAGTCGCCACAGCTCCCTTTGCGTGTGGCCGTTGCCTGCGACTTTTTCACTACCTGCAGTCCTATCTAGGTGTAAGCGGACGATTTCAGTTTGACGGCAACCATGTCAGTGGTCAGTTGCTGGGCAATAGAGAGAGCTTCTCCCAAGGGGTCGACCGTTCTATTGTCTATGGGATGGTGGGCCTGCGTGCTCTCAAGCGCTGCGCCTGTACGGATCTGCAAGCCAGCATCGAAGGGAATTATGACAGTGACAGCAGCTGGAGAGTTTATGGGGAGTTTAGCTTAAATTATGCATTCTAAGGGGACGAAAATATGAAAAGGGTTACTCAGATCCTTCTGACCCTCCTAAGCTTTTCATGCGGGCTACAGGCTAAAGTTACCGTTATCCGATCTGGGGAGACGGTCACTAGTACGGTTACGATTACACCAGCAGGCGATGGCGTCATTGTCGAAGAGAGAGGAACTATATTCCCTTTAGGAAGCGGCGACAACGGTATTGAACTGACGGCCAATAATCAAACGGCGCTCAATCAAGGCACTATCGATGTTTTTGGGATCGCCAATGGAATTAACACTGTAGGTGACAATGTAACGATCACCAACGACAAGAGCGGTCGCATCACCTCTACAAGCCTTGGGGCTGCTGGAATTGTCAACCTCTCAGGCGCCAGTGCCGTGATCACCAACAGAGGCACTATCACCCTTCAAGGGGGATCGAACGCTGGAATTTTCAATTCAGGCGCCAATGCCATGATCACCAATAGCGGCACCATCGGCATTACGCTCGGAGCTGATTCCTACGGAATTCACAACTCATCAGGCGCCAATGCGGTGATTACCAACAATGGCGCCATCTCCGTGGGTATCGATAGCTTCGGAATTTATAACCTTAGTAGTTCTAACGTATCGATCACCAACAACCGAACCGCCACCATTTTGGCTCTGGGCTCTGGTGCTCGTGGGATTAACAACGTTACAGGCAACAATGCCGTGATTACCAATAGCGGCATCATCTCCGCCTCTGGCTCTGGAGCGATTGGAATTAATTCCACAAGTTCAACAGGCGTTCGCATCAACAACGCCGGGATTATTCGATCAGCCCAGTCCGATGCTCTAAACCTAGGGAACTCGCACACCCTCTCTCTTCTCAGAGGATCTCTTTTGGAAGGGACAGTTTCTGTTGGCAGTAGTTTCACGCTGATTGTCGAAAGAGGCCTCAACCTCTTTCTCACGCTGGGTAGTGGAGGTTTTGATAGCCTGGATGTCTCCATGCCCTTTGTGCAGGTCGGCTCCACCATCGCTACGATTGATCCCACAGGGCTTGCCATGCAAGCAGATGTGGCCGCCGATCTTTCTGACACACTGCTCGATGGGCTCTACCGCCACCGGTTTGGTTGTTGCAAACCTTGCGGATGTGGTCCGTGGACCGAGCTGCTCGGCAGCTATCGCAAACGCAGCCATGGCGATGATGCGGTCGGTTATGAGAACTGGCAAGGCGGCTTCTTAATCGGCTATGATGCTCCCATCTGTTCGGGCAACCTCTCTCTATTTGGCGGCATTTCTTTTGCAAAAGCTGAGGTGGATCAAATCACCCAAAGAGCCGACATCAATAATTATGTCGGAGGATTGAGCTATGAAACTCGCTTCTGTGGCACCTTTTTGGGGTTGGCCATGGCTGCCGGATATGTTAGTTGGGACAACCAACGTTTTGTGATGAACAATCTAGCAGCGGATGGTGTTGAGAGTGCCAGAGCAGATATTGACGGCTTTTTTCTCTCCCCCGATATTACTCTTGTCCGTCAGCTGAACATCTGGTGCCACCCGATTTTAAGCTTGAATGTGCGCTATGCCGGCCTCTTTCTGGGCAACTACGACGAAAGAGGCTCGGGATCCAACCTCACAGTCAAAGACAGAGAGATCGATCTGATCACCCCCCGACTAGAAGCGGCGATCCCCTATTCGAGTAGCTGGGGTTCTTGCTGCTGGAGTGTTGAGCCCTACGTCGGAGGGTTTGGCAGATTTCAAGTTGGGGGCTATCGCGTCGATGGAGAGCTACTCGGCCAATCCCTGCAGTTTGACCAAGAGGGTCCTAAAAACCTCGCCGCTTTTCTCCTTGGGTTTAGAGGTACCCAGACTATCGGCCGCTGCCACCTCTTTGTCAACCTAGAGGCCTCTTTTGATAGCGCCAGCAGCCAGCGGATTCTCGGTGAAGGCGGCCTCAGTTGGTCTTATTAACCTGAATTCAGGTTAATACTAATGGAAGAAAATAAAGTTACAAACACGAGCCGCCTAACGGGTCACCTTCGTTCCATCCTTTCTCGTTCATATTTAAAAATATGAGCTTCGAAACGATAGCCCAAAT
>SDBU01005891.1_pt1 | contig 14531 bp, 11 predicted proteins | sample 2277071 | NCBI WGS metagenome assembly SDBU01 (sample SAMN10397929, study PRJNA504765) | marine sediment metagenome | isolation source: marine sediment core GS08_GC12, 126 cmbsf | place: Arctic Ocean: Gakkel Ridge, Loki's castle | collected 2008
GGTCTGGTGAACCATCACGACAGTATTGTGAAGATGTCGAATCTATGGGAAAAGTTAGATACGAGGCTGTAGTCTCGTAAACGTAACCATAGAAGCATTCAGCTAGTCATCTGAGATGATGCATCCGAAGTGGTTTGCTTGAGCCGTGTGCTCGGTAACGGGCAAGCACGGTTCTTAGGGGGCGGAGGGTCAGCAATGACCCTTTGCTACCCGCCCTTTCGGAAGGTATGAGGGAATCAATATTACAGAGGAAATACCACTGCCCGTTCAGTAAGATGCGAGTGTTGTAATATGAAAGGTGGGATCGCCCGGAAGATGGGTGTCAAGGGACGATCCCATAAGTCGGTATTACCGACTCATCTATATTATCCCACGAATGTTCCATCATTAATTCGTCGCATTACTAATCCATAATAGGTCAATATATCATACATGCGGATGAAGATAATGATGTGGTGATGGTAGGATAGATTGTAGAAGGGGTGAGATCGCCATGCAACACAGAGGAGAATAGAAAATGACGATCCCACCAGTCAAGCTGATGAAGCCAATTGAAGCCAATTTCTCTCTATTCACTTATATTCCCACTAATACTTGTCGTGATGATAAGCGATAAGCGGTCGAAGGCTTTAAGAATTTATGAGGGTGCTCCAGGAGAGCCGCCAGGTGCTGGTTGATAGGGTATACGGTATTTCTTAATATGGGGACTGGCTGACGTTAGTGTATAAAGCTGTGGTGGGTCGACAGCCGTGTCCCATCGTTACATGTTGTTTAGCTCACTGACAGTAATAGGTAAGAGGGTAGCTCGTTCGATGTTAGCCGCATCTATTAATACTTGTAGTCATGGTAAGCGATAAACGGTCAAAAACTATGATTAGGCACGAAGTTATCACTGACTGATGGTGTTTTTGCCTGTAAGGTAGTCAATAGTATATGCCCCTCCTGTCCACCATGGGAGCGGGGATAGGGGAGCTAGGGCTGTAACATTGGCGTCTATACTGGTAGGATGTTAGACATGATGCGAATTTTGCTAGTCCGACCCAACACTATCGCACCAGGCCCATTTACACAAAACGTATCAGTCTTGTCATATTACTATATGGCCATTCTGGGCTCAAGGGGAATCTGTAAATGAATCGAAAATATAAGGCGACTTTTCATCTGACAGAGGAACTCATAAATGATTTGGCGGAGGCATCGGTTGTAGAATGTAGAAAAAACGTGAGGTCGCGAGGAAAATACGGTGGGTATTTTTTTTATCCGCAACGACCCCACGCTCAAGGAAAAAGCTATTTAGTTTGCTCTCTAAATTTAGGGATTGTCAAGATTGGTGTTTTTCCGTTACTCTCCAAACCCATATTCTACTATTACTTGTTGCTATACTGGACAATAAGCGGTCAGAATCTGGTGCATGGGGGGAGGACACTAAAAGACTGGTGGACAACCTCAGTGGCGATGACAAAATATTGGGCCTGGTGCGATTTTTGTTAGCCCAACGCTATCGCACCCAGGCCCATTGTAGCCAGGCATATATCTTATTTAACTTGTCGTGATGGTTGACAATATGCGGCTAGAGATGTTGAACTGACTGATGAGGTGGGCGCTAGAGAGCCAAAGACAGAAAAGGAAGTTTCATCAGATTGGAAACAACGCTATGACGTCTCATCGCAGTTTCCCTCCCGTTACCCCCAAATGGCATCTTGCAGCTGAACGTACTTTCCCGTGGTATAACATCAATTTATCATCAGTGTGTAGTACACGTAACTGCGCCCGTCGTGTCATCAATAGCATAAGTTCCGCCGCTGGGGCACTCTGGCGGCCCTTGTGGAAAGTAAGACGTGGCACCCGTTACGTCGGTAGTTGCACCAGGATAGTCGTCGTTGGCCAGGTAATATCTCTCCACCTGGACAGCTATCGTTGCTTGGTTGGCATTACAGACTTCCTCTTCTGCTGTGGCTGTAGAAAGCAGGAACCTGGGAACAGCCAGCGCCGCAAGTATCCCCATGATCGCCAGCACCGCCAGAATTTCAAGCAAAGTAAAGCCTTTTTCGTGTTTTGTGTAAATGGATTTCACCTCCTCCAAACATGCCTGCCTATGTTTGGTTGTTACGTCAACGTGGTTGTTGATCTCTCATTCATCGAGAAATTTCTTCATCTTACTCAGCAAAGTTGGCAGACTGAAAGGCTTGACCACGTAATCATCAGCGCCAAGACTGTGGGCTTTGAGGACAGCTTCGCTATCGCCTTTAGCGGTGAGCATGATTATGGGTATATTTCTCGTGTCCTCATCCGACTTTAGTTTCATGCAAACATCATAGCCATCTACATTCGGCATCATAATATCCAGGAGGAGCAGATCTGGTCGTTCTTTCTGCGCCTTCTCTATGCCCTCCTGACCACCAGATGCGATACTTACCTGATAGTTGTGGCTTTGAAGCATGAATGATACTGTCTCAACAATATCTGGCTCATCATCTACAAGGAGAATCCTGTTCCTGGGCATTGCTTAACCTCGCATCCTGCGTATGGAGCTGAAATAACGTGTTCAGGTTCTGTAAATATCTTATATATCAGCATACTACGGGACATTCCTATCCTGCCAGCGCATGATTAGGGATATTCTGTCCCTCTATGGGCACGCTCTTCTGTCATTGTATCGGCGCTATGGATTGGAAACTTTAATATTTATTTCACTACCGGAAACCCTTACTCCCCCACAAAATGGCTGCCAGAAACAGATACCCCACGCTCACGCGCCACTTATTTTACAGCAACTTCGGTCGTCATACTCTACAATTTCATCAGGTCAAGAGAGCTGGCCCCTGGTTTGTAATGGTCTCGGAGGATAGGCGCAGGCGAATATATGTATAGGGCTGGCAGAAATGGGTAAAATCACTATAGAGATGGATAGTGGGCGCTTAATCCCGCACTCACGACTTGACACTTTTTTGGTATCCTGAAAAACTGTGTGGAGATCGTAGAAACAATCAGTTCGGCGGAAAATGACGACTGGCGCGGGATGACAGGTATGTCATGCGGACAAGCGCTTCTGCGGAAGCCCTTTACTTATGGCGTGTCTTGTCTCGCATCCGATGTTTCAATCCCTTACTACGCTTGGCTTTATCGGCGCGAGGAAAAAATGCATGTCCAGTCTAGCAAATCGAGATGACGTCCAATTAAACATACCTGCTTTGCCGCGATATGTGTCTGTTGCCCGAGTGATGGCGGCGACTTTAGCGAAAATGTCAGGATTCGAGACAGAAAAAATAAATGAAATCATATCGGCGGTTGGCGAGGCGTGTATCAACGCAGTTCAGCACGCTTATAGAAAAAATGGTGTAGGGTATTATACAGGAGCGGATATCGACATTCGATTCATAGAGTACCCCACGGAGTTAGTCATCGTTGTTCGAGATATGGGCGTAGGTTTTGATCCAGTTTTTGTAGAGAACTATATCACTCGGTCGGATGCGGAGAGACCTGATAAAGTCAAAATGGGGTTGTTTATTGTAGCTCAGATGATGGATGCTGTTGAGATCGATTCAGGTATCGGTCGCGGAACGCAAGTGCGGATGATAAAGCGCCTGCCATAGATTCATCTATTAGTATGTCGAATCTTACCGCTAGCCCGGTAATCATAGTCATCTACGGACACGTTCTGATGGGATTGTACCCACTCCACGATTGTAGAATAATTGCAGGCGTCAAAGGAACCCAGGTCTCCTTACTTTGCAAGACATCCGACGATGTGATCCTGCCCGCCTCTCTTCTTCTGAACCTGTTATGACACTTCCGCAAATCCGGAGGCGGCTTCGACGGTGATCAGCCAGAGGTGTCTTTTCACAGTATGCAGCCAATGTCTTAACCAGCCATCACTTCATGCAGCGCCTCGCTCAGTTCCCTGATCCTGTATGGCTTGGCGACCACACCTCTGAATCCGTATCTCCTGAAGTCAGCCATTATGGGGTCATTGGAATACCCGCTGGAAACGATAGCCTTTACTTCAGGATCTATCTCTCTCAACTTCTGGATGGTCTCCTCGCCGCCCATGCCGCCGGGTACAGTTAGATCTAATATAACAGCGGCAAAAGAATTTTCTGATCCCATAGCGCGTTTATATATCTCCAACACCTCGGTGCCATCTACGGCGGCGGTTACCCTGTACCCGATTCTGCTCAACATCTCAGCTGCCATGTCCCTGATATGCTTCTCATCATCCATCACCAGGATCCTGCCCTCGCCTGTAAGGGGCTTCTCTTCCTCTTTCTTTTCCACTGCCAGGACTGCTTCTGGAGAAGCAGGAAAATAGATATGGAGGGTCGTTCCCACTGCCACCTGGGATTCTACCGCGATGTACCCATTGTGCTTCCTGACTATGGAGTAGGTGGCTGCAAGTCCCAGCCCGCTGCCTTTGTGCTTGGTGCTGAAGTAAGGGGCGAATATCTGCCGGAGATGTTCCCGCGTTATGCCGACTCCCTGATCCTCGATAGACACCTTTATGTATGCTCCCGGCTGTAGGGGGAGGCCATGCTCTGTTCCTATGGTCATGTTCTCAGCGCATATTCTGAGTATCCCGCCGTTTGGCATGGCCTGGTCAGCGTTGACAACTACGTTGTTGATCGCCTGATTCACCTGTCCCGCGTCCACATCCGCATACCAGAGGTCGTCTGGTATAGAGAATTCGCACCTGACGTTGGAACCCCGCAGGGCGAAGATGGCTGAGTCCCTTAGAATCTCCGCAATGGAGGCGATTTTCCTGATTGGCGCTCCGCCGCTGGAGAATGTAAGCAGTTGCTGTGTCAGGTCCTTCGCCCGCATACATCCCCTTTCCGCCTCTGCTAATCTCCTGTCCTTGTCCTCCGGGTTCTCATGTATTCTCGCCAGAGATATGCTGCCCAGGATCACGGCCAGGATATTGTTAAAGTCATGGGCAATGCCGCCGGCAAGAATACCTACTGACTCAAATTTGTCAGCTCTCAGAAGCTCCTCTTCCACTCTCCGCTTCTCGGTAACGTCACAGAACACCAGAACCACGCCCATGACGCTGCCGTCCCTATCGCGGATGGGAGCACCGTTGTCAGCGATGATTCGCTCTGTCCCGTCTCTGGCTACCAGGACCATGCCATTGATGAGGCCGACTATTCCGCCAGACTCCAGAACTCTCTCCACCGGATTCTTGCAGCGTTCCCGTGTCTCTTCGTCGATAATGTGGAAGACCTCATCCAGTGGCCTGCCAACGGCTTCCGCCTCACCCCAGCCGGTAAGTTTCTCAGCGACTGCGTTGACCAGAACCACGTCCCCTTCTGTGTCGGTGGTAATGACACCATCGCCGATGGAACGCAGAGTTACCGCGAGGCGTTCCTTCTCCGCTGCCAGCGCCTCCTCCGCCTGCTTGCGCTCAGTGATGTCGCGTGATATCCCCATGACCCCCATAAATCTGCCCTTTGTATCGCGCAGGACAGAGGCGGAGACAAAACTCGGAAAGGTCTCGCCATCTTTGTGCCTGTTAGTAACTTCGCCAGTATACCTGCCTGTTCTTCTGGCAGCTTCGTATACCTCTAGTTCTTCCTTGGGGTCGCTGTATAAAATTTCGACGTGCTTGCCCAGGATCTCCCTCCGGCTGTATCCGAATGTCTTCTGCGCCGCGTCATTAAACTCGGTAATCTTTCGATCCCCGTCCACAGCGATGATCATGTCTAAGGAACTGTGGATGAGCTTCTGCGCATATTCCTGTGCTTCTCTCAGTTCCTCTGTTTCAGCCTGCTCGCGCTGGGCTTCCCATGCTTCCAGTTCAGCAATCCGCTGGCGCAGTGCCGCCAGTTCTTCTATGAGTTGCTCTTTTGACTTATCCTCGTCGCTCATTATACGCGCCTCCTGAAATAGGCAGCAACTTTATGGCATAATAACGTAATCTAGTACTTAGACCCAATGGACATTTATGCTATTTTCCCCCTTCCCCAACCCTTCCCGCCAGGGGAAGGGAGCTAGTTTCTTCCACCTTGACGGGGGAAGACTAAGATGGGGGTGATGAAAAACTACAATATTCATTGGGTCTAAACACTAGCATAAGGGCTCTTCCTCACTATATATCGACAGAGCAGACTGAAAACTTTAGCAAAAGTGCGTATCAAGAAGGAAAGGGCCCGTGACGAGCAATGGAACAGAAACTGACGCTAGGGCAGGCTACAATTCCCATTTGGGAGCAGAGAATAACGGAAAAAAAGCAACGATCTTCCATAGGTTCCCCCTGTTAAGAAAACGAGCGTCAATATCTACGCATAGCGTCGAAGAAAAGGACAGAACACTTTATGCCATAAACGTCCATTTTTAGTGCTTTTATGGGTTTTCTTCGACGCGTCACTACAGCCACCGTTTTCTCTTATCGTGCATTTTTACAGCGTTCTGCCTGCTACCCAGATTTAGCGGGATCTATTTAGCGATGATCATTTTACGCGTGGCTGCAAATTCGCCCGCCTGGATGGCGTAGAAGTACACGCCGCTTGCTGCTTGCTCGCCAGCGTCGTTTCTGCCATCCCAGTATGCCGCCGCCGACCGGGATATATAAACGCCAGCGGCCTTGTGACCCAGATCCAACGTTCTTACCAATCCGCCAGTGGTGTCATACAGCCTGACGCCTTTACTTGCTCACGAAAAATGTCTGGCCCCCGGTTTGTAATGCTCTCCCTGATGTACCTCCTATATTTTGCATCTTACGACTCATTAGGCGGTAGAATAGCATCAGATGGCTTCTTTGTATACAATAATCTCTGTACCCCCTAAATCAAAACAGGGTCTAATAATGGACAGTATTTGACAGCTCGACGTTATTCTGGTACAATAAACATAACAGGTATTATCTTGGTAGTACCCTTCAAAGCTTCTGGCATCCATCAGAAACATGTCTGTTGGATGCGATTGCACAACCTGAGGAGCAAGCAGAATGACCAAGACTGAGAAGATATTTAATATGATAAAGCTTATCAAGGAGTATCCTGACCTCACCGTTAAGGATCTTGCCCGGCTTTGCTATATCAGTGAGCGCGGCATCTATCGCTACTTGCACACTCTATCAGAGGCAGGCATTCTTGTCCGTTGCCAGAATGGTGGCTACAGCCTGCAGGAGGACCATATTGGTATCCTCGATGACATTTTCAGGGAAACTAGCACTGAAACCTCAGATGCTGTGAGACTTCTCCTGTCGTTAGGAATGCAGATCTGTGAAGACGATGGGATCGTGGAGCGTGGCAAGACAGTCATGAAACTGATAGAGGAAAGTCTTCCGGAACTGGAGAAGCTGCGACGGAATGAGATAGAGATATTGCCTGAGAGGGCGCCAGTTGCCTCTTATGGCGGAACTGTAACTATTGGGCACAGCAGCAAACCTGACATCATCAATCCCATATTGACATCTGAGACTATTTCTGTGGCCCTGATGAATTTGGTCTTCAGTGATTTGGTAAAGTTTGGTAGCACAGGCAAGCCTATCCCGGATTTGGCCAAAAGATGGGAAGTATCAAACGATGGATTGGCGTGGACATTTTTCCTTCGTGATGATGTAGTGTTTCATGACGGCCATCGCTTCACAGCCCACGACGTGGAGTTTACGTATAGAGCGATATTGGATCCAGACAATGAATCTCTGCTTGCAGAGAGATATGGGCTAGTGGACGAAATTGAGACCGAGGGTGATCATATATTCAGGGTAATCCTGAAGCATCCGTTCGCGCCTTTCATACATTGGCTGGGTCGACCAATAGCCCCCAGGCATCTACTGGAGAATGTGGATCTTCATAACACCCCCTTCAATCGATGTCCCATAGGATCTGGGCCGTTCAAAGTAGCGGACTGGACGGAGGATGATACAATAATACTGGAAGCAAACAGGGAATATTTCCAGAAAGGTCGTCCAGTTATAGACAGACTGCTCTTCAGGACGTATCCTGATAGGGAAACGGCACTGCAGGCATTGTCCCGGGGCGAAATGGACATAACGCTGAATCTGACAGCATCGGATCTCCTTTCTGTGAGCAGACGTAAGGCTTTCAGGGTATACTCAGCCCCTGTTCCACTCTACTATGCGATTATCTTCGATCTCGCAGATCCGCTCTTCAGGGATATAAGGGTGCGTAAAGCTCTGGACTATGCCATAGACAATGAGTCAGTGATCAGGAATCAGCTGAAAGGTCACAGCAAGATATGCACAGGCCCCTTTGACGTCAACTCATGGGCCCATAATACCGACGTCAAACCGAACCTTTACAATCCTGAGACGGCTAAGAAATTGCTGGAACAGGCTGGTTGGCGCGACACGGATGAAAACGGTGTGTTAGAGCGGAACGGTGAGCCGTTTGAGATCTCACTTACAGTGCCGAACATATCCGACGGCCTGGAAAGGATTGCTGTAGCTATAAGGACGCAACTCATGAGAGTTGGGGTCAGAGTGAAACTGATTTATGCAGATGATTCAAGGTTGCATAAGACACCATTCCAGGCGATCATAGCCATGGTCGCCGCCGGAGCTGATCCTGACTGTGCATACAGGGTTTGGCATTCCGAAAGCAGAGATCTCAATCTGGCCTCGTATGAGAACAGGTTTGTGGATGACCTGTTGGAATTGGGCAGGCGGACAACAGATCTGGAAAAGAGAAAGGTGATCTATCACAAGATCCATAGGATGATACATGATGACTATCCAGCCATCTTCCTGGCTTCCGCATGTGAGTTTATCGGAAGCAATTACCGTTTTACTAATGCCAGATTTTCTTCGGCAGTACATTTTCTCACGACTATGAAAGATTGGCAGATCGTTAGCGGAGGAAAGGAGGCTACGGTTCCCGAATACCAGCGGAAAATAAACAGGCTATAGGATGTTCCCGGCTTCTCGAAGAGATGGTATTTTGGTAGCAGCTCATCTGTAAAAGGCATGAGGTAGATATTGGGTATGCGTTCTCTCACAGCCACAATCAACCATTGTTGTGAAGGAGAATGAGATGCTGCCATATCAGGAATATGAGAATCTGGAAAAGTTGTTGGAAAGTTTGTCTGGAAATAACGATGAGTCAGCCCTGGAGGACATTATGGTTCTAAATGGTCCTGTTTTCTTTGGGCTATTATCTGCCTGTTGTACTTACAGTTACACATGTTATACTGCATAGACCTTTCTTCCATAGCTTGAAAAGCTATGGGCAACCCTCTCGAGTTTAGTTCAATAAAGGCTGAACCGAGTTTTTCGCATGTTACGAAGTAGTTAAGCTCAAGCTGTGAGAGAACGTTCTGAATGTATCAGACATCGTATTCTGGCTGTAGATGACTATTTCCTAATTGAGGCTCTGGCGCTTTTCCTTTTCCTGCCAACCTCGTTAAACACTCACCATCACTTCATGCATTACCTGGCTCAACTCCCTGGTTTTATATGGTTTTGCAATGACGCCTCTGAATCCATACTCTCTGAAGGCAGCCATTATAGGATCATTGGAATATCCGCTGGAGACGATTGCTTTCACTTTGGGGTCAATCTCTATGAGCCGCTGAATGGTCTCCTTGCCGCCCATACCACCTGGCACGGTCAGATCCATTATGACTGCGTCATACGGCCGTCCCAAGTCTCTGGCTTCCTGATACATTTCAATTGCCTCCGCTCCGTCTCTGGCAGTGGTTACTTTATACCCAATACTGATCAACATCTCAGCAGCGAGATCCCTGACGTATTTCTCATCATCCATCACAAGGGTCCTACCCGCGCCTGTGATGGGCTTCTCTTCCTCTTGTTCCTCCACTACCAGGACTGCTTCTGGGGAGGCGGGAAGATAGATATGGAAGGTTGTTCCTGCTGCCACCAGGGATTCTACCGCGATGTGCCCATTGTGCTTCCTGGCTATGGAATAAGCGACTGCAAGCCCCAGTCCGCTGCCCGTCTGCTTGGTGGTGAAGTAGGGATCGGATATCCTCTGCAAATGTTCTTCAGGTACACCAGTCCCCTGATCCGCAATGGATATCTCTACATACGGTCCCGGCTGCAGCGGAAGACCATGCTCTGACTCTATGATCGAATTTTCCCCACAAATCGTGATTGTCCCACCATCAGGCATTGCCTGGTCCGCATTGATAATGATATTGCTGAGGACCTGATTCATCTGCCCCTGGTCGACCTCTGCCGGCCAGAGGTCATCTGGCACGGAGAATTCGCAATTCACATTGGAGCCTTTCAAGGCAAAAATAGCTGAATCCTTTAGCAGTTTCACCATGGAGGTTACTTTCTTGATTGGTGCTCCACCTTTGGAGAATGTAAGCAGTTGCTGCGTTAGGTCCTTAGCCTGCATACACGCCCTCTCTGCATCTGTCAGTCTGCTGTTCTTCTTCTCCAGGTCATCATACATCTTTGCGAGAGAGATGTTGCCCAGGATCGCAGTCAGGATATTGTTGAAGTCATGGGCAAGTCCACCGGCAAGAATGCTCACTGACTCAAGTTTCTGGGCCTTCACCAACTCTTCTTCCATCCGCTTGCGTTCGGTGATATCAAGCCCGTATACATTGATGTAGCCAGCGTCTGCTACAGGTGCGAACGTCAGGGCGAACACGTAGTCCTCGCATTTTACTTCAGTGTTTCTGCTTGAGCCAGAACTGAGAACATCTGAGATGAGTTCGCTCAGGTGGCCAGATATAGGTTGGCCCACCGTACATCCCCACACACTCAGCAGGCACTGACTGGCTTCGTTGCCGTAGAGAATAGTGCCGTCTTTCTCGATGCGCAACACGGGGTTGGGATTTTGGCTTGGAAACTTTGCCAACTCCCTTATCCGCTCCTCCGCCTTCCTGCGCTCTGTGATATCGGTCAGAAAGTTCAGCGTGGCCGGCCTCCCCTCCCACGCTATCACGGCTGCATTGAGTTCCACCCACTTGGTATCTCCAGCTTCGTCAACAATCCTGAAGGGATAGGTTTGAGGAAGTTCTGCTCCCTCAAGTCTCCTCTGGTAACGTTCGGTCACCTTATTGCGGTCGTCTGGATGGATGAACTCAGCAAAAGGCCTGGAGCCCAACTCATCTCTCGAATACCCCATGAGGTCAATGGCTTTGGGATTGACAAACTTAAATATTTCATCTTGAGCCACCAGGATGGCTTCGTTGGCATTCTCCACCAGAACTCGGTATCTATCTTCACTTTCTTGGAGTGCCTCCTTCGCCTGTTTGCGCTCAATGATACGTCCTAGCTGGGTAGCAATGGCGTTAAGCAGGTTTCTCTCTTCCTTCACAAGAGGCTCCTCATCTCTTTCCTGCATTTCCTTCAGATAACAGATCTCGAGAGTGCCGATCCGAGTGCCATAAACGATTATATCGCTAGTTTGCTTCCTGGTGGTTTCCCTGAAGTTTTCCGTTCTGAAATCTTGGCCATCCAATATGATCCGCGCGCAGGTGATCTCTGGATACTGCCAGGCTCTGGGAGTAAGATCAACTATCCACTGAAGTATCTCCTCCAATGGAATCCCCTGCCGCTCAACGATCTGGAAGATTGCATAGATGCAGTTCAGTTCCTTGATCCGCTTGTCCAGTTTCTGTGTCTGAGATTGCTTGTATTCAGCGTTCTGCTTACGCAATTGCGCCAGTTCATCTATGAGTTGCTCTCTTGTCTTGTCCTCGTCCCGCACATCTACACCCCCTGAAAGCTCTGCTGCCACACTAACATATAATATTCGCCCTGCCTCGCCTATCACCATTTTCTATAACCACTTACTCATTTAGTAGTTATCATGGAGCAATACCGGCCTCTACAGCCTTATACCTGTTGATATTTTTTGTCAACATGATACTATGCCCTGGGGAACAGGAAAGGGTGTATGAAACCCTCAAGCATAACCACCGCGAAGCATAGTATATATGCGTTGCATGCAATTGTCAACAAAAATTGACGACAATTGTCATCAGGCTTATGACCACCAACTCTCTGGCGCCACGATTGAGTAGGCGTCACCCGACGCCTTTTTAGTTGCATAAAAATGATCGTTTATTTTATATGATTTCCCATACAGAAAAGGCTTGATAATGTTATAACGATTGTTGTAAAAGAAATCTAGAGAAGACCTTTTTACGTAATTTGGGCAAAATCATGGTGAGTGTGTTGCTTGACATTTGCCCTGATTTTGTAATGGTCGCCAATTTTCCCCAAGAGGTCAATGGATGCGCATAAGCGACTAATCGTTTCTTATTCTTTCATAAGATTTTCTCACATCTTCATCAGTAAGACGGGTGTAAATCTGTGTTGTCTGCAAAGATTTATGCCCCACTTGCTGTTGAACTGAAGCCAGGTCAAGCCTCTTATGAGTTGTATAATACCGCCAATGGTCGGCGCAAAAGCCGGGGATACATCGTGTGCGGGTGTTCTGCTCTCTAAATGCTCCAGTTCTCTCCCACAGGACCGCGGCGCATACCATTCCTCTGATGTGTCAAGCGTCTGTATATTGCAGTTCTGGATTATCTCATCCGTATTGCTCAGAGCTTCCATTCTCATCACTCCTTCGTCATTGCCACACGATTTGTCGCATAGACGTTGGCAATGCAACTCCTTAGCTTGCTTCTCTTAGCCATCTTCTAACTATGGCAAGCTCTCGCGTCGCTTTCCGAAGATTCCGCTTTGCGGTTCTTACATCTTCACCAGCATTGCTGATAAACGCAGCGGCCATATCTTGCTTCACATTTTCGGGTGCATTCTCAGGATCAATTGTGTCAAATACACTGGTTAAATCTGTTACCGCCAATACAAGTCGCGCCTGTCGGTCGCCATTCTTGGCCATCTTTACCAACTTCATCGTACCTACTGAATAGTCTTTTCCCATTCTTCTTGTCTCCTATCTCTCATTCTTCGATCAGATTTGGATCATTAATATATTCCATATTCATATTATACCCATTTCCTGCCATAGTTATACGGGTATCGGAACACCGATAATGGGCGATCTCCGCGACATGGTGTGATAGGATTCACGGCTATCTTAACCGTGTACTGCATACATAATCTACAGTAGCTGACGTGTCTTAATGTATGAATCATAGTCATTCATTGCACTTTGTAAACGAACATTTTCATAGGTAATGCTTCGGCGGATCTAAGTGGGGTGGAGCGGGTAGATCTGGATGGCTCCAGATGGTTTCAGGTGGGAAGTGGCGGCGGAAATGTCAATTGAGTTCACATTTGACCAATCACCCTAAAATTGCTATCTTTGCCAAAACTCCCATATCCTCACAATCGCCCTATTCTCAATGCTCCACACGATTTGGGCAGTTTGCCCAGGATCCAATAATTGTCCATTTTGTTCACATTAGTACCAGTAATGTGAAGTCAGATTGTTTCTAGTATAGCGCATTACTTGGTTTTGTCAACAACAATCAAAGAAAACGCTAAACAACAAACAGATTATATTTCCTCAGCGAAGGCTGGAATCCAGAAAGAAAAATCAACATATATTGGAATATGTTATTTACCGATCAAACCATTCGCGAAGCCCGCAGAACATCTCGCCAAAGTAAAACATAAGCCTGAGCGACAGAAGAAAAAAGGCGATGCCAGATGACATCGCCTTGATTCAAACCTCGAGATAACTATGGTTTATATTTACCGAAACCTGGTCCAGCCGGACTTACGTAAGTTGCTCCTGCGCCGCTTTCTACTTCCTGGATAATGGCGAAGGCTATCCAGATCTCCGCGCCGATCTCAGTGCCGTCAGCCGCATACCAGATACCGTCTTCCACAGTAGCATCCGCCGGTGCAGCGACTATCTTGACGAAATAGGTCCAGTGATCCTTGCCTTTTCCACCACTCATATGGTTCGTCAGCCATGCGCCACTGCCGATGTAGGCAGGAAAGCCATTGTGGCGGTCGAGTTTGTTATCTCCGTCGCAACTCATATTGGAAAGCCACGCGTCGTTCCATTTCATTTGCAGATTTGTGTCGTCCTCTGCTACAGGTGGATTAGGGCGCGAGACGTTACCATACAGACCGTTGAACATATGAGCTTGATAATTATAGCCCCATTTATCGTAGCCTGGCGATATAGGATTGCCTGCGATATCAACCAACGTTCCGCTTTGTATGGTTGTGCATCCGGATTCTTTCTTACCAGCGAATACCGCCGCAGCCATGGCTAAGACTATAAGAGCACAAATCGTGAACACAAAAAACTTTTTCATTTTCCTCTTCTCCTTGCATTTTTGATTACCGCCAGGACGCAACTCGCGAACCTGGCTTTCGAACTTCTGGTTGTGTAACTGCAAAACTCGTATGCTTCTGATATCACCTCCCCGCATTCGCCGAAACCAGAGATTAACGCCGCCTCGAATTGCAGACAAACTATTTCAGAACCGGACATCCCAGGATATAGGAATCCATGTTGTAGTCTTTCGACAGGAATACCATATTGTGACCAGCGATGCACTGCACATTACCGTGTTTTGTGATCTTAGCGATCCCACGGGCAGGATTCTCTATGTCCTTTCGTCTTCTCGCATTTACCGAAGAGAACAATTCCACATCCTCTCCCAGA
>SDBU01005892.1_pt1 | contig 14531 bp, 12 predicted proteins | sample 2277071 | NCBI WGS metagenome assembly SDBU01 (sample SAMN10397929, study PRJNA504765) | marine sediment metagenome | isolation source: marine sediment core GS08_GC12, 126 cmbsf | place: Arctic Ocean: Gakkel Ridge, Loki's castle | collected 2008
TATTGACAAAGCAGAAATAAAAAATTAATATGATATTGTATAAAAATTCATAAATGAACAAAATTACATCTTTTATAAAGATAATCTAAGGAGAAGAGAAGATATGAGTGAATCATTGAAAGGTAAAGTTGCTGTAATTTCAGGAGTAGGCTCAGGATTTGCCAAAGCTACTGCTGAACTATTTGCTCAAAAAGACCAATGCAGTCTGGTAATGTTTGATATTAATGAAGGAGATCTTAAAAAAACCGCTGAAAACTGCAAAAAAGCAGGCTCAAAGGTAGTTTCTTTTAAAGGTGACGCAACCAAGCTTGATACTTTTAAAGAGGCATTGGAAAAATGTCTAAAAAATTTTGGCAAAGTAGATTTTCTTATTAATTATGCAGGAGGTGCTGTAAGGGTTGCACCAATTGAAGAAATGGATGATGAGATAAACAAAAAAATAATCGATCTGAATCTTAATAGTACAATAATGAGCTGCAGGACTTTTACCCCCCAATTTAAGAAGCAGGGATACGGCAAGATCATCAATGTTTCAAGTGCATGCGATAGAAGATCTTGGCCGGAATGGTCGGTATACTCCGCCGCGAAGGCTGCTGTAAATGCATTTACCAGATGCTTGTATACAGAGCTGAGACCTCACGGGATCTGTGTCGGTCTTCTGGTACCGGGAGGTTCAAACACAAGTTTTCAAAAAGCTGAGGGTGTAGAAAAGTTTGAGTGGGACGAAGAAATGGCAGTACGCCCGGAACATTTTGCTGATATGGTATATCAGAGTTGTGCCCTGACAAAGGGCGGATGTGTCACTGAAATGGTTGTTTATGGTTTAGCTCAGGATGTGAGCGGGTATTAGCCCTGATTATTTTTATTGAATAAATTTTAAATCAAAATAGTTTAAAAAATAACAACTTCTTGGATAAAGTTGGAGGAGGTGATATTTATTTAAAGCCTACATTGTTATAAGAGAGGAGGTGTGAGTGCTAAAACTAAAAAAAGGGTAGAATTTGTATTGAGTTTAACTCAATACAAATCCCGAAGTAGATTCTAAATGATTAAGAATCAAAAAGCAAAAATTTGAAAGGAGAAAAAGTAAAATGGTTAATAAACTAAAATTGGGTGTAGTATTTGTATTGTGTATTGCACTGGTGGTTACAATGGGTCTGATAAGCTGCAAAACTAAAGCAGCCGAAGAAAAATCTCTAAAGATCGCCTATTTCGTATCCGATCTGAGCAATGTATTCCATCAGGCACAATTTGCAGAAGGTAAAAGGTATGCCATGGAAAAATATGGCGCTGAAGTATTTGCATTTGATGGACAATCTGATTCTAACATTATGACCCAGAACATAGACCAGATAGTGGCACAGGGCATGGATATGGCTACGCTGCACATATGGGACGCTGAAGCAGCTAAACCTGGTGTAATGGATGCAATAGACAAGGGTGTTATCATCAACTCCTTCTTTAGCCCGCTTGCTGACACAGGAATCCCGGTAGTGCGTAGTGATGAAGCCGAAATATCTTTTGCGATGGGTAAGGAAATGGCAGAACAGTGGATAGCAGCTCATCCAGATGAACCCATTGTAATGGTACAGCTTGGATGGCCAGACCACACTGAAGTACAATCCGGCCGTACTGCCCCATTTGTAGAAGGCGTGCTTAGCGTGGATCCCACAGCAACCGACCTCGGATGCCAGGATGCCAGCAAGGGTCCTGATGCTGCAAAGCAGATAATACTTGATCTTGTAACACAACATCCTGAAGTCAACCTTATATATTCTGAAGCATCTAACCTTACCGTTGGAACCATGGCAGGCCTCATACAGGCAGGCAGAGGTACGATGGATAATGGTGTACCAACTACAGAAATACTATGTAGTGTGGACTTTGACGAAGTTGAGATGAAATCAGTATATGACCCGGATAGCTCACTGAAGCTTTCCATGGGACTTCCTCCGCTTGAGACCTCCCATGGCCGTATAGATAACCTGTTCGCTATCTATAATGGGGAAATACCGCAAGTTTCAGATATAGCTCCTGAGGCTTTCGCAAAAGCCTACAATGTTTCGTTTTGGACGATGACCCGTGATGATGCAGTTGATTGGCTCAATACACAATTTGGAACCAGCGTAGAGTAATAGATAATACTGCTTAGAAACAATGGGTATAAATTATAATGAATAAATTGGGAGGAAGCTTTATGCTAAGTTTCCTCCCCCACCCATAAAGCCTCAATAAAATTATGAATGGAGTACAAAGCGATGAGCGGTAATGTTTTAGAGATTAAAAACCTTATAAAGGATTTTCCAGGAGTCAGAGCTGTAAACGATGTAAGCTTTAGTATAAAAAAAAATACAGTGCATTGCCTGGTTGGAGAAAATGGAGCAGGAAAATCTACATTGATAAAAATCCTTGTTGGAGCATTTATAAGGACAAGTGGTACGATTCTTTTGAATGGTAAAGAATATATTGCTCATAATACCAGAGACGCCAAACAGAAAGGGGTAAGTACTGTATTCCAGGAATTGAATGTAGTGGATCAGCTAACTGTGGAAGAAAACCTTACTCTGGGTTCCGAAGACACTTTCATGGGTTTCTTAAGAAGAACTGACAAAATAAAGAAAATTATTAGCGTACTAAATACCCTGGAACCTTCCATAAATCCCAAACAATTGATTTCAAGCTTGAGTGTTGCAAAAAAACAAATAGTTGAGATTGCAAGGGCAGTTGCTGCTGAATCAGAAATCATTATTATGGATGAACCGACGGCCGCCATATCCGAATGCGAGATCGAGCGGCTTTTTGATATAATCAAGAGTCTCCGTGATAAAAACGTTACTGTCATATATATATCCCACAGACTGGACGAAATATTTGAACTGGGCGATTATGTCACAGTGATGCGGGATGGAAAACATGTAAACACAAAACCGGTTTCGGAAGTCAAGGACCGCTCTGAGCTTATAAAAATGATGATAGGTAAAACCGTGTTCGAGTCGTATGTTCCGAGACAGTTGCAGAAAGAACAGACGCTGCTTGAAGTAAAGAACCTTACTACCGACAAGCTAAATGATATATCATTTGAAGTAAAGCATGGTGAAATAGTGGGATTTTACGGCCTTGTTGGAGCGGGGAAAACAGAACTCGCAAGAGCGGTATTTGGTGCAGATACATATAAAGGTGAAATAATTTTTAATGGTAAAAAGCTTCGCAATTCTCCCGACAAAGTCATTAGGGCAGGTATAGCGCTGGTTCCGGAGGAGCGCAGAACACAGGGTCTTTTTACTATATTGACAATAAGAAATAACATCCCTGTTATGAATATGAAGAAAATATCCAGGGCTGGCTTTATAAATGTAAACAGGGAAATAAAAGCCTCAGCAGAGTATGTAGATAAACTCAGGATAGCGACAAATACGATAGAAAAACAGGCTTTAAAGTTGTCTGGCGGCAATCAGCAGAAAGTGGTCTTTTCAAAGTGCCTGTTTGCTGATGCAGATTTGCTTATGCTTGATGAACCAACGCGTGGCATAGACGTGGGGGCGAAAAGCGAGGTCTATAATATAATCCGCGAGCTCTCTAAAGAAGGAAAACCAATAATGATATTTTCATCTGAATTACAGGAGATTGTCAATATATGCGACAGGATTTTCCTTATGTACGACGGTGATATCAAAGCTGAGATTAAGAACAGCCCCGATATAAACAGTGAGGAGATCTTTCATATAGTAACTGGAGGTGAAATTGTATGCGATCCGGTATAAGTGGAAGTAGAGGAGAGCATAAAAAATCATTAAAGGGCAGTATGAGCAATGAAGCATTTATTACTCTAGCCATGTTTGGCGTATTTATAATTATTATTGTCCTCGCCTCTCTGTTTATAGATAATTTTTACCTGCCTCAAAACATTATCAACCTGGTTACGAATTATTGGTATATTATTGTAATGGGTATAGGAGTCACTTTCTTATTGATAACTGGAAACTTTGATCTGTCAGTAGGGGGAATAGTCGCCATGACGGGTGTGCTGGCTGTCTATTTTTGCCAGGCAGCGAATGTATCTCAATCCGAGCTTGCTAATGGCCTGGGGCTCCCCTATGGTGTGGCGGTTGCACTTGCTCTGGTTGCAGCAATGGGTATCGGCGCGATTAATGCGTTTTTTGTTACAAAGCTAAAAGTGGCTTCTATTGTAGTAACACTCGGTACGATGTCCATTGCGCGGGGGATAGCGCAGATAGTAACACAGGGAGCCCAGCGCAATACCAGCTTGCCCGATGTATTCGGGTTTATTGGCAGTTTAACCATTGTAGGCACAGTAAAGCTTGCGGTATTCGTCATGATCTTCTTTGTAATTATCGCAGTGATAATCGAAAAAAGGACTGTTTTTGGCAGGACTACATACTTTGTAGGTGCCAATCCAGAGGCTGCAAGGCTATCCGGAATTAAAGTAAGGCAGCATGTCACGATCCTTTATCTTGTAAGTTCACTGCTTGCAGGTATCACAGGCGTATTCCTGGCATCAGAGTATATATCAGGAACATCCAGCCGTGTAATGGGATCGGAATTCGATGCTCTGGTCATAACTCTGCTCGGAGGTACTGCCATAGCAGGAGGATTCGGCTCGGTCATTGGAACAGTCACAGGTGCATTAATACTGGCCGTGGTAACTTCTTCGGCAACAGGACTCCTGCTACGTCCCGAATGGCAATTCATCCTCAAAGCTGTAATTACATTTATTGCAATAATGGCTCAGCGTTTTGCACTGGACAGAAGGAAACTATAATGGCATGAAATGGTGCTTCAATTTAAAGAAACATAAATCCAGGCTGCAACTGTAAATGATTTATATAAAAAAGGCAGGTAATAGTGAAAGTAGAAAAAGATACATTGGAACAATTGAAAGAGCCGGCATCAAGCTCATGGAAGCCTATCGTTAAAGGCTCATATATATATGTATTGCTGATTCTTATTGTAGTTATACTAAGCGTTGTAAAACTGGGTGAGGTGGAAATGTTTGCAAGAGGACATTTTCTGAATTGGGATGGCAGCATAGTAAACCTACTCAGGAATGCTGCGCCTATATTGACTCTGGTTGGTGGAGCTACACTAATTATAATATCTGGCAATATTGATCTTTCAGTAGGTAGTGCCCTCAGCTTAAGTGCGGTAGTGTACAGCCTGATGATAATCAATGGTTTCGGATTTTTCCCCTCATTAATACTCACAATGGTACTTGGTATTGGGCTCGGCTTTATCAACGGGCTTCTGATCATGAAACTTCGCATTACACCGGTTATTGCAACCCTAATAACACTGAGCCTGTATAAAGGCATAGCCAGGCTTATTGTCCCTCCAGGTATATCCGCCATAAAAAGTTCTGACATACAGACCATGCCAGCCTGGATAAACGACTATGGAAGAAAAGGCTTACTGGTTGGCCTGCCGGCAGCCTTTTTTGTGGCGGTAGCGGTAATAATTATACTTGTCATAGTGCAGAGGAAGACCATTCTTGGCAAGTATACCGTTGCCATAGGTGGGAACAGGCTGGCTGCTGAATTATCCGGTATTAATGTAGTAAGAACAGTATGGCTTTTATATATGATAGTTGGTTTTCTTGCAGCGCTGGCAGGAGTAGCAAGAGCAAGCTATATGTCAATAGGTGATCCTCTCACCGGTGACGGTATGGAGTTTGACTGTATTGTAGCAGCGCTCCTGGGAGGAACGGATATCTGGGGAGGAGAAGGCTCTGTAATAAAATCTGCTGCAGGAGCGATGATACTAATGACTATTAATACAGGCTTGATGACAGTAATACCGCCATACTGGCAATTATTTGTCAAGGGAACTGTATTGGTTCTTGCTGTTGCGCTCAGTCACTTTTTGACAAGGGAAAAGGCCATGGAGTAGGAAATTTTTATTGAATACCGGAAAACTACTCAAATTTTAAAATTATAGTCCATTACTAAATTTATTCATAACAAGTAGAAACAAGATGGTTGAAACAAAAGATAAATCAATAATCAGAGACTTAGCAAAAGAGTGGATGGAAATAGCAAATCTTCCGGTTATGGCTGAAAGAAAAAGATTATGGAAAAAAATAAATGATTTAAATATGGAAAGACCCATGATTCTTGTAGAATCGAATTTTATAGACCAGTATATATCAGACCGAGAATTACTATGCGTTGATGAAAACCTGCGTAATACAGAGAGATATCTAAGATGGACAATCAAGCATTTTAATGAAGTCGGAGACGATCTCGTAGTAGAGCCATATTTTCGACTGGCCTGGCAATTTTCTGAATCTGATTATGGGGTACCTTTAACCGAGCATCACTCAGAAGACAGTAAAGGTGGAAACCTGGGTTATTCATATAATTTTCCGGTAAAAGCTCCTGATGATTTAAGCAAACTTAAAGTCAGGACCAGGAACATAGATAAGGAAAGAACATTATCTTTTAAATCTCAACTTGAGGACATCATGGGTGGAATTTTACAGGTAAGGGTGTCCAACTGGGATCCCTTCCACAGTACATTAGGCTATACACCATGGGTTGGAAATAATTTTATTGGAGTAGCGATGTATGTTTTTAAACTGCTTGGAAATGAAAATATGCTTCTCTGGCTTTATGACTCTCCAGATAGTATCCATAAAATAGCAAAATATATGATGGAGGATAGGATTGCAAGATTTAATTGGCTTGAAAAAGAGGGTTATCTTGGATGCAATACTGATAATCAGATGGCCGGCCCGCTGAGTTATGGTTATGTTTCTGATCTGCCTGAACCTACAGAAAGTTTTGCTAAAATAAATGAGACATGGGGCTGGTCTGAAAGCCAGGAAACTGCAGCAGTTTCCCCAGAGATGTTTGCTGAATTTTTTTTACCATATATTGCAGAAGTCAGCAAAATGTTTGGACTGATCTATTATGGATGCTGTGAGCCTATAGATGACAGATGGGAACTGATTGAAAAAGCTATTCCCAATATCAGGAAGGTGTCCATATCTGGTTGGAACGATTTTTATAAAATGGGCGAGATGTTGGGTAATAAGTATGTTTATTCAAGAAAACCCACTCCTGCCTATATAAGCTACGACAATGCTAATTGGGATCTGCTTGAAAAAGATCTGGATGAGACTATAAAAGCAACTAAAAAAAATAATTGTATATTGGAGCTATTGTTTCGTGATATTTATACATTAAATGATGATAACAGCAGGATTGGAAAATGGGTTGATCTGGCAAAATCCAAATTAGGGATTTAACAGGTCCGTAATTTTTTATAACTTATAAGAAATTGTAATTTATTAAAATATAAGATCGGTTTAAAAAGATGGGAAAAAATAAATACATGTTATGTATAGATAATGGTCTAAGTGCCGGCAAAGTAGCTCTTGTCGATCCCGAAGGCAATATAGCAGGTGTTTCATCTTTTAGAAACGAAATATTAAACGATGGTCGTTTTAGTGAAGTTGACATGGAATTATTTTATAACAAAACTGCTGATACTGTCAGGAATTTAATTCTAAAAATAGGTATAAACCCTGCTGATATCATTGCTGTAGGAAACAGCGGCCATGGCGGCGGGATCTATTTAGTAGACGACTCCGGAGATCCTGTCAGAAATGCAATAACCTCTATGGACTCCAGAGGAGAGGACCTGATAGCTAAATGGGAAAAAGATGGTATAGACGGCTATTCAAAAACTTATACAAATATGTGGAATGGGCAAGCTATTCCTCTTCTTTACTGGCTAAAAGAAAATGAAAGAGATAATTATAATAGGACGGGTAAAATACTTTTTTGCAAAGATTGGATAAAGTTTAAATTAACAGGACAGTATAATACTGATTATACAGATGCAAGCAATGCCGGATTGATCGACTTAATAAGCAGGGATTATGATGCTGAAATTTATAAAATGTACGATCTGGCTGATATTTATGAAAAGTTACCTCAGTTAAAAAGAAGCGATGAAATCACCGGCTATATCACAAAAGAAGCAGCGGTAGAAACGGGTTTAAAAGAAGGAACCCCGGTGATAGGGGGACTTGTAGATTTTATTGCCTGCCTGATCGGGAGCGGACTCAAAGATACTAATACTTATTCTGTAGTTTCCGGTACCTGGGGCATCAATACAGCTATTAGAAGTAGTTTAACTGTAAGTCCTGATATTATGGCAATGGTTTTATTTCCTGACGACAATAATTTTTTAGCGATGGACACAAGCCCTAACTCAGCAGTAAATCTTGAATGGTTCTTAAGCGAGGTCCTAGAAAAAATGGGTTGCCTTAATTTAGAAAGAAAACAGATATATAAAAAAATTGATGAGGAAATTAAAAAAATAGATATCGATGAATCTGATGTATTTTATTTTCCTTTTATTTACAGATCAAAACTGTCAAAAAAAATGGAAGGCGTAATATATGGCTTCAATGCATCCCATGATCTGTACAATTTGATTTTCTCTATTTACGAAGGTGTGGTGTTTTCACACCTTATGCATATTAATAACCTCAGGAAGGGGGGAATAAACTGCAAAAGGCTGGTCCTATCGGGGGGTGCGTCAAATAGCAGCTTATGGTGCCAGACATTTTCAGATATTTTGAATATGGAAGTAATAACCACATCGACTGATGAAGTCGGTATTCTTGGTCTGGCAATCTATCAGGCACTTGGGTTGGGTTTATATAAAAATCTAATAGAGGCGATAGATAGTATGGTTAGAATTAAATCAATTTATAATCCTGATATCCAGAAGAACAATATTTATATGAAAAGATTTTTAAAATTTGAACAAATAAAGCAATCACTTGATCAATAAGTATAAGGATTTTTTTATTGGAGGTAAAAAATGGAAGGTATTTTAAAAAAATTAAATGAACTAAATCCCGAAAGAAATATTGCATCTGTGCTTGATGATAGTTTTAAGAAGTTTGGGATGGTACATAAGGGTTTTAAAACTGATGCTTTAATGAACTATATTGAACACAACAATATTGTTAAAGATGAAATAGTATATACTGCTGATGTCCCGGAAATGCGAAAAGAGATTGCCGATCAATTGGATCCCATAATGACAAGTGTGTATGCCGGGATGGAAGTGCAGGTAGGGGTATGTTATGGCAGGAATAATACTCTTAATGCTCTGGAATATCATAATGGAAGTGAGGTCTATATTGTTGGAGCTGATTGGGTTATGATGCTTGGTCTTGATGAGGATATTAAATGGCCTGAAGGTACCTATGATTCTTCACTGATCAAGAATTTTTATGCACCCAAAGGTTCAATAATCGAGTTAAAGGGCGGATGCATGCATTATGCTGCAACAAATGTATATCAAGAAGAGGGTTTTAGTGTGATTGTAAGCCTGTTAAAGGATACAAATACCGAGATAGATTTTAGAGTGGGAAACCAGCACAGAGATAAATTGATCATTGCAAAAAACACCTGGTTTATAGCCCATCCTGAATATGAACCTGCAAAAAAGGAAGGATGGCATTTAGGCATTACCGGGGAGAATTTCTCATTTAAAACGTTATAGGCAGATATTCACGGAAAAATTTTATAAGGATTTATCGGAAAGAATTAATATAAGAAAATATTTAAAGACAAGATCAGGAAAGTCATATAAGAATAAGATTTTCTTAGGGAGATTTATGGATTTACTGTTAGGTCTGGACATCGGATCTACAAGCATAAAAGCAAATTTTTATGATGTAAAAGGGCGGCTGGTTTCAGGAGGAAGCAAACCCACGCTCCTTTCTCATCCAGATGATGATCATCCTAATTGGTCGGAATGGGATCCTGATATCATATGGGGAGCAGTAAAAGATTCCATCAGCAGCGCATTGGAGAAGCTGGACTTAAAAGGTGATATTAGATCTATTTCTGTCACAGGGTTTGGCATGGATGGGGTCCTAATTGATAAAAGTGTAAGCGAAACAATAGAAGAAACAAAGAAGTGTCTTGAAATAGGTATGCCGGGCGGTGGATACATTCTTTCTTCAAGCAATTCTATTCATTCTGCAGTAAAACCTGATAATTACCAGGCAATGCTTGAAACCTTAAAAAAATATGGTAAATATTAATATTATTTAAGATACCTGTTTTTATTCCGCCAGAAATACTAAATGTGTAAGCTTGTAGATGTTGGGCTAAAGATAAAAGGAGCAAAAAGATTATCTTTTCCCCTACCTGTTGTGGCGAACTACTTCATCGTAGGAGAGGCCAGAGAAGTGCATATATGCATTATTTAAGTGAAGTTCTTCAATAAGGGGTCTGTCCGGATACAAAGTATTTGTTCAATATATTTTCTTTTAATTTCCCCCTTTCAATATCTTTCCAGCAGAGCCTTAACCTGGGAGTCTTTAAATCTTTTGTGTAGTTGGACCATAACCGTAAAACCTTTCTTTTTTAGTTTTAAGATTAAAGTCCTAAGGGTGTGCACTTTTAAAACGTAAATGACAAATGACATTCGCAAAATTGACAAAGCCTTACTAATAGTTTATTATTTATGCAATTGCATACAAAATTGAACATAATTACATATATTACCCATAAAATTACAAGTAAAAAAGGTTGTTAGTGAAATATTGAAAAGCAAAGGTATTACTAGTAACTATATTACATAAAATAGAAAGGGGTGATTATTCTAAAACAGCAAATTATTAGAATTTGATGAAAGGAGATGGTTTTATGAAATAAAAATGATTTATCAATTAAATTGAAGCAAAGACTCAATAACTTAGTATCAAAGAAAGGAAGTAGAAATGAAAAAGATTTTATATGTATTATTAGTTGCTCTCTTGGTAGGCTCTATTGCACTTTCAGGAATAGGCTGTAAAGAAGAAGCAGCACCAGCAGAGGAAACCGTAGAAGAAGCAAGACATGCATTTCAAGGAGCACCTGGTGAAGTTTATCACATGCTTGTATTTGTTACAGGTGTAGAGTACTGGATCCCTGTTTATGAAATGTTCAAAGAAGCTGGAAAACAGCTAGGTGTAAAAACCGTATACAGTGGGACACCGGAATATGATATAAACAAACAGTTGACTGTTTTTGAGCAAGTTATTGCTACCAATCCTACTGGAGTATATCTTTGTCCTATGCAGCCAGATCCTTTTATTGAACCTATAAACAGAGCGATCGATGAGGGTATCGCAATCACTACATTCGCTACTGATTCCCCGAAAAGCAACAGGCAAATATTTATAACTTCAGATAATATCCGAGAAGGTACCTATGCTGCAAACAGATTAGCTGAGGAAATAGGCGGCAAAGGTAAACTTGCTGTTCTAAGGAATCCTGGTCAGCTAAATCATGATATAAGAGTTGATACTTTTATTAAAACAATAGAAGAAAACTGGCCCGATATAGAGATAGTGGGAGATGTTCCAAGTAATCAAGATCCTGAAAAAGCTTATCAGGCTGTTCTCACTATGGCACAAAAAGATCCTGATTTAGGCGGTGTATTCATGCCTGAAGCCAATTCCGGTATGGGTGCTGCTCAAGCTGCAGAAGAACTTGGCGGAGATATAAAAGTCCTTTGTGTTGATGTTAACAAGCAAATCCTTGACATGATAAAAGCTGGAAAAATCTGGGGTGCTATCAATCCTAATCAGGGCATGCAGGGGTATTTTGGCATGTTAACACTATTTGTGACTGCTCACCCGGAACTTGTCGATCCAATGAATGAAGATAAAGCTATGGGTAAGAACCCTGTTACATTACCTTTTATTGACAACGGTCTTTCAATTGTCACACAAGAAAATGTTGACTACTACTATCTTGATAAATATCTTGAGAGAAGAGGAAGTAAGGGTGTTGAAGAGTAAAATTGAAATAAAAGAATTTTTTATTTCATAGAAGCAAATGAAGCGGCGATTTTTTATCGCCGCTTCATTTTAATAATAATAAGTTAAATGTTAGCATAAGCTTAAGAAGATTTTTGGGAGGTGTTTTTGACAGAAGAAATTGTTCTAAAAGTTAAAGGTATCAATAAAAGTTTTACGGGTACAAAGGCGTTAAGAGGTGTAGAATTTTCTCTTCAAAAAGGAGAAATCCATGCATTGGTCGGGGAAAACGGAGCAGGAAAGACAACTCTGATGAATGTAATAACTGGAGTCTTAAAGCCTGATGCGGGAGAAATATTTTTAAAAGGTAAAAAAATAGAAATAAACAGTCCATATGAAGCTCAAGAATTAAAAATAAGTTTCGTGCACCAGGAAATAGCTCTCTGTGACGATGTAACTGTAGCTGAAAATATTTTTATGTCTGCTATTAATAAAAGCAAGAGCTTTACAGTAAATTATAAAAAATTTAATAGCCAGGCAGTCAAAATACTTAAACCTCTTGCTGATATAAGGCCGGATAAACCGGTTAGCACATTAAGTGTGTCTCACCAACAGGTTGTTGAGATTGCCAAGGCTTTATCTTTGAATTGTGAAGTACTTATACTTGATGAACCCACATCGACCTTGTCCGAGAGTGAATCAAAGGCATTGTTTAAAATATTGCATGAATTAAAAAATAAGGGGATAGGGATTATATATATCAGTCATAGAATGGGAGAGGTCTTTTCGGAATGTGATAGAGTCACGGTATTGAGAGATGGTGAGTACCTGGGAACCTACAATATAAAAGATGTCGATAGAAAAGAAATAGTCAACAAAATGGTAGGCAGGGAGATAGATGATACATATCCTCTTAAAAAGAAAAGAGAAGAGATCGACAAGACTGAAGTACTGTTTGAAGTCAAGGAATTGACCGCAGATCGTTTTAAAAATATCAGCTTCAAACTATATAAGGGTGAAGTACTTGGCCTGGCTGGATTAATAGGTTCAGGGAGAAGTGAACTCGCTCAGGCAATATGCGGTTTCGGTCAAGTAAAAAAAGGAAAAATTTATTTTAAAGGCGAAGAATTAAAACATAATCTGCCAACTGCTACTATTAAAAAAGGCGTAGTATATCTTACTGAAGACAGAAAGATCGACGGTCTTTTTCTTGATCTTTCCATCATGAAAAATATCTCTGCGATGGATATATCAAAAGTCTCTGGTAAGCTATTGATCAAGAACAAACTTGAAGAAAAGCAAGCCAACAAATATGTTAAAACTTTCAATATAAGAAATAGGAGCATTAATCAGATAATCAGATCCTTAAGTGGCGGAAATCAACAAAAAGTCCTTTTTTCAAAACTTCTGTCTGTAAATCCTAAAATAATTTTTATGGATGAACCGACCAGGGGAATTGATGTCGGGGCAAAAACAGAAATATATAAATTGATCAGAGAGTTAGCTAACAATGGTGTAGGAATTATATTTATTTCTTCTGAACTGCCAGAAGTCGTTGGGATGAGTGACCGTGTAATGATCATGCATGAAGGTGAAAAAGCAGGAGAGCTTATTGAGGAAAATATAAATGAAAAACAGATAATACACATGGCATCCGGAATAATAAAAAGCTGATAGAAAGGAATTCTTTATATGGGTGATATTGACAAGAAATTAAGGATGAAACCAGGAAGAAGATTTTTAGGCAATACAGTGTCAGCGCTTAATAATTTCCCTGAAATCAATTTGATTTTCATCATTGCTGTGGTCTGGATTGTACTGAGTTTTTTATCAAAAAATTGGAATACCTTTGGAAACATCAGGGCGATCTTGATGTCTTTTTCCATAGAAGGTATTGTTGTGATAGCGATGATGATAATGCTCATATCAGGCGGTTTTGATCTTTCTGTGGGCTCTATAATGGCACTGACTATGATCATTGCGGGTAAGTTTTTTTTGATGGGTGTAAATCCCTGGATTGCAAGCATCATTGCTGTCCTTATTGCTGGTGTCATAGGTTCTATGATAGGTTTTTTTGTCACCAGGGTAGGATTAAATTACCTTATAACAACTCTGGCTTTTATGGTAATCGCAAGGGGTGCCTGTTTTGTCATTACAAAAGGCACACCAATATCTTTATTCGGGTTGCCTGAAAGTTTTAAATTTATCGGACAGGGCCGTATCTTAGAAATAGGAATACCTTTTGTAATTATTTTATTTTTAGTAATAGTTATTTTTGGTGATTTTATGTTAAGAAAATCATCATTACTCAGGAAAGTAATCTATACCGGAAGCAATGAAAAAGCTGCAATATTATCAGGCATAAATACTAATAGAATAAGGTTTGTAGTATGTATCTTGACATCTGGCCTGGCCGGTTTTGCAGGAATCTTATACATGGCTAAATTTGGAGGAGCAACTGCACAGTTTGGAACCGGCCTTGAAATAACTGCGATCTCTGCTGCTATTATTGGAGGTGCAAGCTTAAGAGGCGGCAAGGGGACCATCCTGGGAGCTGTTCTGGGTATAGCTTTTTTACAGATAATAACAGGTGCAATGGTAATGCTGAATGTAAATCCATACTGGCAAGATTTCGTAAGGGGTCTCATCCTTTTGATGGCTGTAACCCTTGATCATATCAGGCAAAGTAGGAGAGCGATCTAAATATTAACTGAAGTGAAATAATAGAATTTATTTT
>SDBU01005893.1_pt1 | contig 14531 bp, 10 predicted proteins | sample 2277071 | NCBI WGS metagenome assembly SDBU01 (sample SAMN10397929, study PRJNA504765) | marine sediment metagenome | isolation source: marine sediment core GS08_GC12, 126 cmbsf | place: Arctic Ocean: Gakkel Ridge, Loki's castle | collected 2008
GCTCCCTTTACAACTCTGCGAAGCAAGGCTCCGCTGCGAAGCACGAGCGCGGGCACTCGGAGAGGAACGCCACATCGAAGAAGAAAAGGAGCGAGGAACCAGATGGATGAAGAAACGTGTAGGTCGGCCGCCCCCGGCCGACAAGACGCTATGATGCGCAATGCGCCGTACGATTCCTCTCAGCGGGCCGCCCAGGACAATTGCTCCTCGGGCTCCGGGCTCTACGATGAGGCGCGGCGGGCCAGTCTCAGCGGAGACAAGACCGGGGCGAAGGCCATTCTCCTGCGGCATCTGCAGGGTCAGCCGTCCCACTCCAACGGTTGGAACGAGCTCGGCGCGCTCGTCTTCGGCGAGGGCGACTTCCAGGGCGCTATAGAATGCTTCAAGAAGGCCGTTCTCTTTGATCCGCAAAACGCTGCCGCCCTCGAGAACCTCGTCGAGACGTGCGTCTCGGCGGAACGATACAACGAAGCGGCGCTGCTCGCGTCTCAATGGACCCAATCCGCCCCCCAATGCGCCGCGGCTTGGGTGGTATGGGCCAAGCTCAACCTGATGAGCGGGAACTCCCACACTGCCAGGGAGGCCCTGGTCAAGGCCTTCGCCCTGGATCCATCGAATCGCTTTGTCAACGAGGCGCTGGCCGCCCTGGCCGCTGAACGCAACGCACCAGTGCACGAGGACGGCGTCTCGACGCGCGTCCAGCGCCGTTCGGCAGCAGGCTCCTCCCCTCTTCCTTTCCTTCGCCCCTTGCCGCCGAATCCGGTCATTGTGGCCGGGGACGAGCCGCCCCTGGCGCAGGCCTGGCGAAACCGAAATGGACGCCCTGAAGGTTCAAGGCCGACCGGTGCGCCTCGCAAGGTGCAGGGATCCCCTGCCGACCCACCCATCCTCTGGAGCGGACCGGTTCTGTTTCCCGGCGGCTATTCCTACCTCAGCAAGCAGACCGTGCTCTGGCTGCGGCAAGCCGGCGTCAAGGTCGAGCTGAACCATCTCGGCATCCCTGACAACGATTACGTTCGGACCTTCGACCTGACGGACCTTCGCGCATTGAAAGAGACCATGCGAGAGCACACGCGGGACGGCGTCTTCATCTTCTGCCACCAGCCGGCACTCGCGGACGCGCGCGACATCGCTCTCCGCATGCGTTGGAGGCGGCCGGAGCATCTGGCCTACGTCTGTCTGACCATGTTCGAGACGACCGGCCTGCCGGCGCACTGGGTGGAGCCGTGCAATCAACTTGACGAGATCTGGGTTCCCAGTTCGTTCAACGTAGAGACGTTTGCGGAGGCCGGTGTCGAGCGCAGCCGCTTACGCCGCGTGGGGTTCGGAATAGATCCGACGCTATATGATCCTGACCCTATCGAGCCCATGCCGGTACCTGGGCGGCGTGGATTCATGTTCCTCAGCGTCTTCCAGTGGCAGGCGCGCAAGGGCTGGCCCATCTTGCTCGAGGCGTTTGCGCGCGCCTTCACGTCGCGCGACGACGTCTGTCTCGTGATCAAGAGCACGCGGCCCAGAGGCGACACGGGACCAATCGACGATGGGATCACCGAGTTCCTGGCACGCCGCGGCCTGCCCCGCTCCCAGTGCGCTCCCATCATCGTCATCGAGGGCGCCATCAGGGAGTTGGATATGCGCCGGCTTTATCGCGCCGCCGACGCCTTCGTCCTGCCGACCCGGGGAGAGGGCTGGGGCATCCCCTTCATGGAGGCCATGGCAACGGGCCTCCCGACCATCGGCACGCGATGGAGCGGGCACCTGGACTTCATGAACGACGAGAACAGCTATCTCATTGACGTCAAGCGCTTCGTGGAGACCGACCATGAGATGTTGAAGTTCAATCCCGAGTACGCGGGCCTCCAGTATGCCGAGCCGGACACGGAGCACTTGATTCATCTCATGCGCCACGTCCACAAAAACAGGCAAGCCGCGAGCGACCTCGGTCAAAAGGCGCGCAGGGACATCTGCGCCAACTGGACCAGCACGCAGTACGTACAGCGTATCCGGCAGGCGTGCCGCGATCTGATGGGCCGCGCCCACGACCGCCGGATTTCCTCCAGCGCGCACGGAGAGTCTAAGCTGAAGGACCTCCTTCCGGTGATTCTGCATGGTCCGGCCCTCGATCCGTCAGGCTACGCCCATGACTTCCGCGGCCTCGCCCTGAACTTACGCCGCAGCGGAGTGGATATCCGACTGGACCACCAGCTATGGAACGAGCGCTACGGCCTCGTTCCCAATGAGGACTGCGCCGCGCTGGCCGAGATCATGAATCCGGAGCTTCCCGTTGGGCCGCACATCTCTATTGAGAACCCGCTCCGGCCACCGCCCGACCCGGATCCGGACGCCTACCGAATCGTCCGGATGTTCTGGGAGACGGACCGCTGCCCCGGAGCCATGGCCCGGCACTGCTTGGAGGCGGACGAGGTCTGGGTGGCCAGTTCATTCAATGTGGAGCCGCTGGTGCGGACCGGCGTTCCAAGGGGCAAGATTCACGTCGTCCCCAGCGGCCTGCCCATGGAGAAATATGGACCGCATGCGAGACCCTTTTCCTGGGCCGATCCGGAGCGGTTTACGTTCCTGGCCTGCTTCGACGTCACCTTACGCAAGGGATGGGACCTGCTTCTGAACGCGTTCTTCAAAGAGTTCGGACCGGAGGAAGACGTCGCCCTCGCCCTCAATATTCATTCCTCATTGAACGCGGACACGGACTACGTCATCCATCAGCTGGAACGCTGGGCAAAACATCTTGCCCGAAAGGCCTGGCTTGACGAGGAGGGAGAATGGCGCTCGGCCCGGCCGCCCATTATTTTCGTGCGGGAGGATCTGCACGCCGACGACATGCCGCGCTTCTATCGCTCAGGCGACGCATACGTCATGCCCAGCCGTGGAGAGGGTTGGGCGCTGCCCGCGCTGGAGGCCATGGCATCCGGCCTGCCGGTAATCGCCACCGCCTGGGGCGGACACATGGACTATATGGACCCCGAGACCGAGTTTCTGGTCCCCTATCGCATGGTGCCCGTGCCGGCCGAGGCCTGCCAGGAGGCGCGCCACTTTGCCGGCCAGATGTGGGCTGAGCCGGACCTGAGCGAACTGCGCAGGAAGATGCGGCTCGTGAAAGAGGCGCGTCAGTTCGCTCTGGGTCGGGCCACCGTGGCCCGCCAGCGGATCGTCAAGCTGTATGACAGCAAGGCGGTCGCTGAAAAAGTCCTGGATCGATTGGGCGAGATATCGGCCCGTCTGCGCGCAGGAGGCGCCTCCATTCGAGCTTCTCGCGAGCCCTCGGTCCGCGCCGATCGAAAGAAAATCGTCTGGGAAGGCTGCCAGCTCTATCGCAGCAGCCTGGCCCTCGTAAATCGCGAGTTATGCAGCCGACTGGCGGGCGACGGTCGCTACGATTTCAGACTGATCGCAACGGAGCCGCAGCGTCACGAGGATGTCTGTCGACCCGACGCCAGGAGGTTCCTCAACTCGCTTATGCGCCGGCGGAACGGCGAGCCATGCGACGTGTACGTGCGTCACGGCTGGCCGCCGGACTTCGAGCGACCTCCGCAGGCCAAACGATTCGTGATGATTCAACCGTGGGAGTTCGGCCGCATTCCAGAGAGTTGGGTCGAGCCCATCAATAGGTTCGTGGACGAGATGTGGGTGCCGTCCAGACACGTGTTCGAGACATACGTCTCGAGCGGCGTGGCGCCGGAGAAGGTATGGCTCGTGCCCAATGGCGTTGACATAGACCTCTTTCAACCGGACGGACCGTCGCTCCAACTTCGGACGCAGAAGAGATTTCGGTTTCTCTTCGTGGGCGGCACGATCTGGCGCAAGGGGATCGATGCCCTGCTCAAGGCTTACGGCTCCGCCTTCGGCCCGGACGACGACGTCTGCCTGGTGATCAAGGAGATGGGCCAGAATTCATTCTACAAAGGCCAGTGCGCCACGGAGGCGATCCACCGCTTCCGGGAGCGGCCCGACACGCCCGAAGTTCTCTATCTGACCGAGGGCCTGTCCGACGAGGAGATGGCCGCGCTGTATCGGGCGTGCCATTGCCTGGTGCACCCCTACCGCGGGGAAGGGTTCGGACTCCCAGTGGCCGAGGCCGCAGCCTCCGGACTGCCCGTCATCGTGAGCAGCGGCGGCGCCACCGATGATTTCGTCCCCGCCTCCGCAGGGTACTTCGTCGCCACCAGACGGCAGGGCATAAGGCTCACGGGGGAGCTGTCCGTGGAAGGCTGGCTGCTCGAGCCGGACGTGGAGTCGCTGGTTCGCCAGATGCAGCGCGCCTATTCGGACCAAGAGGAACGCATTGCCATGGCGTCGAGACTGTGCAAGTTCGTGCGTTCACGGTTCAGTTGGGAAGCGGCGGCGCGCGAGGCCGAACTGCGCCTCAGGACCCTTACACGAGAATGAAGAGCATCCTGGTCATCCAGACGTATCGCTACGGCGACCTTCTCCAGAGCAGCCCCGCTCTGGCCGCATTGCGCCGGCGGAATCCGGACGCACGGATTTGCGTGCTCACGCGCAAGCCGTTCGGCGAGGTCCTGAATGGCAACCCGGACGTGGATGAAGTGGTTCAGTGGGACATGGCCGACATTAATGCCGCGCTGGGAGCCGGCCCCTCAGTGAGCAATCATCAGATAGAGGAAGTCCGCGCGCTGATGGGGCAGCTTCGAGATCGGCAATTCGATGCCGTTTACAACCTGGCGAACGACCTGCCGAGTGCCGTCATCTCCCATCTGGTCAACCCGACACATACGGCCGGACTGGTCCTCTGCCACGACCGCCGCTACAGGGTGCGCAATGACTGGCTCCGCTATCTGTTCGTCTCCACGGAGGCGCGCTCCCTCAACGGGATCAATCTGGCGGACATCTTCGCGAAAGCCTGCGGTGGAAGCCGCAGGCAGCCGCCCAGACTGCGCATCACGGCCCAAGATCAGGCCTACGCAAAGTCGATCCTCCACGGGTTCAACGGAGAAGAGCCGCTCATAGCCATCCAGGCCGGCGCGAGCAAGGAGTACAAACGCTGGCAGGAAGACCGCTTTGCCGATCTTGCGGCTCGACTTCAGGGCGAGGGGCATCCCCTCCTGTTCCTCGGCTCGACCGTGGAACGGCCCCTGGTCGAGCGCATATTCGACCGGCTCTCCCCGGACGCGCCGAGGCCGCTGAACGTGGCGGGACACACAACCTTTGGGCAAGTCGCCGCCCTGCTGCGGCGCTGCCGCCTGCTCGTCTCCAACGACACGGCCACGATCCATGTCGCGGCCGCGGTGGGAACGCCTTCGGTGGTGCTGACGTTCGGCCCGACCAGCGCGCGGGAGACCGCCCCCTATGCCGAGGGCCACTATGTCCTCGAGCCCCTGGCGCCCTGCTTCCCCTGCAAGTGGTCGGCGCAGTGCGCCGGACTGCACTGCCGGGACATGATCACGCCGGAAATCGTCGTTGCGGTCGTGCGGTGCGCGCTTTCCGACGGCAGGGACGTCCCCCACGCCCTCAGGACGGGCAGGCCTGCCTGCCGTAGCCTCGGCGCAGGCAGGGCCGCACTGTACCGAACCGAATGGATGCCGGATCAACTGCTGGGCCTACGGCCTCTGAACAGGCCGCCGCTCACCCTGCGCGATCTGCTTCGCGACATCCTCCGGGCCTACTATCGGGGTCGCCTGCCGGATAACGGCGAGGAAGCAATCGACAAGGAGTGGCGACCCTGGCTGGACGAAGCGCTCAGCTGGTACGAGATCTCCGACCGGGAGCAACTGGCCTCGAAGGCCGCACAGGCCGCGAAGGACTTTGAGGCCCTTCAGAAATTGGCGCAGTTGGGGGCGCGTGCGGCTGAGTCGCTGCTCCTGCGCGACGCACAGGCTTTGCACGAGTCCACGTTGAGCCGATTAGCCGGCGCCTTGGAAAGGCTGGAGGCGCGGGTTCTGGCCTCCGACGCGAACGAATCGCTTCGGTTCCTCGTCGTGGGCTTCCGCCACGCCATACGGGACATGGAGCCGTCCGGCGCAGCGCAAGCCGCTGAGGCGCACCGCTTGAACTATGCGACCCTATCCCACGCATGTGGTTACGTGAGGACAGCCTTGAACGAATTCGCACATCAGGGCCTGTCGCAGCGCACTGACAGACCTCAGCTTCATATGATGAGCATGGAACCAGCCCCGTCGGGAGCAGGAGGCTAAGGCCATGCCCTCAAGCAAGCCTGCGCTTTCGCTCTGTATGATCGTTCGCGACGAGGCCGAAATGCTGCCCGGCTGCCTGAAGAGCGTCCAGGCCGCAGTGGACGAAATTGTAGTTGTGGACACCGGCTCGAAGGACGACACGCCCCGCATCGCCGCCGCCCACGGCGCAAAGGTATGTCGTCACGAATGGCGCGACGACTTCTCCGAGGCGCGAAACGCGTCACTCAAACATGCGACTGGCCTGTGGGTCCTGTGGATGGATGCGGACGAGCGGCTTCGGCCATCGGAGCATCCCCGGCTTCGACGTGCGCTCACCCGTGAGGCGGTGGGCGCCTATCTTGTGCCGGTGTTGAGCACCACGCCTACCGGCTCGCAGGTGACGCACGGGCATCGTCTGTTTCGGAACGACCCGCGGATTCAATTCTCCGGACGCATCCACGAACAGATCTCCCCGGCCATCGCCCGGGTCCGAGCCCGGATAGGCCGCGCGGACTTCACCATCGAGCACCTCGGCTACAACCTTCCGGAGGACCAACTCCGAGGGAAATACACGCGCAACCTCCGACTTCTGACCATGGCGAAAGAGAGGGAGCCCCGAGACGCGTACATCAGGTTCAAGCTGGCCCAGGCCTATCTGCTTCTGAATGAGACTCCCCACGCGGAGCGAGAGCTCCGGACCGCGCTGGGCGAGATCGGGCACGAGAAGATGAGCGCCCTGCCCGCCGACATCCGCGCGGCGGCCTACAACAACCTGGCGCAGTGCGCTCTGTCTCGCGGCGCGCCTTGCGAGGCCATTGCGCGCGCCGAGACCTCGCTCTCCGTGGCGTCAGGCCAAGTCACGGCCCATCTCATGGCCTATCGCGGCCTCAGAGCGCTTGACCAGGATGAAGGGGCGCTCCGAGAGCTCAAAATCGCCGAGAAGCAATTGGGCCAACGCAGGTCCGGCGGCGGGACGGCCATAGAGGTGGTGGTCAACGAGCCCGACCTGTGGCGAGCCATGGGTTATTGCTGCTTGAAGCTGGCCAGGCCTGCTGAGGCGCGACGGCTGTTCCTCAAGGCGGTCGACGCCGACCCCCGGAGAGCCCCCACCCTGGCCGCTCTCGCCCGCTGCCATATCGCGGAGGGGCTCCTGGATGAGGCCCTTCGATCCGCGGAGGAGGCACATGAGCTGGCGCCGGAGGACGACAGTCTCCTCGACCTGATCAGCTTTATTCTGCTGAAGCAGGGCGAGTTCGAAGCAGCGACCAGGCGTTTGTGGGAACTCCGTCGCCGCCGTCCGGATGACCACGACCTGAGCCGCCGACTGGCCGGGGCGCTGGTAAAGGCGGGCAAGATTCGCGAAGCCGCGGACCTGCTGGCCACATTGAACGGCCCGGCCCCTAACCCAGCCTGCGGGCGCACTTCGCTGACTACGATGACGCGTCCGCAGAAGGTCTCGATGGTTCTCCCTGACACGATGGCCGGCTCGTGCGCTGAGAATTTGCCGCAAAGAAAGTCCGAGAATAGCTAAAGGAACCCCGCACCCCCTCGATAATTGGGATGTCGTCTGGAAGCAAACCATCTGAGCCACACCCTATTGAGCGAGAAAGGAGGTGACGAGGGGATGCGGCGTAAACGTCTCTTCGCAAGGCGGCCGGCGGATGAGACGCACTTGGGGCCGGCAGTAAGGCCGCGTCTTCCCGGGGCATGGATGCCCCGAGAACGGATGGTCCTGTACAACGGACAGGGAGGTAATCAGTTATGTCGAGTTTGACAAGAATTGCGACGAACGTTAGCGCGTTGAAGGCGCTTGACGCGCTGAACAAGATAAATTCCGAGCTGGCTATGCGACAGCTTCGCATGGCGACCGGCTCGCGCATCAACAGCGCCAAAGAGGACGCCGCCGGTTGGGTGATCGGTAAGGGCATGGAAGCACGGGCCAAGGGTCTCGCGCAGGCGCTCAGCAACGTCGGCGACGCCCAGAGCTTGCTTGGTGTCTCCGAGGCCGGCCTGCAGAGCATCCTTGACATCCTCATCACCATGAAGGTCAAGGTGACCCAGGCCGCGTCGGACACCCTGGGGACCCTAGAGCGCGGAGCCGTCGAGGCGCAGCTCGACGATCTGGCCGCAGAGATCGACTCCATCGTGTCCCAGACCACGTACAACAACGTGGCGCTCATCGACGGCACGTACTCGAACAAGAGCTTCCAGATCGGTGCTGAGACCATTGACACCATGACGGTGAGCATCACTCAGAACCACACCGCGGCAAGCCTTGCCGTGGGGGACAGTGATCTGGCGGTTGACTCGGCCAGCAGTGCCAGCACGGCTCTGGCCAGCGTCAACGCGGCGATTGACACTGTGAACAGCACCATCCTCACGGTTGGTTCGCTGGCCGCGCGGCTTGACTTCAAGTCCCAGGCCGTATCGGCGATTCTGGCCAACACCGAGGCGGCCAAGAGCCAGGTTCTCGACGCTGACCTGGCCCGCGAGCAGCTCGAAGCAGTCAAGCTGCAGATTCTGCAGCAGACGGCAACCGCCGCCCTGGCTTCGGCCAACATCGCGCCGCAGGTGGTGCTCTCGCTGTTCTAACGGCAGAGGCGATCGTAGCTCAGCAGCGGGGGCGGGCCTCGAGCCCGCTCCCGTTGCACGTAGCGCAACAGACAATTGTCAATTTGCAATTGTCAATTGACAATTTTCGAGGGCCCTCATGACAACCCTGCAACAGGCCGGCAAACCCTACGTCGAGGAAAACCTTCACGGGTTGAATCCGGTTCAACTGCTCATCAAGCTGTACGACGTGGCGATCGCAAGCTGCGCGCGACGCGATCAGGGGCAACTCAGCCGCGCCCTGGTGGAGCTCATCGCCGCGCTTGACTTCGAACATCGTGACACGGCACTGGGCCTGTTCCGGCTGTACAACTATTGCCTTCGCCAAGCGAAGACAGGACAGTTCGACGCTGTGCAGCCCATCCTCTGCGAGCTTCGAGACGTCTGGGCTCAGACCCAGCAGGCCCAGAGCGCGTAGGGAAGAACTGCACCACCTGTCCGTGTGGCGCCCGCCGCGGCGGGCCCGCGGTTGCGGTTCCTCCGCCGAGGGCGGCGGGGCCACTATTCTGAGGTGACTACCGTGGCACAGATCACATCTCTTTCCAGCCAGTCGAGCATCTACGGCGTCGTCACGAGCCTTATGATCCTGGAGCGCCGTCCCATAACCCGCTTGGAGATCAAGCGCGGCGACCTCCAGACGCTGAAGGCGATCTACGGCGATCTCCGGAGCAAGTTGATCGCGCTCCGGTCCGCTGCGGAGGACCTCGCCGATACGATAGACAGGCCCCTGGCAGACCGCTCCGTGGCCTCCAGCAACACGGACGTCGTGACGGCCACCGCCACGTCGGCGGCCGCCCTCGGGTCCCACCAGGTCTTTGTCTCCCAGCTTGCCAAGCAGCACACCATGGTGTCGGACCGGTTCACCGGCGCGGACACGGGCCTCCGCACCACGGTCGGCACGGGCGATAAGACCTTCTCCATCACTGTCAACGGGGTCACCACCAATGTGACGGTCACCATCGGGGCCGACGACACCGACGCGGACATCATCTCCGCCACGGCGTCGGCCATCAACGCGGCCTTGGCCGACGTGGACGACTCCGTGACGGCTACGGCACTTAGTGACACGGCCACGACCAGCAAGCTCGTCATCCGGAGCGACAGCACGGGCGTGACGTACAAGACGGACTTGGCTGACGTGAGCGGAACGCTTCTGCAGCAACTCGGAATAGATAACGAATCCATAGTTGCCACCGACACCACTGGCGGCTACATCTACGCGGATTCCGAACTGACCGCGAAGTTCACCCTGGACGGGATCAGCGTCAGCCGCGATTCAAACGCGCTCGACGACGTTATCAACGGAATGACGATCACGCTGCACGCCGCTCAGTCCACGGGCGACGCAGCCGTTGATCTAACCGTCAACCCGGACCAGAGCGCGGTGCGCGCCACGGTGGAAGACTTCATCACCAAGTACAACGAGGCCCTCGGCTACCTCAGGACCAAGTCCACCGTGGACAGTGAGACCGGCACACGGCAGGCACTGGGCGGCAAGTATCTATATCTTCAGTTAATCAGCAACCTGCGCAGCACGGTGGCAGGGATTGTCAGCACCGGATCGAGCCAGATACAACTGCTCTCGGACATCGGGATCACTCAGGAGTCGGACGGCAGCCTTTCCATCTCGGACGACGACGAATTCGCCGACGCGCTCGAATCGAATCCCGAGGCCGTCGAGGCGCTGTTCAACTCCTCCACGGACGGGATCGCCGTTCAACTCGATGATCTGCTCGAGCCGTTCGTGCATAGCGGAGGTTACCTCGACACCGAGAGAAGCAATATTGATCGAAAGGTATCGGTCCTTGACGAACGCCTCGACCGGATGGAAGCGCGGGTCGCCATCAAGGAACAACAGTTGATAAAGCAGTATTCCAAGCTTCAGGAAGCCATAGTTATCCTGTCCCGGCAGCAGGCCATGATCAGCTCATTTCTACAGCTTTACACGGGCTAGACGGTATAATATCCTGATTGGACGGTCGGTATGACGGACGTCGAATCAAAGCCGAGCAAACCAAAGAGCCAGACGGACCGCTCCGAGCAGGCGAGGGCGCTCGTACGCGAGCTCGAGCTGCTGCGCAGGCTGGCCGTGCAGTTGCATAAGCGGGCGTCCACCGGCGACACGCAGGCTCTTCGAGCGATCCTGTGCAAGCGGGAGGCGGTGCTGGATTCTATCTGCGGCCTTCTCGCGTCCGCCGAGGAGCCTTCAACTGACGCCGGCCAGACGGGCTCGGCGACCGGGGCCAAGACAGAGGAAAGCTCGTTTGCGCAGGTACTGGGAGAGATTGCCGCTGCAGATGCTGTCTCGTACCAACGATTACAGGCTCACGCCGATAAGACCGCCGAGGAAATACATAAGCTCCGGGCAGGGAAGAAGTGGAGGGAGAGCAGCCTGAAATGGTAGTGAACGATGTCCATGGCACTTCGCCGCCACAGGAGCCTTCTCGTGTAAAGGCGCACTCGCCGCCGAAGAAGACCTCTTCCGTCAAGCCAAAGGCCAAGTCTGCCGTCGACCGCGTGGAGCTCTCGGAGGGGGCGAAAGCGCTCGCCGAGAAGTCGGCCCTGCAGGGCGCCTCCGAAGAAGCCAAAGTGGAATCGGCCAGGCAACGCCTGGCCTCCGGAGAATTGTTACGCCCCGAGGTGTACGAGAGAACGGCGGAGAAGCTCCTCCGCTCGGGAGACATCGAGAGAGCTGACGAAGAATGAGCCTGCTAACGCGGAGCGCCGGCAGGGGGCGCCCTTTCATCGGAGTCCATTTTCGCTGCTGCAATGTCTATGTGCACGTCTACCTCAAAGCGGAGCGGAGCGCATATGAAGGCAGATGTCCGCACTGTCTCAGAAGAGTCCGAGCGGTTGTCGGCCCGGATGGGACCTCGCAGCGCTTGTTCGAAGCGATCTGAATTCCGCCGCGCCGCGTGCGCACATGCTCCGGGAACTGCCGCTGTAGTCCTGCTCCTCACTTGGGTTTTGTTCTCCGCATTCAACCAAGCCGGGCTCGCCCAAGTCCCGCCGACCCTTCCCGCCGAACTTGACTACCGCGCCACAGTGCTCGTGCGGCGATTCCAGAGCCCGGGGCTGCGTGAGCCCTGGGGCGAACTCGCTGCCGAGACCCTGGCCGCCGCCATCGAGGCGGGCGGGCTGGCCCGTGCGGTAAGGCCCCGATATGTCGCAACCAGCGAGCGCGAGCTTGAGGTGGGGGACGTTATTCTGGACGATATGCGCCGCAAGGACGATGGAAATTGGGAACCGGCAGGGGTTGACGCGTTCGGCAGGATGACGCGGCGCAGAGGCTCAAAGGAAGCGGGTCTACCCGCGTCGGATTACACGATCAACGGCACGGTCTCGCGGATAGGAGAGACCTGGTGGGTGCGAGCCACGGTGCGCGATAGGCCCACCGGCCGGGCGCTGAACTCCGGGTCGGCGTCGGGAGAGAGCGACCGAGGTCTTCTGCACGCCACGCGGGCAGTGGCCGCTAATCTCGAGGCCGCCTACCGAAGCCAAGTCCTGGAGCGAAGAGCCGAGGCCATTCTGAGGAGTGTCCGCGCAGGCGTCCTGCCGCGCCAGGAGGCCATACGACGGCTTGAGGAACTGCATGGGCGCTGGCCGGTCGAGCTGGCCCCGGCGGCTGTCCGCCTGCTGCTGATTGCCGAGGAGAGACCTCTCGACGGCAAATCCGTCATCGCCTGGGCGACGAAACTACGCAAGCGGCTGCCTTCTGCGGGCGCGGCGGGAACACGGTTCGTAATCAGATTGAATCTCGACCCGTACAGCCTTGTCGCCCGCGAATACGAAATACAGGGAAAGCTTGAGGACGCGGCGCGCGCACATCGCGACGCAGTAGCGGTCATGCCTGTGGGCCGGTTCAGCCACCTGGTGCAGCTCGCCCGCCTGGAAAAGGCACTGGGAAGGACCGAAGAAGCCGCCGCCGCCTACCGAGCGGCGCTAAGACTGAAACCGTCCGACCCAGAGGTCCAGCGTGGGCTTGAGCTGCTCACGAAAGAGTCATCGGAAGACAAGACACAGGCACCGCCGGAAGAGGGCTCGGTCGCCGTGCCGGAGGCGCGCTGAGCCTCTGCTTCCGGTCGCTTCCACTTCGCGCGCTTGCGGGCTTCCGTTCGCTCTTCGCCGGGTCCTCTGAAAGAGGACTTCCGACAGGCCATTTCTCCTCCTCCCCTCTTCTTACTCATCCGGCTTTCCCCTGGCGAATACAGGAGATTGTCGTCTAAGAAGAACGGAAAAAGCCCCGATGATTCAAGTAGAGGCGCTTCTTCCGGTTAAGGGGCCGGCCCCCCTTCGCGGAGGGCACGCGGGCTGCGCGTCCCGCCCGCTGCGCCCGGGCCGTAATGCCCCGCAATCCGCCGGCGGGAACCTGCCTCAATCCTCCGGAGCGAGGGACCTCAATGGATGTGTTTATCGCCAGGCAGCCGATTTTCGACCAACATGAAAACGTGGAGGCGTACGAGCTCCTCTTTCGCTCCGGGCCACAGAACTTCTTCTCCCATGCCGATCCGGACGAGGCCTCCGGCCAAGTCATCGTCATCAGCTCGCAAGTCATGGACATGCAGGTCATCGGCAGGGGGAAGAAGCTCTTCATCAATGCAACAAGAGACATCCTGACCAACGAACATCTCACCATGCTGCCCCACGAACTCGCTGTAGTGGAGATCCTGGAAACGGTCGAGCCGGATCCGGAAGTCATCGCCGCCTGCAAGAAGCTGAAGGACGCCGGATACGTTCTGGCCCTGGACGATTTCGTCTATACCGAGCGGTGCCAGCCCCTGCTCGAACTGGCCGACATCATCAAAGTCGACGTGCTTGCCACGGATGTCGACAAGCAGCGTGCCCTGGCCCAGGCGCTGGCGCCCTCCGGCGTCCGCCTCCTGGCCGAGAAGGTGGAGACGATGGAGGATTTCGAGCGTACCCGCGACATGGGGTATTCCTATTTTCAGGGCTACTTCTTCAGGAAGCCTCAGATGATCTCGGCCACGGACGTGCCGGCCTTCAAGCTCAACTACCTCACGCTTCTTAAGCAGATATACCAGCCGCAGTTGGATTTCAGGGAAATCGAGGAGATCATCAAGCGAGAGATGTCGCTCTGCTACAAGCTCCTGCGCTACATCAACTCCGCTTACTTCGGCTTGAGGAACAACGTCAGCAATATCATGCACGCCATGACCCTGCTCGGGCAGCGGCAGTTCAAGAAATGGGCCTCCCTCGTTATCCTGGCCGGCATGGCCCAGGACAGGCCTGACGAACTGGTGGTGGAGTCCATGATCCGGGCGCGGTTCTGCGAGACCTTGGGCTCTCTGGCGGGACTGGCCGGCCGGGCCAACGATCTCTTCCTCATGGGGATGTTCTCACTGATTGACACTATTCTGGCCAGGCCGCTCCCAGACATCTTGGCGGAACTCCCCATAGCCGAGGAGGTCAGAGAAGCGCTCCTGGGCAAGGAGAATCCGCTGCGGCACATTTACGAATATGTGCTTGCCTATGAGGCAGGCGACTGGGACAGACTCTCTCAGAAGGCCGGCACACTGGACGTGGAAGAGGACCGGATTCCCGGACTGTATTTCAAGGCCGTGGAATGGGCGCAGGAGACGTTCCGCGAAGTGAGCAGCGCGGCTTAGCAGCGCGTTGAAGAAGTGCACAGTGGACGGAAATCCGAAGTTCCCGCCCATCCTAAGTCGGTGTGGCGCAACCGCCCCCGGTTGCGGTTCCTCCGCCGAGGGCCTGCCTGTGCGGAGCACGCAGACAGGCGGCGGAGCCACACTTCTT